>Ga0182013_10005593_pt1 | contig 14563 bp, 16 predicted proteins | sample 612S2MmetaG_FD_120487 | JGI IMG/M metagenome (GOLD analysis project Ga0182013, IMG submission 120487) | Permafrost microbial communities from Stordalen Mire, Sweden - 612S2M metaG | ecosystem: Environmental > Terrestrial > Soil > Wetlands > Permafrost | place: Sweden: Stordalen | collected... | reverse complement strand
TTGCGGACGTAATCGACCGAGGCGCGGATGCCGCGGCTGCCGCCGGTGGACATATCGCCCCAGGCCCGCTTGTTGGCGAGGTTGACCTCAGGCGCGACATATTCGGCTTTGACAAACCGCCAGTCCGCGTCAAGCTCATCGGCGACAAGCTGTGCCAGGCCGGTCAGCGTGCCCTGACCCATTTCCGAGCGCGCGATGCGAATGATCGTCGTGTCGTCCGGCTGAATGACAGCCCAGATTCCCAGTTCCGCGCCGGTGCCTTGCGCGGCCGCTTTCGGCAACGACCAGCCAAGCGACAGCCCGCCTCCCGCGGCGACAGCGGCGGTGAGGAAGGAACGGCGGCCCAGTTGAATGGTTTGACTCATGACCTGGTTCCTCACGCTTTACCGTTGGCGGGTGAGGGAACGGTCAGCGCCGCGGCGGTGTCGATCGCCGCCTTGATGCGCTGATAGGTGCCGCAGCGACAGATATTGGTGATCGCCTGCGCGACGTCGGCCTCGGTCGGATTTGGTTTCTGATGCAACAAGGACGCCGCCGCCATGATCTGGCCCGACTGGCAGTAACCACACTGTGGCACTTCATGCTGCAGCCACGCGACCTGCACCGGATGGCTCAACCCATCCTCGGACAGGCCTTCGATCGTCACGATCTTCGCGTTGGCGACCGACCCGGCGGCGATCGAGCACGAGCGCGTCACTTCGCCATCGATATGCACCGAGCACGCCCCACACTCAGCGATTCCACACCCGTACTTGGTGCCGGTCAGCCCGACCCATTCCCGGATCACCCATAGCAAGGGTGTATCGGGATCCGCGTCGATGTCATGGACTTTGCCGTTGATGTTGAGTTGCATCTCGCTAATCCCTTATTGCAGTCCACGTATCGTTCCGAGTTGCGATGGGTCGTCGAACGGGCAAACGATCAGCGCGTCGTCGATGCCCAGGTCCGCCAGGCGTTTTAAGCGGTCGCGCGCCCCGGCCACGGTTTGCCCGATCAACGAAATCGACAGCGGCCGGCCGATCGGCGAGCCCTGAGGATTGCCCTCCCTGAAGTCCGCGAAGATATTCGCGACGATCGCGCGCTGGCCACCGGCTTCACGATACATGCGAAGCCCGATCTCGACATCCTCCCACGTGCTGTGGATGCCCGAACTGATCCAACCCTGCAACTGGGCCGCCAGAGCGATCCAGCGTGGGCTGCGCCAGGCGCCGAGCATCACCGGCGGTCCGCCTTCGGTCCCGGGCCACACCGACAGCGCCGGACCATGCACCGGTTCTCCGTTCCAGGTGCGGCGCATCGCGTCCATCATGCCCGGCAAAACCTTGAAGCGGGTATCGTAATCGGCCTGCACGACATCGAAATCCGCCTTGGTCGAGCCGGTGCCGACCCCGAAACGAAACCGTCCGTTGGACAGCAGGTTGATGGTCTGCGCGCGATGTGCGTGCTCCACCGGATGGCGGATCGGCACCTGGACGACGCAGGTGCCAAGTTCAATATCACGCGTCACCCCGCACAGCATGCCCAGCGCGCTCAGGGGATCGAGCGTGGCCCAACCTCGGCCGAACGCGTCGGTGAGCCAGAGGCCGTGAAACCGAAGCTTCTCGACCTGTTGCGCGAACGCGACGAGGTGATCGGTCATCGACACCCCGCCAGGGGGAAGCTGACGCGGGATCGTGACGATACCAAGACGCATGCGTTTTGCCTTCAGTAAGGTTTGTCGCCGGCCACCGTGACGCGAAAGCCGGAGCGTGTATGCGGCCAGTAATCCCACATCGCCCGATGTTGCACGCAGCGATTGTCCCAGAAGGCGACCGAATTCGGTTGCCAACGGAAGCGGCACTGGAACAGCGGATTTTCCGCGTGTTCATAAAGATATTGCAGGATCGCGTGACTTTCGTCGCGCGGCACGCCGATCAGCCTCTTCGTGAAGCCGCGATTGACGTAGAGCGCCTTTTTTCCGGTCACCGGGTGCGTGCGGATCACCGGATGTTCCGCGCGCGGATAGTCCGGCTTGTCCTCGACGCCAAGGTTCTTATAGGTGCCGCGATACGCGTCTTCGCCATCGTGCAGCGCGGTCATGCCCTCCAGATACGCCTTCATCCGGTCCGACAGCGCTTCGTACGCCGCGTACATGCTGGCGAACAGCGTGTCGCCGCCCTTTGGCGGGGTTTGTTTGATATACAGGATGCTGCCCATCGGCGGTTCGATGTCGCACGACACATCGCTGTGCCAGCCTTCACCATTCGCGCGAGGACTGTTCTTGTCCGCGTGGATGATCATCAGTTCCTTATGGCCTGGCGCGTGCGGCGCCGCCGGATGCACATGCAGTTCGCCAAAATTGCGGCCGAACGCCAGATGTTGTTCAGGGGTCAGATGCTGATCGCGGAAAAAGATCACGCAATTTTCCGCCAACGCCCGGTGGATTTCGTCCATCTGCCGGTTCGACAACGGTTTCGCCAGATCGGCGCCGGCGATCTCCGCGCCAATGATCGGCGTGAGTTTATCGATCTCGATCGTTTCATAAGGCGCCGACTCATCGGCGGCATGCCGATATCGGGGCCCATTATTGCCGCGCAGAGAACTCATCGCTGTACATTCCCACTCCTGACCGGAATCCCGGTCTCCTCATAGCATACCTGAGCGAGTGCCGCGACACCGTCCCGGATCGTCTGCTTGCTCGGCATGGCGAAGCACAGACGCAGATGCGAACTGGAGTTGTCCGGACTGACAGCCCATGCCGGTCCTTCATTGAAGACGATGCCGGCGGCGGCGGCGGGCTTCAGAAGTTTCCGCGTATCCACCGACTCCGGAAGCTTGATCCACAGGAAAATACCGCCTTTCGGATGCCAGCATTCGGCGGCGGCGCCAAACTCGCGCTCGACGGCTTCGACCATGGTCTTTAACTTATCATGCAGAACGCCGTTGAGATGGCTCAAATGTGTGTCGAAGTGTTTCGAGAAATATTCGGCCACGACCATCTGATCCAGCGCGCCGGTGCCGCTGTCGCCCTTCATCGGCAACAGCCGCCGCATGATCTCCCACTCCGCCACGACGTAACCGAGCCGCAGCGCCGGGGCTAGCGACTTGGAGAACGATCCCAGGTGAATCACGCAGCCAGGATCCAACGCGTACAGCGCGGGCGGTGCTTCGACGCCTTCCCACAGGAGATCGGCGTAACACTCGTCCTCGAAGATCGCGACGTTGTATTCGCGCGCCAGTTTCAGCAACGCGTGCCGGCGGTCCAGTGGCAGGATGCTCGCGGTTGGATTCTGAATGGTCGGAATCGTGTAGATAAATTTCGGCGTGATGCCGCGCGATTTCAGGTCCGCCAGTTGCGCGGCCAATGCCTCGATGACGATGCCGTCCGCGTCCAGCTTCATCGCTTCCAGTTTCGCGCCGATTTTGCGGAAGCGATTCATCGCGCCCTGGTAGCAGAACTCCTCGCACAGCACGGTGTCGCCCGGGTTGGTCAGCAGCTTGCTGATCATGTCAAGACCCTGGCCGGATCCGGTGACGATCATCACGTCGTCGATCGGCACATCCATGCCGCGCACTCGCTTGCAACGATCGGCGACGAACTGACGGAGCCCAGGATAACCTTGCGGGCCGAGGCCGAGGTTATAAATCGCCAGTTTGGATCCCTCGCGCCGTAACACGGATGCCGCGGCTTCGACCAGGCCTTCGATCGGGATTTGCTCGGGATCGTTATTTCCGCCTACGAAATAATATGGCGGGAACGGAGCCCAGCGAGCCACCGGGTCAGGCAGTCCATCGCTGTATAGTTTGGCATAGTCGATCGATGTCATTGGGCTATTCCGTTCCTGGTCGCTTCGTTTCCGGTTTTAACGATTGAAGAGTCGCGCCGCCGATGTCAAATGGCCGGACGATTACATCGTGGTCTGCATGTCTCCATCGACGCTGATGGCCTGACCGCTGATCGTCGTCCCAAATGGACTGGCGAGATAGAGCGCCATGTTGGCGATATCCTGCTGCGTCACGAAACACCTCAACGACGTCACCGCCACGGTACGTTCGGTCATTTCGTTCTCGGAGATCTTCGCCGCGTCGGCCTTCGCTTTGATCACCGCCCTGATGCGCGGACCATCGACCGGACCCGGCAGGATCGCGTTGACCCTGATCCCGTCGCGGCCCAATTCGATCGACAGCGATTTGGTGAAGCCGATCACGCCCCATTTCGCCGCCGAATACGGCGCGCGCATCGCGAAGCCGAAGCGTCCGGCGGCGGAACTTAAATTGATGATGGCGCCGCCGCCATTGGCGCGCAACGCCGGGATCGCCCGGCGCGCGCAATGGAACATCGAGGCCAGATCGATGCGAAACGTCGCGTCCAGTTCGTCAGGCGTAACGTCTTCCACCAACGCCGTCGGTCCGGCGATGCCGGCGTTGTTGACCAGCACATCCAGTCCGCCGAGATGGCTGACCGCGGCATCGACAAACGCCTCGCAGTCGGCGGGCCTGCCGGCGTCCGCGCGCACGCCCGGATGGCCGCAATCCGCCAGTGCCCGCTCATCGACATCCGAAACGAACACCGACGCGCCGCATGCGGCGAAACTGTCGGCCATGACTTTGCCGATCCCGTTCGCACCCGCGGAAATCGCCACGCGACAGCCGCCGAGATCGACGGTCAGAGGGGATCGCGCGCCGCTGATCATCGCAGGGAGTTCACGATCTGGCGGTAGGCTTCCTCGGGGAACGCCTTCAACGACTGGGTTCGCACATTGCCCTGTTTGCCCAACAATAAGGTGAACCGCGCGGCCACCGCGTCGTCCGGCGCGTCATAGGTGATGACCATATCGTGAATTCCCATGGTCATGTAGGTGGACAGGAAGCGCCCTCCCATGTCCTCCAGTGATTTGCGCGCGACATCGACACGTTTCGGCCCGTCCTCGATCGTGCGCACGCCTTGATCGGTCCAGTTCGCCAGCATGACATAGGTTGGCATGGTCGCTTCCTTCCCAGGAGACCTGTATACTGTGCCTCGAAGTGAGGGAGGGCAAGCGTGATGGATAATGAGGGCGCGAAGAACATTGAATTCGTCGGCCACACCGATCAGGGCGGGCGGGGCGACGGCATCCAGGTCATGGTGAACCGTGGCCACGCTTATATCGGCACGCGGGTCAGCCGCGGCGTGATGGTGACCGATGTGCGGGATCCACGAAATCCAAAACCGGTGAATTTCGTGTCGACGCATCCGAATTCCGTCAGCATGCATCTTCAGGTGGCCGACGATCTGCTGTTGCACATTCAGGAAGCGGACCAGCGCGCGTTGTTGTCGGCGCAGGAGTATTATGGTGGCTCAGCCAGGGTGGACAGCAGCCGCTTCGGTAAGCGCGGCGAGGATTACGCCGCGGGCATGACAGTCTACGACATCAAGGATCCGGTGAACCCGCGGAAGATCGGCTTCCTGGAAGTGGAAGGGCTCGGGTTGCACCGCATCTGGTATGTCGGCGGTCGTTACGCGTATGCCTCGGCGCTGCTCGACGGCTTTACCGATCACATTCTGATCGTCATCGACATGAACGATCCGACGAAGCCGGTGGAATGCGGGCGCTGGTGGATCCCTGGCCAGAACGCCGCCGCCGGGGAGACGCCGAGCTGGCAGGGCCGCTACGCGCTGCATCACGCGATTGTTTTCGACGACATTGCTTATGGCTCCTGGCGTGACGGCGGGCTGACGATCCTGGACGTGAAGGACAAGTCGGCGCCGAAACTGCTTGCCCACAGGGTCTGGTCTCCGCCGTTCGGCGGCGGCACGCATAACGCGTTGCCGTTGCACGACCGTAATCTGGCGGTGGTGTTGGATGAGGCGACGTTGAACATCGACCAGCAGCCGTTGAAATACACCTGGGTGTTCGATATTCGCGAAAAGACCAATCCGGTCAGCATTTCAACGATGCCGACGCCATCGGATCAGGATTACGTGAAGATTGGCGGTCAGTTCGGCCCGCATAACCTGCACGAAAACCGGCCTGGATCGTTTCAGTCCTCGACGACGATCTTCGCGACCTGGCAGAGCGCCGGCGTGCGCGCGTTCGATATCAGCAATCCGTTCCGGCCGGAGGAGGTTGGCTATTTCGTTCCGCCACAGCCGACGAAATGGATGGAACCGTTACGAGGCCGCGCGAAAATCCGTCACACTTCGGATATTTTCGTGGCCCAGGATGGGCTGATGTATGTAACGGATTATGACGCGGGGTTGTATATTTTACAGTGGAAGGGCGCCTGAGTCCGGGCATTGGTGTTTCACGGGCGGGATGGCAGAATGCCTCGCGCCGCTGATCCCGGCGCGCGTGGTTTTGTGATCGAAGTTGAAAGGAACCAGGTGGACAACGACGATTTCGTGCTGACATGGACCGAGGCCCGAGACCTGGTTCAGTCGGTGGAAGACGCTTTCGCCGCGGCCGACCTGACCGCCATCGCGATGGGCTTTACCGAGGACGCCGTCGCGCGCTTCGCCGACTTTCCCGAAATGCACGGCAAGTCGGAGATCATGGCTTTCCTGACCGCGCGCTTCACCCGCACCCTGGACTATAAACTGACCAAGAAGTTGCAGGTGCTGACCGGCAATCGGTTGGCGAATACCTGGGACGCTTCCTGGACGGACGCGAAAACCGGCAAGTCCATGTTGGGCCGCGGCACCGAGATCTGGATCCTGCGCGGCCGTCGGATCGCGATCTGGGACGCCACCTTCAACGTCTGGGAAAAAGGCGGCGCGCCCGCCACGCCGGTCGTCTGACGATGATCGCGGCGATCAGTTTGATGCGGCGCCGGGACGCCATCGATCTGACCCGGTTTCGCCGTCATTGGCTGGATGTGCATGGGCCGTTGGTGTGCGCGTTTCCAGGCTTGCGCCGTTATGTGCAATGTCACGTCATCGATTCGCTCGTCGCGAATGACGCCGGCCTCGACATGCGCGTCGACGGGTTTCCGATTTTGTATTTCGATAACGACGCGGACCGGTCGCGCGCGCATGGCTCGCCGGAGATGGCAGCGTGCAACGTCGATTCACGTCAGTTCGTCGGCGCGGTGGCTCGGATCGTCGCGGATGTGTCCGGCGAACTTCGTTCCAATCCTGGCCGGTTCAGCCTGATCGAGATCTGGCCGAGCGAACCTCCGTCCCGGCCCGTTCAATATCGTGTGCGTGAGCAGGGCGCGGCGCCCAACAGCACAATTCCGCATCTGGCCATCGCGGCGGGCGGCGTGACGCAGACCTGGTACGACAGCCTCGTCGATCTGGAATGCGCGGCCGCGACGATGGGCGACACGGCGTCGGCGCGTTTCGCGGTCGAGGAACACTGGCTGGTCTGACCAACCCTCAAGGAGGAAGCAAAAATGAAAGTTGGGTTTATCGGGGTCGGCATGATGGGCGCGGGCATGGCGTCGAACATGCAGAAGGGCGGCAACGAACTGGTGGTCAACGACCTGACCCGGCAGGCGGCTTCGCGCCACCTCAATGCCGGCGCTGTTTGGGCTGAGACGCCAAAAGCCGTGGCGGAGGCTTGCGACGTCGTCTTTACCTCGCTGCCGACGCCAGCCGACGTGCAAAAAGTCGGCACCGGAGAGAACGGCCTCATGGAAGGCCTGAAGCGTGGCTCGGCCTGGTTCGATCTGTCAACGAACGCGGTCGACGTCGTGCGATCGTTGCACGCGCAATTCGCCGAGAAGGGCGTGCATTTTCTCGACGCGCCGGTCAGCGGCGGCCCGTCCGGCGCGAACAGCGGCAAGCTGGCGATCTGGGTCGGCGGCGACCGCGCGATCTTCGATAAATACAAGGCGCAACTTGATGCGATGGGCGATCAGGCGCTGTATATCGGAGAGATCGGGGCCGGAACGATCGCCAAGCTGGTGCATAACGCGGCGGGGGCGGCGGTCAATGTCGTGCTGTCCGAGGTCTTCACCATGGGCGTGAAAGCCGGTGTCGAGCCGTTGCAGTTGTTCACCGCGATTCGTCAGGGCGCCGGCGGGCGGGCTCGGCTGTTCGACCGGATGCAGAAACAATTCCTCACCGGCGTTTACGATCCGCCCGATTTCGCGCTGCGTCTGCTGCACAAGGACGTTTCGTTGGCGTGTCAACTCGCGCGCGAGGTCAGCGTGCCGATGCGCCTGACCAACCTGGCGCGGGAGGAACTGACCGAGGCGATGAACCGCGGCTGGGAAAAGCGCGATTCCCGCATCGGCGCGCTGTTGCAGCAGGAGAGGGCGGGCATCCCGCCGATCGCGGTCGATCCCGCGAAGATCAAGGCCGTCATGGATTCCGATCAGTAATCAGGAGACTTCGCGATGCAACTCGGACACCTCGTGCCGTTCGGCGATATTGGCGGCGACCCCGACACCGTGCGCGACTACGCGCAAGGACTTGAAGCGCTTGGCTACGATTTCATGGAGGCGCCCGATCACGTGTTGGGCGCCAACGCGGGCTCCCGGCCCAACTGGGAAGCGGGTCGGAATACGTCTGACGATTTGTTCCATGATCCGTTCGTTCTGCTTGGCTATGCGGCCGGCATCGCGCCGAAGCTAAGTTTCTCCACCGGCGTGCTGATCCTGGCGCAACGGCAGACCGCTCTGGTGGCGAAACAGGCGGCATGCCTCGACGTGCTGTGCAAGGGCCGCTTCCGGCTTGGCATCGGCGTCGGCTGGAACGAAATTGAGTTCGTCGGCCTGAACGAGAACTTTCACAATCGCGGCCGCCGCTCGGAAGAGCAGGTGCAGGTGATGCAGGCGCTGTGGGCGAACGCGCATGTGACGTTCAAGGGCCGTTACCACACGATCGACGATGCGGGCATCAATCCGCGGCCGGCGTCGGGCCGCGTGCCGGTCTGGTATGGCGGCCATCACGAAAACACTTTGCCGCGCATCGCCAAATGGGGCGACGGCTGGATGCCGAACGCCTATCCGCCCGATCAGAGCGCCGTTGAGATCTTCAACCATTTGCGCGGCCTGATCGAAGCCGAGGGGCGCGATCCGGCCTCCGTCGGCATCGAGGTCTGGACCTCCTGCGGCGCCGGATCGGAAACCGAATGGCGCAAGGAAGCCGCGTTCTGGCAGGCTCTGGGCGTGTCGCATATTTGCCTCACGACAACGTTCCACCGCCGGCATCATCATCGTATCGCCGGAAAATCGCTCAGCGATCATCTGGCGGCGTTGAAACGGTATCGCGACGCGGTCGCCGACTTTTTGTAATAAAGGAACAGCACGATGCAACTCGGCGCGTCATTGCCGGTCGGCGATATCGGCACCGGTCCCGCGGTCATCCGGGACTACGCTCAGACTTTGGAAAAATGGGGATTCGACTACATTCAGGCGCCGGACCATGTGCTCGGCGGCAATCCGGAGGGGCATAAGGACAAGAAGCGTGTCGGCACGTCGGTGACCGCGTATCACGATCCGTTCGTGCTGTTCAGTTTCATCGCCGGATGCACGGACAAAATCGGTTTCGCGCCGGGGGTGCTGATCCTGGCGCAGCGCCAGGCCGTGCTGGTGGCGAAACAAGCCGCCAGCCTCGACGAACTGTCGAACGGCCGCCTCCGATTGGGCGTTGGCGTGGGCTGGAACGAACTGGAATTCATCGGCCTGAACGAGAATTTCCATAACCGCGGCAAGCGGTCCGAAGAACAGGTCCAGGTGATGCAGGCGCTGTGGGCCAACCAGCACGTGACCTTCAAGGGCAAGTATCACACGATCGACGATTCCGGCCTCAATCCGCGGCCGAAATCGGGACGGGTGCCGGTGTGGTTCGGCGGTCATGTCGATGCGACTCTGGAACGCACGGCGAAGTGGGGAGACGGCTGGATGCCGCTGGCCTATCCGGCGGACGACTCGGCGCTGAAGGCGTTCGATAAGCTGCGCGGCCTGACCCGCGCGGCCGGTCGCGATCCGAAAGACGTTGGCATCGAGGTGTGGATGTCGCTGGGCTCCGGCAACACCGATGAGTGGCGCAAGGAGTTTCTGTTCTGGAAGAACGCCGGCGTGACCCACGTGACCGGGCATACGACGTATGCGACGGGGCATCACAAGCGCATCGCGGGCAAGACCGCGGCCGAGCATCTGGCGGCGATCAAGAGCTTTCAGGACGCAGTGAAGGACCTGCTGTAAGGGTCGTCACGAGCACGAAAGGGCGCGCGCGGGGGACTAACGCCTCCGCGCGTGTCCGAACGTCCCCCCGCTAGCCGCGTAGCGCGTCCTCGATCCAGCCCGCCACCGCGAACACGTCCGCATCGGCCTGGGGAAAGCCCAACACCTGCAGCCCCAACGGCAGGCCGGCTTCGTCCAGCACCGGCAGGCTGACGCCCGGAAGCCCCAGCAGCGAGCCGGGCACGACGAAGACCGGGTTGCCGGTGGTCTCCAGGCCAACCGGAGCGGCGCCCGGCGCGGTGACGCTGATCAGCGCGTCCACTTTTCCGGCCAGGCCCGCATGAGCCGCGCGCGCCGCGTCGCGCCGGGCCAGCAGCGCGGCGTAGTCCGTCTGCGTCATCGCCTGTTGCTTCGCGTGACGTTCGAGGGCGCTCGGGCTCAACATCGCGGCATCGCGCGCGAAGAAACTTCCCAGAGGCCAGCGCCACTCCCAGGCGTTGATCCCCATGGTGATCTGGTGCGCCTCAGCGGTCGCCGCCTCCACCGCGGCCAGTTCCGGACACGCTTCGGGGGTCACGATCGTTACGCCAGCGCCACGCAATTGCTCCAGCGTGGCCTCCAGCGAGGCGCGCGCGAGCGCGGGCAGGATCGGCCACCCGGTGGTGCGCAACAACCCCAACCGCGCCGGACGTCGTGATGGCGGCAGGGTCAGCGGGCCGGTCAGGCCGGGATACCCGGGATCGCCGCCCACCCGCTCGGCGACCGCGCGCGCCATGGCCCATACGTCGTCGAGGCTCGCGGCGATCGTGCCGGTGACGCTCTGGCTGAGGTAATCCAGGCTGCCGCCGCGGTTGATCCCGCCCACCGAGGGCTTGAAACCGTAAGCGCCACAGAAGCCCGAGGGCCGCAGGATGGATCCGACCACCTGCGTTCCGAGGCCGCCGCACAACATGCCGCAACCGACCGCCGCCGCCGATCCGCTGCTGCTGCCGCCCGGCGTACGCGTCGGATCCCAGGGGTTGCGGGTGCCTCGCGGGTGAGCGGAGGCGAACTCCGTCGTGACCGTCTTGCCCAGAATGACCGCGCCTGACTCGCGCAGTCCCTGCACGCTGGCGGCGTCGAACCGCGGCCGGTAGCCATCGAACAGCGGCGAACCCATGCCGGTGACCATGTCGGCCGTGTCGATCATGTCCTTCACGCCGACCGTCATGCCGTCGATCGCCGAAAGCGGCGTGTTCGCCCGCCAGCGGTGCGCGGAGGCCTCGGCCGCGGCACGGGCCGTCGCGGCGTCGATCACGGTGAAGGCACCGACCGCCGCCTCACGGCGATCGATCTCGGCCAGGCATTCTTCCAGCACGCGCACCGGAGAATCGGCGCCGCCGGCGAAGGAGGCCGTGCGACTGACATAGGGGCGGCGCATGGGGGTCGGGTCCATGGAGGGGATCTCAATTCAGCCGGCCAGGACAGTGAGGTTCACCAGGCCGCGCGGTTGGGGGTGCGGCGCGATTCGGACAAACCGCGCGTTCAGAGCAGACGCTCCACCCGGCCTTCGCGAACGACGGAGTGGGAAAGGCATTCCTACCGGACCGGCGAGCGAAGGGGTTTTCTTTGCGTCACTCTGTTGCAATCCCGGGCTCATTGGCAAGCGACCTTGAGAGGCCGCGGCAGTTCTCATTTTGCCGGTCGGCCTGCCTGGTTCGTCATCCTCCGGCCTGGCCGGAGGATCGGTCGAACCCCGCACGACCTTCAATGGTGACGCATTTTCTGACGCGTGTGCGGCTACCGATTCCTCCGGTCGATCCCCCGATCAAGTCGGGGGAGGAGGATGACGGGAAGTGTGAGCGGTTGCGTCAAAATAAGAACTGCTGGAGAGGCTGCGCGGGCCTGGCGCTCGAACGGAGAATCGGGGTCTCCACCGCGTCAGGATAGCGGCGGCTTGCACCCGTGTGGCGCGGCCATGACCGACGTGTGGCGACGCCTCAGGTCGTCCCCGTGCTCGTCACGAGAAAGTCAACCAGCGGGAGGCCGCGATTGATCCCCGGAACAAGTCTGGGGCAGACTGTCACGACGAGCATCAGGATGACGACAGGGTCAGGCGAAAATCTCGCCCAGTCGCTTGATCGATGCCAACGTCCGCTCGACCGGCAGGCCGGGCCACTGGCAGCGCATGATGAAATGGTTGACGCCCAGAATCTCGTGATAACGGGAGATCTCCTCCTTCACGGACACCTTGTCGCCGATGATGAATTTGTCGCGGGCGAATTCTTCAAATGGGGTTTCGGTTTTCTGCCGTCCTTCCAGCCCCCAGGCCGCGTAGGCGTTGTACTTGTATTGCAACGGTTCGCGGCATTCCTCATGCGCCGTGGCGTGTTTTTCGCCCACGTAACATTCGACCGTGATCGGAAAATCCGTCGCCGTCCGTCCGTATTCGGCCAACGCGGCGCGGTAGGTTTTCATCAGAGGAATGGTCTTGCTCAACCCGCTGCTGTTGACGATCAGCCAGGCGTCACCGATCCGCGCCGCCCGCTTCACCGACACATCCGCCTGGCCGGCGATATACAGCGGCGGGCCGCCCGCCCGGACCGGCTTCACCCCGATGCCCGCGTCGTTCACCGTATAGAAACGGCCCTGATGCGTGACCTTGTCCTCGGTCCACAGCCGCTTCATCAGGGCGATGCTTTCGTTGAACCGCGGCGCCCGTTCCGACAGCGGAATTCCGAACGCGTCGAACTCCGGCTGACGGTACCCCAGGCCGAGACCCAGAATGTAATTGCCGCCGGTCAGCACGTCGAGCGTGGCGGACTCTTCGGCCACGTGCATCGGATTTTGTGGCGGCAATATGAGAATGTTCGGCCCGATCGTCATGCCGTCCGCGTGCGCCGCCAGATACCCCATCAACGGGGTGATCTGCAGCATCTGCATCGGAAAGGTCAGCCAGTGATGCGGGAACCACAACGACTTAAAGCCGGCATCGCGCGCCGCGCGCACCTGCTGAACCATCTCCGGCACCCGCGCGCCGACATCGGTCCCCTCGGGAAACTGGGTATTGATGAACAGTCCGACCCGCATCGCGATGGCTCCTCTTGCGTCGCCGTCAGCATAGCCCGGATCCGGTGGGGCTTGAAGCAAGGGGGGCATGGGGCCATTTTCCGGGCATGGCCAGGAACGAAAACCGCATCATCGACATGACGCTGGAGGGCGAGTTCGTCGCTCCCCCGCCGCCACCGAAGCCGCCGATCGGCGCGCGCGTGATGCTGTGGGCCATCATGGCGATGGTGCTGGCGGTCACGGCGTTGATCGTGGCGCTGACCTTCTGGTTCGTCATCATGATCCTGCCGGTGATCCTGATCGCCGGGGCGGTCGCGTATCTGGCGTTCCGCTATCAACTCTGGCGCGCCGGCCGCTCCTTCACCATCCGGCGCGGCCCTTATCGGTGGTGAGAGGCGTGCTGCTGGCGCTCGGCCTGATCGCGGCCGCGCCGGAGTTCGCTCCAGCCTTCGCCGGAGACGCCGACGTCACCCACGTCGATATCCGTCAGCGTGACGGACGTTACGATCTCGACGTCACCATCCGGTCCAAGGACACCGGCTGGGAACGCTACGCCGACCGGATCGAGGCGCTGGGACCTGATGGAGCCGTGCTTGGCACCCGGATCCTGGAACATCCGCATGAGGACGAACAACCGTTCACCCGCGACCTGTACGAACTGCCCGTGCCGCTGGGCATCGGACGGATCACCGTCCGCGCGCATTTCAAGCCCACCGGTTTCGACGGCGCCACGCTGACCGTTCCGCTGCCGGGCCGGTAGCGCGGCCGCCGTTCAATACCCAGCAGATCCCTACTCCGCCGGCGCCATCGCCCGCGCGCTGACCCGTCGCGGAATATGCAACCCCACCGCGGCGATCACCGCGCTGACAGCGGTAAACGCCGCCAACCCATACAGCCCGCCGGAGTAACTGCCTGTGACGTCCTTCAGCCACCCGACGATCGCCGGCCCCAGCGCCCCACCGATATTGCCGAAGGCGTTGATGAAGGCGATGCCGCCGGCCGCCGCGGCGCCGGTCAGGATCATCGTCGGCATGGCCCAGAACGGTCCCTTGGTGCCGTAGAACCCCGCCGTCGCGAGGCACATGCCCGCCAGCGACCACCAGGTGCCCATCGTCGCCCCCGCCACGATCAGGCCCACCGTGGCCATCGCGCAGGTCAGGAACAGCAGCCAGCGCCGATCGCCTAACCGGTCCGACAGCCATCCAAACAGAATCATTGACGCCGCCCCGCAGAAATACGCCAGGCTTGTCGCGTAGCCGGCGACCATGTTCGTGGAACCGGTACCCAGGGATTTGATGATTTGCGGCGCGAACAGCAGCAGGCCGAGGCTGGCGGTGACGATCCCGAGGTAATTGAACGACAGCAGCAGAACTTTCGGGTTGGCGATGCCGCGCATGATGCTGAAGGTGCCCCCCGCCTCGAC
>Ga0182013_10005589_pt1 | contig 14569 bp, 14 predicted proteins | sample 612S2MmetaG_FD_120487 | JGI IMG/M metagenome (GOLD analysis project Ga0182013, IMG submission 120487) | Permafrost microbial communities from Stordalen Mire, Sweden - 612S2M metaG | ecosystem: Environmental > Terrestrial > Soil > Wetlands > Permafrost | place: Sweden: Stordalen | collected... | reverse complement strand
GGGATGGACGCGGGAACGCTGGCTGGCTTTTTACGCAGCCGTCCTGCTGGCCTCCTGCTTCAAGACGCCCTATCTGACGTTGCTGGCGATTCCGCTGCTCTCCGGACGCAGGCAGTGGCCTCCAGCTAGCGTCGCAGCCGCCGCCGGCATCGGACTTTTTGCGGTCCAACCCTATCTGTGGCCGGTTTCCTTCCACAATTACCTGCTGGCAATCGATCGCATCTTCAGTTTCAATAACGACTTCGGATCGGGACCGGCAGGCCGTCTGGGGGCATCTCTGGCGGCATTGCATCGGCCTTACGCGCTGCCCACGGTGCTCCTTTACCTCGCTACCTCGCTGCTCGTGTTCTTCCTTTTGTTTCGCCTCTCCGGTCACTACCGCGCTGGACGGCTTAGCCGCGAGCAGTGGATTCCCTTGATGATGCTTGGAGTTCTGCTGCTCAATCCGCGCCTGATCGAGTATGAGATCTTTCCATTTACATTCTTTATGGCAATCGTTGCCTATCGGTTGATTGCCTCCAGTGCTTGGCCACGTTTGGTTGTGACACTGCTGTTTCCGATCTGGATCGGAGCAAACTACTTCGCGAATGGATCGCGTACATGCTGGAAATGGTGTGAATGTGTAGTGTTGCTGGTACTCTTTGCTGGCGGATACCGGCAGATGCAGAGTTCCCTGCGTAATCGCGATCCTGAAAATGCCCTTTCAGACACAATTCCTAGGTAACAGGGATAGGATCGCGGTCGCTCGTGTGACAGCGCGCTGAGGCGTAAAAACCGAGGCAGCGAGACCTCAGGACTTGGGAGAAAATGCCTGGGTGCCTCCTATCTCGCTTCTGAGATGTGGGAGGGGGAATCTACTTCCCCTGCGCGCGCGCATCCGGCAGCTTGCCGCCGGGAAGGTCCGCGCCGCCATTCTGCTTCGGCTTCTGCTCCACCGGCTCGAACCGCCCGCCTACGCCCAGCGAGTAGTCTCCGCCGTGGTAGGTCATGCGGTCGCCCATGTAACTCGCCACCCACACCGCAAAGCCCAGCAAGTCGCGCAGCGGGTAGATCAAGGTCGGCTTGACCGCCTGCTCATCCTCCAGCGCCCACAGCACCACCCCGGCCATTACCCAGCGGTTGATGCAGGTTGCCAGCAGCCACAGCAGCCCCGCCAGCGGATGTCCCGCCAACATCCCCCACGCCAGGCCCAGCAGCCCAAACGGGACCGCGTACGTCAGTCCCGTCCCGAGATGGCCCGCCGGACGCGATCTGCGCGTGCTCTTCATCCAGCGAAGCTGGTCGCGGAATGATGCCCGCAGCCCCTGCGGAAGCACCATCAGCCGCACCACGTAATTCGCCATCCGCACTCCGTAGCCGCTCGCCGCGAGCCGCTGGCCCAGCACAAAGTCCTCGGCGTAGTACTGCCCCAGGTCCTCGTACCCTCCGGCCTTGGCGAACGCGCCCCGACGCACAACCATGGTCACCCCCAGCGCGAACCGGATCCCACCCTCCACCAGGTCCGCGACAAAGATGCCGCCCGACATCTCCACGCTCTTGCCCACCGCATCGAGCTGCGCCGCCAGACCTCCTGTGGTCCGCCCCACGTAGAGACACGACGCCAGCTGCCGCCGCGGGTCGGCCAGCTCCTGCACGCAGCGCCGCAGGTAATCGCGCGACACCCGCGCGTCCGCATCGCTGGTCACCAGGGTCTCGTACGCGGCGGCCTCGCTCAGCGCGGCCAGCGACCACATCTTCGCATTGGGAAAGCGCGGCTCGCCACAAGTCAGAAATCTCGCCGGCACCTGGGGAAACTCAGCCGCGATCCGCTGCGCCATCTGCAAACCGGTGTCGCTGGCATGGCGCGCGCAGAACAGCAGCTCATACTCGGGATAATCCAGATCGAAGAAGCGCCGGAGGTTCTCCTCCAGGTCGGGCTCGGTGCCATGCAGCGGCTTCAGCACACTCACCGGGGGCAGAAAGTCCACCGGCGTCCGCTCCTCCCGCCGCTTGCGCCGGGCGAAACGCCACGCGCCCACCAGCACCATTCCGCAATAGATGGTGGACGTCACCGTGCCGGCGAGCGCCAGGTAAAACACAATCCGCAAGAACAAACTCATCGCACCTTTTCAGCCGGCAGGCCCACTCCGGCCGCAGCCATCCTGCTGCACCGCGCCTTCCAGTCTAGAGCATTCCGCGCCTGTTCAACCAGACGCGCCCGTGACGCTTAGACGAGCATCCGGCGCGGCTTCGCCCGCTACTCCCTGTTCCCGGTTGCTGGTTGCCTGCTCTTCGCCGCGCTCTTCCCGGCCACCGCCGCGCTGCGTAAAGGAACTGCTTTACCCGCAGCCCGCTGCGGAGCAATCACCGCCCGCGGCATCGGCACCAGCCCCGCGCCCGGTTGCTGTTGCTGTTGCTGTTGCATGCGCGCCAGCATCTCGGTGCGCACGTAGTCCACGAACCCCTGCATCTGCCGGTTCATCTCTTCCATGCGCTCGCGCATCTGCAGCACGATCGCGATGCCGGCGATGTTGACCCCCAGGTCGCGCGCCAGGTTCAGGATGAACTCCAGCCGCTCCAGGTCCTCATCCGTATACAGCCGGGTGTTGCCCTCGCTGCGGCTGGGCAGCAACAACCCCTCACGCTCATACAACCTTAGCGTCTGCGGATGGATGTCATACATCTCCGCCACCGCCGAGATCATGTACGCGCCCTTGCTCTTCCGCTTTGTGGCCATGAGTGATCGAAGTGCTATGCGAGAGTTTTCACAGCTCCTGGGTCGATACTGAAGAGCGAGCACACGGTCGGACGGCTCTCGTAGTTGCCGAAGAAAAGGCCTCTCAGCTTCGGCGGATCGTCATTGCACGCGTCTAGCCAAACATATAGGTCAATCTGGGACTTCTCTTCCCGGATTCTACCTTCTGAAAACTGTTCGTGGGTTTTGTCATGGATCCCCGCAAGCGGATCCCACTCGCCGGTAGTTACACTGACCAAATCTTGGTACTTGGCCTGTTTATCGCGATTTATCAAAACCAAAATGTTCAGCATGCCATGGTCCCGATTGGCGCTCGCAAGCTGTTTTGCAGCCGTATGGATGGCATTGGATATGCGATTGTAGATTGGGTCGGGCCTTGATCCGCCTGCCAATGAGCCGGATGGGGCTTCCGCCAGCATCCTATCCAGCCAAACATCCCGTTCGAAGGTCTTAACCTCACAGTAAGCGACGGGCTTGCCATCCTTCAGCAATCGAAAGTCGGGCGTCTTCGCAAAGCGGTCCTCCTCTATCCGGGCGACCTGAAACCCTTGACCGACGAGGTATTGAGCAGCCAATTCCTCGTCGCGCTCGACCTCGCCAAAGCGATGGGCGTACTTCCCGCGCTCCCCGCTGCGAAAATCGATGTCCGCAGGCAGTTCGAGTGAATCATCAAATTGCTTTCGGTCTCTAATGTTGTTTCTCATAGACAGCCCGCTCCGTCGGCGTCGCTTCTCTCGCGCTGATAATGCGGATTCTTTCGATTCGTTCCGTATGAACCACAAACAAGACTCGGCTAATCAATGATAGGCCAATCGTCATAAATCGTTCCTCAAATTCCGAGTTCAGCTCATCACGCTGGGTGATCGAGTATGGGTCTTCGAATACAGTTCTGGCCTCCTCGAAAGAGAGTCCGCGTATTTTGAGGTTTCGGAGCGCCTTCTCGTCGTCCCACTCGAACAGCTCGTCCTGCAATCTCGTCTCCTCTATACCTCAGCCAGCAGCTCCGCCCGCGGGTCCTCCGGGTTTAGCTTCGCCAGCTCGCGCAATATCTCCTTCGAGCGCTCGTCCTGCACCTTGGGCACCACGATCTTCACCTCGACGATCTCATCGCCGCGCTTGCCTTCGTGCGCTGCGCTGGGCACGCCCTTCTCGCGCAGCCGCAGCTTCTGTCCGGTCTGCGTCCCCGGCGGAATCTTCAACTGCGTCCGTCCGCCGCCGGCGTGCGTCCCGTCGCTATGGGTGTCGATGGTCGGCACTTCGATCTTCGCGCCCAGCGCGGCCTCGCTTACCGTAACCGGAACGGTTACATGAATATCGTCACCCACCCGCGTGAACACCGGGTGCGTCCCCACCTTGACGATCAGGTACAAATCTCCCGCCGCCCCGCCGTCGGTGCCGGCGTTGCCCTTGCCCGCCAGCCGTATCCTTTGCCCATCGCGGGTGCCGGGCTTGATGCGGAACTCCAGCGGCTCGCTCTTGGTCAACACGCCTTCGCCTTCGCACATGCGGCACGCGTTCTGCACCTTGCCGGTGCCGCCGCAGCGCGGACACTGGATGTTGAACTTCATCCGGCCGCCCATCTGCGTCACCTGCCCGCTGCCATGGCACTCCGGGCACTCCATGCTTCCGCCGGTGGTCGACTTGCCCCGGCACGACGGGCAGGTCTCCTGCCGCTGGATATCCAGCCGCGCCACTCCGCCGCGCACCGCCGCCCAGAAGTCCACGCTCACCTGGTACTCCAGATCGGTCCCTGGCCGCGGCCCGCGCGCCTTCTGGCCCCCCGAGAATATCCCGCCAAACAGGTCCTTGAAGCTGCCACCAAACCCGCCGCCGCGCTCCTGTTCCCCGCCGCGCTCCCGTCCGGTGCTCTGAAAGTCGGAGAAGTCGAAGCCGCTGAAGTCGAACGGCACCTCCTGCCCGCCGTGCCCCGCGTAGCCCGCAGCTCCGCCCTGAGGCCCGCCGCCAAAGCCCCCGCCATACCCTCCGCGCGCCGCCGCCTCCGCTGCCGCAGGGTCGATGTTGTCCGAATAAAACCCGAACTGGTCGTACACCTTGCGCTTCTTCTCGTCGCTCAGAACGTCGTTGGCCTCGGAGATCTCCTTGAACTTCTCCTCCGCTTTCTTGTCGTTCGGATTCACGTCCGGGTGGTACTTGCGCGCCAGTTTGCGGAACGCCTTACGGATCTCCTCCGGCGTCGCGCCCTTCTTCACCCCCAGCGTGCTGTAATAGTCCTTCGTCTGTGTCGTCGCCATCTAAAAACCCTTCTATGCCTGTAGCACCGTCTTCAGCGCCCCCGTCTTGCGGTCGAGCGGCGCCGGTTTCACGCTCTGACAAATCTTCCTCTCTACCGAGTTGCGTGCGCTTTGAAGATCGTAGTGGCTCTGCAGGTTCATCCAGAACTCAGGGGTCATATGAAAGTAGCGGCCCAGCCGGAGCGCCGTGTCCGCGGTGATTCCCCGCCGTTCATTCACAATCTCGCCAACCCTCGTGGCCGGAACACCGATTGCGATGGCCAGCGCATTTGCGCTCAAGCCCATCGGGACCAGAAACTCTTCCCGCAGCATCTCTCCTGGATGGATCGGCGGTAGCCGATGCTTGTATGTCCGGCGAATGGGTTTAGTGGTAATCGACAATTTCGACCTCGTGCGCATATGGCTCCTCCCATCGAAAGCAAATCCGATATTGATCATTCACCCGAATGCTGTGCTGGCTGCGCCGGTCCCCCTTGAGGGCCTCAAGCCGGTTCCCCGGTGGAATTGTCAGGTCATTCAACAATCTTGCCGCGTGCAACGCCAATAGCTTCCGGCCAATGACCCGCTCCAGCCCCGCATAGCGACGGCTTCGGCCGCCTTCGAAAATATTCCTCGCTTCGCGGTCTGCAAAGCTCCGAATCATGCTTCACAGCGTATCACGTCTCGCGTTATACGCTGTCCGATAAACGGAATCTGACGTGCCGGAGACGCCTTCATTCTAGAAAAAGGCACGGCCGAAGCCGCGCCTTTTTCTAGAATCATCCTTCCAACCAGCTTACCGCCGTGCTGCGTGGTCAGTTCCAAACCTTCCAGGCCTCAATCGCTTCAATGGAAATCATCTGGTCCGGCTCCATCTGCCGCATCCGGTTCATAAACTGCTCGGCCTCTTCGCGCGTGTCGAACATCATCCGGTTGTACAGCTGTCCGGCGCGAACCTGGTCGCACCGCCACATGGTCTCCGTCGTCATCGTCGTTTGCCCTCCGGGAATCCGATTGAGTTCCAAGTCTTCTGGAGCAGTCTTCCGATCCAGTCCTCTCTTCCAGCCATCTGTGCCGCAGCTTCTACAGATCGACAGATCGCGTCGTCGTTCCTCAAAGAGTTTCAGGCGTGCAGGTACCGCATGAACTAAAGCCAGCCAGCTTGTCTCGGTCATTTTGTCTCATTCAATGTCTCACGTCTGTCGCCAACTTCACAGCCCAACCCTGCGAATTCCTGTGGGGAACCAGCCCGAATTCCCCCACACCTCAGCGCCCGCCGCCAGCTCCTCCTCAGTTCCACACATGCTGGATCGGCATCGGCTCAATCTTGAACACCAGATCCGGAGACATCCCAGCCAGCCTGCGCGCAAACTCCCGCGCCTGCTGCTCGCTATGGAAGACACTCTGCTCCTTCACCTGCCCGCCCAGCCACTGCTCGCACTTCCAAACCATTTGCTGCGTCATCGCGCCCACCTCTTGTCCTCGATCTCGTCCCATCTTCGTTCCTGGCCCTCGCAACTGATACGAGAAGAGCGCCCCAACCACCGGGAGCGCCCTTCCATGCAACTGCTCAATCCATTAGATGCAAGACCGATCCACTTCGATTACAACCGGCCCCGCCATCCCTTACTTCTCGACATCCACGTACTCCGCGTCGATCACGCCTTCGTCCTTCTTCGTCTCTTCCTGCGTGCCCGCCGCGGCGCCCTCACTTCCAGCGCCCGCCGTGCCCTCTGCCGGAGCAGAAGCCGCAGCCGCCTTGTACATCACCTCGGCCAGCTTGTGGCTCGCGGTGGTTAGACGCTCCTTCGACGAATTCAGCTCAGCCGCGCTCGGATCGCCGGCCAGCGTCTTCTTCGCATCCTCCAGCGCGGTCTCCACCTCGCTCTTGTCCGCCGCCGCAACCTTGTCGCCCGAGTCCTTCAGCATCTTCTCGACGTTGTAGACCATCGAGTCGAGTCCGTTGCGCGCCTCGACCTTGTCGCGCTGCTCCTTGTCCTCGGCCGCATGGGCTTCGGCGTCCTTCGCCATCCGCTCGACCTCTTCCTTGCTCAGGCCCGAAGAGCTGGTAATCGTGATCTTCGCGTCCTTGCCGGTGGCGTTGTCTTTCGCCGTCACGTTCAGAATGCCGTTGGCGTCAATGTCGAACGTCACCGCGATCTGCGGCACGCCCCGCGGGGCCGGCGGAATGCCGCCCAGCTTGAACTTGCCCAGCGTACGGTTCTGCGCCGCCATCGGACGCTCGCCCTGCATCACATGCACCTCGACCTCGGTCTGGTTATCGGCCGCCGTCGAGAACGTCTCCGTCTTCTTGGTCGGAATAGTGGTATTGCGCGCGATCATGCTGGTCGCCACGCCGCCCATCGTCTCAATCGACAAGGTCAGCGGAGTCACGTCGAGCAGCAGCAGGTCCTTCACATCGCCCGCCAACACGCCCGCCTGCACCGCCGCGCCGATCGCAACCACCTCGTCCGGATTGACACCCTTATGCGGCTCCTTGCCGAACAGCTTCTTCACCAGTTCCTGGATCGCCGGCATCCTCGTCTGTCCGCCAACCAGCACCACCTCGTCGATCTTGCTGGCGTCGACGCCGGCATCCTTCAGCGCCTGCTTCGACGGCCCCACCGACTTCTGCAGCAGGTCGTCGACCAGCGCCTCCAGTTTGGCTCGAGTCAGGTTGCGCACCAAATGCTTCGGCCCGCTCGCGTCCGCCGTGATAAACGGCAGGTTGATCTCACTCTCCTGCGCCGTCGACAGCTCGATCTTGGCCTTCTCGGCCGCATCCTTCAGCCGCTGTAGCGCCATCTCGTTGCCCTTGGCGTGCAGATCGAGCCCGGTGTCCGCCTTGAACTCGCCGATCAGCCAGTCCACAACCCTCTGGTCCAGATTGTCGCCGCCCAGGTGGGTGTCGCCGTTGGTCGACTTCACCTCGATCACGCCCTCACCAACCTCGAGGATCGAAATATCGAACGTGCCGCCGCCAAAGTCATACACGGCGATCGTCTCGTCCTTCTTCTTATCCAGCCCGTAGGCCAGCGCCGCCGCGGTCGGCTCATTCACAATCCGCTTCACGTCCAGTCCGGCAATCTTTCCGGCGTCCTTGGTCGCCTGGCGCTGCGCGTCGTTGAAGTACGCAGGCACCGTGATGACCGCCTCGGTGACGCTCTGCCCGAGATAGTCCTCCGCCGCCTTCTTCAGCTTCTGCAGAATCATCGCCGAGATCTCCGGCGCCGTGTACTCCTTACCCTGCGCGATCACGGCAATGTTGTCGCCCTTGGCCACAACCTTGTACGGCACCATCTTCAATTCGTCGCCAACCTCGTTCAGCCGGCGTCCCATAAACCGCTTGATGGAGTAAACCGTGTTCTCGGGGTTCGTGATCGCCTGCCGCTTGGCCACTTGGCCCACCAGCCGCTCCCCGCTCTTCGTAAACGCAACAATCGACGGCGTCGTCCGCCCGCCCTCTTCGTTGGGAATCACCTTGGGCTCGCCGCCTTCCATCACCGCGACGCAGCTATTCGTCGTTCCCAGATCAATTCCAATAATCTTTCCCATACTCTCTCCCGCCTCCTAATAATTTTGCTCGTCATTCTGGGCCCTGAGCTCGTCGAAGGGCTCAGAATCTCCGTATTTGCTTCTAATCCCTTGAAAAATAAGCTGCAAACCCCGGAACCGATACTCGACTGCTGTCTTTTCCAACCATCCCAGTCTCACATATGAGTGACTTACTGTCAATCTATCTGATGCAATTCCTATCGCTGGGGATGCGCCTGGAGCCAGGAATAAATTTGTTTCGTCCCAACCCGCCGGGCGTATCATGTTGGCCGTGAGAGGAAGCTGACCATGAAGTCCGGGCCCCGTTTTGCGTTGCTCCTTCCTATGGCCGCGCTCCTCGGCTGCGGTCTGCCCCCCACCCCCTCCTCGCCAGGCGCCTGGCAAAACTGGCAGATCCAAGCCGGCACCGCCATCACCTCCCCGCCTAACACGTATCCCTCGTTCCTGGGTGCGACCCAGGTGCTGGGGACGCAGGCAGCTGGCGTATTCACGACCGTCGCGACCGCCGCCACAACCGGACCGCCGCTGGATTACACCGGCTCGTTCAACTCCTCCACCGGGGACGTCACTCTGGCTACCTTTGGCTTCGGATTCGGCTACATCCTGCCGGCCACGCCGTACACCCTCGTGCCGGTCGGCGTCACGGGAGGCTGCGTGTACCCGCCAGGCTATACCGGGGTTATGTGCAACGCCATCTTCGCGGTTCCTGCGGTCGGGGTTCAGATTGCCCCGCTCAACGGCACCTATACCGGGACGCTCACCGACAGCGCCACGCCCAGCATGAGCGGCACGGCCACCCTGACCCTCACCCAGTCCACCACCCCCAACTCATCCGGCGCGTTCCCTCTCACCGGCACACTGACTTTCCCCAGCAGCAGCAACCTTGGCACATCCCCACTGGGCGGCACGGTCAGTGGGGAAGGCATCGCGCTTAGCTACTATTCCGCAGCAGTCATCGGCCCCGGCATCACCCTGACGGCCTCCACCAACCCCATCGCCACACAGATCACGATCTCCAACCTCACCTATCTCGGCGGTGGAACCACCATCTCCGCCACATTCACCGGCACCCTCACCCTGCAGTAACCTCACCCGCAACAGCCTTCACCCGCATCGCGGAGCAGTTTCCATGCACGCCGATTCCACCCGCCCCGCCGCCTCGACTATCCTTCGCAACCTTCGCCTCGTCCTCCTGCTTCCCCTCGCCGCCCTCATCGCCTGCGGGACGAATCCCACCCAATCCGCACCGGCTTCCACATACCTCAACCTCACCGGCAACCCCCAGACCTTCGCGAGCGGCAGCTATCAGATCGTCGGAGGCCCCTGCGCCACGCCGGCAACCCCCATGACCCTGGCCCAATATGCTCCGATCAACGGGACCTACTCCGGCACATTCAATTGGCCAGGCGCGGGAAACGTCCCGGAACCCACCCCCAACCTCACCATCACAGCCACCCTCACCCAATCCACTACCGCCAACTCCAGCGGTGCGTATCCCATCAGTGGCACGGTCAAAGTCGCCGGGACCTGCTCCGAAACCACCAGCTTCACCGGCTTCGTCTTCGGGAGCAATCTCGTCTCCGCAACGGGTCCCAACCTCAGCGGCAATAGCGATCCTGCGGCTTCAAATGTCTACAGCGCAGCTTTCGACGACGTTAACTGCCTCTATTACACTCAGGGCACCCTCATCCGCCAATAATCCCCCACTCCGCCTCCCACCTCAACCCTTGGGATCTGGGGGCGCCTCCATTGTCAGCCCGGCTCATCCGCCTCTGGTATCATCGGCTTCCAAATGACAACAGCCGAGCGAGCGCGGACTGCGTCTTCCATCCCAACCTCTCCCGCCCAAGGCCAACCCGACCCCGACGCCGCCTTCGCCCGCTGGGTGGAGTCGCATCGGCTCGCCATCCTCATCCTCGCCGCGGCCGCGTCCCTGCTCTGGATCGTCCTCTACCTCCAGTTCACCGTCGACGACGCCTACATCAGCTTCCGCTACGGATTGAACCTGGTCGCCCACCACATCTGGAACTGGAACCCCTCAGGCCCACATGAGGAGGCCTACACCAGCGCCATCTACGCCTTCCTCGGCGTCATTCCCGCGCTGCTGCACCTCTCCGCGGCGCTGTTCTTCAAGTTCGTCGGCGCGGCCTGCCTCGGCATCATCTTCTACCGCCTGCACACCCTGGCCGCAACTCCGTTCGCGGCGCTGCTCGGAATCCTCCTGCTGGCCCTTCATCCGTATCTCTGGATGCACGCCTTCTCCGGCCTGGAAACGCCGCTCTACATGCTCCTCATCCTCGAAATGGCGATCGCCGCCCATCGAGCTTCCACCACCTCGCCCGCCTGGGTCTACACGCTCTTTCTCCTGCTCCCGCTGACCCGGCCCGAAGGCGTCGTCTTCGCGTGCGCGGGAGTGCTCCTCTACTGGCGCGCGCGCGGCAGCGCCCCTAAACGTCTCGCCTGGTTTGCCCTGGCCGTGCTCCTTGGAGTGCTCTACTTCCTCGCGCGCTGGCATTACTTCCACCATCTCTTCCCCGACCCCTTCTACGCCAAGGTCCGCTTCGGCACCTGGCGTGGACTCCTCAGGGCCTTTGCCTCCAACCTCATCAACTCCGATGGATACTTCTTCATCCTCCTGCTGCTCATCCTGCTCGCACGCAGGCCCGTCACGCGGACCTTCGCCGCATGCAGCTTCATGGTGCTGCTGCTGCTCTACGCGCCCAACTCCGTGCCCATGAACTTCGCCGACCGCTTCTACCTGCAATTGACCTTCCCCATCTTCTTCCTCTTCCTCATCGCCGAGGACGTCGCCCCTATCTCCCGCATCGCCGCGATCGTCGCTGGCATCTCGCTGCTGCTCATCCTGCCCGGCAACCTCATCTACGGGGCAACCAACTTCCTCATCACCAAACGCTCCCACATCGATCTGGGCCAGCGCCTCGCGCCCTTCGCCCAGGACCACATCCTGTTCGCCGGAGCGGCCGGCGCCATCCCCTACTACTCCGGCTGGGTCACCTACGACTTCCTCGGCCTCGCCACCAACCGGTTCATCGCGCCTGCAATCACTCTGCCCCAGTTGCAGCACATCCACCCCGACATCATCCTCATCTTCGCCGACTCCCCAGGCCCCGAGGCTGCCGAAGAGAGTGAAGGAGGGGGCTCGCTCGCCGTCAACCCCCTCGTCCTCGCCTATATGCGCCAATCGAACGACTATCGGTACGCCGGGGCCGCGCGCTGCGACGGCTTCTATCTCGTCTCCTTCCTGCGCAACGACACACCCCAGCACGACCAGATCCTCGCCGCGCTGCAGCAAAACACTCAGGTCTCCGCCACCACCAACTTCTCGCTCAAGTCCCTCCTTTTCCAGCGCTACGTGCCGTGGTCGCAATAGCCGCATTTTTCGAATAGATGTAGACTCTAGCCGCGACCTGCCAGCCCCAACAATTCTCTTGTTCGCGCAATCTGCAGGGGCGTAGCATTTCAGCATGATTTCCAGGCTTCGTATTCTGCTCCTCACGCCTTTGGCCGCCCTCCTTGCCTGCAGCAGCCACGCGATCGTGCCCGTCCCCACCACCGCGGCCGTCAGCGGAGACTATGTCCTCAACGTCACTCCCGTGGCCGGCGGCACCTTTACCAGCTTCTCCGGCAATCTTTACATCTCCGGATCGACCGTCAGCGGGGCATTCCTCTACAACAACGGAAATTCACTCTGTAGCGGGCAGAGCTTCCCGGTCATCGGGACCATTAACAGCAACGGTCTCATGACCCTCTCGTCCAGTTCCTTTACCGGCAGCTTCTCCGGCAACACCGCGACCATCACCATCCAGACCCCGCTCGACGTCCTCTCCGGCCAGGTTCCCAACTCCAGCGGGACCGCCCAGATCGCCGCCGGCACGGGGACCAACTGCGCGCTCGCCTCCAGCACCCTCACCGCCAACTACCTCTCGCCCTACAACGGGACCTGGACCGGAACGGTCAGCTCGGGCGCGGCCACCGGCACAGCGACCCTCATCGTTGGGGAGGTCATACCGGATACCACGCAGACGGCCACAAGCACAGCCGGCCTGATCCCCGTAACTGCGTCCCTGAATTTAACCGGCGTTTGCAGTTTTACAACGCCGATTCAGCTCACCGGCCAGATCAGCGGCTACAGTCTGCAACTGACTCAAGTCTCAAACGCGCCGCCCGTCACCGTCCTGGTCAATAACGCATCGACCATCGTCGGCTTCAGCATGACCATTCCGAGTGGCGCACTGAACGCAGCTGGCACGGGCCCTCTGGGCTGCCCGACCGGCAGCTACTCCGGTTCCGTCGCCCCGCACTAGGCAAAATCAGAGCTTTAAGCTGTTGGGGAACGTATACCGGGTGGCTTTTTCCCGACGGAAAAGGCCGCTGAACTGGTTCGGTTCCGCCTTACAGCAACTCTGATTTTGCTGGCCGCAATTCGCCGCCGTCTTCAGGGTTCAATCGTCATCGTCCCCGGCGCCGTCCTCTGATGCGTCAGAAAATACGCCAGCAGAATCACCGCGCCCACCGCGCCCACCACCGCCTCGGAGCCGGCCAACCCCCGCCCACCCCTCTTATCTCCGCCCCACCCATCCACCAGCAGCATGTACTGCACCGGCACGTTGCCCAGCGAGTTGATAATGCTGTACCGCCCGCTGCCGCTCTTGCCGGAGTGACCCATAAACTCCAGCAGCACCGCCGTGAACATCGAGTAGCAAGTACCCAGGGTAAACAGGTAAAGCGTCACGCCCGCGTAATAGGTCGAGGGCCGAAGCGGGCCCAGCCAAAGCACGCACAGCATTGCGCAATTAACCAGCGCCACCACCATGTACATTACGGCGGCGCGCACCCGGGTCGGCAGGATCGCCGCTGCCGCCGAGCCGGCGGCCATCAGCGCTCCCCCCAGCAGGCCATTCATCCACGCAACGCTGTTGCCGTTCACGCCATACTGGATCGCCACGCCTGGCAGCAGGCCAACCGCCGCGCCGCTTGCCATCGGGAATACCATGCAGCACGTGTAGGGCAGCGCCTCCCAGCGCCAGAAGGTCGCCTTGCACTCCGTCCACACGCGGTGCATCGTCCCGGCAAAGGTCCCCTCCGAAATCACCTCCTGCCTGGGAGCCGCCAGCGCAAACAGCGCCGGCACAGCGATCATCGCCGCCGCCGTAACTCCCAGAATCTCCCGCGCCGCTCCCGCATAACTCAACTTCACCAGCGCCCAGGCCGCCACCGCGCCAAAGCCCATCCCTCCCGCCTGGTAGAAGCTCCCCGCAACCCGCCGGGATCGCTCCAACCGCATCGCACCCATCATGCCGCCGCAGCTCGACACCACCAGTTGGCTGCAGCACGCGCTCAGCAACATCAGCGACACGGCAGCCTTCGAGGACAGGGTCTTCTGATGGAACGAGGCCGCCATCGCCGCCGCGGCCAGCAGCCCGCCCACCAGTAGCCACGTTCTGCGCCGCACAAAAAAGTCGGTGATCGGGCTCCATAGAAAGTAAAGCCACGTCGGCAGGCCCAGCAGGAATATCGTGCGTGACTGAGGACCACTGCCAATCCCCTGCACGCTCAGCAGATACGCCAGCACCCCGCCCTGAATCACGCCGTTGGCCACCACCGCCGAGGGCGCGATCAGCAGCGAATAGAGCCACGGGCGATCCTCGCGCATGCTGCCGGGACCCGGCACGCCTCCCTGAGCAGCCTCCAGGCCCACCGCTTCAATCTCGTTCATCCCCAGAATCTACCACGCCCGCCATCGGCCCCCCGTCGTTTCGCTGTACTTCGCCGATAGCAGAAGGATTCCCGCACGCGCTCTCGCACTCCATTACAGCCAAAATGCATCCTCCACCCCTGCGCGTGCCTCTATATCCTTACAGCTTTACGCCGTCCCCCGAAAAGGAGCCTCCTCAGCAGCATGGCTGCCACCGCTACAGCCCCGCCCGATCAGTCCGCCAGCGTCACCCAGGGCGTCAACCCCTGGCTGATCGCCGCGGCCGTCATGCTCGCCACCTTCATGGAGGTGCTCGACACCGCCATCGCCTCG
>Ga0182013_10005586_pt1 | contig 14570 bp, 13 predicted proteins | sample 612S2MmetaG_FD_120487 | JGI IMG/M metagenome (GOLD analysis project Ga0182013, IMG submission 120487) | Permafrost microbial communities from Stordalen Mire, Sweden - 612S2M metaG | ecosystem: Environmental > Terrestrial > Soil > Wetlands > Permafrost | place: Sweden: Stordalen | collected... | reverse complement strand
GCGTCGTCGGCCGAGCCGTCGCCTCCATCGAATTGCTCGACCAGGCGTTGCGGGCGGGCACACGCCTCTCCGTACCGGGCGGAGCGGACCAGCCCGTCATTGTCGCCAGGGAAGCGAGCACGCGCTCATACGCCTATCTGGAGCAGATCCCTCCCTTTCTTTCGCAGATCGCGTTTCTGGGTCTCACGCTGCTGTTCATGGTTCTGATGTTGTCCGAACACCAGGACATTCGCGATCGTATTGTCCGGTTGGTCGGAACCGACAACATGACATCCACGACATCTGCATTGAGCGATGCAGGCACGAAGCTCTCGCGTCTCTTTTCGATTCAGACCGGGCTGAACGCCGGCTTCGGCGCGATGATCGCAATCGTCCTGCTGATCGTCGTCGTTCCGAATGCGGCGCTCTGGGGCGTGGCCGCGATGGTATTGCGGTTCGTCCCGATCATTGGCGTGTGTCTCGCGGCGCTCCCACCAATTCTGCTCGCGGCGGCGGTCGACCCCGGATGGAGCGCCGTCATCGTCACTGCGGCGGCGTTCCTAGGTGGAGAACTGGTTTTCGGGCACGTTCTTGAGCCCATGCTGTTGGGGCGGGGCAGCGGCATATCGCAGTTCGCGATCATCGTCGCAGCAGCATTCTGGGCGCTCGTCTGGGGTCCGATTGGCCTAATACTAGCGGTGCCGCTTTCAATGTGTCTCGTCGTCCTTGGTCAGAATTTTCCAAAATTCGAATTAATATGCCTGATTCTCGGGGATCAACCCTCCCTGTCGCCAGAACACGAATTCTATCATCGTTTGCTTTCGGAAGACATAGGCGCGGCCGTCGAACAACTCGACACTGCATCCGGGGAGGGAGCTTCGCCGGGCGCCGTCGCCGATTCGATGATTCTTCCCGCGCTGCATATCGTGGCGCGCGACCATCGTAACCAGCGTCTCGGTCTTGAGCATGTGGCGGCGCTCGGCGAGACAATCCACAGCGTAACGACGCTGTTTCTCGACTCCTTCTCCAGGGCAAATCCGACGGAACGTCCCGAAACTCTTCTTCCCGAGCCCGCTGCTCGGGTCGTTGTCGTGATTGCCGGTCATGGGCCGATCGATTTGATCGCCGCGATGTTTGTCGCCGCGATGTTGAGCCGCATCACGGGCATCGAATGCATCGCCATGGAGCAGGCGTCGGGCTTGATGGCGCTCGCGGGCGCTAATGCACGAACTGGGACGGCTCGCGCCGATACGATCATCATTTCTACCGTGGGCGGACTTGACGAGAAGCTCTTGAGGATTCTCGTGCGGCGCGCTGAAAAGGACTTTCCCGAAGCGCGCATCTGGGTGTGCAACTGGGGCGTCGTGGAGAACGCCGAGTCGGCCGCGAGGGACGCTGCGGCCACACGCGCGGTCGACTTACCCAAATTAGCGAATGTCGCCGAAATGCTCGACTATGGCAGGCATGGCGACGGCGCAAGCCTGTATTCCATGCCTCCCACTCGACCCGACGTCTGAATCTGATTTCGAACCCTAACTGTGCACGACCTTCAGCGTGTTGGGGTCATCGCAGAATCTTCCCACACAACCGAGTTATTGGAAGCGAAGCTGGGGCACAGCCACGCATGTGTTTACAACCGATTGAGATTGAGCAATCCAGTGGCGTTGGGCAGCTTGGCCGGCCCCCTGAGCTCAACATCGTGACATGAGCTTGTATGTTGGCGAGATCGGGTGGCAGACGACGGGCATGAGTAGAACTACCCGATTGTCATGTCCCCTCATTCGCTGCACGATGCTTGAGCGGCCCCCTTCCCCTATCGCTGGCGAAAGGTTGGTCGAACTGCCGGTAGGCGCCCCCAATGACCGACACTTGGTCCGAAGCCCATCACCATTTGAATCGCGGTCTCAAACTTTTCGTTGTCGTCAACGCGGCCGGGACTGTCTTCGGCATGCTCTACGGCGACTGGTGGCTGGCGTCGATTTGTTTGATTGCGGGATGCCTCGGCGGCGTCATTGGCACTTCGGTGAATCGGAGCGTCGTCGTTACCGGACCGGGCGAAGACGACGAGTTTGCCAACGAGACGGAAGTCGCCGAGGCGCACGCGTTCGCGCACGAATTTTTGGAATTCAGCAATCTACTCGCGGCGACTACGCTGACGGTCGGCTTCGCCCTTGGGCTTCCTTGGTGGAGCAGTCTGCTTGTCGCGACACTTTCGTGGTTCGTGAGTCTCTTCGGGATACCGGTGTTATGCGCCCCTGGAAATAAAAGAGCGTGGGACGTCAAGAGCGGCTCAGGCGAGTTCGCATGGAGCGGCGCCAAGGACTTCGCGCCGCGCGGCAGGCCGGGCGTTCGGTAGAGGCAAAGCCACCATCGCATCTTCAGGCTTGCGCGCGCCAACTCACTCCACACCATGCCGGCGCGCACTACCGAAACGTCGAACGGGCGCGTCTGACACAAGGATGCTGACCAATGACGAAGCCGACCGAGTACGCCCTTGGTGGAACGTGCTCGTTGAAATTGCCGCTCTGCCTGCGACGTCAGCGTCAAATCGAAAAACGGCGGGATGGTGTCATGAGAAATTCGAATCGCCGAGCGCCATCCCAAAGATCTGGGGCGGTGTCTCGAAAAGAATTTCGTCCGTTTGCATTCGACAAAATAAGGGAGGCTACATGAAAGTTCAGTCTGGAATTTTCGCGGCGCTCGTCGTCGTTGCCGCCATGGCGCCGCTTCGAGCCGACGCGAAGGGATGTATCAAAGGCGCAATCGTCGGGGCCATAGCCGGGCACATGGTCGGTCATGGCAAGCTTGGAGCGGCCGCGGGCTGTATCGTGGGCCATCACGACGCGAACAAGCCGCGCCCAGGCCAGGAAGGACCGCCGGTTAATCCACCGAAATGAAGATTAAACTTGGCGGGGAGACGAGACACGCAGCGAGCGTCAGCCGCTCCCTCTTGCACGACGTCCAAGCGAGGACACACGCTTTGCTCGCATGTGATCGAACGCCGCCGAGAGGCAATGGCGGGATGCGCCATGCTGACTGCATCGGTCTTCATGCCGTCAAAGCGCCGGCTGTGCAAGGACGCCGCTGATTTTGGCGGCCAGTTGCTCGAGGGTGAACGGCTTGGAGATGAAATTGACGCCGGCGTCCAACACGCCGCCATGGACCAGGGCGTTGCGTGTGAATCCCGTCGTAAACTGTCCGGCGTCAGCGCCTCTGAGACAGAATTAGCGGGTTGAAGAAAGGAGGATTTCCGGCTCATCGTAACCATGGAGGAGTGGAGATGAGCCAGAAATCCGATAACCCCAAACTGTCGTCTGAGCGGATCGTGAAGGACATCCGTCGGGCGACCCGCAAGCAGCATTCCGCCGAGGAGAAAATCCGCATCGTGGTGGACGTGCTGCGCGGCGAACACCGCATAGCGGAGCTTTGCCGGCGCGATGGCATTGCCGCTATCATGCAGTCTGAACAATCTAACGCCCGCCGACGTCTACTTCGGGCGCGACCAAAAAATCCTCACGCAACGAGAGAGGATCAAACGCATCACAATCTAAAATCGACGCTTGCAACACCAATTGACCGCCGCTTAAACTCAACCGTCAGATGAGCCGCGTCCTCCATTAAATCGCGCCGCTGCCTGTCTCAAATATTCTGACGACGGACAAAAAACCAGGGAGGCATGCTCATGGACCAGCGCCCTTTTCAATCCATTGTATACCCAACTGACTTCTCGCTCAGCAACGACGCAGCTTTTGCTCATGCGGTCCGGCTCGCCGTCGCAGTGCGGAGCGCCTTGCATATCCTCCACGTCGATGGAGAGGGGGCGGAGACGCAATCGGACCGCTTTCCGACGGTAAGCAAACTGCTTACGCAATGGCAAATGCTTGAACCCGGCACGCCGCCGGAGGCGCTACAGCTTCAACTAGGCGTTAATTTAGTTAAGACTGCGCTTGCGTCAAACGACGTCGCACATGCCGTTGGCGCCTATGCCGAGCGACATTCATGCGATCTCCTGGTGATGATGACTCATGAATAGAATTGGATTCGCCGCATTTTCAAGGGATCGCTAGCAGAAGCGACTGCGCGGCTGGCTCATGCGCCGGCGCTGTTCCTGCGGGACGGCGAAGAGGGTTTTGTCGCGGCGGACACCGGCAAGGTCCGACTCAACCGCGTGCTGATGCCGATCGCTGCAGAAGTCGCTCCGATGCACGCCTGGGGCTTGGCCTCCAATATGGTGCGCATGCTGGAGCCTATAGCGCAATTCCACATGCTTCATGTCGGCGAGACCTTGCCAACCTTCGGCAATCTCTTGCCGCACGTCGATCTACGAAGGGGGCCGGTCGTCGAAACCATCCTCGAAGTAGCTGAGAAGATCCGCCCAGATCTGATCGTCATGGCGACGGCGGGCCACAACGGCTTGTTCGACGATCTGCGTGGCAGCACGACGGAGCGCGTATTGCGGGACGCGCCTTGCCCGCTGCTGGCGATACCCTGGCAGCAACGCCTTGATCGATTTTGAGCAGTTGTGTGTTGAAAACTTAAGCGGGGGAGAGGGGGAGTGATGAGAAAGTGCGTCGTGGACCGTGCGTGATTTGAAGACTCCAACCCGCTGAATTGCTCGAGAAAGCGGCGCATTGTCAGTCAGCATTCAATCGGGGCGCATGGGGAAAGCCCATAACGTTATGACGTTTATCACTGCGCTTTAAGTTGCCAGACATCCTTTCGAGGCTTGGGTTCTTGGGCTGAATTGACTCCCCCCGTCTCCATACATTCGCGTGCGCCATTTGAATAGAGGGCTGGCCCTGGATGAGAGGACTCCGGGCCCCAAATCGCTCGTAGTTTCGGTCGGTCATGGGATAGAGCTTGTCGAACTGCGCTCAAAGATTCCAGCCTGCATTGCGCGTCGATGTTTGGAAGCGACGGAAATCGGCGCTCTCTCGTCGCAAATTTTGCCAAACATCGAAGTTCGGCGCATTCTACGTTTTCGGCGATAGAGCGCCCTATCTTTAGTCCAGAGCGTTGCATTGTTTCCCTGAAGGGTTCCGAAAAAATCGCCGCCAGTCCCGGCAGAATGAGGGGGAAGACCATGGGCCTCATCAAGGAAATCGATTACGGCACCCCAGCTTCGCAATCGGACAGGATGGTTACGCTCACCATTGACGGCCAAAGCGTCACCGTTCCCGAGGGCACGTCCATCATGCGTGCGGCGATGGAGATGGGAACGGAAATCCCCAAACTCTGCGCCACCGACACCATTAAGGCCTTCGGCTCTTGTCGCATCTGCCTCGTCGAGATCGACGGACGCAACGGCACTCCGGCCTCCTGCACGACGCCGGTTGCGCCAGGCATCTCTGTACATACGCAGACTCCGCGTTTGACGGCCATTCGGCGTGGCGTGATGGAGCTCTATATCTCCGACCATCCGCTCGACTGCCTGACCTGCGCAGCCAATGGCGACTGCGAATTGCAGGATATGGCGGGCGCGGTAGGCCTGCGCGACGTGCGCTACGGCTATCGAGGCGCCAACCATGTGTTCGCGCGCAACAATGGCTCCGTTAATTTCGACTGGAGACCGAAGGACGAATCCAACCCCTATTTCACCTTTGATCCGGCGAAATGCATCGTTTGCAATCGCTGCGTGCGCGCCTGCGAGGAAGTGCAGGGCACTTTCGCGCTGACCATCAGCGGCCGCGGCTTCGATAGCCGGGTAGCAGCGGGCATGAGCGAAGCCTTCATGGAGTCGGAATGCGTCTCCTGCGGCGCCTGCGTGCAGGCCTGCCCGACGGCGACGCTGCAGGAGCAGTCGGTCATCGAACTTGGCCTGCCAGAACATTCGGCAGTGACCACCTGCGCCTATTGCGGCGTCGGTTGCACATTCAAAGCGGAAATGCGCGGCGAGGAAGTCGTGCGCATGGTTCCCTGGAAGGACGGCAAGGCCAACCATGGCCACAGCTGCATCAAGGGCCGCTTCGCTTATGGCTACGCCAACCATGGCGACCGCGTGCTCCATCCGATGATCCGCGACAAGATCTCGGATCCCTGGCGCGAGGTTTCCTGGGAGGAGGCGATCGCCTTCACGGCGCGGCGCTTCAAGGAAATCCAGACGAAATACGGCCGCAGCTCTGTCGGCGGCATCACTTCGTCGCGTTGCACCAATGAAGAAAGCTATTTGGTCCAGAAGCTCATTCGCTCTGGGTTCGGCAACAATAACGTCGACACTTGCGCGCGGGTTTGTCACTCGCCGACCGGCTATGGCCTCCACCAGGCTTTCGGCACTTCGGCCGGCACGCAGGACTTCGATTCGGTTGACGAATCCGACGTCATTTTGATCATCGGCTGCAATCCGACCGACGCCCATCCGGTGTTCGCCTCGCGCATGAAAAAGCGTCTACGCGAGGGCGCCAAACTGATTATCGTCGATCCGCGCCGCATCGACCTGGTGCGCACGCCGCATGTGCAGGCGGATTATCATCTGCCCCTGCGGCCAGGAACAAATGTCGCGGTCGTCACGGCGATGGCGCATGTGATCGTCACTGAGGGCCTCGTCAACGAGACCTATGTGCACGAGCGCTGCGATTGGGACGAATTCAAGGATTGGGCGGCGTTCGTCTGTGAGGAGCGCAACAGCCCAGAGGCGACCGAGAAATTCACCGGCGTCCCGGCCGGAGATCTGCGCGCCGCGGCGCGGCTTTACGCCACTGGCGGCAACGGGGCGATCTATTATGGTCTCGGCGTGACCGAGCACAGCCAGGGCTCCACCACAGTAATGGCCATCGCCAATCTCGCCATGGCGACCGGCAATCTTGGCCGGCCCGGCGTCGGCGTAAACCCACTGCGCGGCCAGAACAATGTGCAGGGTTCCTGCGACATGGGCTCCTTCCCGCACGAGTTGCCGGGTTATCAGCATATTTCCGGTGATCCGACCCGTACGGCGTTCGAGGCGGACTGGGGGGTCAAGCTCGACAAAGAACCGGGTTTGCGCATCCCCAACATGTTCGATGCGGCGATAGACGGGACGTTCAAGGGACTTTACGTGCAGGGCGAGGACATTCTTCAATCCGATCCTGACACCAAGCATGTGTCCGCGGGCCTCGCCGCGATGGAGCTGGTTGTCGTGCAGGACTTGTTCCTGGTGGAGACGGCGAATTACGCCCATGTTTTCCTGCCGGGCGCGACTTTCCTCGAGAAGGACGGCACCTTCACCAACGCCGAACGCCGCATCCAGCGCGTGCGCAGGGTGATGAGCCCAAAGAATGGCTATGCCGATTGGGAAATCACCCAGCTCATCGCCAACGCCATGGGTCTGGGCTGGAATTACACCCATCCCGGCGAGGTCATGGACGAGGTCGCGCGACTGACGCCGCGCTTCGCGGGTGTCTCCTACAGCAAACTGGAAAAGGACGGCTCGGTGCAGTGGCCCTGCAACGACGCCTCGCCGGATGGCATGCCGATCATGCACGTCAATGGCTTCACACGCGGCAAGGGTAAGTTCGTCATCACCGAATATGTGCCGACCGACGAGAAGACAGGACCGCGCTTTCCTTTGTTGCTCACCACCGGCCGCATACTCTCGCAATACAATGTAGGCGCGCAGACACGGCGCACCGAGAACAGCCGCTGGCATGAGGAAGACGTGCTCGAAATCCACCCGCATGACGCAGAGGATCGCGGCGTGAAAGAAGGTGACTGGGTCAAGGTCCAAAGCCGCGCGGGCGAAACGACTTTGCATGCTAAAATCACCGACCGGGTGGCGCCGGGCGTGGTTTACACTACGTTCCATCATCCGATGACTCAGGCCAACGTGGTCACCACCGACAATTCGGATTGGGCGACAAATTGTCCGGAATACAAGGTGACGGCGGTGCAGGTGTCGTCTTCCAATGGTCCCTGCGAATGGCAGGAGCAATATCGCAAATTGTCGGAGCAGAGCCGGCGCGTCGCGACCACCACCGAAGCCGCGGAATGAACAGTGGAATGCTGAAATCGGAAAGCACGGTCTGCTCGCGCGGCTGGATGGCATGAAAGGCCGCGACGTTTCTCGCAAATTTGCAGGGCGCATGAGCGCCCGCTGCGATTTCTCGACTTCGGCCGCGCCCGCCTTAAGCGGCGGTCTTATGCAAGCTCGAAAGGTAAGCCCGCGCCTTTTCCACATATGCGCTGACGTATTTCTTGAGGACCGCGAGAGATTCACCCGCCTTATTCGCGTGGGGCGTTAGCTCCCGAAGGGCGCTCTTGGTCGGCGTGATTTCTTTCAGCAGCGCATAAATCTTCGCGCTTGAGTCGAGGAGCTGCGACTGCAATTTGCCAGATCTCAGATCAGCGATCGTCCGCTCCAGGGCCGCCCCGGCGAATTTCCTGGCGACCTCGGCATATTCACCCGCCTTATTCGCGTAGGGCGTCAGCTCCCGAAGGGCGCTCTTGGTCGGCATGATTTCTCTCAGCAGCGCATAAATCTTCGCGCTTGAGTCGACGAGCTGCGACTGCAATTTGCCGGATTTCAGATCGGCGATTACCTGCTCCAAGGCCGCCGCAGCGTATTTCCTGGCGACCTCGTCATATTCACTCGACTTCATTCCGACGAAGGCCACTCCCCCATAAGCCTTTTCCGTCAGGATGTTTGCTCTAAGCAGCGCATAAATCTGCGCGTTCAACTTCGTCAGCTCGCCTTCCAGCCTCCAGTTGGCGATCTGCTGTAGTTTGAGATCGCCGATCACGCCGTCATGGCGCCCGCGCGCAAGCTTCAATTCGTTCTCGAGGCCGCTGATATGATCCTTGATCGCATCGACCACCCCGAACGAGAATTTGCCCGCCTCCAGATTCGTTAAGGCAACGTCGATTTTCATTTTGTCAGACATAGGGATCACTCCACCGCTCAGAAGGAATCATCATCGAAGCCGGATGGTAAACTTTTCGTTTCAATTAAACCATTCTTGAGAATCCACTTATGCAGTCTAAGAGCTTGAAACAATTAAGCTTTAGCTAAGCCATTGACCGTCGGTTCAGGCTTGCCGTGTCGTGCTTCCAATGGATTTATCTTCCGCCATCATGGAGATTCGCATCAATCTCAAACGCCTCACCCCTAACGCGCGGGCGACTTATCTTCTCGGGCTGGCAGTTTGAAGAGGCCCCCCGCGATCCTGACACGGTCCGCGAGATTGGATTGAAGCCCTCTCCCGCTGGATCGACCATTGGCTCAATGAGTGGGAGCTTCTGCTTATCGAGCAGGAAACGGGCTACTATTTTGGCGATGAGGGCGACAGCGGTCCGGCTTTTGTTTTAAACCACGCCGATCAGGCGCCCCCTGCCCTTCCGACTTTCGACGATTTGCGCATCGACCGAAGAGATATCTTTTTAGGCGTCCCCGCGCTTTGCGCGGGCGGGTTTTCGGGAACCCAACCCGCACGCGAGGTTTCGGCCTCTCGGCTTCCATCCCTGACGCGCCCTGCCCTGCCCCTTTTTTTGACCTTCCGGGACAATGCTGCTTCAGCCGCGAGCGTGAAAGACCCGTTGAGGCTTCACGCGCCCCAAATGATCAAGCAGATCGATAACAGCAACGGAAGCGCTGCAATGGCGCAGATCGTTGCGGTACACACTTTCCGCTCACGTTCGGAAACAGGGCCAATGTTTACGAACCATGTCTCTTTCTGAATCTTGGCTGAGGACACCATCGCACGACACTTCCACTCTTCGCTGAGGGCTATTCCCAGCGGCACTCTGTACGCGGCCTTCATTGCTGAACCTTCACACTAATGCATGTGGCCCGGCTTCGGTTCCAATTCTTTTCCCTTGGTTCACAAGGACTCTGGCCGGCGCTTCGCCGCTCGACAATGAGCCCGGTCCACCCTCACTGATCCAGCTTCCGGGCTCAGCCAACTAAGGGCGTCGCTAAACGCCTGCGGGCGCTCATATTCATGGCCGCCTTGCCCTGCCCTTCTCGTCTTCTCGAAGTAGACAGATCATTCTGCCTTCGGGTCGGCCGAAAAACAGGCCAACAACGGGCTATCGCATTATCTGACCGCAACGGGCTTGGCGACTTCGTCACGGCTGACTTCAGGGTTCGGGGAGACAAAGTGCGCCCGGGTTCCCGCCAGCTTGGCTAATCCTGAGCAACGCGCTCTATTGGGGGGGCCTGCGGAATGTTCGTAGAAAATCAAGCTGTCGACGACGGCGTAAAAAGGGGACTCTGGAAAAGGCGATGCGCTCGCTGACCTCGCTGTTCAAAGGCGGGTTGCGTTTCATACGCAGATACCTCGCATTGGGCCGCCCAATCCCGCCTCTCTGGCGAGTCTGGAACCGGTGTGGATGTCACTCACCCCAAATTGAGGGCTGGTAAAGCTTAACAATGATTTCGTCGACTTTGCGTGGCGGCATCGTTATAATATAGGCTAGCTTATTGACTAGACTGTTGAGGTGACGCCATGAAAGAAATCGGAGCCTTCGAGGCGAAAAACAAATTCGGGCAGCTGCTCGATTGGGTCGAGGCCGGTGACGAGGTTGTCATCACACGGCGCGGCAAGGTCGTGGCGCGCGTGGTGCCTCCCGCCGGGGCCATCAATCACGAGGCCGGTATCGCGGCAGCGGCGAGTATTCGGGCGCGGCGGCGCGGGGTGTCGCTTGGCGGGCTGAAATTGAAAGACCTTGTTGCCGAGGGGCGGCTGTGAGTCTGGTCATCGACGCATCTTTGACGCTGACCTGGTATTTCGAGGACGAGGCCACCCCGGCAACCGACGAATTGCTCGACGCCGTGGCGCAGAACGGGGCCGTGGTGCCGCCGCTGTGGCGGCTTGAAGTGGCGAATGCGTTCCAGTCGGGCATCCGGCGCAAGCGCATCGACAAAGCCTATCGCGACGCGTCGATCGCCGACCTCGGGCGATTGCGCATCATCGTCGACGCCGACACCGACAGCCATATCTGGACGACGACGCTTTGGCTGTCAGACCGCTATGGGCTGACGATTTACGATGCTTGCTATCTGGAGCTTGCGCAAAGGCGCAACCTGCCATTGGCAACGCTCGACCAGGAATTGCGCGCTGCCGGCCATGCGCTTGGATTAGCGCTGTTGGGGTTATGAGAGAGGATGTACCAAATCCTACGCCAAGCCGATTACAGCGTTAAATCAGCGAATTACAGAAAGAGTCCATAAACCGTTCCTTTTATGGACAAGCGGCGTCTGGCGTCGAAATCAGTCGAAATTCCGTCCAGAAATTAATTGGTGTCCTAAAATCATTGACGCCTTTGCGGGACAATACTTTGCGTAGGATTTGGAACAGATTCGACGATGCCCGCTTTGATGCCCGCCATTCAAGCGTATCACCATGCTCAGGCGGTCAAACGCGCAAGCGCATTGCGCCGCTGCGCTTCGCCCTTCGGGTGACCCGCCTTGCGCGTGGTGATGACGCCGAAGGCGTCGGGACGAGAAACTTCTTTAGTTTTCGACACGCCTACAGCGCGTCGAACAAGGAATGAAAAAAGGGTCGATAGGATTTCGCCTACCGACCCGATGACCTGAAAAAATTGGGCGTTCGCAATATGCAGAGATTGCCCCTGCTGATGGCAACACTCTGTGCTCGAACGCACAGTTCAAACTGGCGGGTGGGATGTCAGGAAGAGAGGAGCGGCAAGGGCCAGCGGGGAAAGAGGAACCCGCCAGCCCATCACCTTGCACGGTCATCGGCTTCCGAGCCTGTTCCGTGAGGCGGATTCTAGCGCGGGCAGGGGGTGAGAAGGAAAATCGCGGACGGCTCACCAGCGAGGCATTACAGGGCGCACAGGGGCATTTTATCTTGCGCCTTCCCCTCCCCATCATCTTGCCCTTAGATATGCCGCAGGGGCGCGGGGGGCAGCGGGGACGCGAAGTCCCCCACAGCTTCTTAAAAACTTGCGCGCCCTTCGTGCGCTCCGCTGCGCTTTGAGGCTTGGGAAAAGACATGCCGGTTTTGACGGTTGAAGCCATCGAAGAGGATGCGTGGAATGCGGTTGCCTTTGAATTGCCCGAGACGGCCGAGCGCGGTTTGCTGAACGTCGCCTATCGCGCTGTGAAGGGTTGCCTGTCACTCGAACGAGAATTGATGCTGGCGGCGGAGATCGGGTGGCGAATTAAGCCCGAGACCGGAGAGGCGGAATACCCGCCTCTGTATGCCCAGCACAAGGCGCGTTGGGAGCAGGGGTGCGAGCGGCTTTATCTGATTGCCGATCGCTATCAGCACGAGCTTCACGCTTACAACGAAGCGCAGAAAGCCGAGCCGACGGAAGAGGTCGGGCTTCACGAGAATTTTGATATTGGGCGGGCGCTCGCCGCGACCTGGGACAGGATTGAAGAGGCTTTGGCGAGAGAACGAGCGTTATCCGCTGCCCGCCGAATGATCCTGCGCTCTATCCAGTTGCGTTCGGTTGGAAAGCAGCAGGAGGCTTGAGAAGACCAACGCTGGTCACGCGCTTGGCTTGTCGTTACTCGGATGCTGACCTTCAAAATCAGGGGGCTGATTGGTGAAAGTTGACAGCCGTCAACTTATTCTGGCGTGACTTCTCTCGGTTTTCTGGTGCCGTCCGAGCCAACCCCTACGTCGTGAAAAATGGCTTCCGGTTCGACGTTGGCCCGGCCCGCAACCGCCCGGCGAAAGTTGACAGCCGTCAAGGGGTCATCGCAGAATCTTCCCAAAATCCTACGCTAAGGGGGTCTGCGTCACTTTACGTGCTTCGCATTGCCAAGGCGGAGCTTGGTGCCACAATAGGGCATGACGAAGAAATTGAATTTGGCCTTTGGGCCGGGGGTGGTCGTGCGCAGCGTTGTATTTCGGGAGAACCGGTGGCTCGTATCGGCGGACGGAGCCGGGGTACGGTCATGCCCCGAGTGTGGAGGAGCATCAACATCGCGTCATAGCTGGCACGCCCGGCGCCTGCAGGACCTTCCGATTCAGGGCGTTCCTGTCGTTCTCGAGTTGCGCCTAGGGCGGTGGCGATGCGTGAACGAGAGTTGCGCACGAAAGACTTTCGTCGAACGACTGACCACGGCTTTTCCCTTTGCACGAAAAACGCAGCGCGTTACCGACCTCGTGAGGTTGTTCGGCCACGCCGCTGGTGGCAGGACAAGCGAGAAGTTGCTGGCGCGACTGGCGATGCCCGTCAGCGACAATGCGATTCTGCGGCAGCTCAAACGTCATGCATCTGAACGTCGCGACGGCGCTCCTCTGCGCGCGATCGCGATTGATGATTGGAGCTGGCGCAAAGGTTTTAATTACGGAACGATTATTGTCGATCTTGAACGTCGGATCGTTGCAGACGTGCTCGAAACCCGCTCCGCCAAGGAGACTGCGGATTGGGTCAAGCAACATCCTGAAATCGAGGTCGTCAGCCGCGACCGCTGCGGTCTTTACGCACAGGGCGTTCGGCAGGGAGCGCCGCAAGCTCGACAAGTCGCTGATCGCTTTCATTTGCTGCAGAACTTGCGCGAAAGCATCGAGCGACACATGACCCACGTCAGCCGTTTCGCCGGTCGTCCCCAACTCCACCCGATCGCCGGAGATTATCACGCGGCGTGGCGTGGCGAACGCGACAATGCGCGTCAAGCTCTATTTGACCAGGTTAAGTTGCTGCGCGCCTCGGGGAAAACCTTTGTCGACATCGCCGTGAAGATCGGCGTCGACCACAGAACCGTCGCGAAATGGATCAAGACAGGTTTCCCACTACACCGTCGGCGCTTGGCGTTGAGGCCGAGTTCTCCGCTCTATTTCCAAGAGTTCCTTGCCCGCCGATGGGCCGAGGGTGATCGCGTAGGCCGACGTTTGCTTCATGACCTTCGACATCGGGGCTACACGGGAAGCTTCTCAAATCTGGAACGCCTGTTGACGACATGGCGCGCTGGCGGCGTCCAAAGGAAGCAGCCAGAGCAGCAATGTAGAAAGTTCATTGAGATCCCCGCAGTCGATCCGGCGACCGGCTGGCAAATCTCGCCCGTCGTTGCCGCTTCTCTCTGCATGAAGCCGACGCGGCGACTAACGCCCGCCGAGAACGCTAAGGTCATCGTTTTGAAGCGCGCCTCGCCAAGCTTCGTCATCCTGCGCCAACTCGCGATGCGCTTTCGAAGCATTCTGCGCGGCAAAAATCCTGATAAGCTCAATGACTGGCTTCATGACGCGAAGCATTCCGGGGTGCGCCTAATGCAGCAGTTTGCACGAACGTTGAGCCGAGATATCGACGCCGTCAGAAACGCCATCGTAGAACATTGGAGCAGCGGCCAGGCCGAGGGGCAAATCAATCGTCTCAAAACGCTAAAGCGCGCCATGTATGGTCGCGCAGGCATTGAGCTGCTGCGCGCTCGAATGCTTCCGTTCAAAACGGCCATGTGCACGTAAAGTGACGCAGACCCGTCCAGGGTTCGCACGTGCGCCGGCGCCGGCGCTTCCTCGTCCGACGAAGGCCTCTCACCCGCTTTCCCTGAGGGGGAGCTGCTGCCGCGCCACGGAGCGAGGAATCGCGCCAGGTGACTAAACGAGCCGGTGTAACCTCGATGACGGATATCAGAGAACAGATGCCGGACTTTGGTCGATCCCTCTGCCCAACGGCGCGCCAGGAAAGCTCCGAAATAGGCTGGCGTG
>Ga0182013_10005584_pt1 | contig 14575 bp, 16 predicted proteins | sample 612S2MmetaG_FD_120487 | JGI IMG/M metagenome (GOLD analysis project Ga0182013, IMG submission 120487) | Permafrost microbial communities from Stordalen Mire, Sweden - 612S2M metaG | ecosystem: Environmental > Terrestrial > Soil > Wetlands > Permafrost | place: Sweden: Stordalen | collected... | reverse complement strand
TCGGCATTCAGACCACTCAGTATGTCCGGCTGAATCTTGATGGCTTCCTGCAGCGCGGTTTGCGCCTGTACCAGTTGGGCCTGGGCGGCGGCCAGTTGTTGCTTCTGCGCTGCCATTTGCTGATTTTGGGCTGCCACCTGATCGGTCAGAGACTTTACGTCAGTCTCATAACGCTCGACTTCGAACAGGCTGCCGGCGTTCTTGCTTTTCAGCTCTGTGTATTCCTTTAAGCGGGTCCTGGCCAGGTTGAGTTGCGATTCGGTGGCGCCGATGGCGGCTTGCGTAGCCTTTATCTGCGCTTCCACAGCTTGCACTTGTGCGCTGGCTGAATTCACCGTTTGCGTGGTTTGGAGAATAGCGGTCGAAGTTCTGATCTCGGCCTCGGCATAGGCGGATTGAGCATGGTGCAGTTGGTCCACATAAGGTTGCGGATCCATTCTGAACAGGACCTCACCTTTTTTCACGAAGCTGTCATCTTTAACATCCACCTCGGTGACTTTGCCTGGCACACGAGCTTCAATCTGGGTGGTCAGACCGGAAACGGTCGTACCGATGGAAAAAGGCTGGGTATAGTTCATTCCGAACAAAACAACCAGTAGGCCGATGAAGCCCACCGCTCCGACTAGAATCTGCGCCAGAAGATTGAACGGCAGCACGCGAAACTTGATAAACACAAGGTAGAGGCCGACGCAGTACACTACCGCCAGAAAGGCAATCATTGAGCCACCCCCAGGCGCTGCGCCAGTTCGCGGTATTGGCCTTCCACTACAGTGAGGCGCTGTGAGGTTTCCGCCAGGGCCTTCTTAATCGTCGCGTAGTCGGCCGGTCCCGTGGGAGCGGCGTTTCCGGCCTTTAGTCGGTCTTTCTCACGATTCTTCTGATCGAGGTATCGCAAGACCAGCACATAGCAGATAACCAGTATTGCGACTAGCATGGCTGGGGTCCTCCTGGGCCCGAGGATCCGGCCTTAGGAAGTACAGCGCGCAGCCCGTTTTCCAGGTTTTTGAGGCGTTCGGAAATCAAGGAGATCGTAGCCGCCAATTCGGCGCTTTCGGATTCGCTGATCGCGATCGCCGCACCTTCACCGGTGCGAGGACGGATGAACGCAGCAGCCAACGCCACGATCCAGATTGGAAACACCAAAATTCCTACCCAGCCTGCGATATTGATGGCCTCGGCCCAAGGACTGTGGCGTGACCTTGCAACTGCTCCCGGGGTATATGCGAGCAGCAGAACCAACCCTACCCCTAGAAGAATCAGAAACAGGAGTATCAGCAGCGAGAAAACATCAAGAAAGGTCATGTCAAGCTCCGTGGACGCCGTGCGGGCCCGAAGGCCCGCACTACTCTCTCGAGAAACCGACTTAGTCCTGTGGAAGTTTGTATCCCTTTGGAGGTACGGAGAGGTCCTTAGGCAACTCCGGCAGCGCCTCCCAAAAAACTTCCCCGTCCAGGCCGAGGAAGCGATTCGGATATTCCTTCATTTCCGCAAATGTCTGTTTCAACACCATGCCAAGTGGCGGCATAATCCAGCCGTGGTCATGTTCAGGGCTTCGGCCGGGAGAAGTCTTCATGGCATCGCCCATGGGTGCTGAGCCCATAAAGACGATATCGTGTAGTTCGAAGGGATCCATTACCAGGTCGTACAAAGATGCGGCTGTCTGGTTGCGGTTCACGCCCAGCCAGGAATCATGAGAGTTGTACGTCAGCTTCCAGCGTCCATTGCGCACAGCAATGCCACCACCGGCGCTGAAGAACAAAACGGTGTCACGCTTTCCAGGCCCCTTGCCCAGGATGAGATCGGATTGATCGATGCCGTCGAAGACAATCGGTGTGCCGCTGTTGTCCACCCAATGACGCGGAGGCGCAGGCAGGCCCGCTTGTGCTGCCAGCGTAGGATACCAATCCATGCAGGAGAACATGTCGTGGCTCACCACGCCAGCGGGAACGTGGCCGGGCCAACGAACCATAGCCGGAACCCGGAAGCCGCCTTCGAAGGTACTGCTCTTCTCGCCGCGGAAGGGAGTTTCGCCAGCATCGGGCCAAGTATCAATCCAGGCACCGTTATCGGTAGTCCAGACGACTATGGTGTTGTCGTCAATCCCGGCTTCTTTGAGGGCGGCCATGATCTGACCGGCCTGCCGGTCGAGAATTACCAGGCCATCAGTGTAGGGATACTGACCGGGAGACTTACGTACGTCTTCGTCGGGAACAACCGTCGGATTATGCATGCGCATGAAATTCAGATCGATAAAGAAGGGCTCGCTGTCTTTGGCATGCTGTTTGATCCACTTGATGACATACTCCGTTTGCCATTGGTCGATCAGCTTTAACTCCGCGGTGCGGAATTCGCGGCCGTCGAGCATGGCGGTGGCTTGCTTCTCCCCAGGATTTTGCTCCCACATCTTCAGATTCATCTTGGCCCAATACGCCATAAACTGCGGGTCGTTGGTTGGAAAGTCGGGGTAGAAGCTTAGGTCGTCGTAGGTGTACACGTTTCCGTAGTAAGGCAACATGTAGTGCATCTCGTCAAAGCCATGTTGGGTAGGGTAGTACTCGGGCTTGTCGCCGAGGTGCCATTTTCCCGTCTGCATGGTGTGATAGCCGGCCTTCTTCAGATACTGTGGAAGGGTAATTTCCGCCTTGCTGATGCCGTTTGGGTCGCCCGGTATGAATACATTGAGAATGCCGGAACGAACCGGCTCGCGGCCGGTCATTACAGCCAGACGCCCGAGGGTGCACGTGGGCTGGGCGTAGTAGTCGGTGAAACGCATGCCTTCATTGGCGAGGCGGTCCAGGTTGGGCGTGGGTGCACCGCGGTCCGCGCCGCCACCGTAGACGCCTAAGTCCATCCAGCCTACGTCGTCGGTCATCAGAATAATGATGTTCGGTTTTTTCGTCTGGGCGGATCCCAGCTTAGTATTCAGTACGACGACGATAAGCAGGGCTAATGTCCACCAGTCAGATAATTTCGTCAAACGAACTGCTTTCATCTTTTCTCCTTTGTCACCAGGTAGTTTCGCAGCCGTACTCCGCGGTGTCAGTTATGTATTCCGCTTCGAGCGGTATAGTGGCCGACAAGTCGAATAGGTCACGTTCGAGCACCTTTACCCAACGGCCGAATCCGGGCACGATATCGGCCACTCTCCGCAAAATGAGGGCCAATACCGATTAGCCTTGCGATTGTCGAAACATCTCGGCGTAAACCTCCTGAGGTGTAAACCCTAAACGAACCACCTGAGCTCTAACCAGATCGGCAATGGCGCCTGGTTGACCCATCCGCTTGGAGATTTCCCTCTTCAATTGCGCGTGGCGGGCGTGTTCAATGACCTTCTCGCCGTCTTCTTCGACTTTGACCTTATGCCGGTGCTTCATACACTGTCTCTCCCCCTCAATGGTGTTAAACAGCAAGCATGGTTAAGTTAGAATTGGCTACTTCGACCGTGGGGAATTCCTGTCCCAGCGCAGTTAATTGAAATAAGAAAACAAGGGGAAAAACACAAAGCCACCTAGTGTTTTTCACAAGTTAATCTCCGTTAGAAAGTTTGTTAGTGAAACGATAAACAGCTTGGGCGATTGGCTGCCAAGGTCGCCGATGGTTGTTATGGAGCAGCCGTGAAGATGGCAACCGCCCGCGCCTCCATGTTGGTAAACTGTGGGGGATCTGCTGGCAATTGCCTTCATCGGTCTCTCCTTAGCAGTAGGCAGCGCCGCAACCGTGTCTCGTGCCGTCAGTGACGTCGCTACGCTCCTCGTTGCTCAACTGGAACGCTCACAGTGCGGCTCAGTATTTAGACCGGCGGGCTCTGCTGTAACTCTGCTTCGGCAGCCAGCCAATCCTCCACGTCCAGACCGTCAGCACATCCGCGATGCTCGTAGAGATCATAGGCCCGCTTGCGGATGACCTCCTCAGTCGCGTAGCCGGCCCCATTCCCCGAAATCAGAACTTCCACCGCTGCTTTCTTGGCGGTTTTCATAGCGATGCTTTTCTCCTTTTGATTGAAATAATGATCACCTTTCCCACGCAAGAATCTACTTCCAGTCGTTCTTGATACTGATGACAACCCAGCCCTTTGACTTGCTTCGTCATATAGCGCTTGGGTGAAAGTTCCTACCTTGGTATCAGGTAATCCCATGGCCGGGCCGTACGCATATTCGCGCCAAGTGTCGTCGTGCAGCACGGTCATCATTAACGTTGCTCCACCGTCCGCCTGGGTATATTCCAGCATTTGTTGGTCGCCGGTTGAGTTGCCGAACGCGGCCTTGGGATGGCGTCCGATGAACAGACAAATGTCTTCCGGCTTTCCTGAGAAATCGTCGTTCAACAGTAGCTTCGGGGGCCTTACAAGAATGCCCTGGCCTTGTTTGTTATAGGTATATTGCGTTTCCAAGGCCGAGCCGATGACCTGCTCCGGAGGAATGCCGTACACCTGTTCGCCGTATACACGAACGAAATCCTGGCCGCCGCCGGTCACGATGTAGGTCTTGTAACCATTGGCGCGGAGGTACTGCATCACCTCCAGCATCGGCTGGTAAACAAGGTCGGTGTAGGGCCGATTCCAGCGCTGGTCCGATGCGGAGGCCAGCGCCCAAACGGCGGTACGCGTCGCGACAGCTTGCTTCTGAATGACGGGCTCGACGGTAGCAGTCGCGCTCATGCAGGCTCCAAGAATTGGCCGTGCGGAACGAGTGATGGGCAGCGGGGAGGGACGTCGGATGCGCGGCCAGATGATCCGGGTCGTACTGGATTGTCGCCCACGACGACTTAAGTCGGAAAGGTCTTCTGTCACCTCAGTGTGTGATTATCTAGCACGATAGATCACAAGAGTTGCGCCATTGACAGCCATTTAAGTGATGGCCATGACCATACCTTATGTGACGGGGGTGACTGAACAAATTGATGCAGCTGGAATGGGTGCCGGGGAGTTTCCAGGTCATTCGTCATGTTCGCCCCAAGCTGTGCTGCACGGGGTGTGATGCGATGGTGCAGGCAGCGGCGCCAAGCCGTCCCATCGATCGCGGCCTGGCGGGTCCGGGACTGCTGGCGCATGTGGTCACTGCCAAGTTCTGTGATCACTTGCCGTTGTATCGCCAATCGGAGATCTATGGGCGCGAGGGCGTCGAGTTGGATCGCTCGGCGCTGGCCAAGTGGGTGGGAGACGCCAACCAGTTGCTGCAGCCACTGGTCGAAGTTCTGCGCCGCTATGTCATGGCGGCTGACAAGTTGCACGGTGACGACACGCCGGTTCCGGTGCTGGCTCCCGAGTTGTAGGAGATGACGGTCGTCTGTCCGCAGCCGGTACAGCGATCACGGTGTCCGCCGAGCGCAGCGCTACGGCATCGGGTGATGGCCAGCAACACCTTCTGATGTTGCCAGGTGATCCAGTTGCGACTGCGCTCCACGAATGTCTGCCCCGCACAGCGAACGATGTCGGCCATCTCCAGGAGAGGGCGACTCATTTAGGGCTTTGGCCACGGCTCTCGTTTCTGCTTCTCAGCGGACAAGACCAAGGAGTCCAGCGGGCTCGCGGTGGCGCTGAGATGGCGTTTGGACAGATGCAGGTAGATGGTGGTTTCTTCCAAATCGTGATGCCCTAGCAGCAACTGAATGGTTCGCAGATCAGCGCCGTCTTCCAACAGGTGGCCGCAATGCGACGGTACTGCGTCTCGTTGATCTGCACCCATCAGAGAATATCATGCAATTCCAATTAGTGTTAACACGCCCTAGCGGGTGGTCAGCTTTTCGAAGGTAAAGTATCTCCGTACACATCGCGCCGTCTCCAAGCCACCTTTGCTTGAGTGGGTGCTTTGGTTGGGGTCATCGACAGCTTTCGCTTAGCGAGCCGAGTCTGTCCAATTTTGCGTCTATGGCGACTCCATGTAATTGTATGTTCTGCCACTCATTCGCGCTCGTGAGAAGTCCTACTGGATACACTTCAGGATATGACCGTCAGAATTGCGTGTGAGTGATGCGAGCAACTGTCCTTGACGATTTCGTACGGTCAGAACCAGGGGCATGCTTCCGGGAAGAGCGTGAGTCGCGCACGCATTGCACGGATCGTAAGCCCGAAAGGCCATCTCAATCTTGTTCAGAACTCCCGCGGGAACTTCTCCGCGATGGATCAAGCCCTTGGCGGCTTTGTCCACGCTCATGGCGATGCGGGCTGCGTTGTTCTGGGTGGCCACAATGAGATTGGCGCGTTGCACAAGGCCATGTTCATCGGTCTGATAGTGGTGGATCAGGGTACCGCGTGGCGCCTCGACCACGCCTACTCCTTCGGTTGGGGTCGCGGTTGGCAAGGTGCGGTATTCCGGTTCCAGCAGCTGGCTGTCGGCGGCAAGCTCGCGCATCCGTTCCGCCGCATAGAGCAATTCGATGAGTCGTGCCCAGTGATTGGCAAGCGTATGGTGCACAGGTTTGCCGCCTAGCTTGGCAAAGAATCGTTCGTACTCTTTCTGCGCCAGCGGTGTGGCCATGCCGTCGGCCGCATTCAAACGCGCCAGCGGAGCCACGCTGTATATGCTGGTATCGTCGCCATCGGTGAATCCCTTCCAGCCCAGCGGCTTCAGATAGCAGAACTTGGCATAACTCCACGGCTCGACGTGTTCGGCAATGACGCTGGCATAATCATTAGCCTTAAACTTCTTCCACTCCTTACCCTCTGGAGTGACGACACGGATCTGCCCGTCGTAGAAGTTGACCCGGTTAGCATCGTCAACCATCCCCATACAGAAGGTGCGATGGCTGTAGTCGTCCCCGGTAATCAGATCCAGGTACGCACGGTTGTTCAGAACGATATCGTCAAACAGGTCAAGGGTAAAGGTGGCGAAGGCCACGGCGTCTTCCGCCACAGCCTGGAACTGGCTCTGCATCTCAACGGTAAAGCGCTTGGCGACTCCACCCGGCAGTCCAAAAACCGGGTGTACGGGCTTGCCGCCCACTAACGTAATCAAATTGCGCAGGCGCCGGCGCATGCTGATGACTTTCTTCGCGTTCTCGATCCCTACGGCTTCGATTACCCCCAGGATGTTGCGTTGCGCGGCGGGAGCGTCAGGCCCCAGCACGAAATCGGGCCCTCCCAGGTAATAGAAATGCAGGCTGTGGTCCTCGACCATGAAGGCGCTGTACACGATTTCGCGGATTTTCTTCGCCGTCTCAGGAGGAGTAACGTGATACACGGCGTCGAGTGCTTTCGTGGCGGCCATGTGATGGGCCGTAGGACACACGCCACAAATACGCGAGGTGATCTGCGGCATCTCCTCCACTGGTCGTCCCTGCACAAACTTCTCGAAGCCTCGCAACTCAGGTACCTGGAAGTAGGCCCGATCCACTTCGCCGGCGTCGTCCAGAAACACTTCGATTTTTCCGTGGCCTTCCAGGCGCGTAACCGGGTCGATAGTGACGCGCCGTCCAGGATACGGATCGTTCGCCTTCCCGGCGGACTGGCGAGAGATTTTCTGGACTGGCATGGTTCCATCTGGCATAAGCGCACCTCGAACAAAACTCCCGAATCAGGTCTAAACCCCGCGTTTGTTATGGATCAGTGAAGCCGGCAAGCTGTAACGATAAAACGTGCCGGCGGGATCGGGGATGGTGGCCAGGATCTGGTCGATTTCGCTTTCGTCTTGACTGTCGATCAAGGAAGCAATCGCGGAAAGCGCTTTCGCGCCCTGCTCCCGCACTCGCCCAGGCGCGCCACAGCAGCCAGTACAAGGCATGTTCCCTTCAACGCACCGCGCCTCGCAACCCGCGCGCGTCGCCGGTCCCAGACAGAGCAGACCCTGGGCGAGCAGGCATTGGGTTTCATCGATCTGGATCTCCTGCGGCCGGCGGAATGCTTTCAGTGCAATCTTGTCCGGCTTGGAGTCCTTACGCGGGCATTCGGTGCACAGCGCCTCGTCGGGCGCCAGAACGCTTCCTTTCGTGGGAGGATGTTCGCCCAGAAGCGTAAGCACGGCTCGCGTGACGATCTTCGGCTGCGGCGGACATCCGGGGACGTAGTAGTCAACCTCAACCACTTGATCGAGGCTGCGAACCCGGTCGGAGAAATAAGGCAGCGTCAGCTCACCGTGCCTATCGTTGAGGGGCAAGCCCGGCATCACCCGATCGGGGTTCTCCGTCGTGGGAGCATCAAAATACACCGCTTGCAGGATGCTCTCACGCGTGAAGAAATTGGCCAGTCCAGGAATGCCTCCCAGGTGCGAGCATGAGCCAAACGCAACCAGGTACTTCGACTTGCGGCGCAGCAGTCCGGCCATCTCTTCCTGCTCCGAGGTGCGGATTGCGCCGTTCAAGAAGGTCGCCAGGATGGAGCCATCCGGCATTTGCTCGACATCGCTACGTTTGAAATCGAGAGCCACTGGCCAGAACACGATGTCGGCGGCCGCGACCACATCGAGTATCTGCTCCGCCACGTCGACCACCGCCTCTTCGCAACCGCCGCAGGAGGCACACCAGTAGAACGCAATCTTAGGTTTCTCCCGGGTCATACGCCCACCTCCTGCGGTACCTGCTCGCCAGAACCGCCGCGGACGAGGGCCGGCCCGCGTTTCAGTTGTAGCGGTCCGAGCTTTCGCAGCTTCTCCACCATGTCGTCAATGACCACGCGCACCCGGTCACCTTCCGCGGCAGAGATCCATTCCAGGCGAAAGCGCTCTTCTTCGATGCCGAACTGCTCCAGCACCCGCTTCAGCAGCCGGGCCCGGCGCAGACAGTTGTAGTTGCCCTGCTGATAGTGGCAATCACCGGGATGACATCCGCCGATAAGCACGCCGTCGGCTCCGTGGGCGAAGGCGTCCAGCACAAACTGGGGATCAATGCGCCCCGAACACATGACCCGGATGACGCGCACGTTGGGGGCGTACTTGATACGGGAAGTTCCCGCCAGGTCCGCCGCCAGATACGTGCACCAGGTGCAGAAGAAGCCCACGATGCGCGGCTCCGCGACTTCGGTGGACACCTGACCGTTTCCTGAAACCGACTCGATGGCGTTAGGCATAGGCCAATAAGCCCTCGACTTCCTCGAAAATTTCCTGATCTTCGAACAGGTTTTGCTCAATAGAACCCGAAGGACAGGTGGCGGCACAGGTGCCGCAGCCTTTGCACAGCACCTCATTCACCCGGGCTTTCTTGGTTTCTTCGACAAACGCGATGGCCGTGTAGGGGCAAATGGTCAGACAGGTCTTGCATCCCGAGCAGGCATCTTCAATGACATGGGCGGTATAAGGTTCGAGTTCGACATACTTAGCGTCGGCCAGGGCCATCGCCTCCGCTGCCGCTGCGCCGGCCTGGGCCACGCTGTCAGGGATGTCCTTCGGTCCCTGACATGCGCCCGCGATGAACACGCCATCCGTGAACGTACTGACCGGGGCAAGCTTGGGATGGCGCTCCAGAAACCAGCCTTCTTCCGAGCAACTGATATTAAATAGGCGGCGAACGTCGCGCGCGTCCGATTGCGGTTCCAGGCCCACGGAGAGTACGACCATGTCAACCGGAATGCGGCGCACAAAGCCCGCTAGCGTGTCTTCCGCGCGGATAACCAGCTTTCCTTCCTCCGAGGGATGGATGGGCCAGTCGGCCACCTCGGCTACCCGTCCGCGAATAAAGTGAACGCCTTCGTCGAGCAGCCGGTCGTAAAACTCTTCGTAACCTTTACCCGGCGTGCGCATATCGATGTAGAAGTTGTAAACTTCGGCGCCGGTGCGCTCGCGAATCAGGTGGGCCAGCTTCAGCGAGTACATGCAGCAAACTTTGGAGCACCAGCGGTTGGTGTTGTGATCGCGCGAACCAACGCAGTGGATGATTCCGACCATCTTCGGTGTGGTGCCGTCGCGCAGCACGATCTCACCGCTGGTTGGGCCGGAGGCATTGACCAGCCGCTCGACTTCGAGCGAGGTGTAGACATTGGGATACACCCCGTAACCGTAGCAAGCGTTGCGGTGCGCAGCAAACGTCTTGAACCCCGTACTGACGATGATGCTGCCGACGTCGATCTCTTCGGTCGACGCTTCCTGCTTGAAATCGATGGCCTTGCGCTCTCCGCAGGCCTCAACACAGGTTTTCTTACACTTGTGCGACTTGAACTCAATGCACGCTTCGGGATCGATCAGAACCTTCTGGGGTACGGCTTGGGGGAACGGCAAGTAAATTGGCTTGCGCTTGCTTAGTCCGAGGTTGAACTCGTCAGCCCACCGACCTTCTTTGTACACACAAGCCTCCACGCATTCCTGGCAGCCGATGCAGAGGTCTTCGACGATGTAGCGTGGCTTATGCCGGACCTTTACCTTGTAATTGCCCACGTAGCCTTCGACAGCGGCTACTTCGGCGTACGTCCAGAGCGTGATGTTGGGATGTGAGCCTACCGCCGTCATCTTCGGCGTAAGGATGCAGGCGGCGCAGTCCAATGTGGGGAAAGTTTTATCGAAGAGCGCCATGTGCCCGCCGATGGTTGGCTGGCGTTCTACCAGGTACACGTGCTTGCCGGAGTTGGCAATCGTCAGGGCCGCATGAATACCAGCGATTCCTCCGCCCACCACCAGCACCTCGGGCTTGATCTCGACCCTTCTCTTTTCCAGTGGTTTGTGCAGCCGCACCCGGCGTACGGCGGCGCGGACCAGGTCCTTCGCCTTGGCAGTGGCTTCCTCTTTGTTCGTGTGCACCCACGACACGTGCTCGCGAATGTTGACCATCTGCAGGAAGAACGCGTTGATGCCTGCCCGTACCAGGGCTCCGCGGAATGTGGGTTCATGCATCAGCGGCGAGCATGACGCCACCACAATCCGGGTTAGGTTGTGCTCCCTTATGTCTTGACGGATCAACTCCTGGCCGGGGTCCGAGCACATATACTTGTACTCGCGGGCAACCACCACGTCGGGTAATCCGGCCGCATATTCCGCCAGCGCCGGAACATCAATCGTGGCAGCGATGTTGGTTCCGCAGTGACAAACGTACACACCGATTCTTGGCGGCGTATCTGGATTGTGGGCATCAGGCATACGCGATCTCCTTCTCCGCCAGGAGCGGCTTGATGTTGATGAACGAGCGCTGGAATCCCGCTTCGTTCAGCCGTACGCCAAGAGCTAGCGCCAGCAACTGCGTGAAGTAGAGCACGGGGATGTGAAACTTGCTGGTAGTACTTGCCTCGTCCTGGAACGCCTCCAGGTTGAACTGGCAAAGGGGACAAACGGTGGCGATCGCCTCAGCTCCATTGCGTTGCGCTTCCGTCAACAGGCGGCGGATGAGATTCAGGCCTATTTCCGGGAGCGTGCCTTTCTGGCTTCCTCCGCAACAATGCGTCTTGACGGGGTAATACACGATGGTGGCGCCACAGGCTTCCAGAACTCGGTCCATGGAAGTGGGGTTTCTCTGGTTGTCGAACGAGGCATAAGGCCTGACCATCTGGCAGCCGTAGTATGTAGCGACCTTCAGGCCGGTCAAAGGATGTACGACCTTGGCTTTCAGCGCCTCTAGACCGACATCATTGAGTAGGATGTCGAGAGGGTGCCGAACCTTGACACCAATGTCCTTCGGAAGGTGGATAGCGTCGAGCGCATGATCGACAATTTGGCCGATCCAAGGATATTCGCGCACGTAATGCTGCGTCTTGTTCAGAACCAGATAACAGGCGGCGCAGGGTGCCATCAGGTCGCGGCCCATCTGCTTGGCAAGAGAAAGGTTGCGGGCAGCCAGCGCGTAGGATTGCAGCTCACCGTACGATATGTAGGTCGTGGCTCCGCAGCAGTTCCAATCTTCAAGTTCTTCCAGCTCCACTCCCAGCGCACGGAATACAGCCAGCAACGATTCCTCATAAGCCCGGCCTGTGCCCTTCAAGGAGCATCCTGGATAGTAGGCATATTTCATCGCGCCAGCTCCTTCCTCGTCGTATCAACCACATTCAACAGCGTGACGATGTCGCTGCGCTTCTCCACCTTCTCGCGCGCCAACCGCATACGTCCGGTGCGAAAAAGCCTGAGTCCCAATTTCGAGAAACCCAGCAGCCGCCAGATGGCGGTTTTGACGAACACACGCATCACCAAGCGGCTTTCGGTAATGCGTCCCGAACCGCGGATCATCCTGGAGAATTCGCGCGCCAGCACCGGGATGGCGAACCGCTTGGGATAGAAATGTTCCTGCATGGCGCGGGTCTTCAGGGCATACATCAATTGCGTGATGTTGATCTTCTTGGGACATTCGACCATGCAGGCATAGCAAGAGGTGCACAGCCAAATCGTGTAGCTGCTAAGCACTTCTTCCTTGAAACCCTCCCGGGAAAGATGCATCAGCCGACGCGGAGTGTAATCCATGTAGAGCGAAAGTGGACAACTCCCACTGCATAGGCCACACTGCAGGCAATGGCGAATCCGCTCCCCGCCGACGGTCTGGCTGATCCAGAGCGCGAAAGCAGGATCTCGTTCGGCTTCGACTTTCACAACCCGCTTCAGCTTCATCTTTACCCTCCATGACTAACGGTTAGCGGCCAATTAGTCGCTCAACGGAACTTTCCACACGGGTGGCACGATACCGACTGGTTCCCGATTAATTTTCTTAAGTGGGGAAGTTATCGAATTCGCTTGCAGTACCTGGCAGTTCAAGTCGAGATCTCCTCGCAACACGAGAAATTCTCTAAAGTGAACATATGATATTCTCAAAGATGGATGCCGCCGAGCCCTGGTATCACACAAGAGTGTGATAACTAAGGGGCCCCGTGCAGCGCTCGATTTGCCTTTACTGACCCTCCGCTTCATCGGCCGGAAGTATGTTTTCGCGCTTGGTGCCGGCAAACTCTATCTCTGGCACGGTATAATCGAAGGTTGTTCTTCCAATCGGCGTCGTACTTTGGCTTGCAGCCGTTCCTCTATGGTCTCTCACTTCACAATCATCTTCTGGTGCAGAGGACATTTGTCACGCCGGTACCGCGCCAGCTTCGACCGTCTTAATTGAAGGGCGCAAGGTCCACACCTTGGCGCTCTTTTGCATCTCGTCTATGTAGTCATCCAGGCTGAAGTTCTATCGCGGATACCCCGAGCGCTCTCATTCGTCCAGCCGAGCAGCACGTTGCTGTATATCTGGACATTCTTGCCGGGTTATTGCGGCACATACGTGATCTGTTGCGGATTAAAAGTCAGGTTACTCCTGACACATCTTGACTCTTTGCCTTGGCTCCTTGCTCGGAAGCGGCTGTCGCACAGCGGTGGCAGTAATCGACATGCAAGAAGTGTTCGGCATGTAGTTTCGCCGCTTCAACATCGTAATAAATCGCGTGTTGACTGAATCCGTGAGCGAGGTAGGCGTGGTGGGTGGCCTTCTCGTGATCCTCGGCCTCCTCGTATTTCGCCGCCTCTTCGTAATGGTAGGCCGCACGCTCATGATGACGAGCCGCACAACGGTAAGCCAGTTCCCAAGGATTGGACATGCGATTCTCCTTTGTTAGATTCTGTCAAATTTTCGGGCGCGACCATGCCCTCCCGCTTGGCGAGAGAAACCGCACATTGCATTGCGTGGTGCGCCCCCGGAGAGGAATCGGTTGCCAGCAGGATTTGGTTGATGGCTAGGTGGGAAAGTTCCGCTTGAGATGCCATAGCATGCCTCCAAGAAGCTGCGTAAAGAAACACGTCCCCACTTTTTCTATTTACATCGAGCACTTGAATAAGTCGGTGATGGCAATCACCAGATAGAGTGATAGTGTCGACGGCGCAATTTCCAGGACCGCTTAACTGGTGGAGACACAATTGTTGCCCGATTCATGCGGTGCGATTTCCAAGATTAATTGACAATTGCCGGGCTTGCCAACCCAGGTTGCTCACCCTCCAAGCTCGCCAAGCGTCGTCGCTCAGAATTCTCCTCACGCTCTTTAGCTTTCTTCATCCAGTAACGGTCAACCGCCTCCGACATGGGATCGTGCATCCCATACTGCTCACGGATCCAAGGTGTCATATAGACCCGCATCGACCGAAGCTTTGCGACTTTAGCGAGAGTATCTTCCTGCTTCCTAGCGAGGTTCGTGATCTTCTCGGGCAGCTCCAGCTCCAACTTCTTCAGTCGATTCTCAAATTGCATTTCTCCTCCACTAAACCGAGTTTTCGATTGGTCCCAATCTCAGCCGTTGGACGTGCGGCCAAGATCAGCTTCAACTATCCGGTCCAGTTCTTCAGCAGTGGGTTCGGGCGGTAGCTGAAGCGGAGATTTCGAGATATCGTCAACTGCATATTCGTCCACGAACCAAACTCCGCCGAGAATGTCTGGATCATGTGATCGTCTTGCACGAGCCGGGTCTTAGGCGGGTGCTGAGGTCATACTTTGACTATTACGCTCATTCCCGAACTCATCTGTCACTCGACAAAGACACGCCCATTCCTCGCCCGGTCCAGCCTCCAGAGTTAGGAAGAGTGGTGGAACTGCCAAAAGTGGGCGGGCTGCACCATCGCTACGAACGCCGCGCAGCCGGACAGACCCGGCTCGAATTGTGGTCTGCTGTCACGTCGCCGCACGCGAGCCGTGAGTGCTGTGCGCGGTCCCCCGCAGATTTGCAATCGACAATTCGAAGGTACACGGGTCTCCAGATCCGGTGCGAGGGATG
>Ga0182013_10005583_pt1 | contig 14575 bp, 7 predicted proteins | sample 612S2MmetaG_FD_120487 | JGI IMG/M metagenome (GOLD analysis project Ga0182013, IMG submission 120487) | Permafrost microbial communities from Stordalen Mire, Sweden - 612S2M metaG | ecosystem: Environmental > Terrestrial > Soil > Wetlands > Permafrost | place: Sweden: Stordalen | collected... | reverse complement strand
TGGCCGCCGAGCACGTGACGCCGGAGGCGATCAACTTTATGGCCCGGTACGGCCGCGGGCTGATCTGCCTGACGCTGACTGAGGAGAGGGCCGACCATCTGCGGCTGTTCCCGATGACGCAGCAGAACTCGTCGCGATTCGGGACTGCGTTCACGGAGACGATCGAGGCGCGGGAGGGGGTGACCACCGGGATTTCGGCGGCGGACCGGGCGCACACCATCCGCACCGCGATCGATGCCCGGACCAGCTATAGCGATCTGGCGCGGCCGGGGCACATTTTTCCGCTGCGTGCCCGCAAGGGCGGCGTGCTGGTTCGCGCGGGGCAGACTGAGGCTTCAGTCGATCTGGCGCGGCTGGCGGGGCTGAACGCCTCCGGGGTGATCTGCGAGATTATGCGCGACGACGGGGAGATGGCGCGGATTCCGGATCTGATCCCGTTTTGCAAGGAACACGGGCTGCTGATTCTTACCGTGGCGGAGCTGATCCGCTACCGGCTGCGCAATGAACGGTACATTGTGCGCGCGGGCGAGAGCCGCATCCAGACCCGGTACGGCGAGTTCCGGATGATTGCCTATGAGAGCGAGGTGAATGGCGGCGAAAGCCACATCGCGCTGGTGCGTGGGGAGCTTTGCGCGGATTGCCCGGCATTCAACAGTGGGCCGGCGGACGGGGGGCCCGCAGGGTCCGGCTCGGCGCGGGATTTGAGTTTGGCGCCCAGTCAGGAAGACGCTCGAACGCCATGCGCGCACGCCGTTCTGGTGCGGGTGCATACACGCTGCACGGCGGGCGACGTGTTTGCCGCCGACTGCCACTGCCGGGAGATGCTCGACGAGTCGATGCGCATGATTGCCGAAGAGGGTTGCGGCGCGGTGCTCTACCTGCACAACACCTCGCGGGGATTCGAGGTGGATCGCACTCCGGCTCTGCCCAGCGCGTTTGAGGCAGGGGGAGCGGCTGCACCACATGGTGCGCCGGAGTCGAGCGGCGCCCGTCTGGTTCTGCATGCGGAATTACGGGCGCGCGAAGGCTCGCAGGCCCGCAGCGGGCGAATTCTGCGGGCGATCGGTCTTGGCGGCCAGATCTTATCGGACTTGGGCATCCAGCGCATTCGGTTGCTGTCGAATACGCCGATGCATATTCCTGCCCTGGAGGGCTTCGGCCTGGAGATCGTGGAGCAGGTGGCGATTCCGGTGCAGGAATGCAGCCGGGCGCTGTAGGTTGGGCGGCGCCGCGGCAGAGGATTTTCACAGTTCATGCCATGCGGGCATCCTGCTATTGCGCCCGAGCGCCACTGTTTTATAAAGTGGGCGCCCACTTCATAAAACAGCAGCACCAAGGGAACAGTGAAAATGCCTTAACAGCCTGTGGTGAAAGTCGGGTTTTGAAAGGGCACGGCTTCAGCCGTGCCGTAAATGGTTGATAAGAAAAGACGGGCTTTAGCCCCTGAGGGATGGTTTTCGGGTACTTCGACTTTCACCACGGGCCCTTAACGCACTTGCGGGAAGCCCAGGTCCACTTTGCTTGCGCCGGGATCGGGCCAGCGGCTGGTGACGACTTTGGATCGGGTATAGAACTGGACGCCTTCCGGGCCGTACATGTGCAGGTCGCCGAAGAGCGAAGACTTCCAGCCGCCGAAGCTGTAGTAGGAAACGGGAACGGGAATGGGAACATTGATGCCCACCATGCCCACCTCGACATCGAATTGAAACTGGCGCGCCGCGCCGCCGTTTTGCGTGAAGATGGCGGTGCCGTTGCCGAAGGGGTTCTCATTGATGAGGCGAAGACCTTCTGCATAGGTGGCGACGCGCACGATGCTGAGCACCGGGCCAAAGATCTCCTGGTCGTAGCAGGCCATGCCGGGCTTGGCGTTGTCGATGATCGAAGGTCCGAGGAAGAATCCATTCGTTTGCATGGCTGGATCGGTGCGGCCATCGACGGTGAGCGTTGCGCCTTCTTGAACAGCCTTGTCAAGGTGGGCGGCAACGCGATCGCGATGCTCGCGGGTGATGAGCGGGCCCATCTCGTTCTTCGGCTCCGACCCAGGGCCGACCTTGATGCGGGCCACACGCTCGCGTATCGCCTGGATCAGCGGATCGGCGACATTGCCGACAGCGAGCACGACGGAGATGGCCATGCAGCGTTCGCCGGCAGCGCCATAAGCGGCAGAGACCGCGGCATCGGCAGCCATGGAAATATCGGCGTCCGGCAGCACCATCATGTGATTCTTGGCCCCGCCCAGAGCTTGCACGCGCTTGCCGTTGCGCGTGGCCGTCTCATAAATGTACCGCGCCACGGGCGTTGAGCCCACAAAGCTGATGGCCTTGATGTCTGGATGTTCAAGCAGCCGGTCAACGGCAACCTTATCGCCATGGACAAGATTCAACACGCCGTCGGGAATGCCCGCCTGTTTGGCCAACTCCGCGATCAAGACGCTGGCTGAGGGGACCTTCTCGGATGGCTTGAGGATGAATGTGTTGCCGCAGGCGATGGCGTTGGACAGCATCCAGAGCGGAACCATGGCGGGGAAGTTGAAGGGCGTGATGCCGGCCACTACGCCGAGCGGCTGGCGAATCTGGTAGACATCGACGCCGCGGCTGGCTTGCTCCGTATAGCCACCCTTGAGCAGGTTGGGAATGCCGCACGCGAACTCGACATTCTCCAGGGCACGCGCCACTTCACCGAGCGCATCGGCCATGGTCTTGCCATTCTCAAGGCTGACGAATGCGGCGAGACGATTGCGATTTTCCGCAATCAAATTGCGCAGGCTGAACAGGGCTTCGGCGCGGCGCGACAAAGCTGTGGCTCGCCAGTCGTGGGCTGCGGCTTTGGCTGCCGCAACAGCGCGGTCCACATCTTCGATGCAGGCATAGCCCACCTCTGCGATCACCTCGCCGGTTGCTGGATTGGTGACGACGCCAGTGCGTCCGGATGTTGCTGCAACAGCCTTCCCGTCGATCCAGTGAGTTACCGCGGCAGGGGTCAATGTTTCAATCGCACTCATAACTTTTTAGAACCTCCTCATGCTGTTCGAATCCAATCGATGGTCTTCGATGCGAGTTTATCGAACGCTGTGATCGCTAACTCCAGATGGTCTTCCTGCGTATCTTCAATCTTGTTGTGGCTGATGCCCTTGAGCGATTGCACGAAGAGCATTGTGGTGGGAATGCCGGCTCTCGATACCTCCGCCGCGTCGTGCAACGGGCCGGATGGCAAACGATGCGAGCGGCCAGCCGTTTCGCGGATGGCTTCTTCACAAAGGCTGACGAGCGCGGGATGAAAGGGTTCCGGCGCAATGTTCCAGATGCGCGACCACTCCACGGTGCAGCCCTCCTCTCGCGCAAATTGTTCGCTCTTGTCCTGGGCTTCGCGATACATCGCGGCCAGCACTTCGGCATTCAGGTCGCGCTGGTCGAGAGTTGCCTCGCAGCGGCCAACCACCGCGGTTACGATGCCGGGAAAAGTCTTGACGCTGCCGATGGTGCATACCGCGTCAGGATATTTCATGGCGATGGGGCGAATCTCAAGAGCAAGTTTTGCGCCAGCGGCCAGGGCATCGTGTCGCGCCTTCATGGGCGTGGAGTCGGAGTGCGCCTCCTGGCCGTGAAAGGTAATTGCGTGACGCTCTACGCCCTTTGTGCCGAGTACCGCGCCAAGCGGAAGGCCCATGCTCTCAAGAACCGGGCCCTGCTCGATGTGCAGCTCCAGATATCCAGCCGCGTTCTTGCGCTCCACCTGGGCATCGCCGATGGAATCAATGGAGACTCCGCACCGGGCCAGCGCATCTTCAAGCCGGACCCCGGCGGCGTCTGTGCGGCCGCGATCCTGATCGATGGTTGCCGTGCCGGCGAAGGCCGATGATCCGAAGAGACTGCGCCCGAAGCGCGCACCCTCCTCATCCGCCCAATCGACGAGCCGGACTGTGATTGGCGGCTTGCCGTCATACTCCTCGGCAACGCGGCGCAGCACGGCGAACGCGGCGATCACGCCCAGGCAGCCGTCGAGCCATCCTCCATTGGGTACGGAATCGAGGTGACTGCCAAGAATCAGCGTCTTCTCGGATGCGCCGGCTAACGTGGTCCAGCTATTGCCGGCGGCGTCATAGTGATGCTCAATCGGCAGTGTCCGAAGTTTGGATTGGAACCATTCGCGCGCCTTGAGCCACGTTGGGGTCCAGGCCACGCGCTGCGCGCCCTTCTCATCGGCAGTGAGCGTGCGCAACTCCTTGAGCATTTCAATCGCAGCCTTCGCATCAACGGGCATGAGCCACCTCCTGTTGCGCAACCTGATGCGCAGCGGAATGCGGCTTGCGCCGAATCATGCGTCCACGCCCAGGTTCGCCCACAAAGACTCCATCGCGCACCTGCACCTTGCCGCGAACAGTGACCACGGAGGGCCGGCCTTCGATGGCAAAGCCTTCGAATCCGTTGTAATCGTTGTTTGTATGTTGCGCGGCGGCGGAGATTGTGCCGCGATACTCCGTGTCATACACGACCAGATCTGCGTCTGACCCGACGGCGATGGCGCCCTTGCGCGGGAAAAGGCCGAAGAGCTTCGCTGCGCGCGTGCTCAGCGCATCGACGAAGCGGTGAAGATCGAGTCCGCCGCGCTTGACACCATATGTATAGATGAGGTTCACGCGATCTTCAAGGCCCGGAATGCCGTTGGGAATCTGCGTGAATGCTTGCGCGCCGAGAAGCTTTTGTTCCGTGTCGAATGGACAGTGGTCCGTGCCAACAGTGTCAATCAAGCCGGCCTTGAGCGCGGTCCACAACACAGGCAAGTTGCGCTTGTCGCGCAACGGCGGCGACATGATGTGCTTCATGCCTTCCACGCCGGCGCGCTCGGCGTAAGTCTTGTCGAGAAGAAAGTGCGGCAGCACCGATTCGACGAACAGCTTGACGCCGCGCATCTTGGCTTCAACGGCCGCGCGCAACGCGGGTGCGCAGGAGAGATGCACCACGTAACCGGTTGCGCCCGTCTGCTCAAGAAATGTCGCAAAGCGGCTGGTGCCTTCCGCTTCAACGGCCTCGGGACGGCTGGGTTCATGCCATTCCGGGCCGGTTTTTCCTTCCGCGATCAGGAGCTGTTGTAGTTGCCCGACTAACTCGGCGTTCTCGCAGTGCGCGGTGGTGATGACACCGAGACTGGCGGCCAGAGTGAGCGTGTTGAACATTTCTTCATCGGTGACGCCAAAGAAATTCTTGTAGGCAAGAAAGATCTTGAAGGACGCGGTTCCGTCCGCGACGATTTCACGCAGTTGCGCTTCGGTGGTGGCGTCGTAGCGCGTCACGGCCATGTGAAATGCATAGTCGCACGCGCTATTGCCTTCCGCTTTTTGCTTCCAGACGTTGTATCCCTCCAGCGCGTCCTCGTTGCGCGAAGGGCAAACCATCTCAATGAACGTCGTGGTGCCGCCGATGAGTGCTGCCTTGCTCGCCGTGGCGTGGGTATCCTTGGCAAAGGTGGCCATGAAGGGCAGATGAATGTGGACATGCGGATCGATAAATCCGGGAAAGATCAGCTTTCCACCGGCGTCGATGATTTCTGTCCCTGCCGGCACGTCGAGGTTTAGCCCGATGCGGCTAATCGTTTCATCCTCGATGAAGATATCTGCGCGCGACCGGCTTTCCGCGGTCACGATTTCCCCGCCCCTGATCAGCAGTCCCATTTGAACGTTCTCCTCTTGCGTTTCCACAGTGATTCAAATAGTGAGTTAGTGGATGTGAATGCCCACACGCTCACGATACGCCTTCATCGTCTCCCAGTCTTCGGTGACCTGGGTTTGCTTCTCCGATAACTCGCTCCATGTAACTTCACTTCGTCCGGAGGGAAGTTCGACCATCTGGATGCAATCGTCCACCGGACACACGTTGTAGCAGAGCCGGCAGCCTACGCAATCCTCTTCGCGAACCACGGGCTGGGGGCGTGTTTCCACCGCATCGCGTTTGCCGTTCGAGCGCACGTCGTAGGAGCGCGGCTCGACCAGCGCGCCCTGGGGCGAGATCAGGTCGATGCATTGGTGTGCTGTATCGTTGCAGGCCACGTAGCATAGATCGCATTTGATGCACTTGTCCGCGTCGATGCGGGCAACCGCGCGGTAGGAAAGGTCGAGGTCCTTGAACTCCGAGACGCGATGCAGGCTGTGACCGCTCACATCGGCGATGGTCTTGAAGCCCTTCTCGTCCATCCAGTTGGAAAGTCCATCGCAAAGGTCTTCAATAATCCGGTAGCCGTAGTGCATCACCGCGGTGCAGACCTGGAGGCTGGATGCGCCCAACAGCAGGAACTGAGCCGCGTCTTGCCAGGTGGCAATGCCGCCCATGCCGGAGATGGGAATGCCCGACTTGGACACGATCTCGTCGGTTCCAAGCGCGGCCAGCATATTCAGCGCGATGGGCTTGACGGCCGGCCCGGCATAGCCGCCGTGGCCGCCTTTGCCGCCGATGCTCGGGGTCAGTTCCAGCGTGTCGAGATCGACGCCGACGATGGAGTTGATGGTGTTGATGAGCGACAGCGCATTGGCTCCGGCGGCGACACCGGCGCGGGCCGGCAACACAATGTTGGTGATGTTGGGCGTGAGCTTCATGATGACCGGAATGGTCGCTGCTTCCATCACCCAGCGGGTGATCTGCTCGCAATACTCCGGCACCTGGCCAACGGCTGCGCCCATGCCTCGTTCGCTCATCCCGTGCGGGCAGCCATAGTTCAACTCGATGCCGTCGGCGCCTGTGTCTTCAATGAGGCGCACGATGTCGCGCCACGCCTCGGGTTTGGATTCCACCATGGCGGAGACGATGACCGCACGATCGGGCCAGGCGCGCTTGATCTCGGCAATCTCGCGCAGGTTGATTTCAATGGGCCGGTCGGAGATCAGCTCCACGTTGTTGATGGCCAACATGCGCTGGCGGCCGTAATGCCATGCGCCATAGCGGTTCGACACATTGAGCACAGGAGCGCCGATGGTCTTCCATACCGCGCCGCCCCAGCCGGCTTCAAAGGCCTTGTGGATCTGCGCCCCGGAGTTTGTGGGCGGGGCCGAGGCAAGCCAGAAGGGATTGGGCGACTTGATGCCGGCGAAGTTGATGCGAAGGTCTGCCATGGCTAATTCACCTCGACCGGCTCTGCGCGTTGCGCAAACTGTTGGTGGATTGCCGCTGCGGCAAGCTTGCCGTCTTGAACGGCCATGACGGTGGAAGCCGCGCCGGATGCGCGAATGCAATCGCCGATTGCATAGACGCCCTCAATATTGGTCTGGAAGCTCGCATCCACGGCAATAAGGCCTTTCTTCGTTTCCAGGCCCAGCTGCGCCGCGAGCGAAGGCTTCACTTGACCAATGGCTTTGACGATCTGATCCGCGGCGAGGACAAATTCCGAACCCTGAACGGCCGTTGGCGCGGGGCGGCCGGATGCATCCGGCGCACCCAACTCCACGCGCAGACACTCGAGGCCAATGGGGAGACTGCCGTCCAACACCACGCGTGCCGGCTGGGTGAGAAAGCGAAACTCGATTCCTTCCTTGCGGGCAAAGTCGTACTCGTGCTCATAACAACTCATCTCGCGGTCGGTGCGGCGATAGACCATGGTCACTCGATCTGCGCCGAGCCGCTTGGCGATGGTGGCGCAATCCACCGCGGTGTTGCCGGCGCCAATCACGATGACGTTGCGGCCCACCTTCAAAGCCGCTGCGCCGGTCTTGCTGGCTTCAATAAATTCCAGGCCATCGACAATGGCTTCTTCGCCGTCGATTCCCAGGCCGGGCGTCCGGCCCAATCCCGCGCTCACCACAACGGCGTCGAACTCCTTCTGGAGAGTGGCCAGAAAGACATCCTTGCCGAATTCAAGCCCCGTCTTGATCTCGACGCCAAGCCCTTCGATCATGCGGGCTTCTTCGATGGCGATGTCCACGGGCTCGCGCAGCGCGATGATGCCGTAGGTGGAAAGGCCGCCGGGCAGGCTGCGCCTTTCAAAGACGGTTACCGCGTGGCCGAGCCGGGCCAATTCGCCGGCGCAGGAAAGGCCGGCGGCCCCAGCGCCGATGACGGCGATCGATCTGCCTGTCGGCGCGGCTTTTACAGTTGGATAGCTGCGATGCTCGCGGGCGTAGTCCATGGCATAGCGTTGCAGGCGTCCAATGGAGATCGGCTTGTGATCGGCGCCCAGCACACATGCGCCTTCGCATAACTCCTGCACCGGGCAGACGCGCGCACAGGTAGCGCCAAGAAGATTCGAGGCGAAGATGGTTGCCGCCGAGCCGCGCAGATTGTGAGTGGCGATTTTCTTGATGAAGCTGGGAATATCGATATGGGTTGGGCAAGCGTGAGTGCAAGGCGCGTCGTAACAGTACAAACAGCGGTCTGCCTCAACGGCCGCTGCATTGGCGGTGAGTGGAGGCAATTGCTCGGCAAGCGCCTGCCCGATATCTCTAGATACTGAAGATGCGGACTCCATCCATCGACTCCTTGCAAGGGATATGTGTTTCTACTCCAACGGACTTGCGTCGTGCAAGGGGATAAGCCAATCGGGATCTGCAAAGGGCAAAACTCCGACTGCGCTGGAGTTCATATTCTAGTCCAAATCCTCCGCGAAGCAAGAGGCATGTTGTCAATCATGCAGGTTGGCCGGGGTCGCAGGCGACAGGTTCTTGCCGCAGGGGGTGGTCAGCCGGGGATCGCCTGCGCGGCATTGCGCACCTCGCGCAGCGGCAATGCGGTGGCTGCGGTGAGGGACTGCTGAATTTCCGCAAGGATGGAGAAGGCGATGGTTTCCGGCGATTCCGCGCCCAGGTCCAGCCCCATGGGGGCATGAAGTTGAGAGAGCCAGCGCTCGATCCACGGTTCGTTTGCAATTGTGGTGCTCAAGGGCAGGTTGAGCAAGCGAGCAACTTCGACGAGCATTTCGCGGGTGCGGCGCTGCGGGCCCAGCACGCCGATATATGCGAGCTGTGTGCCCAGTGTCAGCAGCGAGGCGAGAATCCGCGCATCCTGCTCGAAGCCGTGCGTCATGATCACGGCTGCGTCCTGGATTTGAAGATTGGCGAAGGCCGGTGCTGGGCCGGCAGATTTGTTTTGAGGAAGCTCTCGTATCTGCAAGACGCTGACTGCGTCGGCCAGGGGGAATCGCTCGCGTGTGGCGAGCTGAGAGCGGCCGTCGGCCACGGAGACAAACCAGCCCAATTCTTTTGCCAGGCTGAGGAGCGGCTTGGCATCGTCGCCCGCGCCGAAGATCCACAGGCCGGGCCGGGCGGGGCGGAAGTTGGTCCAGACGCGGACTTCCGATCCCTGGATTGAAATCCTTTTCTCCATCGACTCATTGCTTGCCAGCGCCAGTGCCGCCATATCCTGTAGCGAAGCGTCGATGGCTTGGAGCGAAGCAGCGCCGGCGTGGTCAGCCTGGTTGGCGTGGGGGAGATTCTGCGACGGGTCCAGATCCCGACCAGCAAATGCGCGGCGGCCGAGTTGTGGGCCGTCCAGGACTGTTGCGACTGCCAACGGAATCCGGCGATCGAATGCTTGTTGGAGCGCGGTGAGCAGCGGACCCGCGGTGGGGCGGCGCTCCAGGAGCAGAAAGACCACGCCGCCGCAGCCGGAGCCATAGGGAAGGTCGCCGTCCTCTTCAACCGTGGAGTAGCGCTGGACCGAAGGGCCATTGGCGGTGAGCCACCAGGCTCGGCTGGCCACCTGAGCCTCAAGACATCCGCCGCTTACCGTGCCGGCGCGGCGGCCGTCCGGAGCCAGCAACATGCACGCGCCGGGTTTGCGATAGCTGGAACCCTGGACCGCTACGACCGTGGCTAGAACAAAGTCCGCCGCAGCGGCTTCCAGTTCGCGCCAAAGAGGCAGAATTCTTTCAAGATCGGTCATTCCTCTATTGTCGCTCAGTCCACGAGGATTTGCGATTTGAGCAGGTCGTGAGACTGTAAGTGGAACAGGAGTGCGGCCCCCATGGGAGCCGCGCCTCGTGTTGGTGAATTGCGTGGTCTAGTTCTTTGGCCGTATGAAAATGTTCCTTTTGGAAATGTAGCGCCGGCCTCCTGGCCGGCTGTAACGTGGGCCTCCCGGCCCACGTTCGTTCATTGGATAGAACATCTTCATCCGGTAACGGACCTAGAAGTCCAGGTGCAGGGACATTTGAATCTGCCGCGGGCTGCCAATGGTGTGGGTGACGATGCCCAAACCGCTCGGGCAGCTGTAAAAACTGCCGGTGACAGTCCCAACGCCGGATGCATTGCAGGTACCCGGCAGGACTGGGGTTCCCGGAGCAGGGAAGGCGCTGTAGCCGGCGTTTTGAGAGACCTGGTTGCCGGGAATATCGAAGCTGGTGGTGTTGGTCAGGTTGTAGACATCGAACGTGTACTTGAGGTTGAAACGTTCGGTCAATTTGGTGGCTTTGATAAGCGAAGCATCGGCGCGTTTCTGGAATGCCTGGCGGAAGATGTTGCGTTCCCCGGAAGCGAAGCCGGTCTCGTATGGATCGTCAGGCGGGATGGCGCCGTTGAGGCCGCCGGCGGGCAGCAGTGGAAGTGTAAAGCAGGAGGGCTTCAACGCCGGCAGCCCCCCAGCCGGGGTCCATGCGCCGGAAGCTCCTGTCAGAGCGCTCTTGGCCGTGCAACCCGGCGCCAGCGGCACAATGGGGTTGGTAATGCCGTCAGCGGTAGAGTAGTAAATGCTGCCGATGGCGCCGGAGAAGTCGATGACGCTGTAGGGCTGGCCGCTCTGCAGAACGGTGTTGCCGACAAGCTCCCATCCGTCGATGAACTTGCCTTCGAGAGAACTCTGTTTGGCGAACTCGGGTATCCGGAAGACGTAGTTGAAGTTGAGAACGTGGGTGCGGTCGAAGTCGGAGGAACCGTAGCCGCTGCGCAGGTTGAGCGGATTGTTGCCCCAGTAGAAGAGGCCAAGGCCGCTCTGTTCGTCGAGCGCGTGCGAGTAAGTGTAGGATGCGCCGACCTGGATGCCGTGGCTCATGCGCTTGTCGATGTGCGCCTGGGCGGCGTTGTAGGCATCGACGCCTTCTGCAACATAGGAGATGGACTCGGCGGCGTAGCCGATGTAGGGAACGCGGAGGTCCACGTTGCCGCCCTCGTAGTTGGCGAGATAACCTGCGGACGATCCGTAACAAGAAGGTGCGTTAGCCGGTAAGCTATTGAACCCGACATTGTAGCCATAGCTGTAAGCCTGCGGGCATGAGCCTCCGGTGAGGAGCTGATTGGAGGGCGAAGCGATGGTGGGTTGATTGAACGGCAGCGGAATGACCTGGTGGCGGCCCAGATTTCCCACGTAGCCGACTTCAATGGCCAGATCGTTTCTTGGCTGCCACTGGAAATCCAGCGTGTAGTTCATGGTGTAGGGCAGCTTGTTGGCGCGGTCGTAGACGCCGAGGGAGATGGGCTGGCCGTTGTTGACGACGCCCGGAAGTCCCGAGCCCTGATTCACGATGCTGTAGACGTTGGGCAGGTGAGCCGACAGATCCGAGGCTTTTGGGTTATTGGGAGCCGCGAATTCAAGGCTGGTGCCATATGGATTCTCAAGATCGCCGCCGGCGGCCGTTGGCGGCCCGGTGGGGGGTCCAAAGCCGCCGTTACCGCCGCAAGTGGGGATGTAGTACTCGTACAGAGACTGCGAGACCGACGGGCAGCTTGAGGCATTGACAAAGGGGAGTTGCTGGTTGACGCCGAAGGGACCGCCGGTGACGCTGCCGATGGCGTAGCCGGGCGAGAAGTAGGTGAAGAGTTCGCCGCGATCGTAATACAGACCGCCGCCTGCGCGGACCACCAACTTGCTGTGGAACATCGACGGCTGCCAAGCGGCGCCGATGCGTGGACCGATGCCCCACTGGCGGCCGGTGAGCGTGGTATTGCTGACGCCGCTGGTGCCGTTGGCGTTGTTGCCGGCGATGATCAACCCGGTGTTCCCGATCGTGTCGGAGCTTGCGCTGTAGTTATAGAGCTTGGGTTCGAAGTTGAAGATGCGGCCGTACTTTTCGGTCAGCCCGCCATCCCAGTCATAGCGAACGCCCGCGGTGAGCGAAAGAGTTGGTGTAATCTGCCACTTGTCCTGCACGTAGGTGCCGAGCTGGTTGGCGCGGTAGTAGCGGCTGGCATTGCCCTGGAGGAAGGATGTGACATAGAAGCCTGTCACCGAACTGCCTGGTGACACATAGCCCTGCACAAACTGGCTGAAGTCGTCGCTGGCAACAGTGCCGGTACCAGTGCGCTTGTCGATGGTGTTGAGTTGCGTGTAGGTATAGCTGGCGCCAAAACTGATGGTGTGCTTGCCGGCGATCAAGATTCCGTTGCCCGAGGGCGCCAGCCGGTTCTGAAACATGCCGGTATTGGCGGACTGTCCTTCGGCGTTGGGGCCGATATTCAGGTATACGGGACTGACCCCGGAGGGCTGGTACTGGCCAAGCACGTTGTAGATCGAGACGCCGGGGAAGTAGTTCGATCCGAACATGTTGATCGATCCGGTGCCGGCAGCGCCGCCGGGAATGGCGCTGGGCCCGAAGGCCTGCTCATTGTCGCCCCAGTCCTTTTCGCGGATGAAGCCGAGCGTCTGAGTGGTGCTGAGGTTCGACCTGAGCACAAGGGTATTGGTGATGGAGGCGACCTGCGCGCCGGAGTCGAGATGCTCGGTGAAACCGGGGACGTTGGAGTATCCGTAGGGGGCGAGGGTCGGATCGTGCTGGTAAAAGTACTTCAGGCTGAGCGTGTCTTTTTTGGTGGCGTTGTAGTCAATGTCGGCCACGGCCAGGTCCGCCATGAACCGCGCGGTGCCGGGAAGAAAAGCGTTGTCGATGTGCGAAGCGGTTGGAGGGGTGCCGTTGAGGGCATCGTTCGGTATGAGCCATTTGCCGGGTTCACCGGGCAGCGACGGCGAATTGAACAATACGAGCGCGTCGTGGTCAATGTTGGCGGAGGTAATGGGCAAGTTGCCGACGTTTGCACCGAACGAGTTGTTGCTCAGGTTCGACAGAGCATTCGCGGAACGGTTGTCGGACAGGCCCACGGGAACGTCCATGAACGAGTCGCCGATCTCCTGATCGGAAACGTGCAGGTGCTGATAAGACAGGAATCCAAACAGCTTGTCCTTGATGATGGGACCGCCGATGGTGCCGCCGAGTATGTAGCGATGCAACTGCGGGACCTTATCGGCCGCCGGAACGTCCGGATCCTGATTGAAGAAGAACGGAGCGGCGTTGAGCCAATTGGTGCCGCGATGGGCGTAGGCAGTGCCGTGCCAGGCATTGGTGCCGGAGGCGGTGCTTAGATCGATGTGCGCGCCAGAGGTCGATCCCTGCTGAGCGTCATACATCGAAGCGTTGACACGGACTTCCGAAATGGTTTCGGGGGCAGGTGTTGGAATGGCGTTGCCGATGGTGAGGTAAATGGAAGCCACGGAGACAATCACGCCGCCGCCGCCGCCGGGGTTGGTCTGGGCGCCGGTCGAGTTGATCACGCGCGACGAGGACACCTGGCTGGTGCTCTTGCCGTTGAACAGGTTGCTGGCGTCAACGCCGTTGAGCAAAAACGAATTCGAGGTATCGCGCTGGCCGTTGGCCCAGATCGGAGCGTTTCCGAGACCGGAATTGGCGCCGGTGCCGCCGCCTAGCTCCGCGCTGACTCCCGTGGATTGCGTGGCAAGACCGGTAAAACTGCCGGTCGCCAGCGGAACGGCTTCAATCTGCGCCGTATCCAGCACGTAGCCGTTGGTGGTGTCCACGGCGTTCATCAGCGGCGTGGCTTCCACCTCTACGGTGGTCGTGGTCTGGCCCACTTTGAGTGAGGCATTCACCGTGGCCGTGCGGTCGGCTTGCACGGCGATGTGCTGCGTCCTTTGCACATCGAAACCCTCCGCCGTGTAGGTCAGCGTATAGGTGTCGATGGGCAGGTTTACGAATGTGTAACTGCCAGTAGCATTCGTCCTGGCCGTGCGCGTCAGGGAGGTTTGCTCATCCACCACCGTCACCGTGGCATTGGGAATGACGCCGCCCGAGGCGTCGGTCACCTCGCCGGTAATGCCGCCAAGCGTCTGCTGTGCCAACACAGGGGAACCACACAGCGCAACGGCTGCCGAAATCGCAAGCAGCCGCGGAAGCAGAGAGGAGAATGTACGCATGGAAAACTTCAAGTGGCGAGCCTCGCAAATAAGGATTTCCCCATAAGTTCATTGAGGATGTAAGAAGATGGAAAATGGGCTCCAGCAGAACTGGTGCTCTTGGCTTGGCTTTGTTGGGTCAATTTCAACTACAAGATGCAAACAGCATAACGATTACGGCATAAGGATCATCTAAGAATCTGTCTAAAAACTAGTTCTTTGGCCGTATGAAAATGTTCCTTTTGGAAATGTAGCGCCGGCCTCCTGGCCGGCTGTAGCGTGGGCCTCCCGGCCCACGTTCGCTCATTGGATAGAACATCTTCATCCGGTCACGGACCTGGTGAAGCAAGCTTCGCAAGGATTTGCAGTTAATTAAGTGCCCGCGGCGCATAATGTCAATAGAGTTCGGCGTCGATGACCCGATAGCGGGGCGGAAGCTCCATGAGTGGAAGAATATGGCCGGAAGCCGCGCACAGGCAGGC
>Ga0182013_10005581_pt1 | contig 14578 bp, 8 predicted proteins | sample 612S2MmetaG_FD_120487 | JGI IMG/M metagenome (GOLD analysis project Ga0182013, IMG submission 120487) | Permafrost microbial communities from Stordalen Mire, Sweden - 612S2M metaG | ecosystem: Environmental > Terrestrial > Soil > Wetlands > Permafrost | place: Sweden: Stordalen | collected... | reverse complement strand
CACTCCTGACCGCCCAACTCTGGTCAACCGCCTCCGAACCCGATATTCCGCTCCGGAACAAGCCCGGAGACAAAATCATGAATGGCGCCGAAAGCCTGGTGCACTCGCTGCTGAACAGCGGCGTCAACACGTGCTTTTCCAACCCCGGCACGTCGGAGATGCACTTCGTCGCCGCCCTGGACCGGATCCCCGGGATGCGCTGCGTCCTCGGCCTGTTCGAGGGCGTGGTGACCGGCGCCGCCGACGGTTACGCGCGCGTCACGGGCAAGCCCGCCGCGACCTTGTTGCATTGCGGACCCGGCCTCGCCAATGGCCTGGCGAACCTCCACAACGCCCGCCGCGCCTCGACGCCGATCGTCAACATCGTTGGCGACCACGCGACCTATCACCGCCCCCTCGACGCCCCCCTCACCGCCGACACCGAAGGCTGGGCGCGCGGCGTCTCCGGCTGGGTGCGCACGGCGATGGACGTGAAAACGGTCGGCCGCGACGCCGCCGCCGCCGTGCAGGCCGCGATGATCGCGCCGGGCCAGATCGCCACATTGATCCTGCCCTCCGACGTGTCGTGGAACGAAGGCGGCATCCCCGCCGAGGCGTTGCCGCGCGTGCCAACCCCCCTCGCCTCGCCCAATCAGATCGAGGAATGCGCCGCCATCCTGCGCCGCGGCGGTCCCGGTATCGTGCTGCTGTTGGGCGGCGAAGCATTGTCGGCGGAGGGGCTGTCGCTGGCGCATCGGATCTCCGCCGCCACCGGCTGCCGGCTGGTCGCGCAAGGCTCCAACGCGAAGATCGCCCGCGGCCAGGGACGCGCGTCGCTCGACCGCGTGCCGTACGTGGTCGATGTCGCCGTCAAGGCCATGGCGGATACGAAACAACTGCTGCTGTGCGGCGCGCGCAAGCCGGTCACGTTCTTCGCCTATCCCAACAAGCCGCAAACCTCGATTCCCGAGGACGCGGAAATCCACATTCTCGCCCGTCAGGAACAGGATCTGATCGAAGCGCTGTCACGGCTGGCCGACATGCTGCACGCGCCGAAAGTCGCCGACCCCGACAATGGTCCACGCCATGAAGCCGGCCGAGGGCCTCTGACCCCGGAATCGGTCGCCTCCACCGTCGGAGCGTTGATGCCCGAGGGCGCGATCGTCGCCGATGAATCGGTCACCTATGGCCGCGGTTTTTTCGCCAACACCAAAGCGGCGCCGCATCACGATTGGATGAACGTCACCGGCGGCGCGATCGGCGGCGGCATGCCGATGGCCACCGGCGCCGCGATCGGCGCTCCCGGCCGGCGGGTGATCAATCTGCAGGCGGACGGTTCCGCGATGTACACGGTGCAATCGCTGTGGACCCAGGCGCGCGAGCGACTGGACGTCACCACGGTTTTGTTATCAAATCGAAAATACCAGATCCTCATCGGCGAACTCGCCAATGTCGGCGCCAATCCGGGCCGCACCGCGATGGACATGCTCGATCTGGGCAACCCCGACATCAACTGGCCCAAGCTGGCGAACGGCATGGGCGTGGAAGCGGCGAGCACCGACACCTGCGATGGCTTCGCGGATTTGCTGGCGAGTTCGCTGCACCGGAAGGGACCGTTCCTGATTGAACTGCTGATCTGAGCGGCTGGCACGGCCTGCGACAGACCTTCGCCAAAAGCCCTGACCGACGAAGGATACGCCAATGGACACCCGCATCGACGAAATCGCCGCCGGCCTGTTCCGCTTTTCCACCTTCGTCCCGCACATCGCGCCGCCCGCCGGCTTCACTTTCAACCAGTTCCTCGTGATGGGCGAGGAGCCGTTGCTGTTCCACCTCGGCCATCGCAAGACCTTCCCCCAGACCTCCGCCGCCGTCGCCCGTGTGCTGCCGCTGGAAAAACTGCGCTGGCTCTGCTTCGGGCACGTCGAGGCTGACGAGTGCGGCGCGATGAACGAGTGGCTCGCCACCGCGCCGAACGCGGAGATCGCGCATGGCATGATCGGCGCCGCCGTCTCGATCAACGACCTGGCCGACAAGCCGGTGCGCGCGTTGGCCGATGGCGAAACGATCGATATCGGCGGCCGGCGCCTGAGGTTCATCGACACGCCGCATGTCCCGCATGGCTGGGAAGCCGGCGTGCTGTTCGAGGAAACCACCAACACCCTGCTCTGCGGCGACCTGTTCAGTCACCCCGGCAACGGCCCCGCGATCACCGGCGGCGACATCGTCGGCCCCGCCATGGACGCCGAGGCTCTGTTCGGCTTCAGCAGCCTGAGCCCAACCACCGGCGCGACCTTGCGAAAGCTGGCCGCGTTGGAGCCGGCGACGCTCGCGGTCATGCACGGATCATCGTTTCAGGGCGATGGCGGCGAGGCCTTACGGCAGTTGGCGGAGCGTTACGACAGCCTCATCCGCGCGGCACTCTGAGGCATCCCTCACGACCATCTGCCGTGCGTTAGCGATTCGTTCATATCTCCACGGCACTCTGGGGACCACGCATCGCGCCCGGAGTGCCCCATGGCAAACGATCTGACCGCTCAATTGGCATTCAGCCGCATCACCGGTGAAACGAGTGAAACGTTGCGCCAGGTCTGGCCGCTGATCGATGCCGCCATGACGCCGCTGCTGGATCTGATGTACGACCACATCCTGCGCCAGCCGGAACTGAAGGCGTTGTTCACCAACGACAGCATCATCAAAAGCGCGCGCGAGCGCCAGCACCAGCATTGGCGCCGGTTGTTCAGCGGCAGCTATGACCAGGAATACATCGCCTCGGTCCGCCGGATCGCGATCACGCACGCCCGGATCGGGTTGGAACCGTCGTTTTACATCAGCACCTATCTCCTCGCGCTCGAAGAAATCCACGCGCTGGTCATCAACGCATACGGTCGCGGCTACGCCACGAACACAAGCCGGCGGCGGCTGGAGCACGCGCTCCGCGCCATCGATCGCGCGGTGATGTTCGACCTGCAACTGGTCGTCAGCGGCTTCCTCGAGGAAAACGCCGCCGCGTATCGCCGCCGGTTGGGGGAACTCGCGGATCAGTTCGGTGGCGTCATCGATACCTTCACTGACGGCGTAACGGTCGCCGTGCGCGGCCTGAACGCCAGTTCGGAGGAAATGCTGACCGCCGCCAACACCGCGACCACCGCGGCGGGCGGCCTGTCCGCCAGCGCGGATCAGTCGTCGATGAACATGGGGGCGGTCGCCTCGGCCGCCGAGCAGATCACCGCGTCGATCGCCGAGATTTCCCGCCAGACGCAGCAGGCGGCGGTCAACACCGGTGCCGCGGTGGAAACCGTCAGTCATGCCGAGGAGGTGGTGAACACCCTCAACGTCACCGCGGCCCGCATCGGCGATGTGGTCAACCTGATCCAGAGCATCGCCGGGCAGACCAACCTGCTGGCCCTGAACGCGACGATCGAGGCCGCGCGCGCGGGCGACGCGGGTCGCGGCTTCGCGGTGGTGGCCGGCGAAGTGAAGGCCTTGTCAGGCCAGACGGCGCGGGCCACCGAGGACATCCGCGTCCAGGTCGACGCGGTGCGCGGCGTCGTCGCGCAAATCGCCGAGGCCATGGGCGGGATCGTCCAGGCGGTGGAGCGGATTCGCGAGAGTACCACCTCGATCGCCGGCGCGGTCGAGCAGCAGGGCGCGGCGACGCGGGAGATCAGTCAATCGGTCGCCGCGGCGGCGGCCGGAGCGGCGGAAATCACCGAAGGCGCGCGTAACCTTGCCAGTGTCGCCGGTCAGACCGCCGGAACCGCGCGCGACGTCGCCAACGCCTCGGCCGATCTGACGAAACGCACGGTGGCGCTGACCGGTCAGGCGACCGATTTCATCGGCAAAATCCGCACGGCGGACCGGCGCGACGAACCACGCCAGCCCGTCGCCGCCGAGGGCCGGATGATCGCGGACGGCGTCACCCTGAACGGGCTGATGGTGAATATTTCCAACGGCGGCGCCGCGATCCGCGCCGATGCCACCCGTCTGCCTACCAATCCGCGGGAGATCAGGCTGATCGTCCTGGGCGCGATCGACGCGCCCATGCGCGTGGTGAACGCGTCCGGCGGCATCATCAACCTGGCATTCCTGAACCGGGCCCAGGGTGAGACGGCCGCGCGGTGGTTCGCCAGCCGTGCCGACTCAAAGTCGCTGGCCGCCTGATCCGGGCGGCCCGCCGCGAGCAATCACCCCGGTCGATGCAGCTTCGCCTCGGTCTTCGCCTGCAGGTCCTCGAACGACAGGCCGGGCGCCATCTGGCGCACCACGAAGCCCTGATCGGTGACGTCCAGCACCGCGAGATTGGTGTAGACGCGCTTGACGCAGCTTTGCGCGGTCAGCGGGTAGGAGCATTTCGTCACCAGCTTCGGCGTGCCGTCCTTGGTCGTGTGATCCATCAGCACCCACAGCCGTTTCGCCCCCGCCGCCAGGTCCATCGCGCCGCCGACCGCGGGCGCCGTGTCGTTCTCGCTGGTGGCCCAATTGGCGATGTCGCCGTTGTCGGCGACCTGGAACGCGCCGAGCACGCAAAGGTCCAGATGCCCGCCCCGGATCATCGAGAAGCTGTCGGCGTGATGGCAGATGCTGCCGCCCGCGCGCAGGGTGATGTATTGCTTGCCGGCGTTGATCAGCCACGGTTCGATCGCGTCCTTCTCCGGCGCCGGTCCCATGCCCAGGATGCCGTTTTCGGAATGGAAGATGACCTCGCGGTCGAGCGGCACGTGATCGGCGATGGCGGTCGGGATGCCGATGCCGAGGTTGACGAACCAGCCCTCGGGGATGTCGTCGGCGGCCAGCTTCGCCATTCGCGGGCGGCTGAACGGTTGAAACGTGGCGGCGGTGTCGGACATTGAGGTGTCTCCTGGACTTCCGTCATGGCCGGGCCTGACCCGGCCATCAATCGCGGCACTGTGCTGGAAGCGGTGGCCGGGTCAAGCCCGGCCATGACGGTTTGGGGTCAGAACGTTCCGGGATCGCCGTACGGCACGTGCAGCACACGATCCACGAAAATGCTCGGCGTGACGATGTGGTCGGGGTTCAGTTCCCCCAGTTCGCGGATGTGCTGAGTTTGGACGATCGTCAGCTCGGACGCCATGGCGACCACGGGATTGAAGTTCCGGCCGGCGAGTTTGTAGGTCAGGTTGCCCCAGCGGTCCGCTTCCCAGGCCTCCACCAGGCCGACATCGCCCTTCAGCGCGTTTTCCAGGATGTAGGTGCGGCCATCGATCTCCCGGTGTTCCTTGCCGATGGCCATCTTGGTGCCGGCGCCGGTGGCGGTGAAGAATTGCGGGATGCCGGCGCCGGCCGCGCGCATCCGCTCGGCGATGGTGCCCTGGGGGACGATCTCCAGCTCGATCTTTCCGGCGCGGTACAGGGTCTCGAACACCACCGGGTCGGAGGAGCGCGGGAAGGAGCAGATGATCTTCCGCACCCGGCCCAGTTCCATCAGGCGGGCGAGGCCGATATGGCCGGAGCCGGCGTTGTTGGCCGCGACGGTCAGGTCTTTGGCGCCCTGCTCGATCAGTCCGTCGATCAGCGCGTTCGGCTGTCCGACCGAGCCGAAGCCGGCCAGCAGCACGGTGGACCCATCCTTGATGCCCGCCATGGCGTCGGCCATGGAGCGGACGATTTTATTGATCATGCGGGCTGTTCCATCGCGTGTTCCATCATTCGTTTCCTCTCGTCCCGGCGGCCGGAACATGCTATCCCGCCGCGGCGGATGTGCCAATCCATCGGTATTCCACGCCCATCTGTGCTTCACGCCAATACGTGAAATGGGCGGGTTGAGGCGGATGGAGCCGAACGGCATCGGCCGCCGAATTTTTTCGGGATAAAACACCCGCTTGTTAACCTGATCTTCAGATTTCAAGGGGTATGTATTCTCCATGTTGTCGCCAACCTCCCTCGCCGGCCTTTCGATCCCGTCCGATTGGGCGCGTCCCGTCCGGGCCGTGAGCCCGGCTCAGGGGCAGTCCCAGGGTGGGTCCCAGGGCGCCGCTCAAATGTCTTCTCCGCTCATGCCGATGCCGATGACCTTGCCCAATGGCGGCGCCCAGCCGGACGGTGGTTCGTCCTCCCGGCCCATGCCGCGAGGATCGCTGCTCGATATGCAGGTGTGACGGCGCGTGCCCGCGATCCTGGTGGCTGAACGGCCGGCGGGACGATACGCGGGACAAACATTTGCTGGCGCGCCTTAAAACCCGGCCCGGCTGATCGGTCGCGATTTTGATTTCACTTGCAATGGGTACACCGGATGACTCCGCCAAACATCCATCCGCGCGAGAGATTTACCAGACCGGGTCAGAACTCACGCGGTTATCACGCGAAATAAACGGCGAAACCGCGGCGCGGAAGTAAGCACCAGCCGGCCGATCATACGGCTCGTTCACCGCCGTCACCAGGTTTTGTCGTTCGACAAAACTCACCATAAACGAAGGTCGCGCCAGGAGTGCCGTTCCACATTACGCGTCGCGGAGTCGCCAATGCGCCCGGCCATGCCCGGCGCGATGACGATGTCACCGGAATCAGTTCAGAACAGGCAGCATGCCCGACCGGGTTCACGTTGAAGATCTCTTCCGCCAGATTGTCGAGGCAGCGCCAAACGCCATGGTGATGGTCAACCTCGCCGGCCGGATCGAGATGGTGAATGCCCAGGCGGAAGAGCTGTTTGGCCGCGCGCGCGCCGAAATGCTCGGGCAGCCTATCGAGATGCTGGTGCCGGAACGCTTCCATGGCCGCCATCTGAAATTCAGGGATGAGTTCTTCGCCAATCTCCGCGTCATGCCAATGGCGACAGGGCGCCAGGTTTACGCTCTCCGCGGGGACGGCACCGAATTCCCGGTCGAAATAAGGCTCAATCCCATCGACACCGGCGACGGCCCCATGGTACTTTCCGCCATCGTCGATATCTCTCACCGCGAGCAAGAGGCCGAGCGCATTCAGGCCGCATTGCGGGAGAAGGATATCCTGCTCGGGGAAATCCACCACCGCGTCAAGAACAATCTGCAAATCGTCTGCAGCCTGCTGGAACTGCAGTGGGCGCGCGTCACCGATCCCGTCGCGCTGGAAATGTTGCGCGACAGCCAGAACCGCGTCCACTCCATGGCGCTGATCCATCAAACGCTGTATGCGTCGAAGGATTTCGCACGCGTCGATTTCGCCATGTTCATCGATACGCTGCTGCCGGTGATCACCGAATCGCACGGCGTCCGCTCCCGCGGGGTCGCTATCCGTGTCGATATCGAACCGATCAGCTTCCCGATCAACATCGCGATGCCCTGCGGATTGATCGTGAACGAACTGCTCACGAACGCCTTCAGGCACGCCTTCCCGAACCGCGATCATGGCGAACTCCGCATCGCCCTGACCCGGCAACCGGGGAATGAAGCACTGCTGTCGGTGTCCGACAACGGCGTCGGCTTGCCGGATGGGATCGACAACGCGGAGGCCGCGACGCTTGGCCTGCAGTTGGTTCGGGTTCTGACCAGACAACTCAAGGGACACCTGACGGTGAACCGAGCCGGGCCGACGCTGTTTTCGATACGCTTTCCAATTTAGCAACGGATGGGAGTCCGGTATGGCCGCGCCGCGTATCCTGGTGGTGGAGGACGAAGCCATCGTTGCCCTCCATTTACGTCGGCAACTGGTGAAACTCGGCTATGAAATACCCGCCACGGTCGCCAGCGGCGAACAGGCGCTAAAGGAATTCGAGGCCTCGCCACCCGATCTCGTGCTGATGGACATCCATCTGGGAGGTCCGCTGGATGGCATCGCCACCGCGTCGAGACTGCCGCGGGACCACGCCGTGCCGGTCATTTATCTGACTGCTTATTCGGAGGACGCGACATTGGCGCGGGCCAGCGCCACGCAACCCTATGGCTATTTGCTGAAGCCGTTCTCCGAGCGCGAACTGCACGCGATGATCCAGATGGCCCTGGCCCGATCTCGCGCCGAGCGGGCGGAACGGGAGGCGTTGCATTGCCGCCAGCAGGCCGAAAAAATGGCCGCGCTCGGGCTGTTGGCCGCCGGCGTGGCGGACGATTTCGATGGGCTTCTGACGGTCATCTACAGCCAGCTCGAGACCCTCGGCCATGAGGCGCTCGATCATCCCGCGTTGTCCGAACCCATCGCGGAAGCGTTCGAGGAAGCCATCGAAAAGGAGAAGCTCATCCGGCGATTGCTCGCCTTTTCCGGCCGCCAAAAGCTCAACCCAGGGCCGATTTCCGTGCATCATCTCGTCGCGCATGTCATCAAACAGCTGCGTGGGATGCTGGATCCTTCAATCCGCGTTCAATCCGATACGCCAGACGATCTGTGGACCGCGCGCGTTGACGCCGCCCAACTTGGGAAGGCGCTGACCTTGCTCGCGGCCAACGCGGGAGAGGCGATGCTGGACGGCGGCACCCTGACGATCGCGGCCCGAAATACCGAGTTCGATCAGGACGAGGTGGCCGCGGGGACGGAGGTGGCGGCGGGTCGATATGTTTTGCTGACCATCGCCGATACCGGCGCCGGCATGCCGGACCACGTGCTGCGACATGCGTTCGAACCGTTTTTCACGACCAGGCCCAATGGTGACGGGCTCGGCCTGAGTTTGGTTTTCGGTTTCGCGCGGCAATCCGGCGGCCACATCAGTATCGACAGCAAAGTCGGCGGCGGAACCACTGTCCGGCTGTGGCTTCCGGTGGCGCCGCGGGGGCAACCTCTCCCCGCGGACGAACCGTCTGGCGAGGTCGCGCCAGAGCCCGCCGACAGGTCAGGCCCGGACGCCGTGATCCCCATGAACCGGCCGCGACGGCCCTCCCCGGCCCGCGCCGGTGCGTTGTCCGTGCCGTGGCACAAGAACGGCGACGCACTGTTCGCGTTCACCGTTGCTCCGCCGGACGATACCCGCTATCGCCTGGTCGTGGAACCGCTGCCGCGGCGCAACGGCTGGGATTGGACCGTCTGGCGGCCGGAAAACAGCGACGAACCCCCCCGCCATGGCCGGGCGACGTCGGTCGTGGTCGCCATGGCGGCGGCGGAAGCAGCGGCCGTGCAGTGGACCGGGTCGGAACGATCGAAGGTTTAAGGTCGGTCGAACCCTCGTTCCAGGCGCCTTTTGTAACGACGCGCCGGAGTTCGCGCCGGTCTCCGTATCCGTGGCTCACGCCGAACGTTCTTCGCGCGATTCATACTCGTTTCGTTACATTTGCGACGATGTGATTGATTGACCAATCGTCCCGGGTCCTGATCGACTTTACCCATGCACGAGCATCGTCCAAATTATTATCCAATACGAATATACGGTGCCGGAGCCATTTTATTTTTTGACATTTCCCGCCGTTAAATCCTTGAACAACTTCCGGTAGCGAACTAGTTTACAAGACGGTTACACTTCACGAAATGCTACCTGTTGGCGCGGGTCAGCCTGACGATCATCTGTACAAGCACCAGAACACTGGCTGAAACGCGCGTCCAGATGCGGAGCAAGCAACACAGGTCCGCCGAGATCTGGAAATTCCTGAGGCTGAATGCATGCCGGACGATCTCGAAGCCGTCTACCAACAGGTCCGCTCGCAGCTTGGAAACGAGGAATGGCCTCGACTTTCCGCGCATGAGCAGACTGTGGCCGTTTATCAGGAAATGCGGCTCAGGGACGCCGCGTCCATCGATAGCCGCAATCATCCTGGCGGCGGGCTCGGCGGGGTCATTTCATTTGGAACGACCATCCGCGGCGTGGTGCGCCTGCGGTTGACGGGGCAGATGGAAGCGTGGACCGTTTCAGGTGAAAACGTTTTACCGACCGGCCGCAAAACCCGCGCGCTGTTCGCCGCCGTGGCGATGGCGGCGCCGCGGCCCGCGTTGCGCGCGCGCCTCGCCGAACTGATCTGGAGCCGGCGGCCCGAGGAACAGGCGCGGGCTTCATTACGCCAGGAAATCCAGTTGCTACTGAGGGCGCTCGCTCCGGCGAAGACCGAAGTCCTGCACGTCACACGCGATCATCTGTCGCTGGCACCTGGCGTCACCTGGGTCGATGTCGAAGAAATCATGCGGGCATCCGCCAGCAAGCCGGCGGCGCTGTCGTTGTTGGACGGCGAACTGCTCGAGGATCTGGAAGGCATCGATCCGGCATTCGACATGTGGCTCACGACGGAGCGGGAACGGATCCGTGATCGCGCACGCGGCATGGCGGAATCCTTGTTACGTGAACAAACCGATGCCACGTTGGTCATTCCGGCGGCGCAGCGGCTGTTGCAAATCGATCGCGCGCATGAAGAAGCCTGGCGTGCCCTGATGCGCGCGCACGCCGAACAGGGTGAGCGCGGAATGGCCATTCAGGCGTACCACCGCTGCCGCGCCGTGCTGGCCGATCTGCTCGACGCCGTGCCCTCGGCGGAAACGCAAACGTTGTTGAATGAGCTTCGCGGTCCCTCCAGCAAGCGCATGCCGCCGCGGCCGCCGAGACTGGTGGCGGACGCCGAACCGGTCACGCTGCTGGAATCCGAGACCGAAACGATGCCCCGGGAGATGCCGCCCCCGCGTGAGGGCGTGCGGGTCGGAGTCCTGCCGATCCGCTGTGTCGGTCTGCCGGATGACATCGCCTATCTTGGACCCAGCCTCGCCAATGAGATAACTCTCGCGCTATCGCGTTTTCGCTGGATGACCGTCGTCTCGTCGAATTCAACCGGATCGGCGCGGGACGGAGAGGTCGTCAAACAGCGCGACCGCTGGATCGACTTCATGCTGGATGGGGCAATCCAACGCAGCCGTAACAAATTGCGTATCACCTTGCGCCTGCTCGATCTCCGCGAAGATAATCAGGTCGTCTGGGCCAGGCGGTTCGACCGCTCCTCCGACGATCTGCTGGCCGTGCAGGAAGACGTCTCCGCCGAGGTTGCCGCGCAGATCGATCCGGTGATGCTGCTGATCGAGGCGAAACGCGGCGCCGCGCGGCATGCCCCGACCCCATCGGTCTACGATCTCATTTTGCTTTCGGTCCCACTCATTACCAGACTGGAACGGAATGGCTTCATGCGAGCGGGCGCGTATTTACAGCAAGCCATCGCGCTGGATCCGGAGCACGCCGCCTCGCACGCCTGGTACGCCGCCTGGTACGCCCTGTTGATCAGCCAGAACTGGGCTTCCGACGTCTGTCACGCCCAGCGGCAGGCCGGTTTTCTCGCGGAACGAGCGACGTCGCTGGCACCAGATTCAGCGGGAGCGTTCACGATGTGCGGCCTTGTGCGGGCGTTCATCAATAATCGGCCGTCAGAAGCGGCCGCCCTCCACGAACACGCGCTCCTGCTAAACCCAAATCTCGCCTCCGCCTGGGCTCTGTCAGCCATCACGCAGGTTTTTCTGGGTCACCTGCAAGAGGCCGAACGGCGCTATGCCCGTTACAAGGCGTTGTCGCCGCTCGATCCTTACTCCTTCATATTCGATGGACTGTTCGCGGTGGTCCACATTCTTAAGCACGACTACCCGACCGCGGTGACCGTCGGACGGGCCGTTACGCAACTGCATCCAGGTTATTCGGCCGGATACAAACCTTACCTCGCGGCGCTTGGTCATCTCGGCCACGTGGAGGAGGCTTCGGTTGTCTTACGGCGCCTGATGACGATCGAACCGGGACTGGCGGTGGAGCGATGTCTCAGGTTGATCCCGTTGCAACGCGCGGTGGACCGCGACCATTTCGCCGAGGGGCTGCGGCTGGCCGGCGTGCCCCTATCCTGTGGCCTGGTGCCCGAGTGGGGCGACAAGAACCTCCACTGACATATCCTGAAAGGCGTCGCTGGCACCGACGAACCCGCCCACCACCGGCATGGCCTGATGGATATCGCGCGCGACCGCGACCGGGATCAAATTAAAGCCGCCGACGCCGCGGTTTGTTGGATCGAAGGTGATCCAACCGGCTCCAGGCACGTAGATCTCAGCCCAGGCGTGGGTCGTTCCGGCGTTCGCGGAGCCCTGAAGGGCCTGATCGGGATTGTAAAGATAGCCGGAGACCAGGCGGCCGCCAAAGCCAAGCCCGCGCGCCGCCTCAAGGAACAGCACCGCGAAATCCCGGCAGGATCCGCTGCTGAAGTCCAAGGTTTCAACGGGCGACTGGGTTCCCTCGTCCTCCCGGCTTTGGTAACGAATCCCCGTCGAGACGCCGGTGCTCAGGTCTTTTAACAATGCCAGCGTGTCGGTTGGATTGCCGCCGACGAAACTCTGAGCCCAGTCGCGCAGGCGGCTGGCGGAGTCGGGGTATTGTTGCACGGTCAACGCGCCGAGATCCAGCCATTCATCGTCTGCGTAGCGAAACGGAAAGAAGATCGCCGAAGCCGCCACGTCGAACACCGGCCAGGCCACGGCGTCGAGTTCCAGCGCCGCGATGCTGTCGATCACCAACGTATCGGTCGGCGACTGAAACGTCACGGTCGCGACGGCGTTGCCAAAAACATCTTGCGCCCAACTGACGTTCGCGGTTGGTGTCACGGTCAGGTCGAATGAAATAAGGCGCAAATCGCGGCTTTCCCGCGGCCGCAGCATCAACCGGTGCGCCCCAAGGGACACCGGCTGGCGATAGCGATAGGTTGTCTTGTGATGGATGCTGAGCGCGATCATCGGTTGACACCAAGACGCCGCGCGGGCGGCGGCACATCCATCAGATAACGCATGGCGCCGCCGAGTTCGATCCGCAAAAGTCCTGCCGCGCCATCGAGAGGCAGCAAGGCGGCACCATCGGTCCAACGCCACAGCGCGGTATCGTCTCGCTCCACCTGCCACCAGCCGTCCCGCAACTCGGGATGATCGAGCGGGATGGATTTTTCATGGCGGCGCGGACGCCACGTCAGCGACCGCACCGCGACACCCAGGCGGCGGCTGTCGTCGATCCAGGGACGGACTCCGGAAGGCGCGGCGGCGCGTGACAGCAGGCGCACGGCATCGGCTTTTGGCGGCAGCACGAACACGTAACGGCGATGCGTTGCCTCGACCGGGGCCAGCACGCGTCCGTTCGCCAGCAGACGCAGGTTGGGATCGGAGGTCGTCGTGGCCCCGGCCATGGCGAAACCCAATCGGCTCGCGCGCCGGGCGAAGCGCCGCCAGACCGGCTCGATCCATTTCGGATCGGTGACGAACGGCACGCAGGACAATGCCTCGCGCCGCGGCTGCCCGTCATCCGCGGCAAGATCGGGATGCGGAATCAGCGGAACGTTCCCATTCTCGAACAGACCGCGATTGCCGGTATCGAGGTAGCTCTCGGCCGGCGTTCCCTCGGCCAGAAGAATGTCGTGCCGGTCGAGTTCGACATGAAAGTACTGGATCGAGCGAAACCGTTGCTCGCGCGCGATCGTCGCGTCGTTGCGCAACAGGCGCGCCGGGACCAGCCGGCCGTCGATGTAAAGCGCGTGATCCGGCGACAGCAGAAGATCGCGCCGCGGCACGCCCTCGGCCAGGGCATGGGCACGAACCCGGATGGGTTGCACGAGCGCGGGATCGGGATGGCGCGTGAGGTCGATCCGCCGGTGACCGATCCAGACGATCGGACGCTTTTCGCCGCTGACCGTAAGAACATTGTCGCCGGCATGCAGTTGCTCGACCGGAACCTCGCCGCGATCGGTCTCGATCCGCGTTCCGCGACAGAAGCAGGCCGCGTAACCGGTCTTGACCACCGTCTGAGCCGGCTGGCCTTGCACGCTGAAATTGATGCCGTTGGCCGGCCCGACCGAGGCCGCGTCCGGCTCCCAGTTCCACAAATACGTTCCCACCAAAGAGCCGTTGCCATCCGCCTTCCACGCATCGAAAAACGCCTGGTAAAGATTGGCCTGCAATGCCGGATCCGCGACCGCGCCATCCGCGTTGCCGTTCTCGTCATAACCTGGCGTGGCGGGCGAAGAGTCGGCGTCCGATGAGTTCGCGTAACCAAGTTCCGTGAACAGCAACGGCTTGCCGACGGTAGCGGCGATGCCCTGGTAGTAGCTGATCAGCGACTGGTCGCCGGTGACCGCCAGCGTCGTCGCGTCGGTCGGCGTTTGTGTCCAGCCCGCGATCAATTGGTTCAGCGTCGGGTTTGCGAGATCGGAAATCGGCGCGTATTCATCGATGCCGACATAGTCCAGCTTGTTCCAGAAACTGATCTGCGTCGTGATATCACCGGTGCCAACCGGTAATCCGCTGCCGCCGTATTGCCAGGGCGACAACGCGTCGTCCCAGTCCGCCGAATAGGTCAGCTTGCCGGTGAATACCGCGCGCACCGCCGTGATGATATTGTCCCAGTACGTTTCGTACGCGGCCCCGGTCAGTTGATCCAGTTCGGTGCCAATGCAGAACAGCGTCGCGCCATTGGCCTGCGCCAGCGTCGCTTCCCGGACGATCATCGTTTGGTAGCTGCTGAAGAACGTCGCCACGTTCGACGGATTGTAATAGGTGCGCCACTCGCTGGCGCTGTAGGAGCCATTTTTCGGGTTCGTCTGACCGGGCGCGGTGTCGTAGTTGCCCGGCAAAAAATCGATCAGCGGGCGAACCACGACCGACAGGCCGAGTCCCGTCGCCGACGTGATAGCCGAAGCGACATTCGCGTCGCTCTCGGTGTAACCGCCGGCGACGTCATCCTGATAAACAGTGGAGTTTT
>Ga0182013_10005576_pt1 | contig 14582 bp, 12 predicted proteins | sample 612S2MmetaG_FD_120487 | JGI IMG/M metagenome (GOLD analysis project Ga0182013, IMG submission 120487) | Permafrost microbial communities from Stordalen Mire, Sweden - 612S2M metaG | ecosystem: Environmental > Terrestrial > Soil > Wetlands > Permafrost | place: Sweden: Stordalen | collected... | reverse complement strand
TTCCGGCGACGTAAAGATAATGTCGAAGGTCAGCCGACCGACGCCGACGTCCTTGCTGCGGATCACAGCGGCCATGTCCGCCAGGCAACGCGTGCCCTGTGGTGAGCCGAGCGGCGGCGCATCGGCGATCAGCGATTGCGTCCGCTCATCGAGGCTCCCGCCATTGTTGGTGATTCCAATGGCAAAGTAATGCGGCTGCGCGGTGCCTTGCTGCGTCCATTCCGCGCCGTTTGCCTGGTACCAGGTGATCGGGAACATCTGCGGTCTGATGACGCCATCATTTCGCATCAGGTGATACAGTGACCAGACATATTCGTCGGGAATATCGAGATTCAGGCGCGACTCAGGCTTCGGTGGGGCCAGTGCGGTCATGCGTGCGATGACCTGCTGATGCCGTGCCTCGAGGCGCTGCGGGTCAGGATCCGTGGTGCGCAGCAGGATTGCGGGATTGTCGGCGTCCGCCTCGATGATCCTGTAGCTTGCGTTGGCCAAGGCATCAGGGAACTCGGTCTCAACCAGGCGAATGACGGCCTGCTTGATGCTGGCGTAGTGCTCGCAGAACACCCGGTCGCGTGTACCGCCGGGAACCATGGCGGCGTGCAGCCCGTCCGCGCGTCTGAAGCTTACGACACGGGGAGACAGCGGATAGGCGATGTTGCCAGACGACGCTCCCCGCCCGGGGAAGCTGGATTGGTTCAAGAGCCTGGCGACCAAAGATGCGAACCGCGTGGCCGCCTGTGGATCGGTGGACACGGCTTCGACGATGATGCCGCGCTCATGCTGTGCCGGGGCCATCTGCACGCCGTTGCGGCCGTACACGAGGACGTCGTCGGGGATCTTGGGAAGATCGGCCTTGTCTATGAAGATCAGTGACAACTTCCGCCGGCCGAGCAATCGCGCGCCCTCCAGCTTGATACTCCCAGGGCAAGCTCGGCTCGTGCGTACAAACTGGCTGCCGCGGATCGCTGCCGTCCGGCTGCTCCGGGCGTGGAATTCGGATTGCTCCGTTGACAGCACGCCTTCGGGGTAGCAGCGCAACTGCGGATGGCTTGCCTCGTACAGCGCGTTGGCCGCGATGGAGTGCGGCGTGCAGCGCCGGCCGGGATTGGGTGCCACGAACGAGGCGCTGCCATCGTCATGGATTTCCGCCACCAGACAGTCCGACGGCGAGCCAGGATCGCAGGCAAGTGCCCCGCATTCCAGGACCTGGCCAACATGGTAGGCGAGGCCAGGATCGATGCCGTGACGGATCATATCCGCCGCGAACAACGAACTGTCGCAGGCGCGGCCGGCAAAGACGTATTTCGCGCCGGCGTTCAGCGCGGAGATCAGCGGATGGATGCCCATCTGTCCGACGATCGTGCTTTCGCGCAGTGCCGCCTCGGTCACCTCCGGTCCGCGGCCCAGCGGCAGCAAGGCACCCTTGCGAAACTCGTTGATTACGACACCGGGGGCCAGTTCTGCCGCAATCGTTGCGACTTTGACATTCCGCACGTTGTGCTGGTCGAAGACCTGTTTCGCAACATCGACCATCCAGGCAAGATTGCGGTTGCCGCCCGCCATGCCGCAGCTTCCAAGGATGACCGGCGCGCCGACGCGTTGCGCCGCACGCACGATCAGCTCGAAGTCGCGCCTGACCGCCGCGTGTCCGAAATACTCAGTGCCGGTGCCAAGATAGTAGGGGCCGGCATCCTTGGAGCCGGCATCAGCCACGATCGCATCCACGCCTCCCGTGACCGCGGCCTCGAGCGATTCCTTCGGAAAGCCGAAGCCAAGCACGTTGCATGCGGCGACGACACGGTAGATGACCTTTGCCATGTCGGTTCCTTTGCATCACCGCTCGCGCCGAGCAGAGGCCCGGGCGGTACCGTCGCACGAAAATCGAAGGCTCCGCCGGCAGGCGAACGCCGCGTCGCCGCGCGTGTGTGGACGCGCGGCTGGCAGCACATCAGCAATTGCGGAACCAGGCCCAGTGCCCGCCATAGGGTCCGGGGACCCAAACGCGGTGCGATCCGCAATAGGGGCCCCGCTGCCATCCGCCAGGCCCCGGTCCATAGCCGAAACGGTGACAGGCGCCACCCGGACCGCGATACCAACCGGGGCCGCAGCCATCTGCGGCCAGCACGATCGGGCTGTTCAACGCGCCGGATGGTGCGAGCGGCATGGTGGCGTTGGCGGCAGAAGCAGCAGATAGCAGTCCGGCGGCGAGTGCGCCGGCGACGAGTGACTTCATTGTCTCATCCTCCGTTGATTTGCCGGCGTCTGCTTGATGGCAGCCCGTCCGGCGGCAAGAATTTGTGTGGCGATCATCTGTTGCATGCGATGATCGACTGCTGATTTCGTTGATTTTACGGGCCAATACAAATACCGATTCAATATGCACATATTGGTCGCGGTTATAGCTGTGCGACGGCGGACTGTGCGAAGGTGGTAACGCGTCGAAGACATGCAGATTCCACGGCTTGTGGCCGCAGCCGCCGCAACGGTGCGGCCCGCGGTCAGGCAGTTTGACCGGGGAAAGCGCGCAGGATCTTGCAGGATGAATCGTAAGAAACCCGGCGCCAGACGTCAGGCCGGTATGGCGTGATCGGCCCAGGTCGGGGTTGATGACGCGTTGATCCGCTCTGCCCCGGCCGGCAGCGAAGTGAGGCACTGGTGCTCGACGAAGTCGATCACCAGGTCGCGGACGGCCGCAGTCGCAGGCGTCAGAGACTCGTTTGCCAGCCACAAAACCGACGCGGTCAGGCGGATTTCCGGGTCGATCCGCGTGGCGAACAAATTGCCGCAGCCAGGCACATCGGTGAAGTCGCCCTTCGGCAGAATTGCGCCGCCGATGCCGGCCTGCACAGCCGAGAGCGCACTCGACATCGCGTCGCTCTCTGCCGTGATGTGGGGTGCCAAGCCGGCGGCAGAGAAGGTTCGATCGAGCCTGCTGCGAACGACGTTGGGCGCCACAGGCAACACCAGCGGCAACACCGCGAGATCGCGCAACGACACCGTCTTCGGACACCCGGGCAGCGGTTCGTTACGCACCAGATAGCAGGCCTGGCGATAGACCGGCTTGCGCGCCAATGCCGACGATGGGTCGTCCTCGAAGTCGCAGGCCAGGTGCAACGTGTGTGCCTCCAGCCGTTCCGTCAGCGGCGTGCCCCCCGCGGTGAAGCAACGCAGGGTGACCTTGGGCAGTGCTGAACGGCACGCCTCCAGCATCGGGCCCAGCAGTGTTGTTGCAAGGGTGGATGTCGTGCCAAGATTCACGACACCCTCGATCTCCGTCGCGCTGGCGCGCACCAGCTCAGGCAACTGCTCCATGCGGCCGAGGATCGAGATCGCCTCGCGGTAGAGAATGTCGCCCTCCGCGGTCGGCCGCACGCCCCGCGCACTACGGAGCAGCAGCGGCACCCCAAGATCGAACTCCAGCTCGGCAATTTGTTGGCTCAAGGCTGGTTGCGCGATGTGCACCACCGAAGCGGCCCGCGAAAAGCTGCCGGCCTCGACGATCCGCGCGAAATAGCGAAGGTGACGCAGTTGCACAGCCATGGGAGGCGCCCTCGTCGGTTTCGTCCCTGGGCGGTGACTTCTCATCCAGCACCGCCGATGGCCCATCAGGTACCAGAGGCTGCCGTCTGAAGTCCTGAAGCGGGCCAAAAATTACTCCGAAACCGGCGGCTTCGCTTTTTCGGAAGTCGTTCGGAGTGCAGCGGGAGGCTTGGCGTTACGCGGTGCCGGCCGGCCGCATGGCGGTCAGGTCGTTCGCACGCTGCGCTGCCGGCGTCGATGGAGTCGTAGGGCCACGGTCCACTGACCTGCGCGGCTTTCGCTGCCCGGTGCCGTTGTCATCTGGGGGGTCTATCCGCATGTCGGCCAAGCCGGCGGCGCGGAAGGCTGTTTCGAATCGTTCAACGTCGCTGGCGCGACGGAAATACCAGGGGCCGGTGTAGTTGCGTGGCTCCCAGTGCGGCAGCAATCGCACAGCTTCGCGCAGCGCGGCTCGGGCTGCTTCCATGCGTCCGGTTTCGACCGCCGCCACGACGAGCGAATGGAAGCTGGGCACGTAATCGGGAAGATGAGCTGCGGCCCAGCGGAGTTCGGGCAGCGCTTCCTCCGGCTTGCCGGCAAGCACCAACGCCCGGCCGAGCAGGGAGCGTGTCATCGGCGGGCAATGCGGGTCGAGTGACAGTGCTTGTTGGAAAGCCTCGATCGCCTCGTCGGGGTAGCCGCCATGGCCCAGCACTTCCGCGCAGGTGTTAAGACTGGCGTAGTCCGTTGGCCGACCCGCACGCAGGGCGGCCCGCGCCGTCATTACCGCCTCGTCCCAACGCCGGTGCAGCAACAGCGCATAGGCGAGGCGAGAGAGGCACAGTGGCGAATCGGGGTCTAGTTCCACCGCGCGGCGGGCGCAGGCCAGGGCGCGGTCGCGGCCGCCTTTGGCGGCGGCCGGCGGACCCCAGCCGTAGGTATCGACTCGCTGCACGGTGAAGGCCAGCCAGGCGTAAGCAAGAGCGTAGTTCGGATCCGCCGCGACCGCCTGCTGGAACAGGTCCAAGGCAACCAGCGTGTCAGCTTCGTTCCCGCGCTGCTGATGCTCCTTGCCAAGCAGGCACAATTCTCGGACCGAGAGCGCGGATTGCGGCTTCTGGCGCGCCCGGCGCAGGTCTTCCTGCTCTGCCTTGTGCACCAGGGCGGCGGAGAGCCTCTGCACCACCCCAGCGGGCACCCCGGCAGGCAGTTCGGTCGTACCACGCGGCAGATCAAGCCGCTCGGCCCACAGTGCCGCGCCCCGCGCTGCATCCTCCAGCCGGGCGGTGATGCGCAGGGTCCGGCCAGCCAGCCGCACTTCCCCACGGATACGATAGGCGTCGGCCGTCTCCGTTTGCGGCGCAGCCGCGACGCGGATGCCCTCGAACCGCGTCAACTCGGTGAGCAATTCGGTGCTCAGAACAGCCGCGACATCCGCGGCGGCCTCATCACCGAAATGCGCGAACGGTTCCAGAATCAGCAAGCCGGCGCGGCCGGACGCGGCGATCGGAAGCGGTGGCGCCTGCGGCGGTTCGGGCGCGGTGGTATCGGTCGAAACCGTTGCTGTCAGCATATAACCGCGCCGTGGCACCGTCCGCAGGACATGGGGCGCGCGATCGCCGAACGCATGCCGCAGATCGCTGATGCATTGGGTCAGGCTGTCGTCGGTCACCACGACGCCTGGCCAGAGCGTCTCCAGCAATTCGGTGCGGCCGTGCAGGCGGCCGGGGTTTTCGACCAGGTATCGCAGCAGTGCGAAGGCCTTGGGACGCACGGTCAGAACGGATTCGCCCGGGCCGAGCAGCGTGCCGCGCTCCACATCCAGCCGGAACTGATCAAAATGGTAAGCGCCTACGTGCGCCTCCGCCCCTGCCACCGCGTTCTCCAGCTCCGGGAATGCCAGACCGATTTCCCAACGACTTACCAAAACGTTATGGCACTTCGGCCGGTGCGGATCAATCTCAGGCGCTCGAATCTGGTGTTAGCGCCGAGGTGTTTGCTCACGGCCGGGCAAAACATCGACGCCACGGCGATCTTTCGGGCTCGGCTTGCGCGCGACTATGCAGCCTCGACAAGGGCATCGCCCCGATCGCTGGTGCGATCATTGGCCACCCGGGGCAGGATCGGCAGGCTGACCAGGTCATCGAATTCGTCAGGCTCGGTCATGAGCTCATGATATGCCGCGGTCGTGCCGCTGCGCATCAGTTCGGCCGCCAGATCCGCCGCGAGCTTGGCGTACGCCAGGGTGAAGGCATTCGGCCACAGCACCGCGGCATAGCCCATCGCCTGCAATTCGCTGGCCGGCGAGACCGCCGCCCTGCCGCCCGGGGCCATGCTGGCAAGCATCGGGGCGCGGAGCAATTGTGGGATCCGGCGCAATTGTTCCTGGGATTCGGGCGCATCGAGAAAAACCCAGTCGGCGCCGGCCTCCAGGCACATCTCGGCGCGCTCGACAGCATTTGCCAGGCCATGGACGGCGATTGCGTCGGTGCGCGCCAGGATGGTGAAATCCTGGTCCACCCGCGCATCCACCGCCGCCTTGATCTTGGCGACGAGCTGCTCCGGGGCGATCACGCGCTCGTCGCTCCAGCGGTCGCAGTGTTCGGGTGCGGTCTGATCTCCCAGCATCAACGACACGGCGCCCGCCTTTTCGAACAAGCGCACCGTGTGCTGAACGTTGACGGCATCGGCGTAACCATCGCCGGAGCCAGTCCACACCGGAACATCGACGGCATCGGCCATACGCCAGACGGCGTCCACCATTTCCTGCAGAGTCAGAAGGCCGCGGTCCGGTCCCCCCAATGTGGCGGCCGCGTTGACATAGCCGGTGCAGCCGACGGTGTTGAAACCCGTACCTTGCAGGATCTTGGCGCATAGCGGGTCGTGTGCGACCGGAATCATCAGAATCTCCGGTGCCTGCAAGTAATTCTTGAATAACGTGGTCCGTCGCATCGTCGTGCGTCCTTCATGCTATGAACGCGTGGTTACCCGTCCGTTGCCGCTTCGCGACCAACGGGCCGACGAAGCGAGCGGAACTTCGCTGCCAGCCAGCACAAAAACAAATATTACCTTGATATGGGGCTATTGGCCGGGGCTATAGCTGACGCAGCGTCGATACGCTCGGCGCCGGCTGGCAATGACTCAAGATAGTGCTCCTCGACGAATGCGATCAGCAGGTCGCGCACGGCGGCCGTCGCGGGCGTGAGCGCGCCTTCCGCCAGCCACAATACGGAAGCCGTCAACTGGATGGGCGGAACGATCAACGTCGTCAGGAGGTTGCCGTAACCGGGCAGGTCGGAGAAATCCCCCTTCGGGAGTATGGCGCCGCCGATTCCGGCGGACACGGCTGACAGGCTGCCGGCCATCACATCGACTTCTGCGGCGATGTGCGGTGCCAGACCAGCCTCGGCGAAGACACGATCGAACTTGGCGCGTACTACGTTGGGCGCCGCCGGCAACACCAGCGGCAAGGCCGCAAGCTCGCGCAGCGATATTGTCGCCGGGTTACCTGGCAGTGGCGCAGTGTGAACCATGAAACAGGCCTGGCGAAACATCGGCCGCCGCGCAAAGATCGGCGAGAACTCGTCTTCATATGCCAGCGCCAGATGCAGCGTGTGGGCCTCGAGACGCGCTTTCAGTACTGCGCCGCCGGCAGTGAAGCTGCGTAAGGTCACCTTGGGAATTGCCGTACGACACGCCTCGAGAAACCGTCCGAGGAGGGTCGCCGCAAGTGTCGATGATGCGCCGAGATTGACGATACCTTCGATTTCCGGCCCGCTGGCCCGCACCAGTTCAGGGAGTTGGTCCATGCGCCCGAGGATCGAGAGCGCCTCACGATAGAGGATGTCTCCGGCCGGTGTCGGCCGCACGCCACGGGCACTGCGGTGCAGCAGCGGCACACCCAGATCGAGTTCCAGCTCAGCGATCTGTTGGCTCAAGGCGGGCTGAGCGATGTGCACCACTGAAGCGGCCCGTGAGAAGCTGCCAGCCTCGACGATCCGCACGAAATAGCGAAGGTGGCGCAATTGCACGGGCATCGGACGCACCTTTGGGGTCGTGACCGGGTCCGATAGTGCCCTGAATCGATCCAGTCCGGAATGGCGGCGGGTAAGGCTGTCCGGCCCGAGTCCAGCGAGTCGAGGGTGGCGGATTTCACCAGCCGGTTTCTGTCACGATTGGTGACGGGTCGGCTCTTGGTGGAGCCGGCTGCGGGTCCGCGTGATCGCGATTGGCGGCACCGGCCCGGCACGTTGCCAGAATCCGCTGCCTCTGCGCTTGATGTCCGACGGAGCGCAAAACGCACGGACATGCGAGACTTCTGGACGTCGATCAGCACCTTCGCGCTGCTGTGCCTAAGTGCCGGATGCGGGCGCTTCGTTCATACACGCCTGCCCGAAACTTACCGAACGCGCGAAACCGTGGAGACGATGCAGCTCGTCATCGGCATGCTCGTCACCTTCGCCGCGCTGGTGCTTGGTCTGTTAACGGCATCAGTCAAGACAACCTATGACGCAGCCGCCCGGGACCGTCACGCCTATGCTCTCCAACTCACAGAACTGGATCGTTGCCTGCGCGATTACGGGTCCGACGCCGAACTGGCGCGGCAGGAACTGGCGCGCTACACGGCGGCGGTCATCGCCAGCACGTGGCCGCACGAGCAACCGCCCGCGGGCATCCGATACCCGGACACGACACGGATGCCGATCGTCGGCGCCTCTCCTGTTCTTGGCGAGTTGATGGACGAGGTCGCGCAGCAAATCCGCGGCCTCGATCCACATACGCCGGTCGCCCTGAAGACTGCGGATGATTGCCGCGCTTCCTTTCGCGACGTCCTGCGGGCCAGATTTACCGTCATTGAAGACGCCGGCGCGTCCTTCGCTGCGCCATTCTTCTGGGTTCTGGTGTTCTGGTTGACCGTGGCCTTCCTGGCCCTGGGTTTGGCAGCACCACGCAACAGAGTCGCGACGCTGGGCATTCTGCTCTGCGCGGTGTCGCTCAGCAGCGTGATCTTCGTGATCACCGATCTCAGCCGCCCGTACCGCGGCCTGATGGCCATTTCGAGTACCGAAATGCGGACTGCCCTGGCCCAGATGCTGGCGCCGTCCAAATAGCAATCACTCGGCAAACGGCATCGGTCCGCCGATTGAGGCCGGCGACCTCAAGGCTGCCGCCGGCAATCGCCAGGCGCGCCCTGCAGTTGCAGCCTGGCGCGGAGCAGTAAAGGCCCAACCGTTTCGTTTACCACGCCAACCCGAGCTACACTCAGCGGAGCCGCTCAAGGTTGTTACTCGCGCGGCCTGGAGCATTTACACCCTGACTGGAACACGTCCTTCTCGTTATCGCCGCGTAAGCGGGGACCCAGGCGGCTTGGGTCCCCGCTTCCGCGGGGATGACGCAGTTGCAGCGGCTTTTCCGGTCAGGGTGGAAATGCTCTAACCCTGCGGCACGGTCCGGGCGATCCCGGGGTTCTCCCCGAACCCCGCGAACCACGCGGCCAGCGTCGGATGCGCCGCCCGCCAGGGCTGCGCGGCGAAGCGGAAATCCAGGTAGCCCAACGCGCAGGCGACGGCGATCGAGCCAATATCGACGATGCGATGCGGCGGGTCGGCCTCCAGTGCATCGAGCGTGCGATCGACCGCTGCCTTCTGCCGCGCGATCCAGGCGGTGCGTCCGTCCTCCGCCGGCTTCAGCATCTCCCACCGGCGCGGCACCGACGCGTCTAAAATGCCGTCGCCCATCGCCTGGAACTTCAACGCCCGCCAGCGCGTCGGTCCGCGCTCCGGGAACATCGGCAGCGCATCGCCTCGGCTGTCGAGGTATTCGCAGATCACCGGGCTGTCGAACAGCGCCAGGCCGTCATCAGTCACCAGGCAGGGCACCTTCGACAGCGGGTTCGCCGCCAGCAAGTCGGCCGGCGACTCGTTCGGGTTGCACGCCACAAGTTCGATGCTCTGATCGATCTCCCGGGTGATGGCGCAGGCCAGCACCTTCCGCGCATACGGGCTGGCCGGCGAATAGAACAGTTTCATCCCCTGCTATCCTCGGAAATTGTCCTTGCCGGAGCGCAGCTTTGCGAAGCTGGCGACGTCCGGCGCACGCAGGAACGGGTTGGCGGCGAGTTCGTCGGCCATCGAGGACGGCACCGTCGGCACCCCCTCCGCCCGCTGCTGCTTCGCCTGTGCCGCCCGCGCCACCAGCGCCGGGTTGCCGCCATCGACGCTGAGGGCAAACCGCGCGTTGCTCTCGGTGTATTCGTGGCCGCAGCAGACCTTCGTGCCGCCCGGCAACGCCGCGAGCTTGCGCAGCGAGGCGAACATCACGTCCGCCGAGCCCTCGATCAGCCGGCCGCAGCCCAGGCTGAACAGCGTGTCGCCGGACAGCAGAATCTCGCCGTCGGGGAAGAAATAATTGATCTGGCCGATGGTGTGGCCGGGTGTCTCGATCACCTGCGCCTCGGCGGCCCCGAACTTGACCGTGTCGCCTTCCTGCACCGCGATGTCGAGCTTCGGCAGCCGTCGCGCGTCCTTTGCCGCACCGACCATCTTGGCGCCGAACCGCGCCCGCACCTCATCGGCACCGGCAATGTGGTCGGCGTGGTGGTGCGTCAGCAGGATCAGGTCGAGCCGGCCGCCCGCCTTCTCCAACGCCGCGATGATCGGTTTGGGCTCCGCCGGATCGACGATGGCCACGGCGCCGGTCGCGCTGTCGCGCAGCAGCCAGGCGTAATTGTCGGACAGGATGGGGACGGGTTCTGCGGTGATTGTCATGCCGCCAGCCTAGCACCCTGTGCGGCCCGGTAAAGCCGGGCGCGCGGCGACACCTTGGCGCAACGCTTTCCTTGTAGAACGGCAATGTACTCGTTGCGCGGTCTCGCCGCCGGAACGGAGTGCCGAGACGGAAGCAGGCCAGGAGATGCGCAACGCCCGGGCTGGGATGCTGCTGGCACTGCTGCTGACCGGGGGAGCAGTGGCACCGGCCGGCGCATCGCCGACGACGGTGACCATCAGCGGAACCATGGATGGGACGGTCGATGGCACGCCGTTCTCCGGCGTAGCTTTTACCGCCGTCGCGACGTCCGATGGACCCACGCTGGGGGGAGGCGGCTACACGGTGTATCCCTCGACACTGACGTTCGACATCGCAGGGATCGGAACCAGCCTACCTTTGACCGGCGCGTACGCGATCACCATCGGGCCGCCCCAGATGCTGACCTATGCGGCCTACGCGGTGGAACTCTCTGCCTCGGGCGCCACGGTGACCGGGTTCTTCAATGCGATGGCGAATGTGATTCTGCCCTCCGGGGGCATGGAGACGCTGTTCTCGGAGCCGCCGGCGGAGCCGGGGGTGTCGTTCGAGGCAGCCGGGTCGTTCGTCCTGTCGCTGGTGGACGGTCGCACGGTGACCGAAACCGGCTTTGACAGCCTGGACCCAACCGCCGCCGTAATCCCCGAGCCCAACACGCTTGCCGTGCTCGGGCTTGGGCTCGCGGCACTCGGCCTGTCGCGCCAGTCGTTGTCACGTGAGTCTCTGTCACGCCTGTCTCTGTCGCGCGCGCGCCTGTCGCGCCAGTCCCTGTTCCACGAGTCACCTTCGCACCAGCCTCTGCCGCGCCGCTTGCGCGCGGGCTGACGAACGGCACGGTTCACCTGCCCTGGTTGGTGCTATAGTCGGCTGCCATGGCGGCAGATTCCCATGCGGCGGCGGACTTCTACGGCACGACCCGCGGGGCCGTGGCGGCCCGGCTGCTGCGCGAGCGCCTGGTCGCCCTGTGGCCCGACCTGCACGGCCAGTCGGTGCTGGGTATCGGATTCGCCGCCCCCTACCTGCGCCTGTGGCGTGGCACAGCGGAGCGCTGCATCGCGGTGACGCCGGCGCAAATGGGGGCGACGCGCTGGCCGGTCGGCGAACCCTGCCTGTCCTGCACGGCCGAGGAAGATGCCCTGCCGTTCCCCGACATGAGCTTCGATCGGGTGATCCTGGTGCATGGGCTGGAGGCGGCGGAGAACGCGCGGCGCCTGCTGCGCGAGATCTGGCGCGTGCTGAAGGATGACGGCAGGCTGCTGGTGGTGGCGCCGAACCGCGCCGGCGTGTGGGCCTATGTCGAGCGCACGCCGTTCGGCCACGGGCAGCCTTACTCCTTCGGGCAACTCGGCCGTTTGCTGGCCGCGTCGCTGTACCGGGTGGAGCGGCGGGATACCGTGCTGTGGCTGCCGCCAGTCGGGCCGAGGCTGATGCTGCGCAGCGCCGACCTGTTCGAGCGCGCCGGGCGCCGGCTGATGCCCGGCATGGCCGGCGTGATCATCAGCGAGGCGGTGAAGGACGTGTATGCGGCAATGCCGCTGAAGCCGGTGCCGCGGCGTCGGCTGGTGCTGGCGGAAGCGGCGTAGGGCACCCGCGTAGAGACCGCCGGTTCGCGCTGAACGGCGGGTTCGTGTCGAGGCGGGTCTCGCAAAGGTCCGAACGCCGACAGAACCCACGACTTCCAGAACACTAGAGCATGTCGCTCTCACCGGAAAAGCCGCTGTTAATGCGTCATCCCCGCGAAAGCGGGGACCCAAGCCGCTGGGTCCCCGCTTTCGCGGGGATGACGAGTTGGACGCGTTCCAGTCACGGTAAAACCGCTCCAGCGCCGAAACCTCGGTGGTTCAGCACGATACGATGATCCGCTTCCGGCTCCTCGTGGCAGAGTTCTGATCCGCTTCCACTCATCTCAGCAGAGTCCGTTGACTCTGTCCGCACTGCCTTTCACCATCCGCGACCCACACTTCAACTGCGGACCGCACACACGCCATGAGACCGTTGGATGCTGCGTGGCAACAATTGATCTCCGCTTTACACGCGTCAGGCCGCAAGGCTGCCCTTGCGATCACCGGCGGCGGCAGTGGAGCAGTGGGCGAGTTGCTGCGTGTTCCCGGCGGATCCCGGTTGCTGATCGAGGCACAGATTCCCTACGACGCGGCAGCGCTTGCGACGTTTCTCGGCTTTGCACCAGACCAGGCATGCAGTGCCGATACCGCAATCGCGATGGCACGCAGCATTCGGGCACGCGCGGCGCGGCTGGTGCCTCCGGGCAGCGATCTGGTTGGCCTCGGCGCGACAGCGGCATTGGTGAGCGATCGTCCGCGCAAGGGCGAGCATCGTTTCCACATCGCATGCGCCACCGCCGCCGGCATCGCGCACTGCACCTGCGTGATGGCCAAGGGCAGACGTGATCGCGCCGCCGAAGAAGACCTCGTTTCGCACGCGATCGTCCTGTGGCTGGCCCTCTCCTGCGGGGTTGCCGCGCCGTCGCCGCGCGCCCTGCTCGATCCGGATGAACATTTCGAGGAAGCGGTCGTCCCGACCGTGGATGCTGTCGATCAACTCCTGGCCGGCGAGGTCGATCGCGTCACCGCCCGGCCCGATGGCCAAATGATTCTATCAGCGCCGCCGCCCCCTATGGTGTTCCCGGGGTCTTTCAACCCGCTGCACGCCGGGCATGTGTTGCTGGCGCGGGTCGCCGAGGAGCTCAAGCAGCAGCCCTTGGCGTTCGAAATCTCCGTCACCAACGTGGACAAACCGCCGCTGGCGGGCGAGACGGTGAAACATCGGCTCACGCAATTCGCCTGGAAGTCGCCGGTCGAACTGACGCGAGCGCCCACCTTCCTCGAGAAGTCGCGCTTGTTTCCCGGGACGACGTTCTTGATCGGGGCGGACACGGCAGAACGGCTGGTTGCGCCGAGATATTACGGCGATGATGAAATTCGCATGCACGTCGCGCTCGAGGAAATCGCCAATGCCGGCAGCAGCTTTCTGGTGGCCGTGCGCATCGACGCTGCGGCGCGCGTACGGGCGCTGAGCGACATCCCCGTGCCGCGCCGCTATGCCGATCTCTTCAGCGAAGTCCCGGAGCATCGTTTCCGCTTCGATACGTCCTCATCCGAGATTCGCGCACGCGACCTGTAGTCGGTACCTCATAGGCCCTGTAATCGGTACCCCATAGAAACCCCCGGTGACTGGCAGTAGATGGCGTGCAATGCACATCGAAGGCGGGTGGCGGGCTCGCGGTTCACAGCAATGACGTGACACCTACGGCCGGCTGCGCCTGGTCCACGCAATCGTCCTGCGTGGCAACCACCTTGCTGCCATCGAATGTCCAATCGCCCTTCACCGGGTGATAGATCGTGTCGGGTGTGAATGTCTGCACGAATTCCGTCAAAGATACCTCCGGCCTCCAGCGCAGCGTTGACTGCCTGGCGACATCGACAACCGGATCCTGCGCGGTGCCCCGATAAAGCGGCGCGATTGTGTTCAGGTCAACGATCTGCAAGCCGGCGTTCGCAATCGCCGTCGGCATCAGCACCTCGCAATGGCCGGTCCAGCCTCGCCGATGCAGGCGATCGACCGTGTGCAAGGCGTCCCATGATAACCGGCAGATTGGCAGAAACGCTTTGCAAAGCTTGCCGACACGCGAGCGCATCGCGAGGTTCCAGGGAAACGCAGCGCGCATGCTGCCCCACCAGACCCAGTCCGGCGCATCGGGATGCCGCATCACGTGGCTCGCCAACAGGCCGGCCTCGGTATCGGCGCAGGCACGCAGCAACATCGCCCAGTTGCCGCTGAATTCGACGTCGTCCTCGATCAGCCAATAGTGCCGGTATGCATGGCTTTTGTAGAAATCGATCAGCGGGTAATGCGCGCTGCCGGGAACAACGCCGGCGGGAGTCAGGTAATCATAGCCGAGGCGGTTGGGCAGTTCGCATACCCGAAACACATGGACGGCACCGTCGCAGGCGTATCGCAGTGCATCGGGCACCGCACCGGTGGCACTTTGATAAAGCACATAACAGTCTGCGAGACCGGCCACCTGCCGCCTCAGGCGCTGGAACCGCAGCGTGTGCACGGGCCGCCAGCCCTTCGTCAGATAAAGCACCGCGCTGCGCTGCGTCATTTGCGTGCGACCCTAGTGTAGTGTCTCACGCTAATGGCTACAATAGGCCTGCCGCTGCCAGCGGCGGCATTTTCAAGGCTGCCCTGCCACGATTGACCTTGAGGACGATGTCGTTGGCAGACTTTGTCCAGAC
>Ga0182013_10005575_pt1 | contig 14582 bp, 8 predicted proteins | sample 612S2MmetaG_FD_120487 | JGI IMG/M metagenome (GOLD analysis project Ga0182013, IMG submission 120487) | Permafrost microbial communities from Stordalen Mire, Sweden - 612S2M metaG | ecosystem: Environmental > Terrestrial > Soil > Wetlands > Permafrost | place: Sweden: Stordalen | collected... | reverse complement strand
GTGCCGCACGCCGGGTCGAAGAGGGTACGCACGGTGCCGGGTTTGGTCAGTACGTCTGCGTCCTCTGCAAAGAGCAGGTTGACCATGAGACGGATGACTTCGCGGGGGGTGAAATGCTCGCCGGCGGTTTCGTTAGAGAGCTCGGAGAACTTCCGTATGAGCTCCTCGTAGATGTAGCCCATCTCGAGATTGGAGACAGTGTCGGGATGGAGGTCGATTTCAGCAAACTTGCCAATCACCTGGTACAAGATGTTGGCTCGGTCCAGTTTGGTGATCTGGGTGTCGAAGTCGAAGCGTTCAAGCACGTCGCGAGCACCGCTCGAGAATCCGGCGATGTACGCGCGCAAGTTGGCCGCCAACTGCGGTGGATCGTTGAGAAGCGTCGGAATGTCGAGACGGTGAACGTTGTAGAACTGCTCGCCGGCCACACTACAAAGCACGGGCTCGACGTTTTCGATGGTGGACTTAATCTTTTCGTAGCGCTCGAGGACCTTCGCCTTAGTGGGCTGGAGCACGCAGTCGAGACGGCGCAGCACCGTAAGGGGCAAGATGACCTTGCCGTACTCGGACTGCTTGTAGTCGCCACGCAACAGGTCGGCTACCGCCCAGATGAAGGCGGCGTGGTTTTTTACCGCCGTGCTGTCGCTCATACCACTCCTCGGAGCTTCTTTGGCCACCATTTGTTGTCTCAACTTAGAGCAGACTCAAACTGTTGGCGGTTCTCCGCGCTATTGCGGTTCTTCATCTCAGCGGAGCGATCGACCAAATACTCGAAGTTCAAGTCACCTCAAGAAGTTGAACCGATCAGTGACCCCTCTGTATCCTGCGCCTTCGAGCAGATCGTCAAGCATTTTGGCGATCTCCTGGCCCCATGTTTTCTCAAAGGGGCTGTTAGGACTTTGCCACTTTCCGATCGCCACTGCGTCATTTCTGGAGACGGAACCGGCCAATCGGTCGATTTCGGAAAGGTCTACAACCTGCTCCAACATGTGATTGCGGACAGCGAACCACAGGCCGAAGTAACCAGTACGCAAATCGGTATCGGAGAGGAGATGATTTGAGATAGTCGTTGAAATCTTCAAGGTGCTGGCCAGCCGGGTGAAGTTCAAGGCGATTTCATCGAGCGTCAGAATGGCTGCGTTGAGATCTAGGTTCGGGCTATCAAATTGCGGAAGCCGAGGGTCCCGCCGGTTGAACTCCAGTTCGATCAGAAATCTGAGTGCCTTACTTTTGGCACCTTCGGAGGTTGACCGCCAGCCCGTCAACACGGCGCAAAAAGCTTGGAATGGATAAATCTCGTTCACGGTTGGAGCAAAGACCAGTTGAGTCATATCGGCATTCCCGCTGCCGTGCACCTGCCATTTTGCGGCCGCTTTCTCTGGGCTGGACTCCTGCCGCTCACGGAGCCAGGTGGTGAGCTCGCTTTCATTTAGGAGATCAATCAGCCACTTTTCACGCGCCTCACCTCTAACTGCCGTCGCCAAATCGCCCGAATAATCAATCGCTGAAACAGCGGGCAACGCCACTGCGGCCCGCAAAGTTATGTCGGGATTTCTTGGGCTAAAACCGGAAAGCCAACTGTAAGGACCAAGCTGGTACATCTCTTGTGATGAGGATTTGTAAATCGGAGCCATGAACGCTGGTGTGCCTTCATTGAACTCAGAGATCGCTACTGGTACAGATTCACTTTTCGCAAACGACCTGATCGGCCATCCCCACAACAAGCTTGAGTAGCCAAGAACGGACGCCACTAGAAAGAGGAGTCCCGCTATCCAAAGTGACAGCGTGTGAGAAACGATTCCTGCGACTAATGCAGAGCCGCCAATGACAGCAACGGTTGGTACAGCTGTAAGCCAGACTGACCGTCGGTCATTCAAGTCAATCGTTCCCATCGACTTGGCGCCTCATCGTGTCTCGATTTCGAGCTTGCGAATTCGCTCATGGTACGCAATTCTTGTTGATTCGACGAGTTGATGATCTTGGCCAAACGCCTCGGCGAACGCCTGGATGGCACCTAGGTACGAGTGGATCGCCAGCGCCGCAAAATTGGAGATTTCGTGGCGATCCAAGCGTGGCGTGAGGTATCCGCGGTACGCCCTCTCAGTCAAATGAAGGTCGAAATGGCGCAATAAGCCGTGTGCGCCTCCATGGGCCACACCGGACACAATTCGATACCATCGATCGCCGTCGGAGAAATCTATCGCGGCGAAGAAGTCATTCACTAAGTCTGTTGCCTTCGGAGGAACGACCCCATCGAAGCCAATTAAGTCTCCGTCACTTCCGTCTTTGAGCTTCTGGCGTGTGCCCTGCAAGCCCAGTGACGTGGCGGAATCGAACAAGCCTCGAATTCGCAAGTCGTACATCGATTTGGTTCCCGGACTCGCCTCGAGTTTTCGCAAGTCGTAAATGTTCTCCAGTTGGTCGACGTGGTGACGTGCCACTCGAGTGGGGAGATCGATTTGCGGGTCGATCAGCCACCATGCCTTTGCCGAGGTTTCAACAAGTGAACGGGCAACCGTCTGGTAGCCGAAGATGGACATTGGAATCACGTAGAGCTGACCGATGGCAATCATGAATTGCTCGGCGGCTGGTATGCAGATACCAGCTCCCTGGCTAAACGCCTTGTAAACGTCATCTGAGTTCAGAGTGAGATTCCCGGCGTAAACCGATTCACCGGCCATCTCCCTGTAGGCCAACGATCCCTCAGAGGGTTCCGAACCGTACTGCTCACCGAATTTGGCAGCGAATGCGATTGTCTCTCCCAGTATTAGCCCAATCTCCAAAATGAGAGGGTCAGTGTCGTCAGATGCCATCATGGCAAAATTACTTCGTTGTCAAGGGAGTGAACTTCAAAGGCGCATCGGCTGACCACCCAGGAATAGATATTCAGTCCGAGGCCCCGTTTGCTAACCGGATCGTATCGACGGCGATTTCGAGCTGTCCAGCTAGTTCCAATAGATCCCACAACTCAATTGAATCTGTACAAGTCGTGAGTTCGATGAGACAGTCGGCGACTCCGCTCACCATTCTGCAGGCTATGTATAGGCGCTCTTGGTCTGTTTGCATTATTCCCAAAGGCCGTAGAAATGCCAATCACTCAGAAAGATTTGAAGAGAACTGTGAACATGGTGACTTTTAGCACCAGAGATTCTTTCAGTGCGATTTCCTATTGCGCTCAATACTGCTCAAAGATGCGCCAGCTATGCGACTACATATGATTCAGGCGAATGGAAGTTCGGGTCCCTTTTTCAAGAGAGATCCTTCTTGGATCCACCACTTATCGTTTAACAGTTCGATTGTCTCGGCGATCACATCCCGCCACTGTGTCGTGATCCTGTCCCATCCAAATATTTTGCGGGTCACCAGTTGTTCAATTTCTGCAATCTCAATTGCAGTCGCGGCACCGACGAAATTTCCAATTGCACAAGCAATTTCAAGCAGCGCAATATCTTTCGGGCTCCTCTTGGTAAGGGGATCTCTTTCGTCGGGTCTACGAGCTAAAAAGATTTGACTGGGAAATGCAAGTATGTCCGTTCGGAAAACATTCACGACTTTTCCGTCAATCAGTTTTCGAATGTGGAGGTCAATTGCTGTTTGCACTCGCTTGGTGAGCCAACGGTCTGCTGCCGTTGCGAACCGTCTCCGGACCATGTTCATAGATACGGGACCCTCACGGCCTACTGTTTCGACGATGAATTCATCTATGGCGTGTCCACTAATCGAACCGTCACGACTGATTGCCAATCTGATGAGCGGCGGCATCACTGTGGGGTAGTAAGCGCGGATGAATTGTGCGGCATCCTTGAATACGGTGTCAATTACTTCATACGTTGGCTCGGGAGAGGATTCATCAAAAGTTTTCTTCTCGGGAACCTCACTCCTCGCTATCGCACTCTCAATTGCGAATCGCATTTCCTTTTCAGCAGTTACTCGACTGTTGTACCAAGTCGGTCCCCAAATTCGATACAGCTGCCACCCCAGACCTTCCAGGACTTCCTGGCGAAGACGGTCACGGTCTCGGGCAACTCGACTCGAATGGTATGCCGCTCCATCACACTCAATTCCCAACACGAAAGAGCCCGGTCGTTGTGGATCTCGGATCGCCATATCGATCTTGTAGCCGGCTTGACCAACCTGCGATTCAACTATAAATCCCCAATTGTGAATTGTCCGGATAACTTCTTCTTCGAAGGGCGACTCGGGGCCTCCTGATGTTTCAACAACTTCGTACGCAAGCGCAGCCCCTCCGCGCTCCGCGTAGTCGAAATATCGCTTCAAGTGACCAACGTTCACGTTTGAGACGTCAGTGAAATCACCTGCACTGATGGACGACACCAATTCGACTCGATTTCGGGCTCTGGTGAACGCGACATTCAATCTCCGCCATCCACCTTCTCGGTTGACCGGCCCAAAGTTCATCGTGAGTTTCCCATTCTCATCGCGCCCATAGCCAACGCTAAAGAGGATCACATCTCGTTCATCGCCTTGAACGCTTTCAAGATTCTTCACGAAGAAGCCGTCCAGTCGATCGGTCGTGAAATAGTTGTCGAGATCCGGACGCAACCTTCTTGCAGCATCGAGCTGATTTTCAATCTCGTTCGCTTGAGCATTCGAAAAAGCAACCACACCCACCGAGAGTTCCGGATAATGGTCTGCGAAGTAGAAAACTCGATCCACCACTTTTTGCGCTTCGAGAGTGTTGGTTCGAGATCCGGATCTCTTGTAAATACCATCCGGCACGTTTATGAAGTGAACACCTAAGTTGCTCGTTTCTTGTAGCGCGCTGGGGTAAGTCACCAATCTTCCGTCATAAAAGGAATAGTTGGAGTACGTGATGAGTGATTCATGGCGACTTCGGTAGTGCCATCGGAGCCCCACCTGCTCGAATCCCCCCGCCTTTGCTTGATGCAGCACGGACTCGTATTTTTCCGGATTCTCTTCTACGTATTCATCGCTGTCGTCCTCGTCCAAACCACGATCAAAGAACGATGTTGGGGGCAATTGATTTTCGTCTCCTGCGATTATCAATTGGTTGCATCTATACACGGCATTAATTGCATTCGAAGTCAACAACTGTGATGCTTCATCAAAAATAACGGTGTCGAATCGTATCGACGGAGGCAAGAACGCACTTACAGTAAGTGGGCTCATCATGAAACACGGCTTGACCGATTGAGCAACTTCGCGAGTTTGATCCAACAGTTCCGCTATGCGCATGTGCCGAGTCTTCTTTTTCGATTCACGTTGAATGATTCCAGCCACGCCAATCAACGTCGTCGGCCGTTTCGCATTGGCACTCACTGCAACCAAATGGGCCGCGTGGTGCTTCAGTTGTCGATCGATTGATGAGTATTCCTTCACCGCCTCGTCACGACTCGACTTATCAAGTGGTGTCAACCGGACTTTGTCCTCCTTAAAAATGGACTCGATCCATGCGCCAAGGACCGCTTTGGCGAAGACGTCAGAAACGTGTTCGCGTAGGATCCGGTGCTCGACGGCGTATTCCGTTATGCCGTCAACGCCAAACGACTTCAACAAGTCGACGCAGTCAGCGAACATCACAGATTCGCTAATTTGGTCAGAATCGTCACGCAAGGATTGAATTATCCCAATACAAGCTTCGAAATCGGCAGTGAAATTCTCGAGCAAGTCGGCGGAACGCAAATCATTGAACTCTGAGAGCAGACCATTCAATTGCTCATCAAAACGCTCAAACGCCCGAGATATCTCTGGGGCAATCGCCAACTCACCGTCCCTAACTCTCTGAGCCAATCGTTGAGAAGGTGGTACTGAGAACGCTTCAAGAACGGACGCCGTCAATCGGATTACCAGCTTCGTAGCGGCCACATCCGTTTCCGTGCCGGAGTAAAAGTCAAGTAGAGCTGACTCATCTCGAGTCTGCCGGCCAATGATTTCTTGGAGCAGGGTCTCGTATTTGGCGCGAGATCGAAGGAGGCTAATCAATTCTCTCGCCGAGAGATTCCCAGGAGCGGTGAGTTCAAGGAGTTCAAGAACTCCTTCCCAATGAGAAGTCGTGATTCCAACTTCGTTGACGACGTCTTCGATACTTCGTGAATCGTCAAGGTCAACAGTTATGTATTGACTACAAGAATCTCTAATCGCAGAAAGCGCGGTCAAAATCTGTAGACCTAAGGGCGCGATTGCCGCAAGCTGAGTCGAACCTCGGCTCATCGCAGTTGCAAGCCTCGCTCTGCTGTGTGGTTCAAGTCGCTGAACGGCTACCTCGACAATCATGAGCGCTTCTTCGATTGCCGAACTGTCAGTATCTACTCCATTGAAAAATGAAGTTCCCAGGGCCGATTTAATCTGATGATTCGAGTCAAGCGCTGACTTGATCTCGGCCATCCTTTTTAGTGAGGACAAGGGAGGTCTGTTTGCACTCGAAATTTTTCCAGACTTTGACAATGCCGAGAGCGCCCTCCGGTTATCTCTGCCCCGAGAATTGAGAAAGCTGAGTTCTGGTTCAGCGCCGCCCTGGGGGAAAAGCAGTCCGGTTGGATAGTCCAAAATCCCTTCGTTAAAGTGTTGCAGAAGAGCGTTTGCACACCTCCCATACTCCAGAATCAAAGGTCTCATCGTTTGAAGCCCAGAGTGTGCCGCGGCCAATCCAGCCTCGGTGAACCAGTCCTCCTCTGGAAGGTTTTTACTCTGAGTGAGAACGGCAACCTGCGCCAAAGAATCTGCTTGCTGAAATGTTGCATTCCTCGGAGCTTGCCCGAAAGCACTCTCGAGTTCGCGAATCGAAACCAATGAATCCTTCAGTTGAGCCACTGAATCTCTGACTTCGGATGTAACAGCTCTTAGCTCATTCGTAGTGAGTTTGTCTGGCAATTCAGTCAGTCCAGATTCTTCCGCTTGGTTCACTTTTCGATTCACACGATCTCCCAACGCAGAATCAAGTGAGAGCCAATCGACGAATTGTTTTCGGCACTCATGATCGAGCAATTGAAGAGACTCGATTAGGTCCAACGATTCCAATAGTTCCTCCCGAAGTGCATCGAAGTCATCGGAAGTCAGCCATTTCAACGGAATCTTCGACCAATCGAGGGCAAGCGCCGGGAGTCTCGAAATAGCACGCATCTGTTTCATCGTGTCTGGGCTGGGAATACCGGTGTCATCGCAAGTGATTTCAACCATCTCTTGGATGGCACTCAATTCCTCTCTCAGACGATCGACCCTTCCAAGCACGGCAACGCGAGAAGTCAATGTGTCACGCGGATTCTTGAGACCACGCCAAACGAATTCTTCCGATGAATCGACTGCACCCCACACGCGAGACAGTTGTCTTGCAACATCTTCAATTTCCAAAACTCGCTGTGCGGTAAGTGAACTATCGATAGACACAATTGGGAGGGGTGCAGAAGGAACCAATGAAAGCTTTGCGAACTCTCCGATTGCATCATGAAGATTCTTACCAAGTGGCGAACGAACCTCATTCACTGCGGCGACGTAGGCGCTCAACATCATCTGATTGCGTTCTAGGCGCTCGAGTTGCGCAGAGGAAAGCTCTCGCCCTGCTCTCACTCGTTCATTTACAGCTTTCATCAATACTTGAGCGAACTCCTTTCGCGTGACTTTTTGGCTGTGAAGGGGTAGGAGAAATGAGCCGAGTCCGGCATTTTCGAGTCGCTTCTGAACTACCTCCAGTGCTGCCGCCTTCTCGCTCACAAAAAGGACTGACTTTCCTGAAGCAATCTGTTCAGAAATAATGTTGGCGATCGTTTGGCTCTTGCCGGTGCCCGGAGGGCCGTCCATCACGAAACTATTCCCGTCCTTCGCCGCAATGATCGCCTGACGCTGGGTCGAGTCCGTGTCGAGAATTGAATTGAGCTTGCTCGGTGGTGCGATTCGGTCAAGATCTTCCTCAGGCACACGTTCGAAGCCAAGAGAGGTACCTGCTTCACTGCCAAATGCAAGAGTGCCAACCAGATCACTAGCCAAAACTTGGTCAAGATTGTTCTTCAGGTCTCGATAAATCACGTCTTTTGCAAAGGAGAAGATTCCGAGACTCGCGCTCTCCTCTACGATCCAACCACTTCTCGTCTTAACTGCCTCGCCAAGAGATTGCAAGGCAGAGAAAGGGCGCTCCTCATCCACCGTGTTATCGATCTCGACGCCGAGATCTTCGCGCAACTTCTCGACCAGCGCCGGATTCAGGGCAACTTCTTCCTCCTGATTGATCGACATGCTGTAAACGGCTTCGGACACCCGAGTCAACTCAATTGGCATAAGCAAGACTGGACTCGTCCAGGATTCGGATTGGTCAGTCCAGTGAAGTAATCCAACCGCGAGATAGAGAATCCTTATGCCCCGATCCAAGAACTCCTGATCGGATCTGCGTTTGAGTGACCTGAGAGAAGAGGCCAATTTGGGTCGATTACGCAGGGCGGAACGCACTTCGAGGGGATCGAGTTCGACATCCTTTTCGAAGCGATCGCTTTCAGCGACGTCCTCGTCTTCATCATCGAATTCATCCATCCATTCGGGGTGAATGCGCAGGGTCTTGCCCGCAGCAAGTAGTTCGGTGATGGACTCAGGCGACGGATCGACCAACTCAACTGAGGTGGCCCGAGTGGTGAGATTTAGGAGCCTGTTCCTACGCGAAAAGTCAATTAACTCGCGGCGCCAGACATCGACCTGTATTCGTAGGCGCTCAAGGTCCATGCTTTTCGACTTTCCCCGCAAGATGGCTCAGTGCCGCGATACTAGTTTCCGGAGACTTGCAGGCCGAATGAAAGTCTTGTCGGACTTGAATCGGCACCGACGATAATTTCTCGGAATCTCAATGAATCGTTGGTTTTAGCAGAGTTACAAAGCGGGCAGCTGCAACGTCGTTTGGGGCGATGACATCGACTGAAAGATCTCCACTAATCGCTCCAAAGATCTCGCAATGCGACTCACGATGCCGACGTCAATCCAGCGATGTGAGTATCCAGTACCTCGATACAGTTACTTCAGCGTCCAGAAAAGAAAGCACCATGACCGACACTTTTGGCCATCACCCGTGGACCGTTCAAGATCTCGTGGGCGGCGTGACTCTGGGACAGGTACGTCTTCCTGACTTACAGCGACCTTTCGTCTGGTCTAATGCGAAGGTTCGAGACCTTATTGACTCGATGTATCGCGGCTATCCAGTGGGCGAGCTCATGTTTTGGGAGAACCAGGACGAAGGGCATGCGAAGGCTATCGGCGTCGGGAACAAAGCGCAGGCGACGACGATGCAAGTCATCGATGGTCAGCAACGACTAACCAGCCTTTATGCCGTGGTCAAAGGGCTCGAAATCTGGAGAGAGGACTACTCGCGTGAACGAATTCGTATTGCGTTCAATCCGCTGACGGAGCGATTCGACGTTTCGACCCCTCTTCTCGAGCGATCAGCCGAGTGGATCGCCGACATAATGACCATTTTTGACAACTCAATCGTGGCCCGCAGCAACTACCTGAAGAACTTGAATGAAGACGGACGAGAGGTGTCATCTGATACCGAGGTTGTCGTAGAAACGGCCATCAACCGGGTCCACTCACTTCTGAAGTACGGCTTTCAGGTTGTGCAAGTCAAGAAGGACGTAACCCGCGAGCAGGTTGCCGAAATCTTCGTCCGAATCAACTCGGAGGGAGTAAGTTTGCAGGCCGCAGACTTCATTCTGACGTGGATGAGCGTTTTCTGGGAAGACGGCCGCGGCCAGCTTGAGCGCTTCGCTCGCAACTCTCGTTTTACGCCGTCTGGGATCTCTCAGATTACCGGCGAGAAGATCACGTGGACCCCGCACAACCCTTATCTAACACTTACTCCCGGTCAGATTCTCAGAGTGGTGATCGGCTATGGACTTCACCGAGGCCGGCTGTCGGATGCTTACAACCGCCTACGGGGACGGGACCCTAAGACGCGCGAGATCAAGCCTGAGCTTCGAGAAGTTGAACTCGCTCAGCTCAAGGTGGGCCAAGAGAAGGTCCTAAAGCCCGTCAACTGGGATGAATTCCTCAAGGTGCTCGAACGTTCAGGTTTCAGAAGTTCCGACATGCTCACTTCAGAAAATACGGTCCTTTACTCATACGTTCTTTGGCTGATTGGCCGAGAACAGCACAGAGTTGCAATCGATGACCTGCGTGAAGTGATGGCTCGCTGGTTTTTCGTTTCGCAACTTACGGGGCGTTACACCAACAGCCCCGAAAGTCAGATCCAAGAAGACATTTCCCGAATCGAGCTCATTGACGGCGAAGACTCTCAAGCCTTCATCGTGGCTCTCGAAGAGATGATCGTAGCTGCTGCCCCACCCGACTGGTGGACTGTCACTCTCCCAGACAACCTCTTTACCTCTTCTACGATCTCGCCCGCGTATGTGGCATATCTCGCCGCTCTGAACATCCTCGGTGCCGAAGTTTTGCTTTCCACAATGACAGTCAAGGACTGGACCAACCCGTCGCGAAGGCCTAAGAAGGGTGTCGAAAAACATCACCTCTTTCCAAAGAATTACCTCAAAAAACATTTGGAAATTACCTCCGCCAAACGAATCAACCAAGTGGCGAACTACGCGCTTGTGGAATGGTCAGACAATATTGACATCTCTGACGACGCACCTAATGCTTACTGGCCAAAACAGCTCGCGAAGAAAGGTCTCAAGGATGGCCGCCTCATAAGTCAGATGGAGTGGCACGCGTTGCCCGACGGCTGGGTAACGATGAACTACGACGACTTCCTTAAGCAGCGCCGAATTCTGATGGCACAGGTAATCCACGAAGGCTTCGGGCGACTCACAGATCCCGGCTATCAGCCCGATCTGACGCGGGCCGATGCAAATGCCGGCGGACAGACAAAGCAAGTCATCACACTTGAGGAACTCGTACTCTCTGGGCTTTTGCCACCAGGTACTCTGCTGAGTCCCTCCGAGGCTGAGACGGAAACGCTTGCGGAAATCACATTGGACGGTCAAATCTCGATGAACGAGCGATTCTATGACAGCCCAACTCGTGCTGCTCGTGACGACGGCGCCGACATAAACGATGGATGGGCTTATTGGGTGGCTTACATTAACGATAAACCAATTCAGCTTGATGATCTCAGGAGGATCGCTGAAAAGTCAGACGGAGCGGTGGATACGCGAGAATCCTAAATTGCCGCCTGCCGACTAACAGTCGCGCAGAGACTTTGCTGAGCTCCGACAAACGCAAGCGAAATCGGTCATTAAGAAGATTTCATGAAGCGCGTTGGAATAGAAGATCAACTGCTCTTCCAGCATCGTTGCTGAGATTTCGTTTACCTGAACATCCTTGTTGATTGCACCGAAACCACCAACCGAATTGCGACTTTCCCAAAATCATTGGTGAATTGCAACTTGGACACGGCTCAGCACGACGGACTTTTTCAATTCGCGCAAACAATTCACGGTTGTCGATAAGGGCAATCCCGGACGCTGTAGCCTCGCGCCGAGCTTGTTCAGTGAAGTCTGACAAGGTAACGAAAATGCCTGAACTGCCTAGGAGCTTCTCGCGCATAAGAGTGCCCAGAAAACGTCGAATCTCATCGACTCCGACGGACCGCGCTGTCCATCGCTTGCATTGAACGATTGATCGTTTCCCACCTCTAGTCAATTCAAGATCAATGTTCCCGTCAGGACCATCGTCTCGTCCGGTCTCACGGACAACCCAACCCTCTCGTCGAAAGATTTCACCTACAAGCCATTCGAATTCCTTAAAATTGAGTCGACGCAGGTCAGTTGTCCACTCGAGCAGGTTGCGCCGCTCTCCCGCGGCGATCCGAACAAGGAGCCATCCGAGGAGTATGACGGCCGCCATTACCGTTCCAAATGCGTTGAAATAGATGAGTCCGTATTCCGGCATGCTTAACCCCAGTGGCATTGCGAGGCCGATCCCGCCGTAAAAGGCGACGGCGATGGCAACTGCTTCCCAGCCGGATATGCGGCTCACAAAGGCGAGCATGGCACGATCGACAACACTCTGGAATTTGCTCATTGGAATCGAGGTTAGATGAGGGCGAAGTGAGATCCGGGACAGTCGAGTGCCAATGAATGCCCATCTGAATCGGTCACAATCGTCCAGAAAATGGGACCGGTCGATCTCAACTCTGCCGAGTGACCGCTGTGATGTGACACTCATTGGCCAACGTCGAGACGCAGCACTTAGATCAAACCAAGGTGCCCGAAGACTTTCAAGCGCGGAAATCTCGAGAATACGGAAGTCGAATCAGTTGTAATGAAAGTTATCCTTCTCAGTCAAAGCAATATCGAATCGAATAAAGATTCAATGTTAGATTCCCTCCGGTGAAGCTCAAGTTGGCGTTCCTCACCGCGGTCGCGGCTGTGATTCTCACCCGCAGGTCAAGGCAAACTTTGATTTCGCAGGGTACGACCTCGGATGATGTGGTCAAAATCGCTTACGAAGCAATCTCTTCTTCCCTTGAACATGACACTTCGACCACCGAATCCTTACGGAGCAGAGCAACTGCCGTCTTAAGTGCAGCGACGGTGATGACAGCTTTTGTCATTGGCCTTGACTACCACGTTGGGAAATCGAACTCTCCCCTGAGCTTTCCAACTTGGGCGGTATTCTCACTGACGGCTGTTCTCGCGATAATTTCAATATGCAGTGTAAGGATCTTGTGGCCGATTCACGAATTTGCGTACGGTCCGAGTTCCGAAAAGATTCTCGCAAAATTGGACGCCCACTCCAGTCCGATTGCATCACTGAGAGATATAACGACTGCGTGCCAAACTAGTCACAAGTCCAACTTAGGTAAACTCAAAGGACGCTACATACTCTTTCAGGTGTCGGAAGCCATGTTGATTGCAGAAGTAGGAATACTTATCGCAGTGCTTTGGTCTGCCCGGTAAGGAGAAGATTGTGAGCGACGATCACGACAATGTAAGAGCTTCCAGGCCGACGGCAAGGAAGAGGACAGGACCAACCGCGAAGAGCGCCGCGAAGAAGAGGCCAGCAGTTAAGAAAAGACCAGCAGCAAAGAAGGCCGTAACGAGAAGGCCCGTGACAAAGAAAAGGCCAGCAGTTAAGAAGAGGACAGCAGCAAAGAAGGCCGCCAAGAGACCAGCAGCTAAGAAGGCCGCCAAGAGACCAGCAGCTAAGAAGGCCGCCAAGAGACCAGCAGCTAAGAAGGCCGCCAAGAGACCAGCTAAGAGGGCCGCGAAGAAATAAGGGTGATACCGATCACCGCTACGACTTCAGACCCCGTTCCATAGCGCTACGTCCATGGCGTCTGCGGCAGCCTCACGATCCGGCGCCAAAATGTGTCCGTATACATCAGCAGTCATTCGTATGGAGGCGTGTCCGAGGACCTCGCTCACCACTTGCAATTTGACGCCGCTCGCGAGCATCAGGCTCGCTGCAGAATGACGTAATTCATGCGGGTGCCAGTGGTCCAGTCCTGCTCGCTGGCAGATGATCGCGAAGTCTCGATTGAGGTTTCTAGGATCCACCGGCGTACCAAAACTTGTCGTAAAGATGAAGCCAGTGTCCGTCCAGAGTTCATCCATCACGATTCGCTCCTCTACCTGTCGCTTTCGGTGCTCAATTAACAGATTCACCAAGCCTCGAGGGAGGTTCACTGACCGCCGACTTCTCGCCGTCTTGGTATCGGCAGTTACAAGAGTTCCGCCTTCGCGCTTGAGCTGTCGACGCACCGAAACGACTCTCGCCATCTCGTCGAAGTCTTGCCACTTCAGACCTAGGGCTTCGCCCCGACGCAGACCTGTAGAGAGCATTAGTGAATACAACGCCTCATGACGATGTCCTTCGAGTTCCTTCAGAAGACTTCGCGCCTGTTCGTAGGTGAGCGTCCGGCCCTCACGTCGTTGCTGCTTGGGCGACCTTGAAAGTCGCGCCACATTTCTATTGACGCAACCCCACCGAATCCCTTGATCGATGGCCTGACCCAGCACGCCACGAATACGTTGGACCGTGGAAACGGAAAGTCCACTGTCCAACTTCGATGAAAGCAGTCGGTCGACGTCGACAGTCGTGAGGTTCACAATCCTCTTGCTACCCAGGACCGGAATGATGTGATGTTTCGCGATCGTCCAGTAGCTCAGCGCAGCGCTGGCGGCAACCTGATGTCTGAGGACGTCGTCGTGCCATTGATTGAGCAATTGGCTCACTGTCATTTTCATGTCGGGAGCAGGTAGTCCGTCATCAAGTTGTCGCTGGAGCTTCTTCAATTTCCCAACCACCTCGGCCCGGGTCTTCGCCGAAACGGTCTTTCGAACGACTCGTCCTTCGCTATCGCGACCGATGGTCACGACGCCGAGCCAGCGCCTATCGGACGATCTTTGGTAAATTGAACCCTCGCCGTTGCCTCTAGAACTCGCCACAATGCCCCGTTTTCTCGTTGCTGACACAACTGCTGACAACGGTCGCTCGAGGCGGGTTTTTGATTAAAAGTGGTCTGAGGTCACTGCTTCTGACCAGGTATTTTGTTAGTGGGCCGTGCAGGACTTGAACCTGCGACCCCTTGCGTGTCATGCAAGTGCGCTACCAGACTGCGCCAACGGCCCCTCAGGGTGACAACCCTACCATTCGGAGAAGTTCATATT
>Ga0182013_10005574_pt1 | contig 14586 bp, 8 predicted proteins | sample 612S2MmetaG_FD_120487 | JGI IMG/M metagenome (GOLD analysis project Ga0182013, IMG submission 120487) | Permafrost microbial communities from Stordalen Mire, Sweden - 612S2M metaG | ecosystem: Environmental > Terrestrial > Soil > Wetlands > Permafrost | place: Sweden: Stordalen | collected... | reverse complement strand
GGCATCTACACCATCCCGGCAATCTCGTTCACCGGAAAGACGGAAGAGAAACTGACGGACGAGGATGTCCCGTACGAGGTCGGCTTGGCCTACTATAGGGAGACGGCGCGCGGGCAGATCCGCGGCGACACAACCGGAAGGTTGAAGATCATTTTCCACCGCGAGACGCTCGAGGTTCTGGGTGTGCACATCATCGGTGAAGAGGCCGCTGAGCTGATTCACATCGGGCAGGCCGTGATGATTCTGAAGGGCACGCTCCAGTACTTCGCCGATACCGTATTCAACTATCCCACCCTGGCCGAGTGCTACAAGATAGCGGCTTTCAACGGACTTAATAAGTTAAAGTAACTCACTGGCCCGGAAATGGCCGATTCCTGAGTGGTGGGGCGGACTTCAGTCTGCGGCGGGCTTCAGCCCGCCATCCACGAACCAAAGGATGTCTTCGGCAGGCGGACTGAATCTCGCGTTCCCCTCTGGGGAAGGCCAAAGCGTGCCCCACCGAAACAAGGCTACCGGGAGTTTCGCCATTCTGCCTTCATTATCCTGCATCATTCTTCGGTATCCTTCCCCACCGGAGACCAAAACATTCGGACCTGATCCGGGTTTGTTTCGACAGGTAGGAAATCACCCCATGAAACGTTATTTAGTAATTTTCACAGCCCTCGGCGCGATGGCGGCCGGTATGGCTCTCGCGCAGACTTCCGCGCCGTCTCCGGCGGCCCCGAAGGCGCGTCTGACGAAGAACCTGATCCAGGCACTGGACCTCTCCGCCGCACAGAAGCAGCAGGGCAAGACCATTTTGCAAAACACCAGGCAGCAGACGCAGCCGCTGGCGCAGCAGCTCAAAGCGGACCGGCAGTCGTTGAGCGCCGCCGTCCAGTCGGGCGATAGCGCGCAGATTCAGCAGCTCTCGACGGCGATGGGTACGCTACACGGCCAGGTACTGGCGATCCGGTCGGCAGGCAAGGCGCAGTTCTATGCGTTGTTGACGCCCGACCAGAAGGCCAAAGCCGCGGCCTTCGAGCAGAAGGCGCACGAGGTTCTGGGCGGCAAGGGCGAATAAGAATTGGGGGGAGTCAGAATGGGGCGATCCGGGTCTCGAGCCGCACCATTCTGACTTCAGCATCCTTCCTCATCCTTCCGTACCCTCCTTCTAGTGCTATCCTTCGGACAAGGCGCCGATGAAATATCACAGGGCTATGTGCCTGGCGGGTTGTGGCTTCCTCGTAATCGGTGCGTTGTGCGCCTTCCAGCGTCCCTTCCGCCAATACCCCAGCATGGAAGGGTACGACGAGATCGCCTTGCCGCCCGATTATCAGGAGCCGAGCGAATGGGTCTTCGCCCGCCTGATGTACCCCGAGCATCCCGAGGGGCTCTTCGGTCCCATGGGGCGTCGCGGCCGATTCGGCGGTGGCGGCTTCAACATGGACTGGCGCGAAGGCTTCACCAGTTGGACCCAGGATTATCCACGCGCCGACCGGCACTTCGCGGCGGCCCTCCGGCGTTTGACCCGCCTCAATGCCCGCTCCAGCGAGCAGCCCTCCAATCCTGACGACCTGGACGATTTCTACAACTGGCCCTGGCTGGCCGCCGGCGAAATGGGCGATTGGTTGCTTACCGACCAGCAGGCCAAGACGCTTCGCGAATACCTGCTGCGCGGCGGCTTCCTGATGCTCGACGATTTCTGGGGCGCTGAGGAATTCGGGCGCTTCAACGAGAGCATGAAACGCGTTTTCCCCGAACGTCAGGTGGTCGACCTGGATGACTCGGACTCCATCTTCCGCGTGGTATACGATCTCAAAGACCGCTTTCAGATTCTCGGCACCTGGGCGATGCCCGGCTGGGGCCGCGGCGGAGGCGGCGGAATGTATCAACGCGCCGTGGGTACCAAAGCCCACTGGATGGGCATCTACGACGATCACCAGCGCGTGATGGTGGCCATCTCGTTTAATTCGGATATCGGCGACTCGTGGGAGTGGGCCGACGATCCGCGCTACCCACAGGAGATGGCCGCGCTAGGCATTCGCATCGGGGTCAACGACGTAGTTTACGCAATGACGCACTAAGCGGAATCGTCACTACAGAGACACAGCGCGGCAAAGCCGCAAGCTTTCAGCGATCAGCTTGGGGGCCGCGCCGTAGGCGCGCTCCAAAGAGTCAGTGACAGCCAAAGTGGTACGGCTGAAAATAAAAGACTTACGCGAGCTGTCAATGGAGAGCTTTCAGAGGTCAGCTTCCGGAGTATTGGCCGTCGGCTTTCGATTTGGCGGCTGTCCGGGACGGCAGCGCAGAATCGTCGCGGCCCGCAAAGAAACGATGATTTAGTGGGACAGAGACGCGAAGAGCACAAAGCCAGGAAACGAGGGCGCGAAGGAGACAGAGACCACATACGAGACTTTCTGGCACGGGGTCGCGGCGGTTATCGAGGCTACGCACTTCTGAAGTCAAGGCGTGAGGATGATCTCACCTTGACTGCAAGAACCTCAAGCCAATTAGCACAGCAGGGGAGTTCAGCGTCCAGGCCCCGAGGCGTTGCACTCATGGAAGCCGTCCGATCTCACCTTCGTCCGAAAAGAAAATTGGCCGCCGATGAACGCGGATCAACGCCGATTGAACAAGACTTGCTTCTTATCGGCGTTTATCCGTGTTCATCCGTGGCCAATAATGTTTGTGTGGTTTGCAGCTCATCCTCATTCCACGGAATCAGGAGTCCAGAGACTGGTTCGAGCAGAATCGCCGCCCACCCGGCCTTGGCCCATCGCTTCCAGCGCTCCAGCTTGGCGATTTTGATTCGCCAGCTTCAGCAGCCGGCATTACTTGGATTCGTCGATCACTTCCAGAGCATTCAGGGAGGCGTAGTTGCGGACCGGACGGAGTGCGATGGTGAGCTTGCCCTGCGGATCCGGCTCCAAGCCGTGAATGGGAACGATTACGGCCCGGCTGCTTCCGCGTGCTTCCTTGAAGATATCGAAGCCGCGGCGTACCGCTACACCGTTGCATAAGATGTCGAAGATCCGGCTGCCTATGCCACCCCCCGCGAAGTTTCCGGGGCCGAACCACGCTTCGGCGAAATACAGCTTCACGCCATAACGCCCGGGCGGTACCGGGATTTCATAAGTCAGGTTGCCAAACCGTTCGCCGCGGAGCAGATCGGGATCGTCGATATTCAGCACCGGCTCGGTGCGCACGGCTAACTGGCCCCGCCGGGAATAGCCGTCGGCCGCCCAGATGCGTCCCTGGCTGTCGGTGTAGGGGTGTTCGCGAGAGACCATGCGGATGGGAACCAGTTTCCCGTGAATTCCGGACGTAATCTCTATGGCGCTCACGATGGCAGGGTTGATTTGAGGTTCGAATCGCAGATGCAGTTTGCCGTCCGACGATGGCGAAATGTCCTTGAACGCCCGCGTATCGGCGGTATTGGAGCCCACGTCCCTGATGACATCGAACTCACGCAGAATTTGCGCGCCATTAGCCAGGACCTGGAAGACGCGGCTGGACTCTCCGCCCCCGGCCACATTGTTCTCGCCGTACAGCGTTTCCGCGAAATGCAGGCGGAGCTCGTAGACTCCGGGCGGCAGCGGAATGTCATACGAGAATACACCTTCCCGGCGTTGACGGTACAGACGCTGGTCACGGGTCCCGAGGATGGGGTGTCCAGCTCCTTCGAAGACGTCGCCGCCTTCAAAGTATGCGTCGCTCTGCCACACTTTTCCGAAGCGGTCCGTATAGGTGCCCTCTTTCAGGCCAACCAGGATACGAATCTCATGCGAGGCTGAGGAAACAACTCCGGCCACGGGAGACGCAGCCACCTTCGCCGTCGCGCCTGAGACGGCTTTCCAGGCAATAACACCGCAGAGAGCGAGGGCCAGGCAGGGTATTGCGATCCAGAATCGGTAACGGTACCTCGCAGGCTGCGGAAGCTGCTTCGGTTCGGAGGGCCCAAAGGATATAGAAGTCAGCAGCGGGCCAACTTCCTGCGTCTGCTCTATAGCGGGCGGCGCTGAATCGGCAGGTCGATCGGCCGGCCGATCGGCATTCTCCAGGCTCGCAGGCGCGGCTGGGGCTGGCACACTGAGCGTCAACTCCGGCGCGGGCTTGGGCGCGGGCTTGGGCACGAACTGCGGCGCATACTGCCCCGACGGAATATCGATCCACACGGCGTGGCGCGCGCCTTCGGACTCATAGTACTCGCGCAGGCGCTTGCGCAAACGGTAAGCCTCCACGCGAACGATGGAGTTACGCTTCGGATCGAAGTCCGCAGGCCGGCCCAGGGCTTCGACGGCAACATTGTACTCCTTGATATGCTCCGTCTCACCTTCGAAATACTTCTCGCATATGTAAGTGAGTACCAGTGCCAGATTAGGAGCGCGATCGAAGATACCGGAGGCCAGCACGGATTGCAGTTCCGTCCGTTCCTGTTCGAATTCGCAGCCCGGTTGCACTCCACGTATCATATCTCTATTCGCATCCCAGCGAATCATGACGTAGGGCCGAAAAATCGCCGCCGGCGGGGCTGACGGCCGGGGAGCCCGCACCAGGCGAAAGTTGAGGATGGCTTGCTTGACACCGTTGCCGGTGATGGTGACGTCCTCGGGCTCGAGGTCCGTGACAGGCTTTCCCTTCCGGCCGCGCACCACGCCCTCGAGCAGAACCTCGTCTACGTTCGTTGTGGCAGTGGACCGAGGCTGCGGCAGTCCCGGCACCGCCGGGATTATCGAATCTCATGGGACCGGGTTCCTTTCAAGATGTCTGGCAATCCATAATTGCCGGGTTGTGGGTTCGGCTTCAGCCCGCGACAGGCTTCAGTCCGCCCACCGGCGAATTGAAGCCCGCCCCGCTAAGATGACGTGCGCTACTGCTCGAAGCGAATCGTCGCGCTGGAGACCGCGGAGGTGCTCCCTTGTTTCGCCGTGGCGCGGATATCGTAGGTACCGTCCGGAATGGCGGCGGCAGGTATGGTCATGAGGTATGGAATGCGCCCCTGCGCATCCGCCGGCGGCAGTTCCATCGGCACCTTCTGAAGGGTCTGTCCTTTCTGCATAAATTCGATTTCCACGGTGGGTTTGCCGGGAATTGTGGCATCCTGGTAGACCGTGAAGAACAGCCGGAGCGCCGCATCAGGGACTTTCTTGATAGTCATGTCCAAGGTCGGTGTCAGGCTGTTGCCCTGGAACTGAAGAGGTTCATTGGGGTCCATCCCTTTCGGATTGGGCGTAGCCGAGCGTATGGGCAGCAAGTTCGAGATACCCACACCGTTTGCGCCCGCGACCGTGAATTCAGAGTGATCCACGCCGATCTTCTGGTTGGCTTCATCCAGCACGGCAACGTCCAAGGTGTATTTGCCCGGAGCAAGAACGAAGGTAGTCTTATCCAGGAAATTGCCCAGTTTGTGCTGGTCTTCGGTCACCTTGAACGAGCGGTCGCGGGTGACTTTTTCCACCACCTGGCCGGTGGAATCTTTTACCAACGCCGCGAAAGAACAGTGCACGTCCAGAGTTCCAAGACCCTTCGTAGCCTCCAGGACATGCATCGGCACTTCCACCATGACCGCGACGCTGGTCCCTTCCTTCTTGGGCTGGAGTTGTACGGCGCTGGCGCGAAACTCGACGTCGAAGGGAAGCTTGCCGTCGGAGATCGCCTTGAGCAGCGGCAATTCGAAAGGCGCCAGGCCCGCGGCGACCGCCTCCGGCGGCAGCGCGAAATAGCCGCTGCGGGCGTGAATCACCAAGTCCTTGCGCGTGGAGGCTACCGACAGCTTCCGGAAACTGCCGTCGAAATTCGTGACGGCCGGATTATAGGAGATCTCGTAATAGCTGCTGATCTCCTCGTTGACGTGGCGCAACGGCACCCGCAGGTCGTTGCTGTCGCCGATGAGGAAACCGCCGGTGGACTCGGCCAGATCGCGTATCGCCAGTTGCACATTGGCGCGGCCGGCGGTCTCGATGGTATCTGCAGCCTTCATCTGATCCATGGTTGCGCCGACTCCCGGCAGCGTGGTGGCATTGCTGGATGCGGCGCCGCTGTTCAACTGGCCCATGGCGCCGGAGTTTTGCTGGCCTACCATTACGCCTCGAGTATCCACGCTATAAAAGGTCACATTATTCCGGTTGGCGGTGGCCAGCAGATTGCGAAAGATGTTATCCAATTCCGGGCCGCGGTCCATACCGGCCGTAAAGTACATGACGCTCTTCCGGCCGGGCATCGGGCGCAACCCGTCCACCAAAGCCTTCAAGGCATCGATCGACAGCCTGGTACTATTGGATTGCGCCGACGCATCCATCCTCAACATGTTCAGCATGACGCGGGACAGCACTGGCGCCAGCACATCTCCTGTGGGCGCGGCCGTGCCGCCCACCTGCGTGCCGGCGTTTTGCGCCGCCGCCGTCAGCGTATTCACGTTCTGATCGGCGCCGTTCACCGTCTGACCATTCAAGTTGATTTTCAACTGGGCCATGATGGCGTCCGATTCCGAAGCCAGCCGCGGCGCGCTCACCCCTTGGGTGGCCTGTTCGATGGCTTTGATCAGCGCATTGTGGTCTTTTGTGAACTGCTGCAAAACCAGCAGCCTGGTATCGATGACCACCACCGAATAGTAGACGTTGGTGCCCTGGTCTCCTTTGACCAAATCGATGGCCGCCTCTCGCGACAGCTTGCGCTGCTCGGGAGCGGACAGCGGCTCAAAAGCCAGAGTCACCAAACGTATCTGGCGTAGCGGGTCCAAAGGCGTAGCGGCGCCGGTGGAACTGACGGCCTCAGTGCCGCGCACCTGGCGAAAACTGAGGATGGTTTGTTTGGAGCCGTTGTCGGTGACGTTGAGTTCCTCGGGCGTGAGGTCCGTGATGGGCTTTCCCTTTTTGTCACGAACCACCAAATCGAGCAGGACTTCGTCGACGTTGGTCTTAATCGTCGTGGTCGGTTGCGCTGCGGGTTGCTGGGGGATCGCGGGCGGCGCCGCGGCCAACAGCATGAGTGCGGTCGGAATGAGGAATTTCATGGAATTTATTGCCCTCCTAGATGTTCGAGCCGTTTGAACGCGGCGGTTTCGCGCGCGGCGTCTTCTTTTTTGCCGAGGCGGCTATACGCTGCCGCCAGACTGAAATGCACATCCGGAACGTTGGGTGCGAGTTTCACTGCCTGTTCGAGTTCCGTGGCGGCGCGCGCCAAATCCTCGGAAGCCTGCAGAGCCCGGCCCAGAGCAAGGTGCGTAGCGAAATCGCCGGGGCTGGCTTTCACTGCCAGTGCGCCGTATTCCACAGCGGCCTTGGCGTCCTCGCGCTTCAATGACATGACGCTGAGACTGACCAGCGCAGGCACGTGATCGGGGGCCAGAGCGATGGCTTTCCTGATTTCTTCGATTGCCCGGTCGGCGTCTTGAATGAAGAGGAAGGCGCCATACCGGAAATGAACGTTGGGCTCCGACGGATATGCCTTGAGCATTTCCTCGAACTTCTGGTTGGCCGCCTTGTAGTCTTGTTGCATGCCGGTGGTCATCGCATCGCCCATTCTGAAAACCAGTTCCCGTTCCGATTCCGGCACCTCTGTGGGCAACCAGGGACGCCTGAGCCCGGCGATTCCTGTGGCGGCGATGATATCGGGATCGGACGCCTTCTTCTCTTTTCTAGTTAGATCGGTCAGGATGGCAACGGCCTTTTCGAAATTTCCTGCCTTGGTCAACACTAGCGCGTAGTGCAGACGCGCCGCATGGGCGAGTTCGGGGTTTTCGTTAAACCCTAACTGCTCCACGTGCGCGAGGTCATCCAAGGCCGAACCGTAATTGCGCAGCCCGTACTCACAAAGCCCAGCCATGGTCCAGCCAGGCGTGCCATCGGGTTTCAATTCGTCGAGCTTATCGAACGCCCAAACACAGTCCTTGTATCGATCGAGATCGTAGGCGATTGACCCTAAATTCCACAGACCCTCTTCCCAATTCGGTTTCAGCTTCAAGGCCTTTTTATACAGCTCAATAGCTTTGTCCAACTGGTTGGCGTCGCGAGCGGCCTGCGCTTGGGTGGAGACGGTCGAAAAGGAGGATACCGGGGTTTGAGCCGCGCCCTCGCGGCAGGGGGTGAGTAACGCAAATAGCAATACGACGCGGGCCGAAAATTGCATTTCAGTTCATGGTATCTCTTTGAGACTCTGCGGGCGATGGCACGAAAGAAAAGGCGGCTTCCGAAAACGGAAGCCGCCTTTTCCCTTGCACCTGCCCTGACGCCGCGACTAGAAGTAGAACTTAATCGCGACTTGTACCACGCGATGGCCCTGCTTCTGGGTAACGGTTCCGAACAAGGGCGTATTCACTGCCCCCGTGGTCCCATCGAAGCCGAGGCCCAGGTTGCCTCCATTGAACGACCACAGAGGATGGTTCAGGAAGTTGTACGCATTGAAGCGGAATTGCAGCTTCTTGGACTCGCTGATGTTGAAATTTTTGAACATTCCAAGATCGGAGTTGAAGAAGGCTGGTCCGTAGATGGCCGGCAGCACGGTCCCCCCGTTCTGGCCGATAGCCTTGGGGAAGGTGAAGCAGTTCGGATTGATGTACTGGTTGGTCGTGAGTCCCGACGTGGGATTGCAGGTCAGGATCGGATTGAGCTGAATGTCGCTCGTGCCCAGGAGTGACACGTTGCTGACGTTGAAGGTGGTGCCGGGAATCTTATAGCTGTTCAGGTTCATGCCGAAATTCTGGCCTGAGTTGCCAGTGAGGTTCGGACCGCTTTCCAGCTGAGTGATTCCGGACAGTTGCCATCCGTTGACCAGCCCTTTCCCGAGCGCGTTGCTCTTGACGGGGCTGCCCAGTTCGATGGAGTATGCGATGTTGAAAATATGGGTGCGGTTCGACGCCTGGACGCCGTAATCGTTACTCAGATTGAACTGATCCAGAGCCGGATTGACTATACCCATAGCCTTGCCATAGGTATAATTCATGTTGATCGTGTAGCGGCCTTTGGTGCGCACCCAAGTGAGCTGCATCGAATTGTAGTTGGCATACGCGTTGTTGGTTGCCAGGTACAAATCCGAGAAGCCCAGCAGGGGCCTGAAATTATTAGCGGTCAGGCTATTCGGATCTACCCCTGCGTTCTTGCTCGCGAGCATCGAACCCACCGGAACCAGGTTGATATTGGAGCCGGCTCCGCTGCTGTTCGACAAGGCGTTGCTCTTGTTGCCGACATAAGCGACCTCCAGCAGGCCGGACCATGGGGTCCGCTGCGATATTGTGAAGTTGTAGTTGTCGGTGTAAGGCTGCGAGTTGTCCTTGCTGTCCACCGCCGCGGGGGAGCTGGCTTGCGCGCTGACGTTGATCGACGAGAGGTTCCGCGCCAGCAATGGGACTCCGTTAATGTTATTGCCCAAGCTGATGCTTTCGACGCCCGCAGCTGCATCCAGGCCGCTGGTGAACTGGCCCGAGTGGTAGTAGTAACGGCCCCATCCGCCGCGCAGAACGGTCTTGCCTGAGCCGCCCAAATCATACGCCACGCCGAGGCGCGGTTGATAGAAGAACGCACGGGTCGGGAATCCACCGATGGGAACCGATTTGTCTTTACCATGCCATTCGAATCCGCAGTATTGGATAGGCTGGCACGCCGCACTGTACTCCGATGGGACGAAAACGGAATAGCCAAAGCCCAAGCGGTCGGCCCAGGGTTGGAAGTGGCTGAGGCGCAGCCCGAGTTCCAGCGTCAAACGCCGGGAAACCTTCCAGGAATCCTGCACGAAGCCCTCATAGGTGTTGTAGGCAATATCGTTAACGCGATTGAAATTGGTCTCTCCGTAGCTATTCAGATTGCCGTACAGCAGGTCGGCGTATTCATTGCCGAACGTGTTGGAGTTATTCCCGCTAGACACCTGCAGGTAGCCGTTGGAGTTGTTGTTGGCTGGCTGCGCGTTGCGAATCCATTCCCAGAAGACGCCCGCCTTCAAGGTGTGGGTTCCTTGCACTCTGGTGACGGTGTCGCTGGCGCTGGGCATATATTTGTCGGCGTAGAGACCTTGCGAGTTGCCGCCGTCTTCGAATCCGCCGGGGTTGAACACGAGCGCGGCTTCCTCGGTCTGCCACCCGTTGCCACCGAAGGAAGGAATCTGCGCTACGCCGTTCTTAAAGAGTCCCTGGTAGTTATAGCCAACGCTGGTACGGCTCACCTTCGTGGGATCTTTGAAGACGTTGGGGAACCCGATGTAGGTATAGGCGAACACGAATTCGTTCGTCATGGTCGGGCTGAACACGTGGGTCAGCGAAGCGGTAACGCTGTTGGACTGGTTTTTTCCTTCGATGGGAGTCGGATAGGGAACCTGGTCCGTCTGCCGCCACCACAGTCCTACCGGGAACTGCTGGGTTTCCTTCTGCAGATTGTAGCGGACGAACAGCTTGGTGTTGTCGCTAACGCTGTAGTCCAGGCGGCTCATCCACTGAATGTTGTTCTGGTTGAAGGTCTCCGCCTGCACGTAGTTGTAACCGCCAGTGACGTTGGCATTGGCGTTCGGCTGGGGATACAGATTCATCAGCGACTGCATGTTCTTGTCGATCTGGCTTGCCGGAATGATTCCTCCGGGGAACATCGCCAGCGCGGCGGCGTTCATCTGTCCGGGAGCGGCGCCACTCGCGATGATGTTGCCTTCCTGGGCGACCGAGGCAGGCGAGAAGTTGCCGCCGATTTCCGAAGAGGTGGGCACCGTGGCGCGCAACAGGCCGGTATCGAGCACCTGGTAGAAGTACTCGAACCCGGTGAAGAAGAACAATTTGTTGCGGTCCTTATTGAAGTGCGTGCCTGGGATCAGGACTGGTCCGCCAAAGGTGCCGCCGGGGTAGTAGTACTTGTTTTCCGGCCGTGGTGCGCCGCTGGTGTTGAACAGCGCGTCATTGGCGTTCATGGCGTAGTTGCGGGCGTAGAAGAAGCCCGAGCCATGAAAATCCTTGCCGCCCGATTTCGCGGTCGAGGTGATGACGGCTGGCCCCTTCTGGTTCGAAGCGTCGAAATTCGACATCTTGACCTGGATCTCGGAGATCATGTCCGAGTTGGGATTCACCGGAGTATCGCAATTGCAGCCGGGGTCGGAAACGTGCGCACCGTCCGCCGTGATGTCCAGCGAGTTACTCGGCAAACCGTTGTAGGAATAGGCGTTGTTCAGCGGGCTCTGGCTGCCGGCATCGCCGTTGGCGTTGATGCCGATGGTTTCGCCGTTGTAGTTCGCCTTGTTCGACGTACCGTTCTGGATGCCGAAGCCGGGCATAATTTTGATGAACTCGGCGGCATTGCTCCCGATCGCGACGTAATTCTGCAACTCCTTGGTCGTGATCAGGTTGGTTTTTTCCGCGGAATCCACCGGCGCGACCTTGTCGACCTCGCCAGTCACTTCCACGGCTTCCGTAGTGGTTCCAACGGTTAGCTTTGCGTCGATGTTGCGCTTCTCGCCGCCGGACAACGCAATTCCGGTGACCTTAAACGTCGAGAAACCTTTGGCTTCGATGACGAGTTGGTACTCACCCACTGATACCGATGCAAACGTAAAGTAGCCATCGGAGTTGGTCACGGTGTCGCGCTGCGACCCGGACTGTGAGTCCTTCAATGTGACTTTTGCCTGGGGTACTACAGCCGAAGACTGGTCGGCTACAATGCCCGTCAGGGTCGCATAGATACCTTGCGCGGCAAGGTTCGTTGCGAGAATCATTGCAAACGCGAATCCAACTAGGATTTTCTTCATATTGGAAGCTCTTCCCTTTTTCTAATCTCACCCACCGCTTCCCAGGAAGCTCAACCTCCGTTGCTAGGCCTTCCTGGAGCTTGGCCTAGTATAAATGCACTATGCCTGCGGGAAAAGGCTAATGTACGGAGATGCTGTTAACGAACGGGTTTCGGCAAAGGCCATCGAAGCGTCTACACCCTTCGATCCATTAACCGGAAGAGGGGTGCCACTGATTTTCTGTACTTTGGCAACTTAATATGTCTTTTGGGATAGAAGAGAGGGCGATCTCCTTTTCCTCGAAGTTCGGGGTGGAGAGGGGGCTAACGCAAAAATGTCTCTATAAATCAGCACGTTAACGCTGGGGTTAACGGAAGTTCGGTGAAGTCGGAAGCTATGCTTCCGGCCCAATCGATGATAGAATTTCCACAACAGGGGAGCTGACTGGGTTGGTCGCACGAGCACCTGATAGCCGCGGTTCTCGCCGTCTGCATACGGGCTCAAACTCCGTCTGGAGTGGGCCATTTCGTCTCCGGCAGGGGCCATTCGAGCCCAGCGTCTCAGCCGCCGCGGACCATAATGCCTCCCAGCTCACCACCGGCCATGCGCCCCCTCCCTTAAGCTGCAAAAATCTGGCTGACCCGATTCGCTCCAGTTGGCCACGGCCGGAAAGTGGGGTTCCAAGCCGCGTGAGGCCGCGGGCGGAAGAGTCCACACCACGCCTGCGCACGGACGTCCGTCGATCCTGTGGGACCCGTACGCGCCTGGCCCCTCCAGCGAGATGCCGGAGCGCCTGCCGCCGACGAGGCAGCAAATGGCCATGAAGGTGCACCTCCCAGGCTTTGTCGGCCTATGCCTGATGCTGCCTGGATTGCCACTCCCTGCCGCAGGAGCTCCGCCGCTACCGGGCGATGCCGTGTGCACCGCCTGTCATATCACGCAAGCGACACACTACCGCACCACTCCTATGGCGGACGCGCTCGAAAAAGTCGACGAGTGCACCATTCTCAAGCAACATCCGGACCTCTCCTTCCAGGAAGGCCCATACCATTCACGCATTACGATGCAGGCCGACAGCAGTATCCTGACGGTTAGTCAGGGCACCGAAACGCTTACGATTCCGCTGCTGTGGGCCTTTGGACGCGGGAAGGCGGGCCAAACCTATGTTTTCGAATACGATGGGGCCATGTACGAGAGCCGTGTCAGCTTCTACAACGCTCTGGGCGCTCTGGACCTGACAATGGGAGCGTTGGGCTCCCAGCCGCATAGTATTGTGGAGGCGGCGGGCCGCCGCATGGACGCTATCGGTGCACGCGACTGTTTCGGATGCCACTCCAACGGCGGCGTAATCGACAAGAAACTACATCTGGAGTCGCTGGTTCCCGGCGTCGGCTGTCAATCGTGTCACGGTCCCGCCGAAAAGCACACCGACGCGGCGTACGCCGGAGATCCCGTTGCCGCCGAACTGCCGCACCTGGGGGCGCTCTCAGCGGGAGATATGGCCGATCTCTGCGGCCGCTGTCACCGCACATGGTCCCAGATCGCCCTCAGCGGACCGCGCGGCGTCAATAATGTCCGTTTCCAACCGTATCGCCTGGCCAACAGCAAGTGCTTCGACCCGGAGGACCGCCGCATTCGCTGCGCGGCCTGCCACGACCCGCACGGCGAGGTCGCAAGCAATCTCGCGACTTACGATGCCAAGTGCACTGCCTGCCATGCTACGGCGCTGCATACCAAAGTCTGCCGGGTGGCCAAGGGCAATTGTGTCGAATGCCATATGCCCAAGCTTGACCTCCCCGGCGCACACGCGAAATTTACCGATCATCAGATCCGCATAGTCCGCGCCGGCAGCCCGTATCCCAATTGAGAATTCGACCGACCGCGGCGAAGCTGTTGGCGCTTGGCTATTAGCGATTGGCTCCATTGCTCCTGCGGCGCTATCCGCATTGAGTCAGTGGAAGCGATCGGCTGTCAGGGGTCAGCGTTTTGGGGAATTGGCCTTTGGCTGCTGGGCATCAGGAGGGCAGAGTCTGAACGTCCGGCCCCCGGCGAGTTTCGCGGCCGGGGAAATTGAGTTCAGCCGCAACGCTGTTGTGTGGCAGCCAATCCTGGCTGCAGGCGGGCTATCCGCCCGCCCGGCGGCCTGGAAAGGCCGCCTGCAGGCAAGATTGCCTGCCACACGAACCGCACATATCGCCACTGCCGGGCTCATCCAAATCTCCACGAGAGCAGGAGGTCTGAATTTTGACCGAATCGAATTTTGACCATGGTGCGGGCTAGTTTATGGAGCTACACTCAAGGACTGCTCCGGCAGGAGGACTTGTCATGGAAAAACCACGGCTGAATGCAGCGCAGATGTGGAACATGAACCTGGGATTCTTCGGAATTCAGTTCGGTTGGGGCTTGCAGATGGCCAATATGAGCGCCATCTACGAGTATCTGGGGGCCAAACCGGACCAGATTCCCCTGCTGTGGCTGGCTGCGCCGCTGACGGGATTGATCGTACAACCGATCATCGGCAACTTAAGCGATCACACCTGGTGCCGGCTGGGACGGCGGCGGCCCTATTTCCTGGTGGGCGCGCTGCTCAGTTCCGCCGCGCTCCTGGTGATGCCGAATGTCTCCGCACTATGGATGGCGGCTGGACTGTTGTGGATGCTGGATGCTTCCATCAACATCAGCATGGAGCCATTCCGTGCATTTGTGGCCGACCTGTTGCCTGAGGAACAACGCACCCAGGGGTTCGCCATGCAAAGCCTGTTCATCGGCCTGGGTGCGGTGATCGCGTCGGCGCTGCCATGGCTGCTGACGCATTGGGGAGTCTCCGGGACAAGCGTGGCGGGCCACGCCATTCCAACCACGGTAAGACTTTCCTTCACACTCGGCGCCGCGGTATTCCTGGCTGCCGTATTG
>Ga0182013_10005571_pt1 | contig 14589 bp, 11 predicted proteins | sample 612S2MmetaG_FD_120487 | JGI IMG/M metagenome (GOLD analysis project Ga0182013, IMG submission 120487) | Permafrost microbial communities from Stordalen Mire, Sweden - 612S2M metaG | ecosystem: Environmental > Terrestrial > Soil > Wetlands > Permafrost | place: Sweden: Stordalen | collected... | reverse complement strand
TCGGCGAAACCGCCCATTTTCTTACCGAAGAAAAGGCCGACCAGGGGGTCGGCCGCGGACGAGGGCGTCCGCCCCACCCAGCAACCCAATCCACAGAACTTTTACGTCGCGCACCCAATTTTCAGGGTCGCCCTGAGGGAATTCCTCACAAAACGTCGTTTTACCAGGTGACGGAGGAATTCACAAATGACGATCCAGCAAACTGCCAAGTTTGTTCTGCCGATGGTGCTCTTTTGCGCCGCGGCCAGCGCCAACACCATTTTCAATTTCGACAACGATGCCCAAGGCACAGCCACGGGTTTCACCGATTCGATCGGTGGCCTGCTAGCCACCTTCTCCAGCTCCGCGGACCCCGGCGGGTTTGTGATCTACCCAACCATGTACGAAACTCTGACCGGCAACGTACTAGGCGATCCCGGTCCGGCCTTCCAGGACAATCTCTCTCTGAATATCGGTTTTAACCAGAATCTTTCGGCCATCACACTCAACTTCGCCACCTCAGATTTCATTACGCCCTCACCATTCACCCTTACCGCGTACGAAAACTCCAACCTGGTGGGATCCGCGACGTCCACCGGACAGTTTCTGTCGGGCTTCACATTCCCCGAAGGCGAGATCGCTTTTGCCGGAGGGGTCTTCAACCAGGTGGTGCTGTCATCCACCGCCACGGATTTTGCGGTCGATAATATCGACGTCCTCCCCGCCAGCCTCAATACCAGCTCAGTGCCCGAGCCGGGAACCCTATGCCTGCTCGGAACGAGTCTGATTCTTTTGGGCACCTTGCGGCGGCGCAAAGACGCGCGCAAGTAACCAGCCACCAATTTCAATCCAACCAAACTGAAAGGAAGAAAAAACATGAAAACCTCAATGCTACACGTGCGTCCCGCGACCGGAGTCGCGGCCTTCGCGATCCTCTCCCTGGCGGCAACGCTGGCTAACGCGCAGAGTACCAAGAGCATCTTTCCTCTGCTGCCTCCATCGGTGTCTACCATTCCCTCGAACGGCGACGTCAATCCCTACGGCGTTGTTTTCGTTCCCAAAACGCTACCGGCCGGCGGCGGATTGCAACCCGGCGACATTCTGGTTTCCAACTTCAATAATTCGCAGAACCTCCAGGGCACTGGCACTACCATTCTGCGAATCGACAGCACTGGCGCGACTTCCACTTTCTATACGAGCCCGACCGGCGGACTTTCTGCGGCGCTGGGCATATTGAGTAACGGATGGGTGATGATCGGCAACTTGCCAACAGCCGATGGTACGTCTGCGACGGCACAACCCGGAAGATTTGCCGTGCTGGACCGCTTCGGCAACTTCCTGGGGACGCTCGGCACCGCGGCGCAGATCGACGGCCCGTGGGGCATGGCAGTTTATGACACCGGAAGCAACGGCACGGGTACCGCCCACGTTTTTGTGTCGAACGTGTTGAACGGTGTGGTAACGCGCATCGATATCAGCTACACACCTGGAGGTGCGGGGGCGACCGCTCTCGTGCTGGCGCAGGGCTTCAATCATCGGGGCGATCCCGCGGCACTGGAACTGGGACCGTCCGGGTTGGCCTACAATGCCACCACCAACACCCTATTCGTCGCCTCGTCCTACGACAACGCCATTTACGAAATTCCGTCGGCGGCCACCACGAATTCGACCGTCACGGCCACGCTCTTCCTGCAGGATGCAACCCACCTGCACGGTCCTCTCGACCTGGCGATCTTGCCCAATGGCCACTTCCTGGTCGCCAACAGCGACGGTTCGAACGTCGACCCGAATCAGCCCAGTGAACTGGTGGAATACTCGGCTACCGGCGTGTTTCTGGGGCAGATGCCCGTCGATCCCAACAACGGCGGCGCCTTCGGCTTTGCGGCGAATAACATGGGATGGGGAACCATCCGCCTGGCCTACGTGGACGACAATACGAATACCTTGCACATTACGACAACGGTCCTGCAGTAACATACTCGCTGCAGAATTTGTGCCGCCGATAAATACAGATGAACGCCGATTCGAAATTTCCTTGATCGGCGTGAATCGGTGTTCATCGGCGGCCAATTGTGTTTGGAGAGCAGACCTGAAGCACACTCCTTGCCCGCCGCACCGCTATATGCAGTACTTGATATTCAGACCTCTTGATCTCTTGGAAATTTAGATGAGCCCGGCAGTGGCGTGGTTCGTGTGGCAGGCAATCTTGCCTGCAGGCGGCCTTTCAGGCCGCCGGGCGGGCTGGAAAGCCCGCCTGCAGCCAGGATTGGCTGCCACACAACAGCTAGCAGCCGCCTAAGAATTCGATGGCGCGGGGCAGGTCGGCGTACGAATACAGAAGATAGTCGGGTTCCATCTCCGGAGGCCCGCCGGCATTGCCGTTGGGACAGAACAAAATCGTCTTCATGCCAACTTGACGTGCCCCCAGAATGTCGCGGAACCGGTCGTTCCCCACGAAAATCGCCTCGTCCGGAGCGATCCCCAATTTGTTGAGGGCAGCCTGAAACAGCCGGGGGTCGGGCTTGCGAAAACCGTAATCGCCGGAGATGACGATGGGCGAAAAGTAGTCGGCCAGACCGGCGCGGTGCAGTTCCGGCACGGCGAATGCGCTCTGTGCATCGGAAACCACGGCCAGAGAAAAGCGCGTCTTCAACTGTGCCAGAATTTCCTGCGTCTGCGGAAATGCCAGCAGCCGCTTCCGCGTAATCCCGCGGTGCATTTCCGCCAGGAACAGCGGCATGTGCTGGAGTTTCTCCGCCGCGAGGGACTGCGTGTAGTCGGCGGCACACCGGCGCAACAATTCGCGCCACACCGCGACCACGTCGAACTCCGGATATTTTTCGGTACTCGCGGCGAACTGCTCCTTCATGATCTGGAAGTACAGGCCGCGGACGTCGCCGCGCCGCACCCGGATGCCCTGATACGTCAGGAAGTGCGAAACGGCGCGATACGCTTCCTCCATACACTCATCGGTTTCGATGTCGACCAAGGTTCCATTGACGTCGAATAGCAGGGCGCGGATCTTCGTCATGGTGTACGCAGAATGACTTTCGCTTCCTTCACCAGACGACTGCGTTGTACCGCGCTCACCCAGGAGTTTCGTGCGATTCGCAGCAGCGTGAGAGCCATCTGGAACGGCAACCGTCCGGTAATGGAGCGGAACGCCCGATCGCGGTCGGGGAAGTGGCAGGCATATTCCCAGAGGAAATGTCCGATGAACGGCTCGGCGGCGTGCGTGTGCCCATCGGCCTGCAGGAAATAGTGCTGTAGCTCTCCGGTAATCCGGCCGAGATCGAAAACGCGGTCGGCCCGCTTCATCCGTTCCAGGTCGATCGCGATTACGCTGAGGTCGCGGCCGAAAAGCAGATTGCTGGGGGTGGCATCGCCGTGCACGAACACCTGATTATCCTCCCACATCCGCGGCTTTTCCCGCCAGCAGTCGCGCAACCAGGAGAATTCGTTCACATCCCAGGCGCCGATGACCTGATTATGTTCCAGCCTTCGGACGAGCCGGTCCAGATACGCGCAGTCTTGGTTGAAGTCCACACCTTCCCCATTGGCCGTGCGGTTATGGAGTGTCGCGAAGAAATACGCCAGTGCCGTCAACTTGCTGAAAAGTGGCTGCGATTGTCCCTGGTGAATGGCGCCGTTTACGAAGCTGCTGAGGGGGACGCCTTCGGCATACTCCTCCACCAAAATGCTGTTGAGGTCCTCATTGGTGCCCAGTGGACGGACCACGTGGTGCGGGTAACCGGCAAGTCCGTAGGCGCGCAGAAGTTGCAGATTTTCGAACTCCTGGCGCATACGGCCTACCGCGGCGCCCGACTGGCGGTTGCCGGTCACGAAGAATTTACCGACTACCTGCGCACGGCTGTGACGCTCCTCATAGAGATAAACTTTGCTGTCCTTCATGCTGAAGACGCGAAACTCAGCCCCACCATTGCGCTTGCCCGCGCCCATTTGAGGCAGAACGTCATTCACCAGATAAGGATGCAGCGGATCGTGTGACGACAAATGTCCAAGGTACTGTTTCCCCACAGCCCCCTCAGGAAGAAGTAATCGATTCTGTAAGAATCAGACCCAGCGGCATTTCGAGTACTTATATGCCTTCAATTACAGAATCGTCATTGGATTGTAACACTTTCGAAATGTGCAGATAGGTTGGATGAAAACGCACCGGTCCGATTGTGTATGGGGCCATACGTTGGTACGAACGAGGGCCGGGACGAGGACGTCCCGCGCGGACCAGGGGGTCCGCCCCACCAGCGCCGAAGTGTTCCAGTTTTTACTCGTATCGCAGCGCCACCATGGGGTCGATCCGCGCCGCCCGGCGCGCCGGAACGTAGCACGCCACCACCGACACCGCACCCAATAGCAGCACGGATGCCGAGAACACCAGCGGATCGGCGCCGTTCACCTGGAACAGCATGCCCGACAGCACGTTGCCCAGGAGCAGCGAAAGCACCAGTCCCACTCCCGTGCCGACAGCCATCAGTTTCACACCCTCCCGCAGAACCAGAGCCTGGGTCTCCGCGGCGCTGGCGCCGAGCGCCATGCGGATGCCGATCTCGCGCGTGCGGCGGGCCACGCTGTAAGCCCGCACGCCGTACAGTCCGATCATGGAAAGCAGCAGCGCGATGCCGCCGAATAGGGAGAACATCTGCGTGCCGGTCTGCATCAGCCAGTAATCCATGCTGGATTCCATGTGCGATCGCATGCTCGTCACCCCTAAGACCGGGAGGCCGCTATCCACGGCGCGGATCTCCTGGCGCACGGTGCCGAGGAAGCGCGCGGTGGAGTCCGCATCCATTGGGGTGGTGCGGAGATGGATGTGCATGTTCGCCATATACTGCTGGCCGAATGGCAGGTAGAGGTGCGGCTGGCCAGTGGCATCGCCTTCACCTCCGGACGAGTGTCCCACGCCCCCTCCGATGATGTGCTCGCGCACATCGCCGACGATGCCCACGACTTCGACATCGGGGACATCCTGCCCGGCCGGACCGAGGATGTGGAGGTGCTGGCCGACGGCCTCGCCATTCGGCCAGATGCGATGCGCGGCCTGTTTATCGAGAATGGCCACGGGATGCCCGTTTTGCGCACGTTCGGCGGGCTGGAAGGTACGGCCGCGCAGCAGGGGAATCGCCAGCGTCTGGAAGTACTCGCCGCTCACCACGTTGTAGCTGAGATCTTGCGGTTTCACCTGCGTGGCTCCCGCCGGTTGGACGTTCTTACCCAGCGATACCATACCGAACGGTACGGTGGCGGCGAGACCCGCGGACTCGACTTCCGGCATGGACTTCAGACGATCCAGCAGCGCGGTATATACCTGGCGGCCGCGCGTCTCGTTATATCCCGCGAGGCCCGCGTCGAACTCGGCCACCACGCGATTGTCCAGTTGGAAGCCCGGCTTGGCGCCGGCCAGTTGAGCGGAACTGCGGACGAACAGTCCGGCGGCGGTGAGCAGGGTCAGGGACAGCGACACCTGCGCGATCACCAGCAGATTGCGGCGCGAGAAGAGGCGTCCGCGGCCGGCGGAGGAGTCGGCATTGTCGCTAGAGCGAAGGTCGGACACCAGGTTCGGGCGGGATAGATTCCAGGCCGGGAAGAAGCCGAAGAGCAGCGTGCTAAAGAGGCAGAACCCCATAGTAGCGGCGAGGACGCGTACATCCGGACTGGTAGGGATCATTAAATCGAAAGGCACCAGCCGAAGCATCGAGTGCGTGAATAGAGTTGTGCCGCCGTAAGCAAGGAATAGACCGGCTGTTCCGCCGAGAATGGCGAGCGCCAGACTTTCGAGGAAGAGTTGCTGCACGATGCTGCGGCGTCCACCGCCGAGCGCCAGCCGGATGGCGATCTCTTTGCGCCGGGCGGTGCCGCGCGCGAGCATCATATTCGCCACATTCAGTGCGGCGATCAGAAGAACCACGCCGGACATGCAGAGCATCAGCGTGGCGGGGATCATGATGGCGCCATCGTCGGTGGGATTGGTGGAGATGCTGAGGCGGGAAAGGGGGTGCACGCTCAAGATCTGGTTCTTATTCTCGACCGGGTAGGCGCGCTCCATGGCAGCGCCGACGGCGGTGAGCTGGGTGTTGACGGCTTGCGGGGTCAGACCGGGCCGGAACCTGCCGATCAGGATCAGGAAATCGTTGTCGCGTGCCGCGAGCGGGCGGACGGGGCCGTCGAAATCGTTGCCCAGCGATTCGGACATGCTCAACGGCAGGTACAATTCCGGACTGAGAAGCGCCATGGTGCCGTTGAAGCCTTGCGGCGCGATGCCCACGACAGTCACGAAGCGTCCGTTCACGCGCACCGTGCGGCCGACGAAATCGGACGGAGCGCCGCTGCGCTTCCATAAGGAATAGCTGGCGATGGCGACGCCGCCCGCACCCCCGGGGCGCTCCTCGGCGGCTGTGAAGGATCGGCCGCGCCAGACCGGGACACCGAGCGTCTCGAAGAAATTGCTGGAGACCATTTCCGCCATGATGCGGCGCGTGGTATCGCCCTCGGCGAGACCGATCATCGCAATGTTATGCGCGGCGAGGCTGGAAAAGACGCCGTTCGAAGCGCGCAGGTCGACGTAATTCGGGTAGGAAAAGCCGCGGTAGGAGTCGGGCTTCTTGGAGTCGCGGCTGTAGACGCCGGTCAGTTGTTGGGGATTCTTGAGGACCAGCGGTTTCAGTAGAAACGCGTTGACCAGGCTGAAAATCGCGGTATTCGCTCCGATCCCGAGAGAGAGCACGGCGACTGCGGCCAGGGTGAACCCGGGCCGCTTCATCAGCATCCGAATGCTATAAGTGAGGTCTCGTCGTAACGCTGCGATTGCGGTCTGCATGGCGGTAGATACGAACTTTGACGGGGAAAGTTCAGGGGAATTAGCGGGAAGAAGCTCTCAGCTATCAGCTATCAGCTTTCAGCTGGCGCGGTGTGTTCCCTCGGCAGTAGCATTGCTGCCGGTTTTCCAGAACGACTGACTGCACAACACCATGAGTGATACCCGACAGCCAGGTAACGAGTCGGCGGTGTCTGCTTGAGCCAGCCCAATGCCCCAGAGCCATGTGAGTCCAGCTGAGAGCTGATAGCTGACAGCTGAAAGCAAGGTTTCCAGCTAGAAGACTTGAAAGCAAAACGCCTGATTCGAATCGCTCGGACTCAGCGAGTATTCTCCGGGCTCCAGGCTTTCATCCACCTCTACCTTCCAGACGCCGTCGGACGACAGCTTGGTCACCACGATGCGGATCGCCGTCGGAGGCTTCTTGGCGGTAAAGCCAAGCTCGCGATGGCCGTTTTTCGATTCGAATTTGTACAGCTGAAGATTTTTCGGCTGGAGCTTATCCGCTTTCATGAGGAAAATCGGCGAGGCGAGAGGCGTTTTCACGGAGGAATTCGGCCCGGCGATGATATAGTTGGTGTCGTCCTTCTTTTTTTCCTCTTTGGCCTCCACGGCCTCGGTGGGAATGAGCGTGTCGCCGTGTTTCAAGTACGGCAGATCGGGCTTCGGCGGCACCGGGCCGTCATATTTTTGGGCCGAGGCGGCAACAGCCACGGCGAGAGCCAGCCAGACAAGTCGACGCAGCATAAGAGATCCAATTCATATTAGCGCGCTTGCATGGAGCTTGGTCCGTGACGTGCTAAATGCAGTTTCGAAAGGGAAATACCATGAGCAAGAAGACCGATAAGAAAGACGAAATCGTGACCGGCGCAGCGAAAGCCACTGGCAGCGCGGACGCTAAGATTGCGGTACCCGCGGGAGTGGCCGAGCCGGCGCCGTTGCGCCAGAAGTCCAGCAAACCGGCAAAACTGCAAAAGAAAAATAACGTCCACTTGCCGCGCCTGGTGAAAAAGGCGCAAAAGAAAGCCGCGGCGGCGCAGGCACTGGCGAGGGCCTGAGCCCGTTCACCTGGGGATGTGGGTCCACCGCATGCCTCACGGAGCCTGCCGAGTAGGCGAAGGCCTGAGCCCGTTCACCTGGGGATTTGGGGGCCGAGTTTCTTGCGGCCGCGGCGCAAGCAATGGCGAAGGCCTGAGTCCGCTCACCTGGGGATGTGGGTCCACCGCATGCCTCACGGAGCCTGCCGAGTAGGCGAAGGTCTGAGCCCGCTCACCTGGGGATGTGGGGGCCGAGTTTCTTGCGGCCGCGGCGCAGGCACTGGCGAGGGCCTGCGCCCGTTCACTTCCACGCCAGTCCCATCGTAATCAGCCCAAATGCCGCGATCGCTCCGGCCGCTATGCGGTTCAGCCAGACGACCGCCCGGTCGTTGAAGCGATCGCGAAAAGTGCCCGACACGAGCGCCAGCAGCGTCCACCAGAACATCGCGCCCAGGAAGATTCCCGCGACCAGGAATACCGTGACCGTCCAAGGCCGGTGCTCGCCGAGTCCCAACACGGCGAGCACAGCGAGAAATGAGAGGACGGTGGTGGGATTGGTCAGCGTCAGCAGGAAGGTAGTGGCGATGTCGGAGCCAGCAGAAACTTCCTGCGACATTTCCTTCAGGGTCTTAGGCCGTTTGAAATAATAGACGGCCCCGATAGCGATTAGCAACAACCCCCCGATCACCCGGATCCAGAAGATCTCCCGCAACAACCATCCGATAATCAAGCTGATGCTGAACCCGGCGATGGAGCCGTAAATGGTGTCCGCAGCGGCCGCTCCTAGCCCGGAAACGATGCCGGCCGAGCGGCCCTTGGTGAGGGTGCGCGACACGCACAGCACGTTCACGGGTCCTACGGGGGCCGATATTGCCAGCCCTGCGACGGCCCCACGCAGGAGGAGTTCCCAAGGATTCATCAGCGACTATTATTGCTGATTACCGCCGACGCCAATGGCATCGCCCGAAACTACCATTTCCACGCGCCGGTTTTGTTGCCGGCCCGCGTCGGTATCGTTGGTCGCCACCGGGTTGGCCTTGCCGAATCCGACCGCTGTCAGGCTGTCCGCCGCGACGCCCTGCTGTGCCAGATAATCCTGGACGGCGGCGGCGCGCTGCTGCGAGAGCGTCATATTGTATTCGTCGGTGCCGATGCTGTCGGTGTGACCTTCGAGTTGAATCTTCAGGCCGGGATACGCCAGCAGAATGCCCGAGACCTTGGCAAGTTTTTCACGCGCGCCCGGCTTGAGAATGTACTTATTGAAGTCGAACAGCACGTCGCTGATATTCACTATCAGTCCGCGCGCTGTCTCACGGGTCTCCAGAATCGCCGCGAACTGCTGCTTCAAGCGCTCGCGAAGCTGCGCCTTTTCCTGTTCCGATGCCTGGTTCGCCTGCCGCAAACGGTCGGCCTCCGCCGAGGCAGCCGCTTGCGCCGTGAGAGCTTGCTGGCGCGCCGCATCCGCCGCGGCCTTTTCCTGCGCCGCTTGCTGAGCCGCCGTCAGCGCCTCCGCCTTCATCTGCTCCGCCTGCGCGCGCGCCTGTTCGGCCTGCACGCGCGCCTGTTCGGCCTGTTCGCGGCGCTGTTGATCGAGTTGCGCCTGCTGCGCCGATGCCTGTACTGCCGCTTGGGCTGCCGCTTCGCGCTCGGCCGCAGCCGCGCGTTCATTCGCTTCGTGCTCCGCGCGGATCTTGCGGATGGTGATGATGCGCGCGTCCTCGGCCATCTGCGCCGCTTCGCGCGAGTTGGTCTCCGATTCTTTGCGATCCTTGCTGCCGTTCAAAAAACCCTCGGCATTCTGCAAATCGATTGTGGCCTTCTGGAAGGTGTCGGCAGCATATCGGCCGGCGCCTGCCAGGCGCGCGATTTCCACGGCATTTTCCGCCTCGGCCAGTTGCAGCGGACCTTTTGGATTCACTCGGATAGGTTTATACTGGCCGCGGTCCATCACATATTGTCCGCGCTCCAGCAACTCAAACTTGGCATCGACTTGTTCCATCGTGCCGGCGGTATCCTGCGTGATAAAGTTTTCCGCCACCACCACGTCACTCGGCTGGGTCACCGCGAAGTATGGCTCCGCCGTGACGATGAGGCCGAAAGTCTGCAGGTCGGTGGTCGACAGCAGCTTGGCATGGCCGCCCTCGAGGACTACTTCGCCCAAGTTATTGGCGCGCCCTTCCGGAGTGATGGCCCACAATACATACGTCATATATTCCGGCCCGTATTGATTGGCGGCGGACATATGGTTGAGCTCCGTGGATACTTTGGTGGAACCCATCTGGCTCTGCACGCTGGCAGTTCCGCGCGCCGCGGGCAGCAGTTCCGTGCCGCGGAATTCGATGTGGGTAGTTCCGGTGCGGTGGTGATAGTTGACGGCTTTGGTGGTCCGCGCCACCACGGTCACCTTGAAGATCGGCATCGGCTGCGAAGTATCCGCGGGCATCGGTTGTTGGCGAGTGGGGTTCGGGGCTTGTGCGGCAAGCGACCCGATCGCGATTAGAAAACAAGCGGTGGTTCTCATTGGTTGAACTCCCCGGGGAGACGTGTGGCAAGCCACAGGCCGCTGTACGAGAGATCACGTCTCCGAGTTTAGGCCCCTGATTTGCACGCGTACCGACATGTACTGGCACGCACGCGCAATTCTACTCACGGTTGGCATGGCCGCCGTGCTCTCCGCAGCCACGGCAGCCGAGAGCTTGAGACGCGACGATCCACGATCCAGCGTCACAGAATTCCTGGAAGTCTGTGCACGGCAGGACTACGACACGGCATCGCAGTACCTGGATTTGCGAAGCTGGTCGCCGGCAAACCGCAAAAGTGCGGGGCCCCATATCGCCAGGAAACTGGAAGCGGCATTAAACGACGCGCAGTTTTCGGTGATGCGTCTCACGCAAAATCCGGAGGGCAGTTCCATCGCTGGGGGCGATCCGCGAGAGACCGTCGCGACGCTTATGGAAGGCGGACAATCTTACACGATCGAGTTAGAGCGAGTGGACCAACAGCCGGGACAATCGCCGGTTTGGGTTTTCTCTTCGGGCACCGTGGCGGCGGTTCTCAACCTGAACATCTCGAGCGGCGCTCCCTGGCTTTCCCACTACCTTCCGCCGTTCCTGATTACGGTGGATTTCCTTTCGACGCCACTGTGGGCGTGGCTCGCGATGCTGCTCGCGGCCATCGTTCTCTTCATCCTGGCGCGCATCTCCAGCCGCATCCTGCTTCCTATCTTGCAGAATGCCGCCGGCCGCTTTACCCCTCGGGCGCAATGGGGATGGGCGCAAGCGCTGGTTCGCCCGGTGCGCACGATTCTGGCGATCGCGATTTTTCGCGTCGTGCTGGAGGTGGTCCGGCCGGCCGCGGTAGCGCGCGTCTACATCGGGCGACTGTTGGAACTCACGATCATGTGGTCCATCGCCTGGTGCGCCATTCGGATTGTCGATCTGCTGCTCATTCGCGTCGAATCGAATATGGCGAGCCGGCGCGAATTCAGCGGCCGTTCTATTCTTCGGCTAGGCCGCAGGACTGCCAGCGTCACCATCGTCATCATCGTGATCCTGATGGTGTTGGGCAGTTGGGGATACAACACCGGCACGCTGGTGGCCGGCTTGGGAGTGGGGGGTATCGCCATCGCGCTGGCCGCGCAGCAGACCATCGCCAACATCTTCGGCGGCGTTTCGGTGATCGGCGACCGCCCCGTGTCCATCGGCGATTTCGGGAAGTTCGGCGACATTATCGGGACGGTGGAAGACATCGGCATGCGCTCTACCCAGGTCCGCACGCTGAACAGGACTGTGGTCAGCGTGCCGAATTCGGCGTTCGCGTCGGCCAACCTGGAAAATTATTCGGTGCGCGACAAGATTCTTTTCAACCCCACATTCCAGATCAAGCGGAGCACGCCCGATGAAGAAGTCTGGCATCTGATCGACGCGCTGCACAAAGCGCTGGAGGGCAATCGATCGGTGGAATTGGTCCCCACGCCAGTGCGGTTAGTGGGACTGACCGCCGCGGCATTTAACGTCGAGATCTTCTGTTACGTGCTGACGCCGGACATCGACGAGTTCTACAAGATTCAAGGGCAGCTATACCTGGCGATCAACGACGCGCTCTTGTCGGCGCATCTAGAGTTGGTGTAGGGTGGTGCGAAGACCGCTCCCTCCGGTCGCGGCTCAGTATTGGGATAACGCGTTTCTGAGCCGTGACCGAAGGGAGCGGTAGCTTTCGCCGGCGTCTATGCCACCACGGGAGCGTCCCAGCGGCATCCGCGCATATCGCCGGTCTTCTGGAATTGCTCATGCATCTTGAACGCGGCGGACAGCGTTTGCGGTGTGTGCCCGCCCTCCACGATTTGCACGTAGCTGTGCAGCAGTTCGCGATATTCGGGGTGGGCGCACTTCTCGATGATCTCGTTGGCGCGCTCGAAAGGCGACTTGCCGCGCAAGTCCGCCACGCCAAACTCGGTGGCGATAATCTGCACGGAATGCTCGCTGTGGTCAACGTGAGATACCAGCGGCACGATGGTGGAAATCTTGCCACCCTTCGCGATTGACGGACACGTGAAGATCGACAGGTAAGCATTGCGCGTGAAATCGCCCGACCCGCCGATGCCATTCATCAGCTTCCGGCCCATCACGTGAGTGCTGTTCACGTTGCCAAAAATGTCGACTTCGATCGCCGTATTGATGGAGATGACTCCCAGCCGCCGGATGACCTCCGGACTGTTGCTGATCTCCTGCGGCCGCAGTACGACTCTCTGCCGGAAGAACTTCAGGTTGTCGTAGACGCGGCGTAACGCGGGCGGCGTCACGGTGAAGGAGCAACTGCTGGCGAATGTAACGCGCTCCTGCTCGATCAGGTCCACAACGGAGTCTTGGATCACCTCGGTGTACATCTCGAACGGCGGAATGCCGGGATTTCGCCCCATCGCGCCGAGCACGGAGTTCGCGATGTCGCCCACGCCCGATTGAATCGGCAGGAACGGCCGCGGAATCATGCCGGCCTTGAGTTGGCCCGACAGAAACTCGGCTACGTTATTGCCGATGGTTTCGGTGAGCGGGGTGACTTCGCTGAACCCACGCGCTTCGTCCTCGAGGTCTGTCTCCACTACGCCCACGATTTTTGCCGGATCGATGGTGATGATCGGCGAGCCGATGCGGTCCGACGGCGTGTACACCGGAATCTGCTTGCGGTTTGGCGGGTTGGCCGGCTCGTAAATGTCGTGCAGCCCGAGGACGGTGGCCGGATGATGCCGGTTCAACTCGATGAGGACGCGATCGGCCAGGTTGCAGAATGTGGGCGCGGCGCCAACTCCCGACGTCAGCACGATGCCGCCGCCGCTCATGATATCGGCGGCCTCGATCACGGCCACATCCACATGCCCGAGAAAGCCGTAACGCGTAACCTGCGGCATCATCGACAGGTGCAGATCGAAGTAGGGAGTCTGCCCCGCGTTGATGCGGTCGCGCAGATCGGCATTGGTTTGGTAGGGTGTGCGGAATTTCATGGCGCGCGCTTTGGAGAGCGCGCCGTCGAGCGAAGGGCCGGTGGAAGCGCCGGTCAGGACGCCGATTTGAAATTCGTGCCCGGCCTGGTGCGCCGCGACGGCACGCTCCGCGATGGCCAGCGGAATCGCCTTCGGCGCGCCGGCCGGAGTGAATCCGCTAAATGCTACCGATTGCCCGTGCTCGATGAGCGATGCGGCTTCGGCGGCGGTAAGAGTCGGAAATGAATTAGTCATAAATGCAAGGGCTGTGCCCTTGAAATCCTTTCAGCATTTGGAGGACAGAAGTCAGGAGTCAGGGCTGTCTTACAATCTGTGCGCTTGCGAGCTGCGCTCGCATCGCCTTGGACAAGCTAAAGCATGTCCTACCTTCCAATCCGTCCATGCAAATCGTGCATCCGTTTTCAACCGGGCTCCGCCTGGAAGAGTGCCAGCAATTCGCGGCTGGCCGCGAAGGGTGTCTTGCGGCCCGTGCGTACTTCTTCTTCGAGCAGCGGCAGCCGAGCGGCCACCGCGCGATGACCGCGGAACAAGTTATCGAGCCCCACCATGGTGAGCTCTTGCATCCACGAAAGGGCCTGCAGATTCCGGCGGCGCTCGAGCCATCCGTTGCCTTCCAGCAACTGGCGATGGTCGACAATCATTTGCCACACGTCGGAGACCCCCGCGTTTTCCGCGGCGGAACAGGTCACCACGCGCGGCGTCCAACCATCGTGTGAGGCAGGAAAAAGATGGAGAGCGCCGGCATACTCCGTGCGCGCCCGCTCGGCCTTGGACTTATTGTCGCCATCCGCTTTATTGATGGCCATGGCGTCGATCATCTCGATGATGCCGCGCTTCATGCCCTGCAGTTCGTCGCCCGCACCGGCGAGCATCAGCAGCAGAAAAAAATCCGTCATCGAGCGGACCGCCGTCTCGCTCTGTCCCACCCCGACCGTCTCCACCAGAATATTGCGATACCCCGCGGCCTCGCACAGCAGGATGGTCTCCCGCGTGCTTCGCGCTACGCCGCCCAGATGGCCGCGCGACGGCGAAGGGCGGATGAACGCGCGCTCTTCCACGGACAACCGCTCCATACGCGTCTTATCGCCCAGGATGCTGCCGCCGGATATCGGGCTCGATGGGTCGACGCTCAGCACTGCGACGTTTTCGCTACGTTCCCGTATGAGATGCATGCCCAGGGCATCGATGAAGGTGCTCTTGCCGACCCCCGGCACGCCGGTAATTCCCACGCGCAGCGCGCGCCC
>Ga0182013_10005570_pt1 | contig 14591 bp, 9 predicted proteins | sample 612S2MmetaG_FD_120487 | JGI IMG/M metagenome (GOLD analysis project Ga0182013, IMG submission 120487) | Permafrost microbial communities from Stordalen Mire, Sweden - 612S2M metaG | ecosystem: Environmental > Terrestrial > Soil > Wetlands > Permafrost | place: Sweden: Stordalen | collected... | reverse complement strand
TAAAAAAAATCAGGAAGGAAATACAAAATCATCCTTACGTTGTTTTCCCGTTTTTAATGGACATAAAAGGCAGGCTTGAGCTAATGATACTTAATTCAACCTTTACCGACTTTTTTGCCAAAGAAACCGAAAAGGATATCAAACAATTATCGCTGCATTACGATTCGATAAAATTCTGGAAGAACTATGTAAACCTGGGCGAATTAAACCTGATTTCAGTACAATCTACCGGGCTGCTTTCAAAATACCACTACAAGGTTCACCAAAGCGATTATCAGGATATTATTGATAAATCAGACCGGGTTTTGATAGCTGAAATGATTGCAAAATGCGAAAACATAATTGCCAAGCTGGGGCAGAAAAGCGAAAGGCCTTTTGAGGAAATAGCGGTTAGAATGTTGCATTCGGCACTGCTTATACTATCGGGCGGAAAGCAGATTGCGGCAGGCCTTACAGAGCTGGAAGCCATGCTAACCAATTACCAGCAGGTAAACTTTAAGCGTTCAACATCCAGCATTTTTATGTGCCTGATGGTAGGCTACTTTTCAATAAAGGACTATCAAAAATGCAATCAAACTTTTAAACGGTACCTGAAAAGCATAAAAGGAAAATTGTTTTTTGAAGGCAACCACGTTAAAATCCACGCTTACTATTACCTGTCGCAGTGACTGGCAACAGGCAGTAAACAATACCCGGCCAAATTAAACACTTTGCTCACGGTCGATGGCAACGACGGCTCACAAAGAACTATCTGGCACATGGTTAATTATTTTCAATTACCTATTGCAATTCCGGAGGGAATGCTGGCTGCATTAAATTAATCTTACAAGCACTCCGGGAAGCTGTTTAAAATTAAATAAAATAAATACATGTTAACACAAAGTTCAATACAAACCTGCCTGCCGGTAGGCAGGGAACATCAGAAATATACTCTTTGTGGCCTTTGTATTGGCATTTTCCTTTGTGCTCTTTGTGTTAAATTGCATTTGGATTTAATTTTAAACAGCTTCTAAGTCATTGCTCTTTATAGCAACAGCAATAACTACTTAAATACAAAAGTAATATTGTAACCTTGCGGTTATAAAACATTGCCTCAACCGGATTAAACTACTGTATGAAAAAACTAAAATGGATATTACCTTTATTGATTCTTACTGTTATGCTGGGTGGCTGTCCTTATGGAAGCACGATACCCCTGGATACCACAGGAAAAAAAATTAATAAGGAGTTACTGGGAACCTGGGAGCCTAAATCGTCCTCCGACGAACAGTATAAGATTACCAAAGACGATGAATTCACCTACAAAATTGTCAAAACCAGCAAGAACACCAAAGAACCTTCAGTATACAAAGCATACCTGACCGAATTAGATGGCGAACTGTTTCTGAACCTTTGGGAAGAGAATGGCTCAACAGATAAGACCTACTATCTTTATAAACTTGAACTGAACAGCAGTTCCACCAAAGCCACCCTCTCATCGGTTACTGAAAATATCACTGAAAAGTTCACCACCCCTGAAGAGATGAGGGCCTTCTTCAAAAAATACAAAGGCCTGAGTTTCTTCTACGATAAAACACAGGACGTATTTATTAAGGACTAAATTTCATGCGTTGTTCCAGGTCTTCCGCCGCAGGCGGCCGACCTGGAACTATAAATAACGCAAGTCTCCCGACTTGCGATTTAATTGGACCAGCAATAACAAATATTACATATTTTAGCTGGCATGTGTAGAACTGCCTTATTCCTATCACTTGTGCTTTGCTCTTCTTTTGCCGCCGGACAAAGATTATATTTAAACAACGGTGTGGATACTATTGAACCCGGTGTAAAGGCCGCCATTCATTTTTTGCAAACCTACCTGGATGCATTCGATACTACCAGCAATCCCAACTATAGTAATTACTGGCCTGAAGAAGATTGTAAAAACCTAAAGCATCCTGACCCCATTGTATTTGCCATAGCAGGTGATTACCCCACTTATAGAATGGGAAGTACCCGCACAGTACTATATGTAAAGCCAGATACTAATTACATCCAAATTAAGACACTCTTTGCATGGACTGATACCCAGAATACGGTTTCGGTACTCGCCATAACCAACCATTATATAAAGGCAGATAACCATGCTCAATTAAAATTTATTAGCCCGCTTAAAGTTATTGGCGGTCAATGGCAAACCCAAACTGTAAGAAACGTAACCTATACTTATCCTTCAAAGCATGTCTTTAATAAATCAAAAGCCGACAGCTTGGTTTTAAGCATTGAGAAATTAGAACGGGAATGGGATTTAAAACCCATTTCCATTCATTACTATTTTGCTGACACCAAAGATGAAATTCAAAAGCTGAGAGGTTTTGATTACTCATTAGATATGGGCAACCGGGATAAACCATCAGGGATTTCTGATGACCAGGATAATGTAGTTTTCTGTTCGGGGCTTGATGAAAATTATTTTCACGAGGTAGTTCATATCTACCTAAACCACCTATATCCAAAATCACCATTACGCGAAGGTTTGGCAATTTTTTATGGCGGCAGCATGGGTCATAACCTGCAATGGCACACGCAAAGACTTAGTGCGTATCTACAAGCGCACACCGAAATCAACCTGGATAGCTTAGATAAGAAAAACTACTTTATCTATGTTGACAATTATACTAATCCTGCCGGCACCATCCGGGGCCTTATCTGCGCCCTGGTTTATAAAAAATCAGGCATCGAAGGTTTAAAACGCATGATGACTTATACAACCCTTGAAGAAATTTTTAATAAAGAATTTGGTTTAAAGCGCGGCCAGTGGGATAAATTTCTGAGAGATGCAACGACCTCGTATTAAAGCCTCCCCTTCGGGGAGGTTTGGAGGGGCCACTAAACCCCCACCTTTTCACCTGAAACAGCAAATATCTTTGCCAGCGTAGCCACGGCATAATCTATTTCTGTTTTGGTGTTATACTTACTGAATGAAAAGCGTATCGCCTTTCTGTTCGGGTCAGCCTTTATGCCTTCCAACACGTGCGAACCCTTTTCTGAGCCTGAAGTGCATGCGCTTCCGCCACTGGCGGCAATACCGGCAATATCGAGGTTAAATAAAGTCAGTTCAGCTTTGGCGTTGGGGGGTAATGAAACGCTCAGTACTTTATAGTTACTCCCCTCCTCAGTCCTGTCCCCATTAAATTCCACTCCGGGAATATGGGACTGTAGTTGAGCTGACATGTATGATTTCAATTCGCTTAAATAAGCCCGGTTCTCATCCATTTTTTCAATGGCAATTTCAAGCGCCTTACCCAGGCCCACTATGCTAAAAACATTCTCAGTTCCCGCCCGCATATTGCGCTCCTGCGAACCGCCATCCAGCAAAGGTTTTATCGGGGTGCCACTATTTATATAAACAAAACCAACCCCCTTAGGCCCGTGAAACTTATGCGCGGAGCCACTTAAAAAATGAATTTTTATTTTTTGAACATCTATCGGGTAGTAACCAATACTCTGCACGGTATCGGAATGAAAATAAGCGCCATACTGCTTACATAAATCTGCAACCCGCTCTAAATTCAGCAAAGTGCCTATTTCGTTATTAGCATGCATTAAACTCACCATCGTTTTTAACGACCGGTCCTTTAATAACTCTTCCAGGTGCTCGTAATCAACATGGCCTTCAGCATCCAGCTTTACAAAATCAACATGCACTCCTGTCCTCTCCACTGTCTCTACTGAATGCAATACACAATGATGCTCAATAACAGAAGAAATAATGCGTTGAACACCCAAGTCGCGCACAGCTCCTTTTATAATCATGTTGCTGGCTTCTGTACCACAACCTGTAAAAAACACTTCGGAGGTTGATGCATTCAGATATCTGGTAACCACCTTACGCGCCTTGTCAATGGCCGATTTAGCCTTTCGGCCATAGCTGTGGATAGAAGAAGGGTTTCCGTAAAACTCCGTAAGATATGGCATCATTTCCTCCAGTACAACAGGGTCAATTTGGGTGGTAGCAGCGTTATCCAGGTAAACTTTCATTCAAAAGTATTTGTCGCAAAAATAAGGGATTTAAGCGAATAGAGGTTTTAGTCACATTTTCAAAACCAAAAAGGCATTGTGTCGCACGGAGACACGGAGAAAACAGCCGAAGAATACAAAGAAATATTTTGAATGGATGACTTGATTAAATACTGATTTATAAAAAATGTATTTCCCGGCTGTTTTCTCCGTGCCTCCGTGCGAAACCTGGCTGTTTCCCCAAACTTGCGCGCATCAAATGGGTTTTTATCTTTACAGTTGTAAAACCGTGCACATGAACAAAATGCTTTTCATTGTTTCCCTGATCGTTGTTGTTATATATTCTATGGGCTGCAAAAAATGCTATACCTGTAAAAATACCTGCGTTCAGTGTACGGCTACGTTCAGCGGCCATGTTTTCAGCCAGATGCTTTGCCAGGATAGTTTCAACACTGTTGCCGCTTATGATTCAGCCTTCGCAGCCGATACCTCTATCGGGTATATATGCGTTGCTACTGCACCCACCTACGTTTACAATTTCTGTGTCAACAAACCCGGCGAAGAAGATTACCCTGCCTACTACGACCACGGCGGCCGCGCTCCCTGCGTAGCCAAATAAATAGTGCCTTTGTGGCAAAAAGATTTAAAACAACGCCCTCAATTCCGCCTTGCCTGTATGATAAGCCTTCATGGTAGACTTATCTCCGGGTTCAAAACCTGTCATCCTGCCATCATACGATAATGTTAATTGCAGGTTATTAATCAGGTTATGAGAAATACCTGCCGACCAAACTAAGTTGTTGCCATTCTGCAAACCATCAAGCATGGCATATTCCAGTTGCTCATTGGTATAGCCTTTATCATTATAAGTAATTGTAGCGTACGAAAAGCTTGCGGTGATCGTACTTTTCTTCAGCTTACTATACTTGGCTTCAAGCGTAAACTGATTCACCAAACCCGTTTGCTTTCCAACGGTATCAGTCGGATTTACCTTATAGGCAAAATCATATTTCAAATCTATCCGCAAAAAAGTTTTGAATAAATAACTGAAGTCGGTGCTATTCTGGTTATACCGGAACTTATAGTTCAGGTTGCTGTAAAGGTCTGTTTCCTCAGCCTTGATACCATTAGTGTACGTATTTTGAATATTAAATGCCTTAGCCAGATTCCATCGCACAATTACATCATTATATTGATTGACCCGGTTTTCGAACCCACCGGTAAGGTACGATTGGCTACGCGAATAATTAAAATCATACTGCCCACCGTATTTAGGGTCTGTCCGGTTAAAATAAAGCGTGTTCCGGCTCGACACTTGTGTGGTAACAATATTTGTATCGTTGCTGCCTAATGGAAAAGGGTCGAAATAAGTGATAAAACTTTTGTCAGGAGAAACGTAGGTTTTTTTATTGACCTGCAGGCTCGAAAAAGCACTGAACATAGCTAATACCTTTTTAGCACCCTTTTGATTTTTCAGGATTGCAGCCGGGGTAATGTTAACTACCTCGTTAAACTGATTGGTATTAACAGAGGCATACTCAAGGGTTGGAATAATAACCCTTACATACGAAGAATCGGTTTTGTATGGCGACAAAACAAAGTCGTTAATATTTTGCACCCCGTTGGCTGGGCCTATATAAATATAATCGCCGGTATTGTTTGGCGAAAGCTGATAAGTTACCTGCGTTTTCTGCTCGCGCCCGGTGCCAAGTTCATACAAGGTAGTAAACTTAAAAACACCCTTTAAAGCAGTAAGGGTGTAATTAATTCTGCCCAGGTAAAAATTCTGAGGCAACATGCTGCTCCCTGTAGAATCTAAATCTTTAGCATGGCGGTAAGTAAGCGTATAAGTAAGCGTTTGGTTTTTGAGCTTAGCCAGTACCCCCGTAAAATTAAGTGTTTGCGCCAGGTAATAAGGCTTGCCAAACTTATTGGTGCCCGAATCGGGCCGCTGCTGGTATCGCATTAAAAATTCAAAACCATATCTGTTTTTGGCAGTATCAGGGCTGTTAATATATACCTTATAATTTTGCCATAAATAACTGTTCGATGCCATCGTATCGGCATTAACCGCTTTAAAAATGTTTATTTCATGATCATACAAGGCGCCTATTCTCCAGCCCTTCAGCTTTTTTGAGGAGTAAGAAAAATCTGCTTTGGGCCTTATAAAATTGGTATTAACCCCCTCTGAACTGGAGTTTAAATAGCTATTGGTAAAAATAAGTTTAAAGCCATTCTTACTGAAATTGCCGTCGAACCCATTCTCAAAACCATGATAAACCGTATCCTCCGTCAGCGCCCTGAAATGGTACGATATGCTACCTAAACCCCCCCATACGTAACCTATATTAGCCAGGGCCAGGTTTTGACTATAGCTTTGACTTGTAGGTGTAATATTCCAATCGCGGTCAAATTCCACATTCCTGAATCGTTCAATAGGTGTAAACGAACCCGTTTGATAATCATCGCTTATGTCAAAAGTTACGCTTTGGTTTTTCTTGTTTGCAGTATCATTTTGGGTAATAATGGCCCCTTTGTAAACCACGTGGGCCGCTTCACCTACAACGTCAGTACTATTACCGGCAAACAGGTTTTGGTTCACATTACTCAGCGCAACTTCAGCCGAAATGGTATTAGTTTTATTAATGTGATAGTTTCCGCCCAGCGTATAAAGCTGCTGCAATGAGGGGGCCACTAAAAAAGTTACCGGTGCATAAGCACCTTGCGGTATAAAAACATGGTTTGTAGTATCCCAGTAAGGTACCACCCACTGATAAACTGTGCCGTTTGCCGCTGAGGTAATGGGGTTGTAGTTTCCTTTTCCCTGGCCCACATACGTAAAACTAACGGTATAAATAGCCTTTACCGGATTAGTGGAGTAAACAAATACAGAATCAAAATGAAATGGGAATACTGCAATATTGTCCATTTCGTATAATATCTCGCCGGGGGCAAAGGCGGCGGTGTCAAACCCTTTGTAATAGGCGTTCTGAACGCTGTCACCCAGCCCTTTTAGAAATTGCGCCTGGTCAGATGTAAGGCTTTGTGCGCCGCTTGAGTTTTTGGCATCCTGCTCAGAAAACATATTAAAATGAATGTCGGCCTGTTTCATTTGCAGCTCATTCCCTAAATACACGCCCGACCGGGTGTAGTTGTTATTGGCATACTGAAACTCTACCACTATGCGCAGGTCCTGGGTAATAATGCGCTTAGGGGTAAACGTAATGGCACCCAGGTTGTAATCTATGGTGTAATCGCGGTCGGCGCCCCGGTCCATTTTGGCCCCGTTAATAAAAACCTGCTCGCTGTTAGCCAATATAGTAATCACTGTTTCTCCACTGGCACCAATAAGTTTATAGGGGCCCTGGTTGCCATCGGTAACTGCAATGGTGTTAGTGGCAAATTTACCACGGGCTATACCGGCTGCTACCGCCGTTTTAAATGTGCCAACCTTTTTAATCTTAAACGCCCCGCTGTACATTCCACCCTCGTACTTGCGCGCAAATTTCATAAAGTAATCTTCCGGGCTATTCAGGTCAAAATCACCTACAATTACTTTATTCTGGTCTTTTCGTATCTGTATAAATATTTTATCAAACTCCTGTATCTGGGCCGTGTTGCCCTCTGGTTGAATAGGTACGTTGTTGTCGGTTATGGCGGCTGTAATTTCTATATCATGGGTTAGCATACCCGATAACTGCAGGTTGAAAGACGAGTTAAGGCTTACGTCCTGTGCGTTGCCTAAAGCAATGCTTCTTGAAAAACTTCCGTTGTAATCCAGGTTACCAAAGTCAACCAGTTTGGTTTGCACCATATCCGGTTGATAGCTGTAAGGCTTAGCCATAGCCATAGCGGTAGACTGAACATAGCCGGCATAGCTTTTATGGTAAGCCTCACCAGCCAGCGAAAAAGGATAAACCCGGTAAAATATTTTAATCGAGTCAACCGCCGGTTTGCGTTTCCATATCAACCGCGATTCGAATGCTTTTACGATATAATCGTTCGAATCTACTATTTCAGAAGTATAAAAATATCTGACCGCTACTGAACCTGGCACTATGCTCAGGCTATCCAGTTTAAGGGTATCACTTTGAATAGAAAATACATTGTACCGGATGTTAGACAGGTTTTGAGCATATACCCGCCCCATCAACATACAGAAAAGCATGAAAAGACCGGCTTTCTTCAAAACAGTTTTAACAAACTTGCTTAACAATTTAAGGCGGAAGTTCACACAGTAAATAAAATACAAGATAATGACAGAACCCCGAAAATATTGTGCGAGATACTGCCCTTAACAGATGGGCTGTCTAAATTGTTAATCAGGTAGTTTGCCCATTCGGGCAATTCAATTGAATATTGCCAATATTATTGACTTAGTGAAAAAAATGTGAATCCTTTCGATAGTTGCCCCGCCAGCTTTCATTAAGTTAAAGACATTGTAAGTATTGCCTCATTTTACTATTGAAGTATCAACCGGAACAACCACTGGCGCAGGCATTGTGCTTTTCTTTTCTTCCTTCTCTTCCTTTTTCTCCTTTATAGCAGCCTTCTTTTTCTTAAAAAGGTCCGATGGCTTATCAAACTCCTGGCGGTATGAGATACCAATGCCGGTGCGATTATCATCGCGCTCGTTAAAATAATCGTAATTGGTACGGTTAAAAGCCTTTGCCCGCCATGCACCGTCAGGTGTAAGGGAGTATTCTATCTGAAAATCGCCCGTGGGTATTACAGCACGCGAAGATGCGTTAATGGGAATACCGTTTGGATCTACAGCCGTACTGCTATTACCAAAATCGAGGTTACCTCCGGCATTAATACTTAAACGGTTATTCAATAACCGCTGCGTTAGCGCAAGTTGCACTTCCTGCCGGGTATCAATAGTTGAGGCTGCAGTACTGGTACCGTTGGTAGCTGAAGTAAGTGATTGGTCGTATTGCCTGAAACCGAGGTTAACATCCAGGTTGCGGATATTGGCAAATTCTAAAAGATTACTGAGGTAATTAGAGAATTGCGAAGAAATGAACTGGCTAACTGTATTTACTGCCGTGCCCTGAATGTAGTTGCTGTTTGTGATAGCATTCGAGGTACTGGAGTTGGTAGGAATAAACCGGTTCATTACCAATAATCCGAAAACCTGTTTGTTCAACTCCGTTTCGTTGATTTTAAGCAACGCCAGCTTCTGGTCAACGTAAGTTTTAATAGTGGGGTCAACATCTGTTGCCCGTATATCAAATGCAATAGTCGGTCGCTCCAGGTCGCCGGTTATATTTAATAAAAGGTCAATTTCAGATTGCCTCAGGGCGGCTGCTTCCAGCTGCGTATTCGTACTACTGCTGCTGCTTATCAGATCATCTATCAGGTCGGAAACAGAACTTCGCACCTTGTAAACCGCGCTTAAATTAAGCCTCGCTTTATTAATATCACCGTTAAAGATAACAGTGCCGCCCTGATCAATTTCGAAATGTTTGGTAATAACGCCCTGTAAAGTAAAAAGGTAACTACCGCGCTCAACGGTATAATCGCCCCGCAGGTCAAGGTTTGCATTTTTGGGGATTTTAATATTTAAAGTACCATGTCCGTAACCGGTAATTATATCGCCTGTAACAGGGTCCAGGATAATGTCCATGCGCGCTTCCGGGGTTACTTCCAGGCGCAGGTTAAACGTTACCCCGTTTAATTTAAGCGGTGCAGTTTCTACAACATTAGTATTCTCCTTACCCTTGGTTACAAATTTATAGAAAGAGTACCGGCTGGTTTCGTAACTGTTATTAATAGGCATTTTGCAATAGGTACCGGCACCCGTGGTAGCCGAAGCCGTAATAACCGGGCTGTTGATAGGCCCTTCAAAACTGATATTCCCTTTGCCATAAGCAATTCCGTAAAAGCCCGGACTGTTTTGCGGAGTGGTATTTAAAAACTGTGCATTGTCGGTAGTTACCTGTATGTCAAGCGCAAAGTCCCTGAAACTTTCATGGTTTATTCTTCCGTTGCCATATGCCCAGCTACCTTTCAAATCCTGGATTTTTATACCCGTTAAATCAAATCCATGCTCATCCAGTTTGGCTGTTTGATTGGTAAGCGTATAAGTGGTATTGGTAAAAGAAACCGTAGCTGTATCATTCACCAGATTAACAGTACCCGCAAACAGCGGTTTTTTAGCGGTACCATAAACCTTTGCCTTAATTACAGCATAACCCCTTACATCTTTTACGTATTTATCAAAAAAACGGTAGTTCAAAAAATTGAGGTTTACCTTTTTTGCATCAACATCCAGTAGTATAGATGGATTTAAAGGGTCTATTGAAATAGTACCCGAAGCGGCAAGGTCTGTATTAGGCCCTGTTACCGATGCACTTATCTGAAGGGATTTAGCTGTTGAATCAAGTTCAGACTTTACATTAATATCGCCTATCAGTTCTTTGCCAATAATAAATTGCTTTACCATCAGGTTAGCGTAAAAACGTGGATTAGAGAAAATATCATCCACCATTAAGTTGCCGTTCGCAGTCCCTTTAAAGTCGCTTATCTTAGTACTGAATATCCTGGCAAATTCGTTCAGGTTGGTATTTTCAAAGCTCACTTTTGCCGATGTTGAGGTATCGCCCTTTAAGTAACTGCTGATTGAAATGGTTTGCTCGTTGGTACGGAAAACCAGGTTATGCGTAATAACTTTTTTGCCTTTTATAAAAATGGAGTCACCGGGTTCAAAATTCCAGGTATTATTTCCCAGGTGCACTTCACCCGGTTCAAAACGTAACAAAGCCTCGCCTTTCAGCGGGGTAAAAAGTGCTGCAATACTTCCATAGTTATAATGCTTTCCATCAGAGGCGTTAAGGGCCACTTTAATATCCTGCCCGTCTTTGGCGGCTTTCAGGTTTATAGAATCCAGTATCAGGCTGTCGTTATTGTAAACCCTTTCCACCGAAGTATTAAAATCAAATACCCCTTTAGCCGAATTTCCGTTTACCAACACATTGCGTATGTTTAACTTGCCAATAGTAATTTCAGGAATATTGGCTGTAATATTCATATTGTGGTCAATCGAGTTGAAGGCACAGGTAACGCGCGAACTGCTGAGTTTCTTCAACTGCGGCAATATTATCCGCGTCAGGTTACTGTCTTGCTCATAATAAGTAAAGTCAAGCGTAAAATCCTGCGGCTCTTTGTTGGTACTGGTATCTACGTAATCTTTTGTAAATGTATAGTTCACAAAATCGACCAGCGCTTTGGGCAACTGTTTCAATGAAAAATTTCCTTCCATTTCGGCATCTGCAATGTCCGAATCAAGTGTTACTTCCTTTTTCTTTCCCGCCAGGAACTTGGCATTTAAGCCCAAATGCTTAACATGAGCCGAAAGTGTATCACGGCTTATTAAAACATCACTTAATTCAACCGACCCCAGCATATCGTCAATATTAGTCCCCGCAAAATCAGACTCAATATGCCCTGCAACCTGTATGCTGTCTTTCAATAAATTAAGGTCTTTTAAGCTTGCCTTTCTCACATTGGCTTTAAACCTGAATTCAGGAATAGCTGCTGAAAGATCTGCTCTGCCATCAAAATCCATGTTCAAAAACTTATCATCAATTTTCAGGGCCCCGTCAAAAGATTTTTTATCAAGCAGCCCGTCAATCTTTATGTTCTTATAATCGTAACCATTAAACGTAATGCTGGAAACCACTCCATCCAGTTCGGCGTAAAGGCTTTCGGCAGTAAGGCCCTTACCATTAACATTTGCCTTTAACGAAATTTTTCCCACCATTTGCTCATCACCAAGATACTTGCCTATGTCAAAATCGTTCAGGCTAACATCGCCCTCGTAAGAGGCCTTGTTCCTGTCCTTATCGTACTGAAAATGTGCATCAGCTGTGGCCGAGCCAATAGAGGTAATCAACTTTCCGTTACTCACAAAATCTGTAAGGAACCCATCGAACGAGCCCGCATAATATATCAGCCCAAGCGTATTGGCATTTACAGGCAACTGTAAACCGGGATAAATTTGCCGTAAGTCTTCGGCCGTGGTAGCCAGCCTGTCAATCCGGATATTGAGCGAGGTTTCGTAAATATTAGGCAGGCCGCGGGCGTAAAAATCACCTTTAAACATGGTGTGCCTGCTGGTCTTAATCTCTATTCCCCGCCCTCTCAGGTTATTAATGCGCCCTGCAATTTCGCCATTTATAAAAAATACATTGTGCTCTACCTTATCCAGTTTCCTGATAAAAAAATTGAGGTCACTAACAGCCAGTTTCGAATCGGAAAGTTTTGCCCTTATTTTTACTGAATTAAAAAAATCAGTAAAATCTTTAAATGAATTATAACTAAAACTCAGATAATCTTTTATTTCCGAACCCGGCGTGCGTAAACTTAATTTATCAAGCGTAATATCCTGAACAGATACCCGGGCATTGGTAGTAAGGTTATTAAGCACAAAGCCGCTACGCTCCTTCGCCGCAAGGCTTTTTATATTGGTAAAAATAGTATCCTGTATAATTTTCCCATCCTGGGCCAAAAGATTGATGCCACTGATATTAAGGTGCTTAAAATCCATCCCCCTTGGCAAAACAGCATCGCTGTTAAGGTCATCCATTTTAAAATGAGAATCAAAAAGCTTTAGCTCGTCAAACGTAATTAAAGGCCCGCCTGCCAAAAAATGGAACTGGGAAGTATCAACTGATTCATCAACTTTCCGCTTTAACAGTTCCATCGAAACATCAGCCTTATTCAGGTATAAAGATTTTATAGCTACCAGGTTCTTTTTAAGATCAAGCGTCTTCAAATCTATATTGCAGGAAGGTAGTTTAATCTTTAAGTCCATGTGGCCCTTTTCATCCAGGTAGCTGAAATAAGTTTGCTGCATGTTCAGGCTCTCCAAATCAATATCCCAGCTAAAACTGCTTGGCTTTCTCTGCGCATCTTTTGCTGCCTCTTTTTTAGTAGATTGAAATTTCTGAAAAACTTCAGCAATGTTGGTATTACCAACACTATCCCGGTGAAGGTGCAAGGTAGCTCCGTCAAAAAATATAGAGGTTACACTTACCTTTTTGCCCAGTAACGAAAATACTTTGAATTTCACCCGCAACTCTTTGGCCGCAATCATGGTATCGTGTTGCCGGTCTTCCATGTAAAAGTTAACCAGGTTGGCGTTATTGAAAAACGAAATTTCGACCCTGTCAATTGAAACTTTGGTCCCCAGCGACTTGGAAAGCATGACGGTAGCCCTATGCGCCAGGTAAGTTTGAACCGCATAACTTCGCACCAAAAGGAAGAAGCTGCCGGTGAGCAAAGTCAGGCATAAGAAAACCAAAAGCAGTACCTTAAATATCCTCCGGGCCAAAATTTCCTGTTTTAGTTAATAACGGCAACTCTTCTGCTTAGCATAAAGCGTACCATACCGGGCCAATATAACGTTTACCCCCTGTTTAATTTCATAAACCGGGGCGGTTTTAAGTTTCATTAGTATTTTAGCCGCCCATGAGTATCACCATACTGGCCATTGAATCATCCTGCGACGACACCTCCGCAGCAATGTGCAAAGATGCCAAAATTCTAACCAACCTGATTGCCGGCCAAAAAGTGCACGAACTTTGGGGCGGCGTAGTGCCCGAACTGGCCTCCAGGGCACACCAGTTAAACATCATCCCCGTACTTGATGCAGCTATCAAACAATCGGGCCTTAAAAAAGAAGATATCAATGCGGTAGCTTTTACCCGCGGCCCCGGCCTTATCGGTTCGCTGTTGGTGGGGGTTAGTTTTGCCAAAGCTTTTGCCCTGGCCTTAAATATCCCGTTAATTGAAGTAAACCACATGCAGGCCCATATCCTTTCGCACTTTATCGACAATAATCCGGCCTTCCCTTTCATTTGTTTAACTGTTTCAGGCGGACATACACAAATTGTTTTGGTAAAAGATTACCTGGATATGGAAGTAATTGGCGAAACCCTGGATGATGCTGCCGGTGAGGCATTTGATAAATGTGCCAAACTATTAGGACTGCCCTACCCTGGTGGGCCGTTAATGGATAAACATGCCAAAAGCGGTGATTCACAATCGTTTCAATTTCCCGAACCGCAGATACCGGAGTTTAATTTCAGTTTCAGCGGATTAAAAACCTCGGTGTTATACTTTCTGCAAAAAGAACAGCGGAAGAACCCGCAGTTTATATCTGAAAATTTAGACAACCTCTGTGCTTCCATACAACGCACCATTATTGACATTCTGCTTAAAAAGCTTGAAAAGGCTGTTAAACAACACGGGGTTCAGCAAATAGCCCTGGCTGGAGGCGTTTCGGCTAACAGCGAATTACGCAGGCGGTTTTCTGAACTGGGAGAAAAAAACGGGTGGAAAACCTACATCCCCAAATTTGAATACTGCACCGATAATGCCGCCATGATAGCCATTGCCGGTCATTATAAATATTTAAAAGGCGAGTTTACCACACAGGACTGCGAACCGCTGGCAAGGTATCACTTATAACAGATTTTAGAAGCGAGAACCAAGAACCAGGACGGAAAATCTACCATGCACTTGTATTCTCTATTCCCCTTCTCTTTTTTCAAAGAAAGGGGTGCCCGCCGCTTTGGGCGGACGGG
>Ga0182013_10005567_pt1 | contig 14592 bp, 15 predicted proteins | sample 612S2MmetaG_FD_120487 | JGI IMG/M metagenome (GOLD analysis project Ga0182013, IMG submission 120487) | Permafrost microbial communities from Stordalen Mire, Sweden - 612S2M metaG | ecosystem: Environmental > Terrestrial > Soil > Wetlands > Permafrost | place: Sweden: Stordalen | collected... | reverse complement strand
GCGCAAGCCGAACTGGTTTCCGTCGCAACCCGGATTGGCAAGTTGTCTCTTGCGGTACGATCGGCTGACCACACGCGACCCGATGACAAGACCGCGCAGCCGCGCACGGTATGGGCGAGCGACGTTTCGCCAGCGCTAGGTGCCGACGTGGCCGAGGGAGCCAAAACTGCGCTGCACGTCTTTCGAGGGTCCGCGGATGAGAAGGAGGATCGGTTCTAATGTCCCCGATTTGCAGATTTCTTATCTGTGCCATGGTTGGCCTGAGCTGTCTGGTGGACGGGGACGGTGCAGTGGCTCAGACGCCGGTCTCGGTCGCCGTGCGCGGTACGCTGGCGATCGAAGTTGGATCGGGCGAGGTCATTACGTTCCCGAGCGCCGCCGCGAACATTTTCGTTGCCGATCCGAAAGTCGCCGACGTGCATGCAGCCAGCCCTACGAGTCTGTTCGTTTTCGGGGTTGGAGTGGGCCGCACGACAGTCGCTGCGTTGGATAACCTCGGACACCTGATCTCGCAATATGAGGTCACGGTCAGGCCGTCGCTATTCGAGGCCACGTCGGCGCAGGCGGCGATCGTCAGTTCGATGCCGGGCAGTGCGGTGAAAGTCCAGGCCCAGGCGAGGGGTTTGCTGCTGAGCGGGCACGTGGAGACTCCCGAAGATGCCGCGCAGGCGGTGGCAATCGCCCGCGGCTTTCTGGCTGAGAATCAGACGGTGCAAAACGACCTGACCGTTCAATCCACGATCCAGGTCACGTTGCGCGTGCGAGTCGCCGAGATGTCACGTCAGGTCATAAAGAATCTGGGGATCAACTGGCAGGCACTTGGGACGATCGGAAGCATTGGGAATCTCCCCGCTCTGACGCTCAACGCCAACGTTGACACGGTCATCTGCCTTGGAGCACTCGGTCCACTCTGCCCGGGAGGAAACCTCAACGGGATCATCGATGCACTCGCGCAGGACAATCTGGCGCGCATTCTGACCGAGCCGAATCTGACCGTCATGAGCGGTCAGACCGCCAGCTTCCTGGTTGGCGGAGAGTTTCCGATCCCGGTCGGCCAGCAGGGTGGACAGATCACCATAGAATTCAAAAAGTATGGCGTTACGCTGACGTTTCTTCCCACCGTCTTTAGCGACGGACGCATCAACATTCACGTAACTCCCGAGGTGAGTCAGCTTACCACGCAAGGAGCGGTGCAATTCACAGCCGGCAACTCCTCCATCCAGGTGCCCGCCTTGCTGGTACGGCGGGCTGAGACCACTGTCGAACTCGGCAGCGGTCAAAGTTTCGCCATCGCCGGTTTACTGCAAGACAACCTCTCTCAGGGTGTTAGTGGACTACCCTTTCTCACCGACATTCCGGTGCTCGGAGCGGCGTTCCGGACCGACAGTTTTTCGCGTACTCAGACCGAGTTAGTGATCGTCGTAACACCGGTACTGGTGAAGCCGGTTGACAGCGATGCGGCTTTGCACCTGCCAACCGACAAGCAGACGATGCCAAGCGATCTGGAACGCATTCTGTTGCAGCGTCAGGTTGGCAAGCCGCAATCGGTTGTTCCGGTTCAGCTGCAGATACCCGGCGACGCCGGATTCGTGGTGCAGTGATGCGCAGCATCCACCTCATCCTGCTTGTATCCCTGGCTGGTTGCGCGGCGCAGGATCCGTACCGCCGCACGGACGTCTGGTATCCATCAGGTTCCAACGACGGAAATATCGCGGCTCAGGCGGTCAGGCCACACGACCTGATTATCGGGCGAAGCGCGAAGGAAGGCGAGGATGCCCGCGTGTCCGCTGATGCCGTCGAGCGTGTTTGGGAAGGCCAGAACAAACCACTCCCCAGTGTATCCACCGCGCCTTCAGCCGCCGTGGCCGCTCCCCCGCCACCGGCCGCCGCACCAACCGGAGCGGGTCAATGACCAATACGACCACGCTAATGCCGGACGCAGCGGCTAAGGCGCCCGATTCGCCGGTCACAGCCAATATCGTATTGACCCCCGCTTCGCGTGAGCCGACAGACAGGCCGCAAAAGCGGCAACTCTCGACGCGCCATCGGCGTCCGGCGGTGATCGCTTTCGTTGCTGACGCGGCATCCGAGCGCGCCTTTAGCGAGGGACTCGCGGATGTCCTGCCCGCTGGCGTGGATGTGCGTCGCGGTGGAATTCGCGCCGCCATCGCGACGATGCGCAAGAGCACCACGCCTGGCGTACTGATCGTGGACCTCAGCGGCGAAGACCAGCCACTGACCGCGCTCGCGGAACTCGCTGACGTCGTCGAACCGGATGTCAGCGTGCTGGTCATCGGCGACGTGGACAACGTGGACTTCTATCGTGAGGTAACGCACAATCTTGGCGCGCAAGATTACCTTCCGAAACCTCTGACAAGCGACAAGGTCGCCCGACATTTTGGTGGGATTGTCGCAGGACGGTCTCCCGCCGCTGACGGCGTCCAAGGCGGCGGTTTGCTGATTGTTAGTGGTGTAAGTGGCGGCGTTGGCGCCACGACCCTGGCGGTGAATCTGGCCGGCCATTTCGGCATGTCATTGAATAGGCATACTGTGATCCTGGATCCGGATCTGCATCTCGGCGACGCGTCCCTGTTGCTCAACGTCAAAGCTGGTTCCGGACTGCGAATGGCTCTGGAAGCGCCAGACCGGATCGACGCGCTGCTGGCGGAACGTGCTGCTCAACCGGCGTCGGAGCGCCTGCACGTGCTGGCCGGCGACGAAGCCCTGAACACGAAACTGAACCACTCCCACGGTGCCGCCCTCAGCCTGATCTCGGCGCTACGGCGGCGCTACAATCTTATCATTGCGGATGTACCGTTCAGGATACCGCTCTACGACGAACTTCTCGAATTACCGCATCAACGCATATTGGTGATGCTGCCCACGCTGGGTTCGGTACGCGCGACGTTGCGCCATTTGGCGGCAGCGCCGAAAGCCGAACAGGCGAAACGTCCGGTGATCGTGCTGAACCGGTTGGGAACGCCTGGCAGTCTGACGCGCGCGGAGGTGGAAGAGGCGCTCGCCATCAAAGTAGAAGTTGTGATCCCGGATCAACCTCGTCAGGTCGCCGCGGCGGCGACAATGGGCGAACTCGCGATGCTGGTCAAAGGCGGCTTCCGCAACGGCATTCTTGAACTCGCGCGCCACGTCTCTTTCGTCGGCTTGCATGATACGCCCGCCGGCGTCGGCGTTATCAAGCCGGGCCGTTCTGGGCGCCGCGGATGGAATCCTTTCAGGAGGAAATCATGAGTTATCTTCAGCCGAATTCTCGCTTCGGCCGGCGCGAGGCGCCTGTCATTCCGGTTTCGGAAGCGCCCATCATCGCCCTGCCCCCGGTTCTAGTGTCGCCGTCGCGGGCTTCGGACAGAGTGCGGCCGGCGGCACCATCGGCGGCGATCGCGGAGTTGCGCACCCATTGCCTGGCCCGGTTGGATCCGGCGGCGATCGCGGGCATGCCCAGTGACCGGCTGATTGACGATATCGAAACTCTGATTTCGGAGATCGCGACGCAACACCGGATAAACCTGAATGCTCGTGAGCAGCGGGAACTGGCTGAGGAACTGGTCAACGATATCACGGGCCTCGGCCCGCTTGAGCGTCTTTTGGCTGACGACTCCATCAACGACATCATGGTCAATGGCCCAAAAAAGATATTCGTAGAGCGCCGCGGCAAGGTCTTTCAGTCGAATGCACAATTTCGCGACGTTGCGCATCTTGTGAATGTCTGTCAACGCATAGCGGCCGGGATTGGCAGACGCATCGACGAATCGAGCCCCATGGTCGATGCACGACTGGCCGATGGCTCCCGTGTTAACATTGTGTTTCCGCCATTGGCACTGGATGGTCCTTACGTGTCGATCCGGAAATTCGGCAAGAAAGTGATGGATTTCACGCAACTTGTCGGCTTTGGGGCGCTCACGCCGCAGGTCGCCCGGATCCTGGAACTGTCATCACGCGCACGTCTCAACATCATCATCTCGGGCGGCACAGGCTCGGGGAAAACCACGCTGATGAACGCATTGTCCCAACTCATTGATCCCGGCGAGCGTGTCGTCACCGTGGAAGACGCCGCGGAGTTGCAGTTGCAACAGCCACACGTGGTGCGTCTTGAGACGCGTCCGACCAGCCTCGAAGGGCGCGGCGAAGTCAACCAGCGCGACTTGGTGCGCAATGCACTTCGAATGCGGCCGGACCGCATCATCATCGGCGAGGTCCGCGGCGGCGAGGCGTTCGACATGTTGCAGGCAATGAACACCGGACATGACGGCAGCATGTCCACCATTCACGCGAACACCACGCGTGACGCTCTGTCGCGCATCGAGAACATGGTTCAAATGGGATCCATGGGTCTGCCCTCGCTCGCGATCCGCAGCCAGATCTCCAGCTCGGTCGATCTGATCATTCAGGTCGAGCGCCACCGCGATGGCGGACGCCGCATCACGCAGGTTACCGAGGTCTGTGGGCTCGAGGGCGACATGATCTTGATGAACGACATTTTCCACTTCGAAATTCAAGGCGAAGGACCGGACGGCCGGTTGAGGGGCGAATACCGCGTCAGCCGAATACAGCCGAGTTTCCAGGAGCGCTTGGTCTATTTTGGTCTCAATCGCGAGTGGGCAGCGGCATTGGCTGGCGATGCCGGATGACCAATAGCCTGACACTTGTCTTGGTAACCCTTTCGCTGTTCAGCCTCGTTGGGTTGGGACTGAGCGGTTTACTGGTGTCGCAGTCACAGGTGCGCCGGGAGAAACGTGCGCGCCGGCTGCGCGATCTTGCGGTGCCATACCAGAAGATCTTATCGGTGAAACTGGCGACCTTCCGCCCGCCGGCACCAGACAACCGATCGCTCGTGGAATCGCTGGCGTCGTTGTTCGGCATTCAATCTCGAAATCTCGCGCAATACCCGGTAAAATGGTGGGTCGTGGTTGGTTTTGCGCTTCTTCTTTCGAGAGGCGTGGCCGCGCTCGCAGTTGAGATAGTCGGCGAGGTCGGCCTCGTTACGATGCCGGTGATCTGGGTGCTGATGTGTCGCGCGTTCTTCGGCCAGGTCTCCGGGCGCCGGAAGAAGTTGCTGGTGCAACAATTCCCCGATGCGCTGGCCATGATTGTTCGCTCCGTGCGCGTTGGCATCCCGGTTGTCGCCGCCATTAGCGCTGTCGGCCGTGAGGCGCAGGCACCCACGTCCGTTGAGTTCACCAGACTCTCTGACGAACTTACAGTCGGTGTGCCGCTTGATGAAGCCGCGGCCGAAATGGGCGTACGCAACAGTCTTCCGGAATACCGCTTCTTCGCGATCGCCATTGGACTGCAAGCGCGAGCAGGCGGCGGCTTGAGCGAAACACTGGAGAACCTCGCCGATCTCATTCGCAAACGGCTGGCGCTTCAGGAACGTGGACACGCGTTGTCTTCTGAAGCACGCACGAGTGCCCTGATTCTCGGCGGCCTGCCGGTCGTCATGGGTATAGGACTTTGGTTGCTCAACCCCGCCTACATGGCCGTGCTGTTCACCACCCAGATGGGGCATACGATCCTCGCCGCAGCAGTGGGCTCGCTGTCTTGTGGGGCATTCGCCATGAAAACCATTATTAAGAAAAGTCTGTCATGAACCACACATGGCTGCTCGGGATTACCGCCGCCGGTGCTTTGCTGCTGATGGCAATGGCGTTGACACTCTCGCAAAGGATTATCTGGCGGCAACGGTTTGTCGTACGTGTACAGATGACCCGCGGGCAGGCAGCGCTTCCCGTCGCAACGCGGCAAGCGATGGTGAAGCACACGTGGTCACGCATCCTCGCGGCGATGGGCCAGATTATTTTGCGTACCGGGCTGCTCTCCGCTCGCACCCGCGCGGAGCTCGAGTTGACGCTTGCGTCGTCGGGACTGCGCGGCCGCAACGGATTGGAAGTGTTCATAGGCAGCAAACTGGGCCTGTTGCTCGGACTACCCACGTTGACGTATTTCGGGCTGCGCGACTTGCATATTCCGTTCGCGCTGACCCTGCTGCTTCCGGCGGTCGCGGGCGTGGCCGGGTTACTTGTGCCGGACATGATCGTGCGCACCCGACGCAAGAAATATATTCAAAGGGTGGAGCGTGGTCTACCAGACGCACTCGACCTGCTCGTGATTTGCTCACAGGCAGGGCTTGGCCTTACCGCTGCCGTGGCACGGGTCGCGGAGGAAATGCACGAAGGGCGTCAGCCCATTGGCGCGGAACTCGCGCTGACCGCTAACGAGCTTCAACTCATGGACAGCCGTGTGGCGCTGCTGAATCTGGGGGGACGCACGTCGATCGACGGGTTGGTGCGCCTGGCGAACACGCTCCTCCAATCGCTGCAATATGGCACGCCGCTGACCAGCGCGATACGCACCCTGTCGGCGGAAATGCGCCAGGACACCCTCACGCGGTTCGAAGCCCGGGCGGCGCGACTGGGTGTGCTGCTGACGCTGCCGATGATCATCTTCATTCTGCCGTGTGTCTTTCTGGTTGTTGGCGGACCCGCCGCGATCCAGGTCATGCATGTTGGGGGATAGAATCCAATGAAAAGAATTGCCCTGATTTGCCTGCTGCTGCCTGCCGCCTGCAGCGGCCAAACCACATTTTCCATGGGACACGACCAGGCGGGGGATAATGTGGCACGCGCGGCGATATCAGCCGGTTCGCCGGATATCGCTTTGAAGGTCAGCAACGCCATTCTGGCCGGGGCACCCGACAATGTTCCCGCCCTACTGAGCAAGGGCGATGCCCTCAGTATTCTGGGACGCTACGACGAGGCGGAGGTGAGTTATGCCCGCGCGCTGAAGGACGACGGCAAGTCGGTCGAGGCTCAGATCGGTTTGGGCCGCTTAAGTCTGCGCTCGAATCCGCAACAGGCGCAGGTGCTGTTTCTCGGGGCGCTGCAACACGACCCAAGCAACAGGGTGGCGTTAAATGATCTCGGAATCGCCTATGACTTACAAGGTGATCATGTTAAAGCGCAGGAATCCTATCGGCGCGCCTTGGGATCGGATCCGGCCATGCACGCGGCGGAGGTTAACCTTGCGTTGTCCATGGCACTGAATGGACGCGCGCCGGAAGCGGTGCAAATGCTGAAACCCCTGGCGAGCGATCCTGGCGCACCTCGCCGCCTGCGTCAGGATCTGGCGGTCGCCCTGGCGATGTCGGGAGATAAGGAGGGAGCAGCCAAAATCCTCAGCGCAGACATGACCCCAGAACAGATCCAACGCACATTGTTCGCTTACGGGGAATTGGATCAGTGACCTGGAGGATGGATAAACGGGGCTCGATCGCGTTGATGGCGGGCATCATGGCGCCCGTGATGGTCATGACGATGGCGATGGGAATCGAGGTTACCGATTGGTCAGTGAAGAATCTTGAATTGCAGCGCGTCGCCGATGCCGCCGCATGGGCCGGGGCGAATCAGTATATCGTTAACAACAATGCCCAGGTCGCGACCGGAACGGCTGCCAATGTGGCCGAGATGAACGGTGCGACCGGTCAGGCCACCAGGACGTGGAATGCGTCCACGTTGACCACGACGGACAATCTGATCACCGCGCAAATTGTAAGTGGAATAACGAAGTCCACCGATACGGCGGTTCAGGTGACGCTAACGCAGAACATTGTGAAGTCGTTCTCGCTGATCTTCTCGAGCACCCCCACCGTGACAATATCCGCGGTCGCGATCGTCGAAATCGGCGGCGCCGGTCCGCAGCCATGTCTGCTCGCTCTGAGCCCGAGTGGAGCGGGCGTGGATGACGTGACGCTCACCGGATCCGCCACTGTCGTCGCCACGGGATGCTCGGTCCGGTCGAACTCGCAAATCAGTTTGACCGGCGTCACGTCCATCACCGCGGGAGGAACCTATGCAGAGGGCAGCATCACGCTTGGTACCAACGGGGTTATCAACGGCGGCACATACCAAAACCAAGGCGTCATAGCAGATCCATATGCTGGCAACGCCGGCTTGGCCAGCGCGTTTTCAGCACTGGCTTCCAACAGTGTGACCTTCGCCGATCCCAATCCCAGCTATCAAACGATCACCATCAATCCGGGAACTTATCCGAGCCTGACGCTCGGCGGATCGGCAACGGTCACGATGAATCCCGGGACTTACTATGTGCAAGGCCCTGTCGTACTTGACGGCAACGTGACGGTAACCGGAACCGGAGTCACGATAATATCTTCCGGCACATTCAACGTCGATGCCAGTGCGCACGGGTCACTTTCCGCGCCCTTGAGTGCCGCGACTGTGGGAATTCCGGGAATATTGTTCGCCAGCAAAGCGGTCAGCACAAGCAATCAGAGTACCTGGAGTTCATTCCAAGGAGCCGGCAACATTCCCTTTACCGGATTGATATATTTTCCCAATGGAACCATGGGGTTCGAGGGAAGTGCCACCAACAGTTCCTCGGGGTGCAGCGAAGTCATCGCGGCGGACATCTCGGTCTCCGGTGCATCGGATCTTGGAGCAAATTGCGCGGCGTATGGGACCGTCGGATTTGGCAGTCTGCCATCATCCGCGGTGCTCGTCGAATGAACGCCACCGGCCGGACATGGATTAAGGATCGCCAAGGCGTCGCCGCCATAGAGTTCGCCATCGTCGCGCCGGTGCTGCTGATGATGCTCGCCGGAATCACCGATTTCGGATTGATCAGGACGGGCAAGAGCCAGATGGCGAATGGGGTCGCCCAGGGCATTGAATACGCGTTACTGCAGGGGCCCAGTGTGACCGCCGCGAATGTCATTTCCATGATCCAGGCTGGAGCAATCCGTGCCGGCCTGACCAATACAGTGACCGTGGTCGTGACCGGGCCCGCGTGTTATTGCGTCACAGGTTTTCCCGCCGCGCTGGTCACACCGTCCGTCGCGTTGTCAGGCAGTTATACCTGCACGAACACGTGCACCGCGCCGGCGGTGGCCGCAGCCCCTTTCATGATCGTCACGGCGAGTTACGTTTATCAGCCATTGCTGCCGTTTTATAGCAAGCTCGCCACGCCAACGGTTTCCGAGACGATCACAGTGAGACTTCAATGACCGACCTGAAACGGTTGTTACATAACCGGGCTGGAGCGACCGCACTCGAATTCGCCTTGATCGCGGGTATTTTCCTGCCGCTTTGCCTCGCGATTTTCGATGCGGGTTTGTTGTTGTGGACGCAGGGAGTGCTGCAGTCCACCGCGGCCCTCAGCGCGCGGTGCGCGGCGCTGAGTTCGCCGAACTGCACGAATGTCAAGCAATTCGCGGTGACCAGCGCGGGGAATTGGATATTCAGTGGCATCATCAGTCAGGCAAATGTCACCCCCGCACCGGCGGTCGTCTGTATTTCCCACACCAATTTGATGATGGTAACGATTACCTGCCCGTTCTGGGCCGGTGTGGTGTTGCCACCGCCATTGAATGGAAAAACACTGACAGCAGTTGCGTATTTTCCGGTCGTCGGCGCCGCGTGCTGAGGATACGAACCTGGCACGGGGCCATCTGGGCGGCCGCGGTTGGATTTCTATTGGTAGCGGCGGGAGCCGCACCTTCCTGCCTGGCCGCGGATGACCGCGACGCGACCGTTTGCCAACGGTCGGGCCAGGATGCCGAACGGCAAGCCGATCTGCCGCCTGGCCTTCTTCTGTCCATTGGCGTCGTGGAAAGTGGACGGTTTGACCCGGTGACCGGCCGCGCGGTGCCCTGGCCGTGGACGATCAACGCCAACGGCGTTGGACAGATATTCGACAGCTTGGCTGATGCGGTGGCCGCCACGCTGGCGCTGCGAGCACGCGGCGTAACCTCGATCGATGTGGGATGCTTTCAAATCAACCTGCAGCAGCACCCGGCAGCTTTCGCCAACTTGGAGGAAGCTTTCGATCCATCGGCAAATGCTGCCTATGCTGCTCGCTTTCTTTCAATGTTGCGTGCCAGGACCGGCAGTTGGGAGGCCGCAACAGCCGCTTACCATTCCTCTACCCAAGCGCGCGGTGATACGTACCGTGACAGCGTCCTGGCCGCATGGGCACAACACCTCGTTGCCCCTGCCGCGGCCATCCGGCCTGTCGCGACCGTCTTTGTATGGACGCCGGCGGCGGATACCAACGCGGTGCGGATTTGGCGGCCCGATGCTGCTGGCACCGCGGCGGCGGCCATAACAATTCGGCGACCCACCGATGCAGCGCCACGGGCGGTGCCGGCAGTCCACTACGGATGGTTCGCGATAGGCGGGCACCATTCAAATTGACGTCCATGGCAGGCGCGGTCATCAAGCAAGCAGAATAACCACGCTCTGGTTCGCGCGCGAGGCCAGTTGGCTGTCGGCGGATCGTGCAATGGTTGCGACCCGAATCTTGCTCGTCATGTCCATTGCCCTCACAGCATCCCTGCCATGGACTGCTCCGTCGTTACAGGTCGTGCGCGACTTCGCTGCCTTTTGGACCGCGGCGAGACTGGCGGTGGCGGGTCACGCGGCGGATGCATACGGGAACCCGGCACGTGAGGCGTTGACGGCGCTGTTCGGGCCAGGAACCTACGCTCCGTTCTTTTACCCACCGATCGCCTTGCTCATCTGGGCGCCGTTCGCGCTGCTGCCATTTGCCGCGGCGGCGGTGCTCTGGGTCGGAGCCAGCGCTGCGAGCTACGTTGTGGCGATCCGCGCGATACTTCGCACGCGATCCTACGTTCCCGCGCTGGCTTTCCCGGCGGTTATGATTGCCTCGCTTTACGGTCAGAACTCGTTGTTTTCGGCAGCGCTGTTTGGCGGCGCGGCCGCGACGTTGGAAGAATACCCCGTGCTTGCCGGCGGCATGATCGGTTGCCTTGCCTATAAGCCACAGCTCGCGGTCCTGGCTCCGTTCGCACTGGCGTCAGCCGGACGTTGGCGCGCCTTTTTCGCCGCGGCGGCAACTGCCTTGGGTCTCACTGGACTCTCCGCAATCGCCTTCGGTACACCCGCTTGGGTGGCGTTCGTGGCCGCTCTTCCTGGCGCGGAAGCGTGGAATGCAAACGGGACAGCGGGGTTCGAAAAATTCGTGAGCCTCTATACCGCGATCCGGCTGCTTGGCGGCTCCGAAAATGCCGGGTCAACGGCGCAGGGCATAAGCATCGTCCTCGCGACGGTCGCGCTGGTCGCGTTAGCGCGGCGGCGGCCTGGTGGGGTGGCGGAAGTCGCCATACTGGTCACGGCGACGGGATTCTGTGTCCCTTTCCTAGGCCAGTATGACCTTGTCATTTTCGCCGTACCGGGCGCATGGCTTGTGTCGGAAGCAATCCGGACCCATTGGCTACCATACGAGCGGGCGACGCTGGCGTTGCTTTACATGGCGCCACTCGCGATCTGGGCCGGCATGCCCAATGGAATACCGCTGGCGCCGGTGGTACTGACGATGCTAGCGCTGTTGGTGTCGCGCCGGACGCTGCGCATCCCTTCGATCAAGACTCGCAGTCCTATCGAGGTTCCGCCAGCGCATCCGAGAAGCGGAGAAACCTGAGTAAATTCGCGACGAACCGCGAGTTACCGGCTCGACACGTAGGACTATGTGTAGCCAAGCAGCGAGAGTAGTTGAAAGATTAGCATACAGGTGATCCGCACCGACGGACTTTGGCCCAAGGCCGTTACCCGCCGAGAATAGCGAAAACCCGGCCACTTCATGCGGTCGGCCAGGCCAAACAACCTGACGTTCCAACTTATTGGATGGGCCGAAGAGCCAAATGGAATTTCACTGAGCCGGGGTCCATATCAGTCGTCAAGGAGATGGCACCAGCCTCTGGCGGCGAACTCCTTATCATCAACCTAACGGAGTCAGCATCATGTTCGAATACCTTATGACCTGGACGCAACTACACACCGATCGCCGCGGCGTGACCGCGTTGGAGTACGGCCTGATTGCCGCGTTGATTGCAGGCGTCATAGTCACCGCTGTGGCGCTCGTTGGAACCAACTTGACCGGCACGTTCACGTCGCTGGCTGGCAAGGTCTAACCAGATCCCGGGGGACGCAAGCAGTCTCCAAAACCAAAGTGCTTTTTTGACCCTAATGGAGTAGACATCATGTTCGAATATATCGCTACCTGGGCGCAGCTTCATACGGACCGTCGTGCGGTGACGGCCCTGGAATACGGTCTGATCGCCGCCTTGATCGCGGGCGTCATTGTAACAGCCGTGGCGCTGGTCGGGACGAATATGACCACGCTGTTCACGTCGCTGGCCGGCAAGGTGTAACGTATCTCGGACACACCGGACGGCGTCACACACTGGCGCCGTCCCGACGTTTTCTGCTTAGGCTCATGCAACGGACTTACGTTCCATGTTCGAATCCCTGATCACCCGGACGCATGTACGCAGCGATCGCCGCGCCGTGACCGCCCTGGAATACGGCCTTATCGCGGCGCCGATCGCGGGCGTCATCGTGACAGCCGTGACTCTCGTCGGAACCGACCTGAGCGCGACATTTACCTCGGCGGCCGCCAAAGCGTAACGAAGCCTGACCGCATACAGCGCTGCCGACCGCGGGCGCTGTATGTAAGTTCAGGCGATTCCCCGCTCCGTTTGCACGTCATTGTGGCGGTAGATGCAACCAGAGCGCGGGGCTCGCCTGTTCCACCCTCGGATAGGCGCGTCGCATGGCGGCATCGATCGCCGGTGTCCGGCGCGGTGTGGCTCCATGAACGTCGTCCGTAGTGATCATGAATGCGAAGCCACGCGAATCGATCATGTGCACAAGTGGCTGCTCATTCCATCGTGCGAGGGATGCGAGTTCGGTCACGATCGCGGGTTCAAATATCACGGGTTTTCCGGCTCGCATCAGCAGCGTCATATTTTCCGACGCCACCGGTCTGACGGCCTCTGCAATCCGGCGCACGAGCGCTGCCTGACGATCGAGCTCAGGTTGCGGGAACACATCCGGCATCTGCCTTACCGGCAGAAACAATAGACCAATAATCATCAGTCCCACGACGGCAGCGAAGCACCGCTCGCTGCACAAAATATCGCACAGCCATACGCCGATCAATACCGACCCGACACAGAGCCAATCGAGAAGGTAATTGAAGTCTCCGCCGGACTTAAACGCGGTGCCGAGCATCAGGCTCGCGAGGGCGAAGTGCAGCAGCAGCATTGCCCGCGCCGCAGTAGCCCGATCTGCGAGTCTGACGTGTAACCGGCCATGAATGCCTTCCGCCGCGGGCACGAACACACTTTTGAAGACACCGTATGCGGCGATCGGAATTAGCAGCATGAACAGGAAGCTGGTCCGCTCCGGCCAGAACACATCTTCCAGATTGACCCAGGCCAGTCGGTTGACGTTGTAGCCAATGATATTCTCCAGAAACCCCCCCGACGTGAGCCATTGCAGCAAGCCCAGCACTGCCAGCCCCGTTGCCGCCGCAACCGCCGCCGCGCCGAGCGCTGCTCGTGGCCGGCGCAACAGTACGATCAGGAAGATCGCGATGCCCGCCGGAAGTTGTGTTTGCTTACAGTAAACGGACGCAACACACAGCAATAGACCGCAGGTGGTACCCCATAGTTTGCCGTTCGACCAGGCCGCGGTCCCCACACCCGCGAGGCCAAGCGCGACGGCGATCATGTCCACCCGCATGAAAAGGCCCCACGTTCGGACCGCATGAAGGCTGAGCGCCAACAGACCGGCAGCAGCCGCAATCGTGACGGCGGTGAGAGTGCGACCTTTGAAGGATCGCGGTGCCGCAACGATGACCAACATGCCGATCAGCGGAACGATCGATAAGGCGGCGGTGGCCGAAACTAGCCGGCCGGCAGATAGCAGGTCTGGCATAAATGTCGCGACCACTCGCGTGACCAGATAGAACAGCGGAGGGTATTGGAAAGCGATGAAGGGCAGACCTGCCCCGGGCGCATACATACGAGGCCCAGGAATGAGCGCAGCTTGCTGCCAAACGATGCCTTCGCCGTAATCCAGCTCGTAGGGATAATGGATCGCGACGATGAAGTCCCGGATCGCACCAAACGCATGGATCCCGAGAAACACCAGCAGAGCAAAAAGGAGAATACTCGAAATCCGGTGCGCGCGCCGGCGCACCGGCTCAGCGAGCGAAGTCACCGATTTGGCCGTGCGCGAACCAGCATTTGTTTGCCGGTTGGCTTGAACGGCGAAGCGAGCCAGATCCGTATTAGAAATGACTTTACGGGAAGGCGACCCTTGATCGACAAAGGCATGAACCTCGGTTCCACCCTGAATACGTCATAACCGTTGGACAGCAGAAAGTCAGCGAGGCTGATATGAGACCATACTGTCGCGTGGTCGAAATCATCAAAATACTCTCGCCACGCGTAGCGATAGTTTGGCTGCACGATTGTCAGGGTCCCGTTCTTCGATAATTTATGTCTCAGAGAGTCTAGGACTGTTCTGAATTCCACTTTGGTCAGATGTTCGAACAGGTTGCTCGCGAAAGCGAAGTCCACTGCACCGTCGGCGATGAAATCCAGGTCAAGAACGTTGCCCACCTTGTGCTCTATGCCTGTCGCCAAATGAGCCGGAAAGCCATCCCAGGCATCGATCGCAATGCGGCGACGAGCGGTGACGGCGTTGATGAAGTCGCAATACCCGGCACCGAGATCGAGAACGCAATCGGATGGCT
>Ga0182013_10005564_pt1 | contig 14598 bp, 9 predicted proteins | sample 612S2MmetaG_FD_120487 | JGI IMG/M metagenome (GOLD analysis project Ga0182013, IMG submission 120487) | Permafrost microbial communities from Stordalen Mire, Sweden - 612S2M metaG | ecosystem: Environmental > Terrestrial > Soil > Wetlands > Permafrost | place: Sweden: Stordalen | collected... | reverse complement strand
TTGCATTGCTGTATTTTGCATTTTCCCTCTCTTTTTTTCAAAGAGAGGGATGTCCGTGGGACAGGGTGAGTTTGTATTGGCAAAGTTTGAAGGATGAAAAGGGAAATTTGTCGTACACCCGTTAGAGAAACCCTTTCGGGGTGAGCGCGACAATTTGTTATGCACCCATTTTTTTTCACTTTTCTCATTCCTCTTATTACCTTTGGAAATAAGCCAATAAACCCATGAAAAAAATATACGTTATTCTCATCGCCGCTTTCAGCCTCGCTTCTCTGCACACCTTTGCCCAGGACCTGGCCGACCTGGAAACTTTTGAGAAGTCAATGAAGCCCGGCGCTGAGTTAACCTATGATGTAACCACTAAAGACAAACAATACAAGCTTATTGTAACCCTTAAAAAACTGGGCGATGAAATAACCTTTAGCTGGAAAACAACCGACCCTGATAATAAAAGCGGAACGGTTACTATGACAGCCGGAGCTACAGCCGAGGCTCAGGCCCTTTCAAATATTTTTAAAGCCGGCGATGTGAAACTGGATAAAGAAACCTGTTTATGGGCAAGCAAACAGGTAACCAACAGCATTTCAACCAATGCCCAGGCTACTTTAAAAATAAACGGCGCCTCAGATACCGCCACCGTAATGGGCAATACTATTGGCGATTTTAATTTTACAATTAATGGTAACATTGTTGTTGTTCCAGGTTCAGAACTACAGGGCGGTACTGACCCGAAGTACACTATTGATATTCTTGAATCAGCAAAATTTCCCCTCATATTTAAACTGGATATCGGCTGGACCGCAGTGCTGCAGGAAATAAAAAACCCATAGATTGTACTCTGGGCTAAACAACCTTTCCCCCCTTAGTTGATTTGTTTCAACTTTAGTGTTGCAGCGCCGGTGGTTATCGTAACTTGAACCTTCATTTTACCGATGATAAAAACGCTTAGAGAAATTTATTATTCATTTCCTATTCAGTTGCTGCTGCTTTCTTTTAAGCGCCAGCAGTTTCTTGTTTTGTTCTGGATATTTCTAACGCTTCCCATTGTGGGCCGGTTTGGTGTGGGCCTGGGTATTCCCTCTGTTTTTCTTGACCCCGAATATCTTGGCCAGGTAGACTACCTCAGCTTTGCCGTAGTAGGTATAGGTTTCGGCGCCATGTTTGTTACCTGGAATATTGTAATGTATATTCTGCACAGCTACCGGTTCCCGTTTATGGCCAGCTTACGGTACCCATTGGCTATGTTTTTTATTAATAACTCAATCATTCCCCTGGCCTTCATTATTGCCTATTTCTCCGCCATCGTAGTTTTTCAGACCCATAACGAATTTAAAAGCTACTCCGTCATCTTTTTCGATTTGCTGGGCTTTACTGCCGGCTTTGCATTTATGTTATTTATAACAGCCACATTTTTTGGCATTACAAACCCAAACGCAGGCAGTATTATACAGGCCAACAAAGAAAAACTGCGCACCAAAAAAGCCATCCAAAAGGTACAGTTTAATGATGATATGGAAACCCTGCACAACAGCAACCGGGTTGATTACTATATCACCAACACATTTGGCGTAATGCCAACACGCACTGTGGTGCATTACGACCCCCAGCTTTATCAATTGGTTTTCAGAAGGCACCACTGGAATGCGTTTATGGCTTTTATCTGTGCATTCGCCGCCCTTATTTCAGCAGGTTTTTGGCTCGAAAATCCTTTCTTCCAGTTTCCGGTTGCGGCCAGTGCATTTCTGTTTTTATGCGTGTTAATGTCGCTGTTTGGTATGTTTTTGTATTGGACCGGTGGCTGGGGCTCAACAGCTATCATTGTTTTTATAGTGCTTACCAACCAGCTTACCAAATACGACCTTTTCGGATTACAAAATACCGTTTATGGTTTAAACTATAAAACCGAAAAGGCCCCTTATAACCTGGAAAGGTTCCGGGCCATTTCTACCGATTCAATTATTGAAAAAGATAAAAAATACGTTACACAGATATTTGAAAACTGGAAGGTTAAAAATACAGATCCAAAGGATACGGCGAAAAAACCTTTATTATATTTTATTAATGTAAGCGGCGGCGGCCTGCGCTCGGCCATGTTTGTTATTTCTGTTTTACAACATTGCGATAGTATGGCTGGGGGGAAATTGTTTGATAAAACTTTCCTCATTTCAGGGGCTTCAGGGGGTATGTTCGGCACTACGTACCTGCGCGAATTGTTTCTTCAAAAAAAAGAAGGCTTTCCTATAAACCTGCAAGACCCTCAATATGGGCTTAATGTTGCCAAAGACCTGCTTAACCCGATTGCGATCTCCATTCTCAGTAATGATGGCCTGGCCCCCATTCATAAATTTAAACTTGGCAACAACACCTATGCCCAGGACCGGGGTTATATTTTCGAAAAATTTTATTGCCGCAACACAAATTTCAGGTTTGATAAAACCATTGGTGATTACCGCGACCCCGAGTTTAAGGCTAAAATACCGATGATGATATATTACACTACGGTAATGAATGATTCGCGCAGGTATTTTATCAGTTCGCAACCGGTTTCATTTCTGATGAGGCCATACGGTAAAAATGCCGAAGGCAATCAACTGGCAGTGGATGGAATTGATTTTTGTAAATTCTTCGAAAAACAGGATGGGGCCAATTTACTTGTTACATCGGCCATGCGTATGGACGCTACTTTTCCGTTTATATTGCCTAATCCGGTATTGCCAACCACCCCTCCCACTTATGTAATGGACGGCGGCGCGCTTGATGATGCGGGTGTGGAACCTACATTCAGGTTTTTGCAAACATTTAAAGACTGGATAAATAAAAATACCAGCGGTGTGGTAGTGATTGAAATACGCGATGTAGATAAGCAGGATGAACCTGAAGCACAGTTGCAAACAACCATGCTATCGAGGTTTACCGACCCATTGGGAACTGTTTACAGCAACATGGACAGAATGCAGGATTTTTTAGTAGACCAGAAGCTAAATTACATTGACGATGAGTTGCGCGGTAAGTTAAGCTTTGTGCTATTTGAATATACCACTGATAAAAAAAATGAAAAGGCGGCCGTAAGCATGCACCTTACTTCGCGCGATAAAAACGATATTCTTAAATCGCTGGGCCGGTCAAATAATGTAGCCGCGTTTAATAAGCTTCATCTGCTTTTTTCAAAGTAAATATCGCGTCATTGCTTTGCAGAGCCTTGCAACGAGCACTTCGGGTTTTGGCGAATAATCTTACTTTTAGTTTTTGTTGAAATTTATGCCTGAATCCATTTCCCTGTCTGTTGTTGTGCCCTGCTATAATCCGGCCCCCGGCTGGCGCGAAAACATATTATCCAACTACGTTTTTATATCCGGATATGCGCCGGCAACAGAATTGATTATTGTGAATGACGGAAGCCTTAAAAATTTTGACCCGGAAGCTACCCGGCAATTTTTCAATGCATACGAAAACATAAAAATTATTTCATATGTAAAAAACCGGGGGAAGGGGTTTGCCTTGCGCAAAGGCGTAGCCGCTTCAACGGGCCAGATGGTTATTTATACCGACGTTGATTTCCCTTATACAAAACAGAGCCTGCAATCTGTTTACAATACACTTAAAGAGGGGCATTATAATGTTGTACCGGGCAAAAGGTCAGATGAATATTACAAACACCTGCCACCTTCGCGGGTCCGGATTTCGCACCTGCTCAGGTTTCTTATCAGAAGCTTTCTGAGAATACCTACTGACGATACCCAATGCGGATTAAAGGGCTTCGACCAGGCAGGCAAAAAGGTTTTTTTAAACACCTCCATTGACCGCTTTTTATTCGACCTTGAATTCATATTCTTATCTGCCCGAAAAGGGCTTTCAATTAGGCCCATGGATGTGGAGTTGCGCGAAGGCTTTGAGCTCTCAACTATGCCATGGAAGGTACTAATACAGGAGTCATGGAATTTTGCCAAAATTTTTCTCCAGGGAATTTCAGGCGGCGGTAAATAGCTGGTTTTAATACATTTTTATCGCAAAGACATCGGTAGCATTAATTGAAAATAAAGACCTTCTCCGCAGAGTCTCCCCTTTCCGGCTTTGCGGAATGGGTGACTCTGCGTTTATGCCGTCAGTCCTCACGCCGAGTCCCCAACCTTCGGAAGGGAGACTCGGCTGGGAAGGTCTTTTCCTGCGGCACTCCGATTTTTTCCTTGGCCCTCTTCGCGTCTTTGCGATAAAAATGTATTCGCTATTCTTCCGTTTTTTCTTTAAAAACCCTCTTGGTACCGCTATACATTTCGTATTTTACAAACCTGCATTCCAGGTGCCCGTTGGCCACAGGTATACGCCGCGAAGATTTAAGCCCCACATATTTCAGCGCCTCCATGTTTGAGCTGATAATCCAGCAATCGTAACCTGTAAAACGCTTTTTAAAGGTATCGCCCATACTGGCATAAAGCTCGTTGGTGTCCTGCAAATTCATCCGCTCGCCATATGGTGGGTTCATGATAACTACCCCGCCACCTTCCGGCGCCTCAAAATCTTCCATGGCACATTCGCGTATCTGCACCATGTCTTCCACTTTGGCAAACTTCACATTTTCTTTGGCTTTACGCGCTACGTTGTGAGAGATTTCGCCCCCGTATATTTTAGGTGATACTTCAACAATGCGGTCAATGGCTGCATCATAAATGCGCTGCCAAAGTTCAGGGTCATAAGCCAGAAAACGGTTCCAGCGCATAAAGCCAAAATCGTCTTTATAATATCCCGGTGGGATGTTAGCAGCAATCAGCGCTGCTTCTATCAATATGGTGCCCGAGCCGCACATGGGGTCAATTAAATTGCTGCTCCTGTTCCAACCAGTAAGCAGTACCAGGCCAGCCGCAAGCACCTCGTTCATAGGGGCCAGGTTTACCTGGCTGCGGTAACCACGCTTATGCAGGCTTTCACCCGAACTATCCAACGCAACCGTGCAAACATCATTATATACATGCAGGTGTATTCTTAAAGTAGGCTTTGCCAAATCAACGCTGGGCCGCTTATTATAACGGTCTCTGAATTGGTCAGCAATGGCATCTTTTGCTTTTTGCGCTATAAATAGCGAGTGGGTAAACAAAGGCGTGTTCAACACACAATCAATCCCCAGGGTATCATCAACCCCCATGTATTGTTCCCAGTCTATAGCTTTAATACCGTCATACAGGCTCTGTTCATCCTGAACGGTAAACTTCTCAACCGGCACTAATATGCGCAATGCCGTACGCAGGTGTAAATTGCATTTATATATCAGTCCTTTATCGCCTGTAAAACTAACGGCGCGGTTGTGTAATTCTATATCGCGGGCGCCTAATTTTTTCAGTTCAAACGACAGCACTTCTTCCAATCCATAAATTGCTTTTGCAGTAAGCCTGAGTTCGTTTTCCGATTCAATCATGGCTGAAATTTAACTAAAGTACACGTAGATTACGTCCTTATCCGGGAAGTTGAATAGCAAGAGCCCTCATTAACCCATGTTAGCTTTCAGAATAATTGCCAAAACTAACTCCGATTTCCTGCTTTAAACCGGGTAATCGATTGAAAGAGTGTATCTTTGCCGTTCCCATAATTACATACCCATGAACTCGTTTAACAAAGAGCAATTACTAGAAGATTTAAAGAACTGGAATACCACTCTGAAAAAGTATCAGATTCCGAACACAAAAAAGGCTGTTATTCAAATAGCCAACAGCTTTAGCTTTTACCTGGCTTTACTTGCCCTGCAATTTTATTTGTTCGATAAATCTGTTTTATTCTCTGTTGCCCTGGCCATCCTGAACGGCTTTATCCTGGGTCGTATTTTTATTATTCAGCACGATTGTGGCCACCGCTCTTTTACCAAAAATCAGACTGCGAACGATATTATAGGAACGATTTGCAGCGTATTAACGTGCATCCCATACCAATATTGGGCCAAATCGCATAGTTTCCACCATGCTCACAATGGCCAGCTGGAATACAGCGATATTGGCGATATTGAATGTTTAACCACCGATCAATACGCAGCGCTTACCCTTAAACAGAAGATTGGGTACCGTATTTACCGCAATCCTTTCTACCTGTTTACCATCGGAGGCTTTATTTACGTGGTTGTTTACAACCGCTTCGCATTTCTAAAGAGCGATTACTTTAAAAAGGTACGTAAGAGTGTAACCATCAGCAATGCTTTGTTTATTGGAGTGTATGTGATTTTTGCATGGTTACTAGGGCCAACCCGCTTTTTGGTGGTGCAGTTTGTAAACCTGCTTTTTTTCGGAACTTATGCGCTGTGGTTCTTCTACATACAACACCAGTACGAACACATTTATAAAAGCGGAAAGGATAACTGGAATTACGTCGTATCTGCCGTTAAGGGAAGTACTTATTACGACATCCCCGGCGTGTTTCATTGGCTAACCGGCAATATCGGGTATCATCATATTCATCACCTGGCGCCAACTATACCTAACTACAATTTGCCCAAGTGTAACCGTGAGAATCCTATTTTCGAAAAGCATACCAACGTAATTACATTCTGGCAAAGCCTTAAAACGGTTCAGGCCAATTTATGGGATGCGCAAAAGCAAAAAATGGTATCGTTCAGGGAGTATACGAGGCAGAGAAAGGCAAACGCCTAATCCTCGGAATATCTTACCAGTTTAATTGCTTTTTCGGGACAGGCTTTAACACAAAGTCCGCAAGCCTGGCATTGATCTGCTTTAACTACAAAACCTTTTTTGTGACCATGCACGAATGATTTAATCCGCTCCTTCAGGTTAAAATCTGCGCGTTCAGCTTCAGTGGCTTTTCTTATTTCAAAAACATCATAAGGACAAACCTCAGCACAATCACCCGCGCCTTCGCATTTGCCCAAATGGATTTGGGGTTGCATTATTTTAGCATCTCTGCATTCTTCGTTCATGTACCAGGTTTTTAAACCGGACGAATAAGCCAGATAGATATTTTAACGGGAATGAAAACAAATTACCTTTAGATATCAATGTCATTAAGTTAAGCCTATACTAAGTTCTTTTTGCGCTACGCTACCTCCCAGCCTCCGAAACGGAGGAGCATCCACACAGCAAAAAGAACAACTTTGCCCGGTGGTTGTATTTTGTATTGCTGGGTAGCGGTTCTCCCGCCCCGGGAGTCAGAGGGTTTGCGCGGCTGCATTTTCTTAACGGGGCTGATTTATAGTGGCTGAAAAACGCACTAACTAACCCGGCCCAAATTTAATTTTCGCCCCCGCTCAATATTCATTTATAAATGCCGTTACATTTGCCTTGAAATGATTTACCATGAACAAAAGGTATTTACCGGTTTTAGTTTTGTTAATACTGTCTTGCTTTACCCACGCGCAATCCTTTAACGAGTTTGTTATAAACCAAACCGGGGCAGGCTCTTTCCCCACTGGCCTCACCATATTTAACAGCAAGTTATTTTTCTCAGCAACCGATAGCACCCACGGATATGAACCCTGGTTTACCGATGGGACCAACGCACAATTGCTGGCCGACATCTTTGCGGGGCCAGGAAACTCTTTTCCCCTATATCTAACCGTGGATAGCAACCTGCTGTTTTTCCAGGCCAATGATAGTGTACATGGGCAGGAACTTTGGGCTACAAATAGAGATAGCACATACCTGGTAAAAGATATTTACCCGGGCCAAAATCCTTCTTTACCGCAAAACCTGTTTGTGTTTAACCGTAAACTCTATTTTCAGGCAGATGATAGCGTGCATGGTTCCGAACTTTGGGTGAGCGACGGAACTTTAAACGGAACGCAGCTTTTAGATGACATTAACCCCGGCATTTCGGCATCTTTCCCCTCAAATTTTACTGCCTTTAACAACAAACTATATTTTGTTGCCAATAACGGCGCTACCGGCCCCGAGCTTTGGGTTACTGATGGCACAACCGCCGGAACTAACCTTGTAAAACAGATTGGCTCCGATTCAATTGGTTCTAATCCTTCAGGCCTCACCGTTTTCAATGGCAAACTATATTTCAGCGCTACGGATAGCGCATATGGCACTGAATTATGGGTTACCGATGGAACAGCTGGCGGAACCCAACTGGTTTTGGATATTTTTCCCGGCTATCAGAGCTCTAACCCACAATACCTGACGGCCCTGAATAACCTGCTATTATTTCAGGCCACCGATAGCGCAAATGGGGCTGAGTTATGGAGCACCAACGGCACCGCAGCCGGAACGCAACTGGTAGCCGATATTTACCCCGGCCCTACAGGCTCATACCCCCAGCAATTTACATTGTACCAGGGCAAAATATTTTTTCAGGCCACCGATAGTTTGCATGGCGGAGAACTGTGGACCACCTCCGGAACGGGCGCCGGAACTGTTTTATTCGATGATATTAACCCCGGCATCAATAGTTCAAGCCCGGCCTATTTTACTATTTACCATAATAACTTATATTTTATTGCTACCCCCGATACAATAAACGGAGCACAAATGGTAGTTACTAACGGTACGGTTGCCGGAACAGTGGCTCTGATACTTCCGGGCGTAGCAGTAAACCCTTTGGGTGCCACCAATGGGTTTACCCTGTTTAATAATTACCTGGCCTTCAGCGCATCATACGACACTCTGAACGGCCAGCAGCTTTGGCTTTATTCTGATATACCTGCGGCCATTGCAGAAGTTGAAAAAACACCATCGTTTACACTTTATCCCAACCCCTGCCAGGATTACTATATGCTCAGTGGCTTCAAAACAGGCGACACCTACAATATTAACCTGATGGACATAACCGGCCGGATTTTACAAGTGCAGCAAATGCAGGCTTCCGGCACTGTCCAACAATTCTATTCCCCAGCAATATCAGCAGGAATTTACCTTGTTGAAGTGCGCAACGGGCAGGAGATAAGTACCCTCCGTATGGTAAAGAGTGACAGGTAAAATGTCTTCTTCCGAACGGATGATAATAGACTTCTTGGATAAACCTGAAGTCTGCGTTTGTATTGGCTATTCCCTCTCTTTTTTTTAACTATGCTTTACCCAAATTTTCAATCCATCAAATCTTGGTAAGCGGCTGTATTTTCATCCGGCCTCTAAGCAATTTCCGTTAAGAAAATGATTCATGCATAGCCGAAAGAAAGAAACGCTGTATGAGACCAAACCACAGAAAACTATAAGGGCCCATAGCCTCACTGCAAACTACAACAACCGCCGGTGCGTCGAGTTCGTTTATTTCCTGCCTGGAGAAGCATTTTTAGGAAATTGCTTAGCAGCCTTGATTTTTTGGTTCTTTTTTATCAAGAAAAAAGAACGGCAATTGTTGTTAGTGGACTAAGGTTGAAATTTGGGTAAAGCATAGTTGAAAAAAAGAGAAAGGGCGCACGTAGGACAAGGCAGGGTGAGTTTGTATTGGCAAAGTTTGAAGGATGGTATGAAAAGAGAAAACTGTCATTCACCCTACATAGGTTAGCTTTTTTGAGATAATTATTTTTGGGGTAAATTTTATTGGCCGAAAATCGACTCGTTTTTATACCTTTATCTAAACGATTAAATAATTATTACCAAATAGTGAACAACCTGAGAACGGTTTTTTGCATCATAAAGGAATATGAAGCTGCGGCACAGCAATAAACCACTTTTCTTACGTTCTATAAACCAGGCTTTTTTAACGGCTATGCTGTTGATTGTTTGCTTTACAGCATACGCACAGCCCGGTTGCCCTGCCATATCAGTTGCCCATAACGGAACAACAATAGCTAACCGTGATACGCTGCAATTGCCTTGCGGAACAAGCTCCGCTAATTTAACTGCCATTCCTTTTGACGCGGGCGCTACCAGCAGTTACGGAGTTTCACAGATTACCTATAACCCCTTTTCGTATACTACAGGCACAGATGTACTGGTTCATACAGATGACCTTTGGTCGGCTATTATTAATCTGCCATTCAAATTCTGCTTTTTCGATACAGCTTATACCAGGTTAATCATCGGTTCTAATGGTAATATTTCATTTAATACCGTAAACCACGGAGCTTATAATCCCTGGCCTATTTCAAATCCGATTCCTACAGCCGCCGACATTAGCTCAGAGATTAACAATGGTGTAATGGGCCCCTGGGAGGATATTGACCCCACGCACCAGGGCAATATTTATTACCAGATTATTGGCGCTGCCCCATGCCGCATGTTTGTTGTATCGTGGGATAGATGCGGCTATTACGGCGACCCCAATAGCAACTGCGCCAGTTGCGATACGGATGTTGCTTTGTTTGGTACCAGCCAGATAGTGTTATACGAAACCACTAACGTTATTGAAATTTATATACAGACAAAGGATGTGCTTCATGCCTGGAACGGTGGCAAAGCTGTTGAAGGCATCGAAAATAATTCTGCAACCGTTGCATACACAGTGCCGGGTAGAAATGCAACTGAATGGACCGCCACTAATGATGCATGGCGGTTTACACCTAACGGGCCATCTATTGTATCCGTAAGCTGGTACAACGGCACTACACAAATAAGTACGGATAGCGTTGTGCAGGTATCGCCGTCAACCGCAACAACTTATATAGCTGAGGCAGTTTATGTTCCTTGCAGCGGAGGAGTAAATGATACCGTTTCCGATACCATAACAGTAGCCCTTTCCGGTACATTAAATGCTGGCCTTGTTTCCACTGTAAATGTTACCTGCTTTGGCCTTAATAATGGAAGCGCTTCTGCCCTTGTTAGCGGCGGAACGCTACCGGTTACTTATGGATGGTCTACGGGTTCAACTGCGTTATCTGTCAGTAACCTTTCTCCGGGCATTTATTCATTTTCAGCAGGAGATGGAAGCGGATGTGTGCGCTCAGACACTTTTGTTATTACCCAACCAAACCCGGTCGGCATTTCAGGCAATTTGACTAACCCGGCATGCCACGGCTCCTGCAACGGAATGGTAGCAACGATAGATACCGGTGGCTCCGGTGGGCCTTACACATATTTATGGAATACCACCCCCGTACAAACGGTTCAAACCGCTATAAATTTATGCGCGGGTGCTTACAATGTTACTGTTAGTGATGCCAATAGTTGTTCAGCAAGTGCCTCCTTTATACTTACCGAACCTGCCGCTTCTGCCATTAACCAGGTTTCTATAACCAACGTTACCTGCATTGGCGGAAGCAATGGTTCTGTAACCGTTAGCGCCGGTGCCGGATTTAATGGCACTGTCAGTTTTCAATGGTCGAATGGAGAAGTGGGTGCACAGGATACTGCATTAACTGCCGGTAACTATGCTGTAACTGCAACCGATAGCCTTGGCTGTTCGGCTTCTGCTGCGTATACTATTACCCAGCCTGCAAATGGCATTAACCTTCAGGCCCCCACCATTACCAATGTTGTTTGCTACGGTAACACCAATGGCGTTATTGTTGCCAATGCCAGCGGGGGCGCAGGATTACTAACCTATACCTGGACCAATTTAACTGCGGGCACCCAACTTAGCGGCCAGGCCATCAATAACCTTTCAGCAGGCACTTATCAGTTAACCGTTACAGATGCCAATGGCTGTACCGATACCACCAGCTACGCGGTAACTACACCGGCACAACTGGTAATTGACTCCATCACCCATAATGATGTTATTTGTGCAGGCACTAACGGCCAGGCGCAGGTTTTCGCGCATGGCGGAACAGGCGCTTACACATATGGCTGGAGCAGCAATTCTTCCGTAACAACTTCTTCAATCACCGGTTTACCCGGCGGATTATATTCGGTTACTGTTACTGATGCTTCAGGTTGCAGCGTGTCTGCTCAGTTTAATATCTTCGAAGCAACCCCTATATCCGTAACCAGCATTAATATAACAGATGTTGCATGTGCCGGGCAAAATAATGGCAGCGTGGCAATTACTGCAACCGGTGGTATACCACCTTACCAGTTTATCTGGAGTAACGGTACTACAGGTGCTACCGATTCAAATCTTAGCATGGGGATTTATTACCTTAGTATTACCGATAGTAATAGTTGTACCCTGATGGTAGATTACACTATTTCCCAACCGGGGCCTCTTTTATCCGGCACACCTGATATTTTGAACATTGGCTGCTCGGGCGGTACTACCGGGTCCATTACTGCTAATCCTTCAGGCGGAACACAACCATATTTCTACAGTTGGGTTCAACAATCCAATGGCCAAACTTATAATACGCAAACAATAAATAACCTCTCGGCCGATAACTACCTGCTAATGGTTACCGATGCACATGGCTGTAGCATTACTGCATCATATACAATTTCTGCAGTACCCCAGCTTAGTTATACTTACGACTCTGTTAATGTTTTATGCGCTAACGGCAATAACGGAAGTGTATCTGTTTCCATACTAAGCGGCCGGCCGCCCTATACGTTTATGTGGGATAATACAGCCAGCACCGATTCCGTTTATAATAATTTACAGGCAGGCCCGGTAGATGTGAAAGTAATTGATTCAGATAATTGCAGGGGCGAAAGCCTGGTTAACATAACGCAGCCACAGCCTTTGGTTATTCATCAGCTTAACCTGGGTGAAATTTCATGCAGCGGAGGTAACAACGGCTACATTTCAGCAAGTGTTACAGGTGGCACCCCCGGATATGTTTTCAGATGGAATAATCTGCAAACCGGCCCAATTGACAGTGGCCTCACAGCAGGCAACTATAACCTTACGGTTACCGATACCAATCTTTGCACAGTTACCCAATCGTTCCTGTTAACACAGCCAGATCCTTTAGTGTCTGCACCTGTTAGCCAAAGCGCAAAATGCTTCTCCAGCACTGATGGTTCTATTGATGCTAATCCATCGGGTGGTACGGCGCCTTACACTTTTGCATGGTCAAATGGCGCCACAACCCAGGTAGATGGCAATCTGGCATTAGGGTCGTACAGCTGTACTATAGAAGATGCGCTGGGATGCATGTTAACCATCAGCGATTCAGTTGGGCAACCGTCTCAAATCCACGTTACTGACTCCGCAACAGCTGTAAAATGTGTGGGCCAGTATAGCGGCACAGCTTTTGTTTTCCCTACAGGCGGCGTTCCTCCATACGATTACAGCGCCACACAGGATAGCGTCAATTTCATTAACGCAACTAACGGAATTCTTGAAGGCCTTGATACCGGGTACTATAATATCAGGGTAACTGACAGCGTAGGATGCATTGTACAAACCAGTGTTTACATAAAACCAGCCACGCCTGATAGTTTTTCCACCCAGGTTGATTCTACCTTGTGCTACGGCCCTGAATATAGCGATGGCGCTGCCCTGGTAACGCCATATACCACCCAAAATGGCCCCTATACTTACCTTTTAGACGGATATATTTTGCAGGATACCGGCTATTTCCAAAAACTTTCGGCAGGACTGCATACCATAATAGCTACTAATGCCAATGGATGTATGGATACCCTTACTGTTGTGGTTCCTCAGCCATTGCCAATTGTAATTGATATTACACCTGATAATGTTACACTGCCCCTGGGCGGCAGCGAGTCGGTTTTAGTAACCACTCAGAACACTACTAACCCCACCTACAACTGGACACCCTCGCTGGGCCTTAGTTGTGTAGATTGTCCTAACCCCGTGGTAAGTCCTTACACGCCCGGCCAGTATATGCTGGTGGTAAGTGTTGAAAACGGCCCAGCCACCTGTTACGATACTGCTTACCTGTCTGTATTTATATTATCACACCACACCGCCTTTTTCCCTAATGCCTTTTCGCCCAACGGAGATGGCAATAACGACCAGTTTCTGATATATGGAGAAGACATTAAAACTGTCAGCCTTAAAATATTTAACCGCTGGGGCGAAAAGGTATACGAAACAACAAACCCAATGGCTGGCTGGGATGGCACCTATAAAGGTGTGATGCAAAACGTAGGCGTATTCACTTACGAAGCGGTAGTTACTTTTTTAGACGACACCCAACAAACTAAGAATGGAACTGTAACGTTATTAAGGTAACATAAGTTATTAAATTTCTATCAGGCATACTATATTGTATAGTTCTCTCATCTCTGTCAGGTTACATTGCTGTCATGGTGAGCGTAGCCGAACCATTTGTTTCCTGATGAAGAAGGGAGATGCCGAAAGTGTTTCATCCCGCCTTACGGCGGGAGCAGAAGGATGAGGCCGGGAAATTGCATACCTCGTGTATTTGCACCAGAAACAAAGACTTCTAAATCAAGGTATTCGTTTCATTCAATGTCATTAACTTAGGGAAATTTACCACTAAGGCACTAAGAACACTTAGAACCACTAAGAAGCTGTTAAAAATTACATTAATAATACATTTAAATGCAAAAACCAAAGCCAATTCTTGCCACAAAGGCACTAAGATTCTAAGTTATTTGTAAAAGAATAGGGTGCAAACCAAATTGTCGTTCGGAATACAAGTGGTTGGCAGGGACGCCATACGTGTTGGGAAGATGTTTTTGCCATTCTTTTTTCTTCGCTGCGCTTGAAAAAAGAATGATGTCCCCCTCTGGAGCCTGCCTATGCACACATCTTTTATTCCGCTATAACAGTTAAATTTTGCGGCTTATCGGCCTTTCTCAGCCCCTTCCGTCCCCTAAAGGGGAAACCAAAGCCGAATACAAATACAAGTTTTGT
>Ga0182013_10005563_pt1 | contig 14598 bp, 8 predicted proteins | sample 612S2MmetaG_FD_120487 | JGI IMG/M metagenome (GOLD analysis project Ga0182013, IMG submission 120487) | Permafrost microbial communities from Stordalen Mire, Sweden - 612S2M metaG | ecosystem: Environmental > Terrestrial > Soil > Wetlands > Permafrost | place: Sweden: Stordalen | collected... | reverse complement strand
GGCGCCGCGGGGTCGGTAACCACTGGGAAGGGCAGGTTTTTCGATTTCAGCGGCGCGATCAGGTCCTGAGGGGGGAATCATCTCCCGTTCGGAGATCAGGAAACCGTAGGCTGCGATCGACAGTGTGCCGTGATGGTGGAAGCCCCGCCAACCGCGGCCTTCATAATGGCCGAGGCCTATTTCCTGCTTGAGGTCCTGATAATCGCGCTCGATGCGCCAGCGCAGCTTGGCGAGATCGACCAGGTCGTGGAACGACATGTTGTCGTCGACGTTCGCGAGCCAGAATTTCGTCGGCGCGGCTTCATCCTTGGGCCATTCGATCAGCAGTGTTTCTTCGGCAAACTGTGCTTCGCCCCGCATCGGCGCCGCGTGCACGCGCACGCGGGCAAAGCGCGACCGCAGTTTCGCGTTGCTGCCTTCGCGCCACGTGATGGTGCGCCAGGCGTGCTGGGGCAGGCCGAGCGCCAATGCTGCGACGCTGATGCGCCGCGGCTTCCGATTGTCCTCGCGCACCGGGCGTACCTTGACGGTCGATATGATGGCCGCCACGTAGCGCAGCCCCAATTCCACGATCCCCTGGCGCAGACCGCTGTTCGTCCCATAGCTCGCATCCATCAGCACGACACCGGGGGCAACGGCCGCCTTCAGAGCCGCTCGGATCTGCTCCAGCGCAATCTGCGGCTTGGTCTTGAACCTGATCGCGGATGGCACATGCGCCTCGGTGCGGCGCGGTTTATCGTCGGTCCACGCCCGCGGCAGATACAGCTGATACGCGATCGGCAGGCTGGCATGATGATTGGCAATCGACAGCGTCACCGCGACCTGGCAATTGGCCTGTTTGCCGAGTTGCCCGCAATACTGATGATGCACCCCGACCGAATGCCGACCTTTCTTGGGAAAGGATGTATCGTCGATGATCCACGCCTCGATCGGGCCGTGCCGCTCAATCGATGGTGTCACCAGCTCACGCACCTTGGCCAGCATCTGCTCATCCGACCATGTCGAATTCGCAACGAAATGCAGCAGCTTCTGATGCTGCGCTGAAACCCGTGCCGGCGCCGTCACCGCCGCCATCGGCTCCACGCTGCGCCGCCCCTCCGTCGCCAACAGCCCCGAGCAATAATCGCGCAGCGGTCCCGCCCGGTCCGCATGCCCGACCACCTTCGTCAGTTCGCCAACATACGCCGCAAAACGATCCGCAATCGCCATTTTGACGTTGTGACCCATACCAGCCTCCTGCTTGATAGGAAGCTCGACAAACATCTGATTCTAAAACAAAATCAGATGCGACAAATCGACTCGGGCAAATGACTCAGTCGTACTAGTTCTCGCTTCTTTATGGGTCCGGGATTGTCAGAGCACCTTTCGCCGAAAGTTGACCTGACTGTCACTGATACGCGACGAAATAATTCCGGCGGCGGTGACCTCTCCGTAATCAATTCGAGCCGGCCCAATCGTCGCCATCTGCAGAAATGTTTCGAGCTGATAGTTTGATCAGTTTTCCTACGTTGGTCGGTGCAAGGAGCCGTGGAGCCATGCGTCCAACACCTTGGATCTCATCGGATCGAGTTCTAAGGTTGTCAGCTTCAGCATGGCGTGCCGACAGCCCCGACATCCTGGAAATTCGAATACGCAAAGCTCTCGGTTGATATCGCCGGGTCGTCCAGTTTTCGACCTCTGGAGCAATTGACACTGGTCCTGGTGAAATTGGGGCGGTGGCATGAAAGAATCCTTTATCACAAAACGCTCCGTTGAACCGCTGAAGAATGGTACGCCGGACCGAAACGTTATCGACCATCATGTAGTAGATTGTCCCCACGGGCTGACCAATCTGGCTCAGGTCGGCGCAAACTCGGTCTGCGCCGACCTGAGTAGTTTCCGACTCTGATATCGTGATTGAACTTCAACCAGACTGAGGATCACGAGACGGGCCGCTTGGGCTTTGTTGTCTATCGGAGATAAAGGCATGGCCACGAGCACTGCGCGTACGATGACCGAAAAATCCGTGTGGTTCATCACCGGGTGCTCCACTGGCTTTGGGCGGGAGCTGGCCAAGCAGCTCCTCGACCGCGGCTACAGAGTAGTGGTGACGGCGCGCAATCCTCGCTCCCTCACCGAATTCGCCATGATGGAGAATGCTCTGATGTTGAAGCTCGATGTGACTGATCCCAACCAGGTGACTGCAGCGGTGCATGCGGCCGAAGCACGCTTCGGCGACATCGACGTGCTGGTCAACAACGCCGGCATCGGATATTTCGCGGCCGTTGAGGAAGGTGAGGACAGCAAGATCAGGCGGATGTTCGATATCAATTTGTTCGGTGCCGCCGCTGTAACCCGCGCGGTGCTGCCCGGTATGCGCCAGCGACGGCATGGTTTCATCGTCAACATCTCCTCCATTGGCGGCTTGTGCTCTTTTCCGGCGATCGGCTGGTACAATGCGACGAAGTTCGCGCTGGAGGGTCTCTCGGAGGCGCTATGGCAGGAAGTTGAGCCGCTGGGCATTAAGGTCATGCTGGTCGAGCCGAGCGGCTTTCGCACCGACTGGGCGGGCAGGTCGGCCGATGAGAGCAAGCTCCAGATCGCCGACTATGCGGCAACGGCGGGCGCCGGACGTGCCGGGGTGCGGGCGGTCTCGGGCAAACAGGCCGGTGACCCCTGTCGTGCGGTCGAGGCGATCATCGACGTAGTAGAGGGGCCAAACCCGCCGCATCGTCTGTTGCTCGGCGCTGACGCATACCAAGCCGCGATGGCGAAACTTGTCGTACTGAAAGAGGACTTCGCAAAATGGGAGGAGGTCAGCCGCGGTGCCGACTTCCCGAAGGGCGATGTTGCAAAGCCAAGCGAACGTCACAAAGCCTGAGGCCGTCGCGCTTTGCCATCCCCAGCAAAGCGCTCGGCAAGGTCAGCCAGTCTCAGGCCGGCTCGAGCGGTATCTGGTCCTTATAATAATTATTGAAATGGTTCTCGTATTCTCGGTCGACCACGATGGAGGCATCATAGGCTGGGCTGTCCTTCACGCGCTGTCGGGTCACGTTCAGGTCGATCAGCCTCTTGGTCCGGTCGATCGCCTTGATTGAGCGCGGTGAAATGAGAATCTTCTTTCCGGGCCACCAGTTCCTGGTATCGACAACGAGATAGCGGATGCTCCAATCGGCGTCTTTCACTAGAAAATCAGCCACGTGGCCGACCTCGCCATCGCTGGCATGAATGTGATAACCGGTGACGGCCTTGATACTGCGCAGATGCGGATCGTTATCCGCCTCATCCTCGGCGGCTTCTTCTGCCGCCCGCCCTAACGGCTCCCCGTAGGGGACCGGCGACATGCCGCCCGTTCCCCAGGTGAAACCGCCGAGGTAAGGACCCCGACTCCAATAGGGATTCCAGCCATAGTAATCGTAAGTGTCGGTCTCCGACTGCCGGGACACCGGCAGATCGGTATCGACGCCGGGGCTGTCCTTGACTTGCTGCATGGTCAGCCTGACCGAGAACTGATCACCGATCCCGCTGAACTGACCCAGCACGGAAGGCGGGAGCAGGACCTTGCGTCCCGACAGCCAGGGGCCGGTATCGATCACCAGCCAGCGAACCAGCGAGGTATCGTCTTCAAACAGGAAGTCGGTCACTTTGCCAAGCCGGCCATCACTGGCGCCGATCGTGTATCCAATGATTTCCGATGAGTTCCTCAACATGGAAGGGCTCCTTGGCGTTGTCGCGCTGCAAATTTTCAAGGGTAGAAGACGTGAACGTCCGATCTAAAGTTGCACGCGTAACGGCATCGGCGTTATGGGTGGTCGCGAACACGCCTCATCATCGAAGTGACTATAGCAACTGCGGCCAACCCGCCCAGGGTCGGAAACTACTCAGCCGAATGCGAGGCGGACGGTTTGGAAAGCAAAGATCTCGCTATTCTTGTGAATTGCAATGCATTGCTATGTCCCCATCCGGCTTTGAGTAATTTCCGATCCTCCCATCGCCGCGGATATGCCCATAAAAACTCCCCGGGGCGCAATAGACCCCGACATAGACCCCCCAAAAGGAGACGATGATGCAGACACACAATGGCAAGGCTTTTGTTCTCGCCTTAACCGCGGCGACTCTCGTGACGGCCGGCTGGGCACGCGCCGCCAGCGATTCGCCACCGTCCGAACAGACGCAAAAATCTCACCAGACTGAGGCCAATAAGGCCTTCAGCAAGGTTTCCGCAGATGGCTCTAGCGGGTTTCAGGACCTGACGCTGACGCGCATTGCGATCTTCGACGGCCGTACCGACGATGCAAAGAAATATGTCCAGCGGGCGGAAACCGCGTTCGACAAGGCGAAGAGCGATGAAACGGTGTTCACGAAGGCCGAAGCCGATCTGAAGCCACCCGTCGTCAAGGCCGCGCCCAGCAACCAGACTGTTGGTGCAGCGGCGTCGGTGCCCAATGCATCGGATAAGAGTTCGGCAGATCAAAAAACGCCGGAACAGCTCAAGAAGCCAATTGCGTGGTTGCCGGTCGACGGAGCGATTGCGATCAATGAAGACTATACCGGCAACTCGGAAAAGACGGCGGCTGTCGCCGACGCCAACAAGCATCTCAAGCGTGGCGATCGCAATAGCGCCCTGGAGAAGCTCAAGCTTGCCGACCTGGATCTCGATGTCACTCTGGCCGTTGTTCCTCTCGAACAGACGATCAGCGACGTGCACCAGGCGGCGAACTTGATCAAGGACGGCAAGTATTATGAAGCAAGCCAGCTTTTACGCCAAGCGCAGGATGGCGAACGCTTTGATGTGACAAGCATCATCGCAACGCCTTCAAAGAAGTAGCGCCCAAATCATGCGCCTGTATGGCCATAAGGCCGTACAGGCGTGATCGCCCGCGTAAACGTCCATCGGGCGGGTGCGGGTCTACGGAGGGCGTCAACGCCAGCCATCGTCTCCCTCGTCGTGCGGCGAGTATGCGACAATCCAGCTCTTACGCTTCGTCTGTGGCGACACAAAACCTACGCCCATTCATCCATCGAAAAATGAAACGTGGAGGAAATGATACTTATGCCTGCGACTGCGATACACAAATTCGGGTATACCTCCGGTACGATCTGGGCCTGGGCCATGGCATTAATCGGCTTCACAACCTTATGGTGGCTGGGTCTGGGGACCGCGTATCATCAACTTTCGATTGGGCTTCTCGTCGCTACCACAAGTCTGCTGATAAGCTTCCTGCTTGCCGAGGCCGTGGAAAGCGCGATCATCTTGCTATTGTCGTTACGAGGCCGCGACAGGCAATCGTGACCCGCTGATGCGCCTACCGCTGGCGAACCTTTATTTCCAGCCCCCCGAACGACGACGGCCATCTTGTCCGACCAGTTCCTCGTATCCGAACCCCGGCACCGGCGTGGCCGAGCTTCAGGGCAGCGCTTGCGCCAGGCGTCACGCACCATCTGTCGTGCTGATGACTTTGATGCGCCGGGAGATATCGGCTGCACTGAAACTCCTCGCAACCGCCCGCGTAAATGAGGGCAACTGCGAGAAGGCGTCCTCATTAAGTCTCCACGGGCTTCGAAAAGCTTCGTTCTACGTCGGCGGGCTGGCCAACAGGGTCTTGAGTGCCTCCATGGCTTTGCCGAACTTGTCCCAATCTCCCTGCTGCATCGCTTTTTGGGCCTCCTCGAATTGGGCTCTCGCCTGGCCATTATCCGGCCCACGGGCAGCCGTTCCCCCTGCGGCACCGACGGTCTCGGTTCCGCGTCCTTGAGCCGCCACTGGCTGCTTCTGCGGTGAGCCAAACAACGCCGCGAGCGCCTCGTCCAAGGTAGGCTCCATGACGACCCTGTCGCCGGCGACGGCGATCACCCGCTTCAGCTGTGGAATGCTCGCGCCCTCCGCGGTAAGGTACAAAGGAACCACGTATAGGAAGGAATTCTCGATCGGGGTCACGATCTGCTTGCCGCGAATGACGCGCGAGCCATTTTGATTCCATAGCGTGAGCTGCTGCGAAATCGTGGTGTTCTGATCGATCAACGCCTCGATCTGGTTGGGTCCATAGATCAGCTTTTCTTTCGGCAGCTGGTAAAACAGCATCTTGCCATAGTCGGGGAAATCAGATCTGGCCGCCATCCACGAAATCATATTGGCGCGGTTTTGCGGGGTGAATGGTGTCATCAGCATATATTCGAGCTGGTCGCTGCCGGGAAGCTTCATGAGAATGTAATAGGGCTTCATCGGCTGCGCGGCACCCGCGTACTTTTCCATCGGCGAAGCCCACAGATCTTCGCGGTTATAGAACACTTGCGGATCGGTCATGTGGAAGGTTCGGTACTGGTCAGCCTGAACGGCGAACAGGTCTTCCGGATAGCGCAGATGGGCCTTGAGATCCGCAGGCATCGTGCTCAGTTCATCGAACATCCTGGGAAAGGCTTGCCGATAGGCGGCGAGGATGGGGTCTTTGGGGTCCATGACATAGAACTTGACCGTCCCGTCATACATATCGACGACCGCCTTGACCGAGTTTCGCATGTAGTTCAATCCGTCAAAGGCGCCTGTGGTGGCGAGGGATTCGGCGCCGCCGGCGTCGGGACCTTGGGCATTGCCGCCTGTTCCGGGCCGGGATCGGGATTCCAAAAGTAAATTATTCTGTCTTGTCCATTCGGGATTTCCGTATGGGTAATAATTTGAAACGGTGTAAGCGTCCTGGATCCAGTACAGTTTGCCTTCACTCAGAACCGCATAGGGATCATTGTCCAACCGGAGAAACGGAGCTATCTGACCGACCCGCTCGCGAACGTCACGGTGGATCTGAATTCGGCTCTCAGGCTTCAGATAGGAGGTCAACAAAATATTGATGTCGGCCTTGTTCCAGGCGAACAGAAGCCGCTTCCAGATATTGTTGAGCGGGATGCCTCCTTTGCCTTGATAGCTCGTATAGACATTGTCGTTGCCCTTTGGATAGTCGAACTCCTTGATATCGGTGGCGACAATCCGGTACCCCGGCATCGATTGTCCGTAATAGATCGCCGGTTGCGCGATGGTGAGCCCGAAATTCGATTCGGCCGGCACGTTTTCAAGCGTATAATCCGGAAACCCGCCCCCGACTTTCTTCGAGACGAAATTCATGACCATGCCATAGCCATGCGTGAATTGCAGGTACTCATTGACCCAGGTTCGCGCCTGCGCGGGAAGCTCGGGCGAGAGCTCCCGGGCCGACAGCATCACCTGATGATAGCCGTCCGCCAGATGATAACGGTCGGTATCGACGTTATAAAACTGATAATAGAGGCGGATCGCCTGGGTCTGCTGAAAGGTTTCCAGAAGCGGACGCGAATCCCACAGCCGAATATTCTGAATGGTGTCTGCATTCCTGGCCAACACGGCAGGCGTCAGGTCGGCGAGCGCTGGATAGGATGTTTCCTGAATGGTATCGAGCTGGAACGCCTTCCTGGTGCTTTCAATGGAATGTTTGAGATAAGGCGTCTCCAATGCTAACTCGCTCGGTTGCACAAGAAACTTCTGGCAAATGAGGGGCGCCACGACGACCCCCACTGTCCAGACCGCGGCGTAAACGCCAGTTCCGACGGCCAGCGTCATCAATCGTGGACGGAAGAAGTTGAAGACCAGCAACGCGCAAGCCAACGTCGAGACACCGACCATGATCCACAGCGCAGGTCGGGTAACGTGATCGGCCGTGTAGCCTGCGCCGTAAACCACACCCTGTGTCGAGTAGAGAAGCTCATAGTGGTCGAGGTAAAAACCCCAGCCGAAGTTCGCGACCAGGAGGAATAGAAGGACTGTCAGATGCGCATCGGCTCCGCGGCCAAACGGTATCAGGGAGTTACTGCGAAGCCTGGGTGCGAACAAAGCATAAACCACCATCACAAGCGCGATTGTGCCTAGGGTCAGCATTGTGAGGCTGTTTTGCAGCAACTCATAGAATGGCAGATGAAAGATGTAAAAGCCGACGTCGATCCCGAACAGCGGGTCGGAGACGCCGAATGAGCCGCCGTAACGAAAGCGCAGATAGGTGTCCCACTCGGTGTAGAAACCAAGTGCAACAAACAGTGCAACACCGGCGCTCGCCAGGATGATCGAGGCTTTCACTAGCCTGAGAGGCAGCGTATTCTTGGTTGGCAAGGTCGCCTCGGTCAGCGAAAAATAGGCGGAATTCGGGTCTTCACCTGTTTCCAGGATTTTACCGCAATACGTCGTCGCCTGGCGCAGGTTGAGCCAGAGATACAAAAAGGCAAAAATGAATGCGGCGCAAAACATCACACATTGGACCGAAAGCAGCGTCCAGAAAATGCCGACATAGTCCAGCTGCGACATCCACAGCCAGTTCTCGATATAGCTGCTGATACCTGCCAACACGATGACGAGGAGAACAACCGCGAACGCCGTCGAAGCTGCCCGGCTCAGGCCCAGCCGGGGCGTGCCACCACCGGAATCCCCGTTGCTGAACTCGGTCAATGGCGGCGCATCGACGATCGTGGGGTGTTTTGTCACGGATGGACTCCAATTTATCGCGGACGGTTGAAACGCTCGGTCGCCGGTCGGGACGCGCAGAAGGTGCGACGCAGATTGTAGGAATGCCGCCCCAGCCACCCGGCCATACGAACCCATGGCCTCAATAGCCTGTCTATGCGCAACCGGCGCCCTGCGTGGAGACTCGGAAACTACTCAGGGACGATCGCCGCCCACGCATCCGAGACTTCGTCAGGCTACAACTTGCGCGCGATAAATTGGTCATCCTTCGAATACGGCGATGTAACAGTCGAGGCCGACGACGTCCGTGACAACCCGTCGCATCAGAGTCTTGAACCCGGGCCAGACCGCGGCTCTGCCGGATGACACGCCGGCGGCGCTAGCTAGGTACATTCCGAGTCTGGCTGTTTTACTTGTTTTGAGCATATCTCGCGGGCCGATCCGGCATCCCGGTCGCGCTAATGATGACCAACGTCTGAACGCACCTGCAGGACGATGCGGCGGCACGCCGCCCGCGCGCGACAAGAGAAACGAGCTTCCATTGACCCTCTCAGCATCATCGCCGCCGTCATCTCCCGAGTGGAGATACCTGGAAATCGGCGGGGATGGCCGGTCATGTTGAGTACTTTTGTGGTCCGGATCGTCAATTTTTCCGCCAGCTATCGCTGGCCGGTTATCGTTGCCGGAAGCATATTGATGCTGGTAACCGCGGGCTTCGATTATGCGGAGTTCAAGATCTCCACCGACGTGGAAGCATTGATCTCGCGAACCCTGCCTTGGCATCAGCGTCAAATCGCCTATAGCGCGGCCTTTGCGCAGGGCGGCATGGTCGCTGTGGTCAGCGCCCCCACCATTGAAAACGCCGGTCTGGCGACCAATGCACTGACGCAGCAGCTTGCCAAACGCGGGGATCTGCTCCGGACAGTGACGCAACCGGACAGCGGCGCATTTTTCGAGAAAAATGGCCTGCTGTTCCTGCCCCCTGCCAATGTCACGCAATTGATCGGCGGACTGTCGGAATCGAATTTCTTGATCTCGGAACTATCAAGTGATCCCTCGCTGCGCGGGGTCATGAAGACGCTGTCGTTTGTGGCACAGGGGGTCGAGCACGGGCAGCTGACGGTCGATCAGCTGAATTGGCCGCTGGGACTTGCCGACCAGACGCTGACGGACGTGCTGACCGGTCATCCTGCGACGTTTTCATGGCTGGAACTGCTGGACGGCAAAGCGGCAAAAGCCTCGCAGCTGAGGCATTTCATACAAATCAATCCCGTTCTCGATTTCGCGGCACTGCAGCCCGGCGCAGCAGCCACGGCAGCAGTGCGGCAGGCGGCAACCGATCTGGATCTTGGCGGCAGATTTGGCGCGAAGGTCAACCTGACCGGCGAGGTCCCGATGAACGATGATCAGTTTTCGGTGATCCAGGACAGCGCGATGCGCGACACACTGACCGCCCTGCTTGGGGTATTGATCATCCTTTGGTTGGCGCTTCGCTCATGGAAGATCATCGCGGCGGTGATCTTCAGCTTGATGACCGGGCTGGCGATGACGTCTGCGATCGGCCTCGCCATGGTTGGCGCATTCAACCTGATATCGATTGCCTTCTTCGTGCTGTTCGTCGGATTGGGGGTCGATTTCGGCATTCAGTTCAGCGTGCGTTACCGGACCGAGCGGTATGAAAAAAAGGAGCTGCGCAGCGCGCTCACCAGCGCGGCCGACAAGGTCGGTGCTCCGCTTACCCTGGCGGCGGCCGCCACCGCGGTCGGTTTCTTTTCATTCATTCCGACCGATTACGAAGGGCTTTCCGAACTGGGTCTGATTGCCGGGTGCGGCATGTTGATCGCCTTTGCGTGCAGCATCACCTTGGTGCCTGCGATGTTGGCGCTGCTCAATCCGCCCGGCGAACGCGCGTCCGTCGGATTTAAGGCTTTGGGGCCACTGGATGACTTCCTGCAGCGGCATCGTTTCGTGGTGATCGCCGGCACCATCCTGACGGTGTTGGCCGGCACACCCTTGTTGCTCAACTTGCCGTTCGACTTCAATCCGGTTAACTTGCAGAACCCGAATGCGCCGTCCGTGATCACCTATCGCGAACTGCAGAAAAACCCTGAGGCCAGCGGTAACGATGCCGAGCTGCTCGCGCCGAGCCTCGACGATGCGGATAAGATCGCAAAGCGCTTGGAACAGCTCCCTGAGGTTTCGCGCACGCTGACATTGAGCAGCCTGGTCCCGACTGGTCAGGCCGAGAAGATTGCAGCGATTGCATCAGGCTCAAAGATCCTTTCGCCGGCGCTCAATCCTCGGCAAATACAACCGGCGCCGTCTGATTTGGACGTGGTGCTGGCCATCCGTACAACGGCGGCGGACCTCGTAAAGGCTGCCGGAACGACGTCGGGAGATGGTGCCTACGCTGCGCGCCACGTGGCGGGCTTGTTGACACTTCTGGCCCAGTCGGACGCCGCAACGCGAGCCATCGCCGCGGCTGCTATCGTGCCGCCGCTTGTCGTCGACCTCGAGCAGCTCAGGACGGGCCTCAGCCCCCAGCAAGTGACCATCAAAAGCCTTCCACCTGACCTGGTTCGTGACTGGCTATTGCCCGATGGCCAGGCCCGCGTTCAGATCCTGCCGAAGGGCAATCTCGACGACAGCGATGTCCTGAGACAATTTGCGACCGCGATCCTGGCCGCGGCACCGTCGGCCACTGGCCCCGCGATCAGCACCTACGAGTCCAGCCAAATCGTTATCCGTGCCTTCATCGAAGCCGGCGTGCTCGCGCTGATATCGATTGCCGTATTGCTATTGATTGCGCTGCGGCGTGTCACAGATGTGCTGCTGACACTCGTGCCCCTGCTGATCGCCGGCGCAATGACGCTGGAAATATGCGCCCTGACCAGCCTTGCCCTGAACTTCGCCAACATCATCGCCCTGCCACTGCTGCTTGGCGTGGGCGTGGCCTTCAAGATCTACTACATCATGGCTTGGCGTGCCGGAAAAACCGGACTTTTGCAATCGACCCTGACCCGGGCGGTGATCTTCAGCGCCATGACCAACGCCGTGGCGTTTGGAAGCATGGCAGCGTCAAGCTATCCGGGCATGTCAAGCATGGGCAGGCTGATGGCGCTGGCGCTGCTCTGCACGCTGGCCGCTGCCGTGCTGTTCCAGCCGGTTCTGATGGGAAAACCACGGCAACTCGAAGCGGATACGCCGACTCCTGAGCCAATAGCGTCGCCGGCCGAATAGGCGGGCGGACCGCAAAGGCCAATGTAACCGCGGGATTGAGATGCGCTCCGCCGACAGCACCCATGAAATAGATGACGGCCATGACCATGATGCCCGGCGCTACCATCTTCATGCTCAGCGTGACGGTTCCGCCGCTGAGCGATCCAACGACGTCAGCGCCCGCGGCGATGACGAGTAGGAAAGTGCTCCAGCATTCTGAAAACCGCCGCCATTGATGGGGGGTATCGAGAAAATCCGGCGGCACCGCGCCATGCGGCATGCGCTGCTCCAGCGTCGATACGGCTGGCTGTTTTGGAGCCATGATGCCTGCCTCCGTCGTGAAATCATCCTTGCCCGATCGGGGGCTCAGTCCCGCAGGCGCCGGTATCTCCTGATCAAGGCGTTGGTCGAGGCATCCTGGGTCAGCTTTGGCGGCGTCGCCCGGTCCAGATCAGGGATGATGAGGCTGGCCAGGGCCTTGCCGAGCTCGACGCCCCATTGGTCAAAGCTATCGATCGCCCAGACCGCACCCTGGGTAAACACGCTGTGCTCGTAGAGCGCCACCAGGCTGCCAAGCGTCGCTGGATCAAGCCGTTCCGCCAGGATGACGTTGGTCGGGCGGTTGCCTTGCATGACCCGGAACGGCCTCTGGAAGTCGGGCACGCCTTCGGCTTTCAACTCCTTGTCGGTCTTGCCGAACGCCAAAGCCTCGGCCTGGGCGAACAAATTCGCCATCAAGAGATCATGCTGCCTGGTCAGTGGGCTCAGCGGCTTGCAGAAGCCAATCATGTCGCAGGGGACGAGCTTGGTGCCCTGGTGCAGCAATTGGTAGAACGAGTGCTGGCCGTCGGTGCCCGGCTCGCCCCAGGCGATCGGACTGGTCTCGTAGTCCACCACACGCCCACTGAGATCGACATGCTTGCCGTTGCTCTCCATCTGTAACTGCTGCAGATAGGCCGGAAACCGCGCCAGCGCCGCGGCGTAGGGCATCACACCAAAACTCCGGGCGCCAAAGAAATTGTTGTACCAGACAGTCAGGAGGCCCATCAGAAGCGGCAGATTCCGCGCTGGCGGCGCGGTGCGGAAGTGCTCGTCCATGGCATGGAAGCCGCCCAGCATGGCACTGAAATGGTCCGGCCCAATCGCGATCATCGTCGACAAGCCGATCGCGCTGTCCATCGAATAGCGACCGCCGACCCAGTCCCAGAAACCAAAGGTGTTGGCTGGATCGATGCCGAATTTGGTTACGCCCTTGAGGTTGGTTGACACGGCAACGAAGTGCTTCGCTACCGCCGCGTCTGTCCCAAGCTTGCCGACCAGCCAGTCGCGGGCGGTCGCGGCGTTGGTCATCGTCTCCAGCGTGGTGAAGGTCTTGGAGGAGATGACAAACAGTGTCTCCGCGGCATCAAGGTCCAGGGTGGCCTCATGAAACTCGGCGCCATCGACATTGGCGATAAAGCGGAAAGTCATCGATCGGTCGCTGAAGTCCCGCAGCGCGCGATAGGCCATTTCGGGGCCCAGATAGGATCCGCCGATCCCGATATTCACCACGTTGCGAATGCGCCTGCCGGTATACCCTGCGAACGCGCCGCTGCGCAGGCGGGTCGCGAAATCGGCCATCGAGTCGAGCACTCTATGGACGCTCGCCACCACATCCGCACCGTCCAGCTCGATGCGGCTGCCACGCGGCGCGCGCAGCGCGACATGCAGCACGGCGCGGTTTTCCGTCGTGTTGATCTTCTCGCCGGCAAACATGGCGTCGCGCCGTTTCGCGACGCCGCGCGACTCCGCCAATTGTAGCAGCAGGCGCAGCGTCGCTTCGGTTACGCGGTTTTTCGAATAGTCGAGGAATAGTCCGCATCCCTCGGCCGAGAAGCGTTCCGTACGGTTGGCATCCTCGGCGAACAGCGTGCGCAGGTGGATATCCTTGATCTGCGCATGATGCGCGACAAGCGTCCGCCATTCCGGCGTATCAATAAGTGCTGTCACAGCTCATCTCCTTGTTTCATGCACCGGTCTTGATCAGGAAGCCGACTCCCAGGTCTGTTGAATATCTTCCAGCGATCGTCCCTTGGTCTCGGGCACCCGGAAGAAGATCCATACCCAGCCGATCACGCAGAACAGCGCGAACAGCCCGAAGGTCAGCGAGCTGCCGGCGGCATCAACCATCGACAGAAAGCCCTGGCTCACCACGTAGGCCGACAGCCAGTTGAAGGCGGTGCAGACGGAAACTGCCCGGCCCCGGATCCGCCCCGGGAAAATCTCCGTGATGACCGTCCACGTGACGGGGCCGAGGGACGCGGCGAACGAGATGATAAAAGTCACCAGCCCGCACAGTGTAATGATGCCCGCGAGACTCGGGGCTGTCGCGGCCGCGTTTGCCGCGGCCGGGACGATGAGGCGGAAGGCAACCCCGAGCACGGCAAGGCTAATTCCCATTCCGACCAGTCCGCCGAGCAGCAACTTGCGACGGCCCCAGCGATCCACGAAAACCAGCGCAATGACAGTTGCCGCGACGTTGACGCCGCCGATCGCCCACGTGGTCAGGTTGGCCTGGGACGACGGGGCGAAGCCCGCCGAGGCGAAAATCTGGTTGGCGTAATAGATGATCGCGTTGATCCCGGTGATCTGCTGGAACACCGCAAGGCCGATTCCGATTATCAGCGGGCGCCGCCACCTTGTGTGGAAGATCTCGCTCCAGGCAGCGCTTTCGGTCTCCTGCCGTAGCGCCTCGTCGATCATGTTCAGCGCGTCGTCGGCGTCGACCTTCGGCCGAATCTTCTGCATCTGAACCTTGGCCTCGGGGCGGCGCAGCATCTTCATCAGCCAGCGCGGTGATTCCGGCGCCGCCACCGCGACCACCAGCAGCAGCAGGCCAGGAACCGCGGAAGAACCCAGCATCACGCGCCACGAGCCGCCGGCGG
>Ga0182013_10005562_pt1 | contig 14598 bp, 16 predicted proteins | sample 612S2MmetaG_FD_120487 | JGI IMG/M metagenome (GOLD analysis project Ga0182013, IMG submission 120487) | Permafrost microbial communities from Stordalen Mire, Sweden - 612S2M metaG | ecosystem: Environmental > Terrestrial > Soil > Wetlands > Permafrost | place: Sweden: Stordalen | collected... | reverse complement strand
GCCAACAGGGGCTCTCTCTGGCTGGCTCACTGGCCCCGGCCTTCTCCGGCGAAAATGGCTCCGTTTCTCACTGGCCCTGACACCGCGCCCCGCATTCTCATGCGGGGCGACTCACAACATTGGTGCAGTAGGAAACCTGTCCGTTGTTTCAATCCGCGCCCCGCATTCTCATGCGGGGCGACGCTGATGCACCTTCGGCGACCGGCACCTCATGGGTTGTTTCAATCCGCGCCCCGCATTCTCATGCGGGGCGACATTCCGCCAAGGCCCACACCGAGCGGGTTGGCCTGTTTCAATCCGCGCCCCGCATTCTCATGCGGGGCGACGTAGCCCGCCGTGGTGGTGCTGGCTACAATGTAATGTTTCAATCCGCGCCCCGCATTCTCATGCGGGGCGACCCAGTCCACCCAGCTAAGTAGTCAGTAGCATTGGCAATGTTTCAATCCGCGCCCCGCATTCTCATGCGGGGCGACCCAGCCCGCGCAGTGCATCGTCAACGCCAGCAACAAGTTTCAATCCGCGCCCCGCATTCTCATGCGGGGCGACTGCGACCGCTGTAAACTACGCGGCCACAAGAACTTACTACGCTACTTCCGCCAATCTGACAATTTCTGCTGACTACAGCGAGGGGAAATATCGAGAAATAGCCGGATGTTTCTGAAACTAAAACCACATCCCGGCTGCGCGAAACTACAGCGTTTGAGGCAACACTCATGGTTCGCGGAGAAGAGGTCATAAGATAAGTGGCTCCGTTAAATCGAGCGGCTTGGGAACTCCGTGGTGTTCGGTCTTTTCCGCCGCTGCAGCGTCCAGAAAGTAAAAACGCAGAGAATCTTCGCCCGATTCATATTCAGTCAGCAAACGATTCCGTAACAGGGTCCACTCAGCCTGTCCAATCCGGCATTCGAAGACCGATTTCTGTGCGCGCACACCATAGTCAGAGCAGGCACGGGCCACGCGACGCAGTCTCCGCCGTCCAGCAGCCTCCGCCGTGGACACATCATACGTCACCAGAACAAACATCATTCAGCCTTTCTTACTTTGGCAGCAGCGGCAGATATTCGGGCAAGTCTTCACGCAGATGACGCGCCAGGATGCGCGCTTGTATGAATGGCATTTGGGCAAGACGAAGGTTCTGTTCCAATAGCGGATGTGTGAGACTATCCTGCTTGCGTTCCTGATAAGCCCTGATGACCAGTTTGCGTCCGGCTTCGGTAAATTCCACAACTCCGCCCTCGCGTTCGACAAAATGCGCCGCCGAAATTTGCTGACGATTGATGAGGGTGATCGCCAATCTGTCCGCAAGCCAGGGGCGAAACTCTTCCATCAGGTCCAGAGCAAGCGATGGACGGTTCGGCCTGTCCGTGTGTAAAAATCCGACGAACGGATCGAGACCCACTGCTGTCAGTGCCGCAACACAATCGTGCCGCACCAGTGCATACAGAAAGGACAGCAGGCAATTGATACGATCTCGCGGTGGACGGCGGCTGCGTTTGGTGAAGTGAAAGGTTTCGCGCTGCTGCTTCAGCGCGAAGCTGAAGACGGAAAAGTATTGTTGTGCGGCCAGCCCCTCCGACCCGCGCAACACATCCAGATCGGCACTCGCTGCATCCAACTCAGCCAATAAATGTATTTGGTTCGCCAGTGCATCGATCACGCTCTGAAGTTGACCCAATTCACAGCCATCATCGTTTTCGCGCGATGCGCGCAATAGACTGTTGCGAGCATTCTGAATTTTGCCCGCGACGATCTGTCGTGCGATGGCGGCACAGCGGACAGGATCGTCGGCGGCCCGGAACTGTGCCCCTCGCAGAGTTACGCTCGTATCGGCCACGCCCGTCATTCTGGCCTGGAAGTGTCCGTGTTCGCTCAAAAAGTTGACCGCTACTCCGTTTTCCCAGCACAGATCAAGCGCCCCAGGGCTTACCGTGCTGGGCCCAAAGAGACAGATGGATTCCAGGTGATGAATGGGGATCGACAGTTTGCGGGTCTCGAGAGCAGTCTCCCGTGTCCGTTGGCTCATGGGCATGTTTTCTGGATACACCGGCACTTCCACGCGCAAAGTGAGGTGGTCACGCGCCACATAGCTTCCGGACATGAGCAGGTAAAGGGTGTTTTGCTGAATCTCGCTCATGGTCCATGCCTCATCGTTTATGTCTGAAAGAGGCGCATCGCGGCCTGCGCCAGACCCCTGGGGCGCGAAGTGAGTTTCGGAAGACAGATTTCATACAACGAGCATTCCTCACAGGCTGGCTTGAAGACAGCTCGCGGGACTGTTCCCTCTTTCAACAGGACATGCAATGCGGCGATTGCCTCTTCGGTGGTCTCTCGCAATTGGGGCGTAAACTCCACGCCCCGTCTGCGCTTGCTGGCGGCATGAAAAACTGCCCCGCAGGGCACCGCTTTTCCAAACATTTCCTCCAGACATAACGCTTGAGCGCAAAGCTGAGCATCGTCGTTTATGAATTTCCGCCTGGGGCCTTTCTTGTATTCCACGGGACAGAGCGTGCCATCGCCATTTTGCTCGACGATGTCGCACTTGCCGGACAATTCAAGACGTTCGGAAAACACTGGGAGCGCGCGCAGCAGCTTCACGCCTTTAGCTACTTCGTAGCCCGGCAAGTCCGCGTGCTCGTGGGCAAGATCGCCTTTCACGGTATGAGCATTTTGCCCCCAGCAACCGTCAACCGCCTTCAACGCCGCCCGGCGGGGACAGAAGAGGAAATCGTTGAGAAGGCTGAGGGGCAACGGTTCCATAATCATAATGCGAAACCACCGTTTCGCTGTCCTTGGAGCAACGGAAGCAGGCCTCTCATGTAGCCCGAGAAATCGTCGTACTGTGTCGGTCGAAGCGCAAGAAGTTCTTCACCGAAACCAATGGGCGTGGGGTCAAGGTCGGGTAAACGGGATTTCCAGATTTGGACGCTGTTGAGCATGACCTCCCTTGAGTTCGGAAAACGCTTCGGATCGCGAGAGGCGAAGCGCGCAATCAAGTTCTGGTCCACCAAGACGGTTTGCGTATCGGTCGTAATCAAGCGGCAGAGCTTGGCCACCTCGGGATAGTCGGCGTCCTTTTCGCGCTGGAGGATGTTCTTTGCCTCTTTTTCTGCCTGTCCAAAGCCGAAATTCATTTCACACTGCAACGCTTCAGTACAGTGGGCTGCCGTCGCTTTACCTTCCTTAAACATCTCTTCCAACACGCGACGCGAAGTTTTGAAGTGAGGGTGCAAAGTGAGAAAACCGTCTTCGTCATGGCGAAAGTCCCACACTTCGGCGCTGGCATATTCCGAAGAGCGGTTGACACGTCCGCTGATTTGCAAAAGATTCACCAGCCCGCAGCTTTCCCGGAAGGCCGTGCGAAACGAGAAATCGACTCCGGCCTCGACGCAACTGGTGGCGACCAGAATCCAGTCCTTCCATCCGCTGGTTAGGTTTTCCTTAATTCGTCGGATAGTCTTGCTGCGATCAAGCGGACTTAACGCGGTACTGAGATGCTCCACGTTGAAACCAAGCTTCATTTCCGAACGAAGATGATTTGCCAATATGGCAGCCGACTGGATGGTATTCAGGATAACTAGCTGCGGGCCGGGCTTGGACCGAATGAAGTCCGCCAATTCGGCCAGCGATAGCTTTCCCGGCTGGGTTTTTAATTCGATGCGGCAGGTTTCCAACTGGGCTGCTTCGGCGCGAAGTGGATCGGGGGCCAGTTCGGCAATAGGCGTACGGTCGGCAACGGGAACGAAGTCTGGCAAAATCCAGAATCGCGCCAGCGATCCGCTGGCCAGAACGAGATGGCAGCCCCAATCGTCGCAAAGCTCGCGCAACCACTTCCACATTTGCGGCCAAAGGGGCGCAGGCATAGCGGCGTGGGCCTCGTCCACAAAGATCGCCGACCCTGGCAATTGATGGAGCTTGCGCAGCGCAGTAGTTTCTTTGGCCGCCAGCGTCTCGAAGAACTGGACTGCCGTTGTCACAACCACTGGCGCATCCCATCGCTGTGTGAGTTGACGTAGGTCACGCCAGTTCTTGCCTTCGAATTCGACCCGGTGATGATGCGCCGCTACAACTTCATCGGAAGACTCGCCGTCAAGCGCCAGGGCGCGACGGTAAACATCCACCGATTGGTCAATGATGTTGGTGTAAGGCAACACCACAAAGATTCGGCGGAGATTCCGCTCGCGCGCAACATTGAGCAGGTGCGCCATGACAGCAGTGGTTTTTCCTGTACCCACCGGACTGTCGCAGGCGACGATGCGCTCGTGCTCAGCAAGTGAGCGATCACGGCAGGCGCGGTAAAGCTGCTGGCGAACCCTGAGCCGCAGTCGCTCCTGTTCTGTAGCCGGTAGCGTGTCTGGGGCCAGGCCAGCGACATATTGGTCGAGCCTGGCCAACCGTTCGCCAGCCCGGAGTGGCAATCCGCGCAGCTCTCGTTCCCTGAGATAGTGCCGGGCGGTATCGCTATGATCAGCATCGACGAGACAGGAAAGAGCCAGGCGGCGGACAAGACCGGGGAAAGGCATATTAGAAACAGTGCTGATCGAGGCAAACAAGCTATGGTGCTGGCTCAGATAGGCATCAAGATGGCCTTCAGTCCATTGCCACGAAGTCTCGCCCAAGCCGACGAGATCGCGCGTGTCTCGGAACGCCAGATTCAAGTTGTTGGCGATCTTGGCCTTTTCCCCCGGAAACGATGGGAGCCCGATGTGGTGCGCATAAGCGGTGAATGCGGCCTCAAACTGCTTTAACTGTAGCAAATGGGCGGTGCCGGCCTCGACATGATTGTAGCCAAGCTTGTTTTTCCGATTGTCCCGCAGAATGTCCTGAAACAACTTATCTAACTTGCCAAGGTCGTGATAAGCTGCGGCACGCTCGACCGCTGCCAGAAAGGGCTTGCGCCATTTGGGCGAGAACACCACCGCATCGCTTGCAAACAGCGCAGAGTAACGGCAAACGTTGCCGACGTGCTCGCGATACGTTTGTTGCGGAGCGCCATCACGGGCGCTGTGCGCCAGCGGCTCTAAAATCGTGGGCGCGTGCTCACAGCGCATAGTCTTTGTATTCGCCACACTGTGTAAAAGTGACTTCGTTACCGCGCCGAATGGGCATGTCTTTGATCTTCTGCCAGGTCGGCAACTCGCCGTAGTCGGCCAGCGAAACAGACCACTTGTCTGGATCACCATTCTTCTTCGGCATCAAAGCGTCAAGAAACGCAAAATCCGACACCGAACCGGCGCGGCTATTGTGCGTGAACGTGTGGGCATGCACCACCTCAACCATTGAACGAACAACAGAGCGGGTGTCCGCATATGCGTGCTTGAGTAAATGGAGCATCAAATCCACGTCAAGCTTTGTGCAGCCAGTTTTATGGGCAAAGTTTGGACCCACGAAGAATGGAACCGCGTAGAGGCCATGCTTTACAACTCGGAAGGCCATTGGAGCCATTCCGCGGTCCTTGCCCGCTTCGACGCCGGACTTGCTCGTCCATGTTGAGAATTCAATATCGACGGGGGCAATCGAGACGCCTACGCCAAAGTGCGCCACACCTGACCGAATGGTGTCGCTGCCGCCCTCTTCAAGAAAGGTATTGCCAAATAGCCTGCCATCCCAGTAGGCATCAATGAACGCTTGGCCGAGTCGTCCATCCTTTGGTTCCACCTGCTTCTTGATTTCGTCCCGCTTCCGGCCCCTGCTCTCTAGTATTTGGAACTTTTCGTCCGCTTCGATTGCAAGCCCCTTTTTCACCTCTTGCCAAACTACGCCCTCCTTCTCCAAAACGAGGTCGCGGAGCTTGCGCTTTACGGAAACTGGCGAAATCTCGCCTTTACCGTCAGGGCGTTGCCGGGGAGAGCCCTCGCGTTCTGGATCCCCGTTGGGGTTGGATTTACGAACCTCCAAAATAAGGAGTCCTGTGATCCGTGGAACCAGGTCGGTACTTTGATCCCCGCTCATAATTGCTGTTGTCATATGTCGTCCTTTATCACCGAATTGCTTTCATAGAAATCATTGTATCGGCGTATCGTTCTTGGAGTGGTCAGCAAGATAGCCGAGCAGGAGTTTCGCTTTATCGGCGTCCAACATCCTGTCGGGCAACTGCTCCAGGTGGATGGCAGAGGTGCAGGCAGCGATTTCGCCAAGGAAGTACTTGATCAAGCCGACACCTGCGTTCGGGTCATCACTTTGAAAGGTCCGCGCCCATGCCTGGTATGGAGTTAAACGCTCTGCTAACCGCGCGAGCGCGAAAACAGGCTGCTCCAATGCGGTGCTAAACAACGCGTTGCCGATCAGTTGCGAAGGGCTTTCGCCTTTACGTACGTGTTTGCAGTACTGCAGATGGAGGCTATCCGCGAGGGCAAGCAGCCTGCCGAATTGTGTGATGGTTTTTTGCATAAAGTCTTCTCTGTGGTGTCCAAGTTGACGCAGAAGTATTCCTAAAAGGGCAATAGTCTTCAGCGATTGCCAGCGCACCGCATCGCTCAACCGTGTCCATTCGCGTGTTGTTTTTATTACACCAAGGCCCGCCAATACCACGCTCATCCGTTGAATGAGCAATCCCAAGGCGGCCTCAGCCTTCTGCCGGGCAAGAGGCGCGTTGGCCAGGAAAATGTCGTAAGCGTCGGAAGCCGAAAATGCCCGCTGAAAGTTGGAACTGAATCCAGCTTTAGCATCGCTGCTCCAAACGCGATTGATTGTCGAGGCAAGTTCGATGGGACATGGGGTTGTCAGCGTGCGAAACACAAGTTGCTTGCTAGCTTTATCGTAAAATCCAACAGAGACTGCCGGTACGTTACGAGCACCCGTCTGCCAGTCCTTGGCCGCGCGAATGACATCCGCCACGCGGAAGCGTCGGTTGAGGCTGATTTGTTTGCGACCTTTGTCTATGGAGCAAAACGACAGCAAGCGGATATTGAGATCGGGATTGGCAGCAACCTTGCCTTCCAACATTCCTACCACCTGCTGTGCGTAGGCTGCGAAGTCAGTGTCGGAAAATATACTAGCCTCGCCGCCAAACATTTCGGCCAGTTGTTCACTGCCTGCAGGCTGGCCTTCCAGATAGGCAACCAGCAAGTCACGCTTGTCCGGCTGGGCGCTTGGAATAGGGCGGCACGAGATACCCCGGTTTTCTTCACTAGCTAAGTGGAGCAGTGCGTCGTTCATTTTTTGGGTTAGTGCGGCGGAAACCGGGAATGCCTTCGCGCCTTCCAAGCCGTAGCGCCGCAGAGCGCGCACCTCGTTGGTGTTCACGGAAAAAAGTTTCATGTTCCCTACTTCGACGATTTTGGGGGCTGGGAACTTGTCTTGTAATTCGACCGTCTCTCCGGTGTATGCGTCCACTCCAACCGCGCTTCGGTCAATGTCAGTTACGAAGTTGTCAGCTTCCAGTAGGGCTCTATTGATGAGAACACTGGTTCCGCTATGGGCAACACGCTTGAAACTCAAATCTGGTTCAGCCAAGTCGAAGTAAACGGGCTGGTTGGCATTCTTGTCCTGTTTCGCCTTCTCGCTCCAGTAATCAGGGCTTCCAATCGCGGCGGCGCGCTTCTTCCAGTCCAGAGCGCCAAAGAGAATATTCTGGAAAAACAGAAGCGCGTTCCGGCCGCTCTCGGCGGATCGTTTGGCCAACAATTCAGCAAGTAGGTTGGCAAAGTGGGTGAGTGTGGTCTTCGCCGTGTCAACGAGTGACAATAGAGTCAGAAAATTTTTCAACTCGACAGGCGCACCCGAAAGCGTTTTCCGGAGCTCCGAGACCAACTCGAAACAGGATCTTTTAAACTGCTTCTCCTGATTGACTGTGAAGGCTCGGACTCCAGACAATTCGAAGAGGTTGCAGATGCCTTCAGCCAAATCCACATTGGCTGTGCTCTTACTCTTCGCCAAATCCAACAGGTGCTCGACTGCCGACATCAATTTTCCCGTTGGAGCTTTGTCCAGGCACCGCAGGGGAGTGGGCAAGTTAAAACCGGGAAAGCTCGATCCAGCCGAACCATGCTCCACGCGGAACAACGATGCTGCAACCTCGCCTCCCAAAATCTCTACCCGGCTTGGCGCGCCATCTTTGGCAAGACAAACAATCAAGAGCTCCTTATTCTTGGCCATCGGGTTGATTCGCCCGTGCCGGGATGGCGGATTGACGCCCAAGCGCTCGACGGAATCAACTATCTGCGAAAGTTCATTAAGCAAAGACCAGTACTCCCTTCTCAACGTGCAATTTGCGACTGAATGTTGGGTTTACCCGCCCGCCTTGTGGCTGATCGAAAACCATGCGCAACATCGTCGGCAATTCGTGATTCTCGTTTTCACAGATACGCGTTTCAGGCCGGAACGGCCCGACATAGTTTGGCGCGAATTCCTTCCAGCCTAGACACGGCGTGTAAAACCATTGGCCCCGCTCCAAAGCCCGATTAAATACGTCGCTATAAGCGTGTGGCGGCCAAGTCGTGGTTTCGTGATGTCCGTTGAAGTCAGCTTCGGCGTAGAGGCGGTAGCACACGTTGACGAGCACAACAGCATAAAACTGGAATGACGCACCTTTGGCGAAAGCATCGCTCGCCCGGAGCGGCCCGCCATAGTTCGTGGTATACCGATGAAACTGAACCGGCCGACAGATTTCAACCTTGGTTGGCCGAATGTTCACCGACTTCCATCGCAGGATGGATTCAATGATGCCCTTCACAGCACTATACGTCGGGGCGACATAAGACACCGGGGAAGAACCAGTATCTGGACGAGTCCACATTGCGGTCGGTCCGGAAATCTCAAGTTGGATTGGCCAGGATTTCATTACAGATCTTTGCGTGAGTTGCGACAAAGCCCCAGCAACGCCATCGCCTGCTCGTCAGGGGCATTTCTTACAGGTCATTGAACCACTGGTTTGACTTGAAATACTTGAAAGACTATCGACAGCCGTAAAGTATACACCTGCCCAGAACCTGCAATCTGATATAAGCGCAGTTACCTCCGCGCATCACTCGGACAAAATCCATCCGTCATCGGCGATACATCTTGCCGGTATGTTCAGCGCGTGATAATCCGGTTTATCACGTAGTCAAGAAGCACGGGACGGGGCAGGGTGCAACAAGCCCCGTAATTGCAGGTAAAAAGGGAATGACATTCCTCTTGCCCGAACTCACACGTTGTGGCAGAGTACGCTGACTAACCCCATCAACCACACTCACGGGAATTCTCCCATGCAAGACAAGCAACTGGTCCATAACCTCAAGGTGGACTCCTCGGGTCGCATTGCTCTTCCGGCGGACGCGCGCGAACGCCGCCACATCGCCAGCGGCGATACTTTAGTCGCCATAGAGGATGAGAAAGGATTTCATATCAAGACGCGCGAGCAGCTCTTAGCCGAAGTGCAGGAGCTTTTCGCGCAACACGTTCCGCGCGGAGTGCTCCTCTCGGATGAGATCAATGCCGAGCGGCGTGCGGAGCATGAGCGTGACTAGCGTCGTGCTCGACGCATCGGCCGTCATCGCCGTCCTGAATTCCGAGCCTGGAGCCGAACTTGTCCTTGGTGTCCTGGCGGGCGCTGTCATCTCCGCCGTTAACTACTCCGAGGTCTTGAAGAAAACCATCGAACGGTGTCAGGCGATCCGTCCCGTTTCCGCTCTCCTGCAGGGCTATCGCGTAGAAATCGTTCCTTTCGATGAAACGCTGGCGACCGCGAGCGCCGAGCTCTATCCACAAACCAAGGAGCATGGGCTGTCCTTTGCGGATCGCGCCTGTCTGGCTCTCGGGGTTCAGCGCAACTGCAAGGTGTTTACGTCTGAAAAACGCATGGGACTCGTCTCTCTACCCATCAAAGTGAAGCTCATCCGCAATGCCCACTGAAACTGAAAAAGGCAGGAGCACGGCGTCTGAAGCAAGCGCCCCCGCCGTGCTTCCCGCAGATGACGCGCCGCGAGCGCTCATGACGGTAGCGGCGCTCGCTGAGATTCCCGAAGAGGATATCTGGCTTGCCAAGCAGAAAAGCAAACGCACCCGCCGAGCCTATAAGCTGGACGTGCAGCACTTCATGCGCACGCTCAACATCCATTCTTATGACGAGCTGCGCCAGGTAGACCATCGCGCCGTGATTGCCTGGGATCGCATCATGCGTGAGATCGATAAGGCCGCGCCCTCCACCATCCGGCGCAGGCTTGCGGCGCTATCGAGCCTGTTTAAGCATCTCGTGCGGCATGACCATGCTGAGAAGAATCCCGTGGGCGAGGTCGAACGGCCGGCCATCAACCGCGAGGAAGGGACCACCCTCGCCTTCTCAAAAGGGCAGGCGCGCAAGCTCCTCGATACGCCTGCCGACGACACTATTGAAGGATTACGCGACCGGGCCATCCTGTCCGTGGGCTTGCAGGTTGGGCTGCGCCGCGCCGAGATTGCTTCGCTCAAGGTAGGTGACCTCCACCAGAACCGGGGGTATGATTCGCTGCGCGTCGTGCGCAAGGGCGGACGCCACGAAGCGCTCGCGATCAATCCGCAGACGGCACAGCGTATCAAAACCTACCTGGAGGGGGCGAAGCATGCAGGAGATCTGGAGGGACCGATGTTCCGGCCGCTGCGCCGCAACCGCAAAAACCAGCAAGCACGGCGAGCCATGAATCCGGACGCCATCGACCGGGTGGTGAGGAAGTTTGCGGGGAAGATTGGACTGGAGAGAGCGTATTCGGCGCATTCGATGCGGGCGACGTTCATCACCACGGCGCTGGAAAATGGGGCGCAACTCGAAGACGTACAGAAAGCGGCAGGCCATCGCGACCCGAGCACCACCAAGCTCTATGACCGCAGGGGCTACAATCCAGAGAAAGCGGCGAGCTTTTTTGCAACGTATTGAAGCTGTCGTGTTTCCGTTGCTTGCGACGGCTACACCCGCGTCCAATTATCGGCGGGAGCAGCTCACGGTAAGTAAGCTTGAATATGCGGATTCTGGCGGAATAGACTAAGTCGATGATCCCTAGAGAATTCGAGGCAAGGCAAAACGAAGCGTGATTCACCGTCGACGAAGGGCACTCGTCCTCTGCTAAAGAGGAGTTCCCACGTCCCCGCTCAAGCGCTGGGATATCCGCACGCGGCCATTTTGAGGCAGAGCAGGAGGGGGAGGCCAAGGCATTAGACCCTGGCCGATAACAGAATTTATCAGCCAGAACAACCAACAATGAATAAGCAATACCGAAGCACTCGGCATAGTGTATCCACTAAATCGATGGCTCAGGGAATCTACTATTCCTCTCCGAAGGTGGGAGTGACTTTCGCATGTTGGCGAGCTATGGGTACTTCAGCGACAAAAACGGCATTCATTTTGCGGACTTTCTTGCCTAGCAAATCCAGGGCGGCGAGGACCTGTTTGTCCGGCTTAGAGCGCATCTGTTCGTAATTGTTCCAAGCATCTAGTATTCCGCCAAATTCCGGGTGCGTCATCAGAACTTCGGCAAAACCACCGCGATTAAACCCCAGCCCGATGACGCTGCCGAAGCTTGGAATCCTGATTCTCCTCTTTGAACCTCTCTTTACCGTCATCCAACCCTCCCACTAACGCTTATCCGACGACGAGTCTTGCCGCGACTGCACAAATGCGCGCAGCACATTGTTCATGAGCGTCTGATAGCCCCTGCCACTCGCCCGGAACCACTCCAGCACGTCATGGTCTACCCGGATATTGATATGGTCCTTGGGGGCGGGGACTCCCATGATGGCCTTTGTCCAGTCGGGTTCCCCCCGAACGTCATCAACATCGGCGCGTATCGACGCTTCGAGTTTCCTGCCTGTCATGGCTTTCGCTTTGCGCCAATTGGTGCGATCCTCGCCGTGTTCGACTCTTGCTTTAATCTGTTTAGCCGTATAGCGCACGGTATCGTCTTTCTTCCGCATGTCTTGCTCTCCTTGCTGTGATAATTCGTATGGTTCCATCTCGCCACATCCAGATGACGGCGAAGAGTTTTCCTTCCATTGGACCGATGCTCAGGAAACGTTCTTCGTCATCGCGCAGCGTCGGCACGGTAAGCAGGGGACGACCATCAAAGAAGCTGTAAGCGACGCGGAGAAAATCAATTCCCCGCTCGGCCAACACCCAGTCGCGTTTGGATTCGTCCCAGCTAAATTCCACGCTTTACAGTAGCCACATTTGTACCCACGGTCAAGGAAATACTGCCGGAACTATGTGTGAGTTTCGGTGGTAAAGATCACAGTTTCGCCCCGTTATTTGTCACTCAGTCATGCGTAGCCGCGCGCGGAAGCTGGATCGACACCCACGTGCCGGTGACATTTAGCGCGTAAAAACATATGACAAATAGCGCGTCAAGCGACAACATTGAGCCGCCGGTAGTATGGCGGATCGTCAACCCGAAGTCCCAGTGCATTGGGCCCCGGCGGCGGAACGCTGTGCGCTCACTCGAAAGCAATCCTTCGCTCTATCTCGCTAAGCGTTGCCAGGTCCTTGCGCCGGTCGTAGAGCTTGGTGGTGCGCGGATCGGAATGATTCGCCATGTCTTGTGCCGCTTCGAGCGCTCCGCCGTTCTGGAGGAAGACCGTTATTCCCGTGCCCCGGAACGTGTGATTACAGATCGTATCGGGCAGCCCCGCGATGGCGCAACGTCCTTTGACAATCCGCAGCATGTCACGCCGGGAGAGGGGTAGGCCGGTAAGCCGGTGATTCTTATCCAGCGTCTGAAACAACGCCGCTCCGCTCTCACTGACCGCCGCCGCTTCCAGGTAAGCGTCCAGATATTGCTCCGCCTCGTGATGCAGCCAGACGAGCTTCTCCTTGTTGCCCTTTTCCAGGAGCCGCAGGCGTGCTCGCTTACCTTGCAGCGTGTAATCGGCCCTTTTGAGTTTCAGTACCGCGCTCACGCGTGCAAACGTATAGGCCATGATAGCGATGATGGCCCGGTCGCGCAGGCCTTTAACATCGACTTCAACCCTGACGTTCCCCCCGTGCTTCTTCGGGATCTTGACTTCACGGATTACCGCTATCGAATTGAACAGTTCCCGCATCTGCTCCGCCTCCAGAATCGGCGTTATCCCGATCTGCCTGCTAAATCTCGGCCCCTTGACGAAAAGCGCCGGGTTATCAGGAATGGCCTGCTTGATCACGAGCCAGTTGAACAGACCGCGCAGCGCCGCGAGGTGCTGCTTCACAGAAGGAGCGGTGAGCGACATGCTTTCGATGTACGCGGAGACGTGCAGCGGGCGAATCGTATGCAGCTGCAGCTCGTGCCCCTCGCACCAGCGGCAGAACTGCGCCACTGCCTGCATGTATGCCGCTCGCGTGTTTTTGTTGCGGATGGTGGCCGCGAAAAATTCCAGGAAATGCTCGCTGGTCTTTTCTCCGGCGCCGGCAATAATAGCAGGGACGGGAAACGTCCCAGGCCGGGCGGGCAGGAGCGGGGAGGGTATCAGCTCACCTGTCATCGAGTTTCCTCTACGGCAGTGGATAAAGGGTGAGTTCCGGCATGGGAAAGTGCTTCCGGTTATCTGTGACAAGGGTCAGGCTTTCCGTGATACAGACGGCGGCGATCGTGGTGTCCATCAACGTGAAAGTCTTTCCTTTGCTTTTCCATTCCTGCTTGATTTCACCGGCAAGGCGCGCCGCCTGCCAGCGGATGGGGACGTAGTCGAGCTTGCGCAGCAATTGCTCCGTCTGCCGCGTCTCAGAGGCGTGCATCCCGGCATAGACTTCAGCGACATTAACAGCGCAACAAGCGAGAAAATGCCGTTGCTCCACGAGGCTTTCCAGAAGCGCCGCACGTTCGCGCCGGTCATTCAATACGTCGACGATGAAGGTAGTGTCGAGCAGGAAGCGCGTCATCACGCGTCCGGCGGAAGGCGGGACTCACTTTCGGCGCGAAGCGATGCAACCCATGCAGCCGAGCCGTTCTTGAGTTCGGGATGATTCTCGTCTTTCCAGCAGCCTTTTGCTTCCTTAAGGGCAAGAAGCAACTGTTGCCGCCGCATTTCGCGTTCGACAATTTCGGCGATGTAGGAACTCCGTTTTCCTTTGCCGACGAATTGATCGATGTCGGCTAAGAGTGCTTCCGGGAGGAAGACATGGGCGCGCTTTTGTACCATTGGTCTTACCTGGTGGTGAGTGGGGCAGTCACCCTAGATCAATTCCGCACCAAGGTCAAGCCCAAAGAGCAGATTACGGCCCATAACCTCTTTTATGGGTCCTAATCCGTCCAACCAGAAAACCACAAAAATTGTTAATTTTCATTAGTAAATGTCGGAGTCGTTTTTCCCGTTGCACTGACATAGGGAAATGATGGTGCAATTTATCTCTGAAGATTTCGGACAAAATAGTTCTGAAGATTACAGGCTGCGACGAGCGGCCGATTCGGGTTCGCACCGATTTCCCACAAATGTGAGCGCTTTTGGACAGACGCTTCACCGCCGTCAGGGCTTGAATTGTTCCTGTGCCGACTCCACAATGGAAACCACCTGACCACGCGCTGGCCGGATACCGCGGGGAAGTTTCCTTTGAGTCGGGCCGAAGTATTTCGCCTCCAAGCATAGGTTACTTATAACTCAATGAATCTATCGGAATGGGTTTCCTATAGCTGATAAGGGACTCCTTAACAGATATGAACCATCACTGGAGGACATTATGAG
>Ga0182013_10005561_pt1 | contig 14599 bp, 11 predicted proteins | sample 612S2MmetaG_FD_120487 | JGI IMG/M metagenome (GOLD analysis project Ga0182013, IMG submission 120487) | Permafrost microbial communities from Stordalen Mire, Sweden - 612S2M metaG | ecosystem: Environmental > Terrestrial > Soil > Wetlands > Permafrost | place: Sweden: Stordalen | collected... | reverse complement strand
ACGCGGAGGCGGACAATGAGTTTGGAATACAGACCCGTCAAAATTGGCCGCGCCGTTGCTGATTGGGTGAAGGCGCTGAAAGGTAAATCCGGCGTTTATTTGATCCGTGAGAAAAATGGCTTTTTATTTTTTGCTGGCGAAGTTGTGTATTGTGGCGAATCGCATTCCGGCAGGCTTTACTCAACTCTGCTTCGCCATTTTCAAAAATGGTCTGGCAAGACGGCGGGGCCGACATTCCCGGTGTCAAAATATGAAGTTGCCGTAGTTCGTTGCCCTGCTGCCCGCGCCCTTGATTTGCAAAACGCGATGATCGCCGAGTTTCGACCCAAGTTGAACACAATCGCCAACCCCGACGCCGAAAAATAAAAATGGCGTCGGCAGTCATTACCTCAAAATGAATTTATCTCCATTGATCGTCAGTGAGAATTTCCGCGCCGCATTTGTCAAAGCCGGGCTTGTTTTTGACGGCGAAATAATTGCCGACGGCGAGTTACATCGCTTCAAGGCCGCTGGCGACCGCGAGAAAAATTCGTGGTTTGTGCTTCATGCTGGCACGCCTGCTGCCGGTGCGTTCGGATGTTGGAAGCGTGGCATCAAAGAAACTTGGTGCGAGCGCAACAGCGAATTATCAGATTCAGAATGGAAGGAAGTCCGCGCCCGCTGGCAAGAAGCGGAACGCGAGCGCGGGCAAATCGAAGCCAAGCGGCAAGCGAAGGCACAAAAAATTGCCGCATGGATTTTCGAGCGGGCAACGCCGGTGACGACTCACGCTTATCTGACTGCAAAAGGCGTGAAAGTTTTCGGTGACGTGCGCGAACATCGCGGCGCGCTGGCGTTGCCGCTGCATGACGTGAACGGCGAACTTCATTCGCTGCAATTCATCGGCGCGGACGGCGTGAAACGATTTTTGCGCGGCGGGCGCATTGTAGGTTGTTTTTTCACGCTCGCCACCAAGCTAGAAAGTCCACTGGCGATTTGTGAAGGCTACGCGACAGGCGCGAGCGTCCACGAGGCAACCGGCTACGCCGTTGTGTGTGCGTTGAATTGCGGAAATCTTTTGGCCGTCTCAAAAGCATTGCGCGAAAAATATCCGGTGCGTGAAATCATCGTCTGCGCGGACAACGATCAATTCACCGACGGCAATCCCGGCGTCACGAAGGCGACGGAAGCCGCCAAAGCAATTAACGCCAAACTTGCCGTGCCACAATTTGCCGACGCGAACACGAAGCTGACGGATTTTAACGACATGGCCGCACTCGCCGGACTCGGTGAACTGAAGCAGCAAATTGAAGCCGCCGCCGTCCCGAAAGAATCCGATGAAGAAATTTTGAATAGGCTGGCCGCGTTGCCGCTGCTGGAATACGAACGCCAGCGCGATGATGCGGCGAAAGCCCTCGGTTGCCGGGCAGCAATCCTCGACAAGCTCGTTGACGCAAAGCGGCCAAAAAGCGAATTGCAAAATGACGAATTGCAAGGCCGCACGGTGAATCTGGCCGACGTGGAATTATGGCCGGAAGCGGTGAAAGGCGCGGACGTGCTTTCCGAAATCGCGGACTCATTCGCCCGTTATGTCGCGTTGCCGGACGGAGCTGGTGACGCGCTCGCCTTGTGGACGGCGCACGCGCATTGCTTTGAATTGTTTGTTTGTTCTCCGCGCTTGAACATTTCATCGCCGGAAAAAGGTTGTGGAAAAACTACATTGCGGGACGTGCTGGCCGTTTTCATGCCGCGCCCGCTGGCGACAGAAAATTTGAGCGCGCCAGTCTTGTTTCGTGTGATTGAATCACACAAGCCGACGGTGCTGGCCGACGAGTGCGACGCATGGTTGCGCGACAATGAGGAGCTTCGCGGAATGTTTAATGCCGGACATCGGCGCGGCGGACAGGCGTTGCGCTGTGAAGGTGACGGTCACGAAGTCCGGGCGTTCAATGTGTTCGCTCCCGCCGTGCTTTGCGGCATTGGCGCGTTGCCTGGCACGCTTCACGACCGATCTATCATTGTCCGGCTTGAACGCGCGAAGCCCGGAGAATTGCGCGAGCGTTTCGACTCGCGCCGCATTGAACGGGAAACCGAGCTTTGCCGCAAGCTGGCGCGATTCTGCGCTGACAACAAGGCGCGGCTTGAAGTGTGCGATCCGGCGTTGCCGTCCGGCGCGTTCAATCGTCTGGCTGACAACTGGCGTCCGCTTTTCGCCATTGCCGAAATTGCGGGCGGCGATTGGCCGCAACGCGCCGCCGCTGCGTTCGCCAAGCTCACGGCCAAGACCGACGCCGACGCGCAAGGCATAAACACAATGTTGCTGGCCGACATTCAACATATTTTTAGCGAAACCAGTGCCGGGCGGATGTTTTCAAAGTCACTGGTGGAAGCGTTATGCGCCATGACAGACCGCCCGTGGCCGGAAGCACACAAGGGCAAATCAATCAGCGAGACATGGCTGGCACGCCGACTTCGCACTTTCGGCGTGTCGTCAAAAACGCTTCGCATTGCAGACGGGCGCGGCAAGGGTTACGAAGCTACCGACTTTGCAGAGGCCTTCGAGCGTTACTTGCCATCGGGACAGGAATCCAAGCGTGACGGCGTGACAATGGGGGAAACCATTGCCGATTCTCAATTTTCCAAGCGTGACAACAAACCAGATTGTCACGCTTCTCAAATTCACGAAACAGCCGGAAACATTGGATTGTCACGGTGTCACGCTTCAAATACGCCGGAAAAGGAAAAAGAACTGGCTGACGCAATGCTTTTATGACGGCACAAGAAATTTATCTTGAAGCAACCCGGCGCGGATTGCGGCTTGAACCGGCTGGCGACAAGCTGGCCGTGATCCCGGCAAAGTTGTGTCCACCGGACTTTGCCGACGTGCTGCGCCAGCACAAGGGCGAGCTTTTGAACTGGCTTGAAGCCCGCGCCGCCGGAATTGCGCCCGACTGTGCGCCTTGGCTTCACACTGCCCGGCAAATTTTGGCCGGTGAATTTGACGGCTGCGACAATTCCACCCGCGAAAGTCTGACGATTGGCTTGCGTTCAATCTCGCATCCGCTCGCCAATCGTTCACTAGAAAAATTAAATTTCAATCCTCGCAAAATATGAATCCAAAACAAACAATTCCGGCAATCGCAAAAATTGCACCGCCGTTGCTAATTGGCGTTGTAATTTTCATGGCGGTAAAGAGCCTTTTTTCCGACGACGACACGGAAAAAAAGCCGGAAACCACGCCAGCGAATACCGAGCCGGAAAATCGCCGGAAGGAGGTGGAAACCACACCCACAAACCAAAATTTCCGGCAAATTTCGGCGGAAATTCCGGCCAAGCCTGCCATTGTTCCCGTTTATTCCGCGCCCGCGCCGGTTTTTCCGCCTGTAAATATCCCGGCTTCCGTAGCCAAGCCGGTAATAAAAACCGTGGCGCAAACCACACCGCCGCCGCTCAAAAAGAATTTTGTCACACGGAAAACCCTAGGAACTGTATTTGATCATGGCGCACGCGCGCTGACACGGAAAGATGCAGTTGCGATTTTGAATCGCCTCGGTTTTGGCAAGACGGCAGCTTACGCTGCGCTGTCAGAGAATGGACGTTTTTCCGCTTGGTTGCGATTCTCGCCAGACGGGATAATCACTTGGACGGATCGCTGACGGAAAATTGAAGGTCTGGTTATTTTCCTTTTTCCTTACGGACATAGATTTGATTTTCCGGCGGAATTTTGGCGGAATACAGTGGTTTCCGTCCATTTCCGACGGCTACCCACAACGAAAGCTATTTTTCTGCAAGCTGCGGTTATTGTATGATTTTCCCGTAAATTGATTACGGCTTCGTTAGGTCAAAGAAAATCCCTTGCGGCACTTTGTCGGCGTGCTGAAATTCCGCGTTGCCGTGATATACTTCTTTTTTCGTGTAAAGATTTGTAGCGTCGTTTGGCGGATCGGCGGTGAACACAACGACTGACTGCACAAAACTAGAATAAAACGGAATACCCGCGCTCTGAATTTTGAAAGTGCCATCGCCCTCGGTTTCCGTTGTCCATTGAAACGGCGTCGTGCCAAGATAATCTCTTGCGCCCTTGGCACTATCCTCATTTATGCCGGTCGTCATAAAAACGTGTGCGCCTTGGGGCTGCGAATCAAAATTGATCGTTTTCATCGGCGCGGCACAACCGGCGAGAATGATTGCCGCAAGCGGAAGTAAAAATTTTATTCGTGCCTTCAAAATTATGGTTTTGTTCATGGTTTTATCAATCGGTAAAATTTCGTCGCATTGGAAATCGTATTCGCAACGGTGTATTGCCCGTTCACAATAGAGGGTGAAGATGAATTTGTCGTCCAATTAGCTGCTGGCAGATTCGTTGCATTTTCCAAAATGAAGCCGACGGCATTTGTCGGCCAAGTCAGCACTATGCTGCTGTTTTGATTTGCGATGCCAAGTGCGGGAAGATTGTATGTCACAGTAAGTGCGGCGTTCCCACTGTTGCCGGCGGCGTCATACGCGGTAACGGTGATTAAATTTGTGCCACCTTGCAAAGGCACGCCAGTAATGTTCCATGCCGTAGTGCCGCTGGCCGTGCCGCTACCTCCGCCGCTATTGCTCCAAGTCACCTGCGTTACGCCAACATTATCGCTGGCTGTGCCGCCGAGATTGATGTTGTTTGAAAAAGTGTTGTAAGTTGAAGCACTTGTCGGCGACGTTATGCTGATTGTCGGCGGCGTTGTGTCCGGCGGATTGTAAGTTACCGTTAGAACAGCTTGACCAGTATTTCCGGCGGCGTCATGTGCTGTGGCTGTAATCACATTCGCGCCGGTTTGGAGAGCCACGCCGTTGACAGTCCATGATGTTGTGCCAGTGGCCGTGCCACTGCCGCCGCGATTGTTGCTCCAAGTCACCTGCGTCACGCCAACATTGTCGCTGGCCGTGCCGCCGAGATTGATGCTGCTGGCACTGGTGAGGTAGGTCGCGGCACTCGTCGGCGACGTTATGCCGATTGTTGGCGGCGTTGTGTCTGACTGCGTGACCGTGACAGTCCAATAGTTGATGCCATTGTCACCTTCGTTGCACTCGGCGATCTCATTTTCGTCGTCAATCTTGTAGCCGAGATAATAAGTTCCCGGTGCAGTCGCGGCGTTGATAATGATGTTCAAGTTTGTGGACACAGTTCCATTGGCGGCGCAACCGTTGACTTGCAATTCATAAAATGGAGTCAGGCCGGTAAAACTCGTCGAAGTGCTTAATCCGTAAAATCCGACGTGAAATGTCCCGGCATTGGCACTGCCACCAGTGCATGACCCGTTCGTAATAGTGAGTGAGGCAGTTATTGTATCGCCGGGGTGCGGGCTTGGATTACTTAAATTGTCGGTGCTTTTTGTCAAATTGGGTTGAGGCGGCGGCAGAACTGTAATCGTCCAATAAAAAATTCCGTTATCGCCCTCATTGCATTCAGTCACCTCGTTTTCGTCGTCAATTTTGTAACCGAGATAATAAGTTCCCGGTGCTGTCCCCGCGCTGATAGTGATGTTCTGATTTAGCGACGCAATTCCATTGGTAGCGCAACCGCTGACTGCCGCCTCAAAAAACGGCGTTGCGCCGATGAAACTCGAACTGGACGAAAAATAAAACCCAACGTGAAAAGCTCCGGCACTTGTTCCACCATCGGAACATGGAGCGTTCGTGATGGTGATCGAAGCGGTTACAACATCGCCAGTATGCGGACTCAAATTGTTAAGACTGTCAGTGAATTTCGTCAGATTTGGAAGAGGCGTTGCCTCCAATGCGGCCAACGCCATGACGATGCCCGCGCCAGAATCTCGATCTGCGCCGGGCGACATAATATCCAAAGCGGTATTTGTAAGAACCATGCGAATTTGAAGCGCAGTCAGATTGGTGTTGTATGATTTGAGCAACGCGGCGATTGCGGCGGCGTGCGGCGCGGCAGCGGAAGTGCCATAAAATGGAACGAAACCGGGGACATCCGTAGTCACACCGTCTGCCGCCGTAAAATCAGGTTTTTGTCTCACTGCGCCACCTGTGGAAGAAAAATTGCCGGGAGTTATTGGCGTGCCGTTGGCCTGAAAAAAAACGCGGCGAAAACCGTCGGAGCTAAATGTTTCGACAGGATTCGCCGCGCCGCCGGTGAATGGGTTTGGATAAGAACCGTAAGGATTCGGACTGCCGGGAAAAGGGACATACGCATTTACCGCAGCTACGCCGAAAGCATTTGTCGCGCAATCATGTCCTCTGGTCGAACCTTGTGTGCTGACACTCAACAGCCCCCGTCCTGTTGAAAGGTGCAAAAATCTCCCCGCGCCGGAAAACTTCACGATGACTATCAATTCTCCGTTGGAAATTGTTCCCACAGATTCATAAGGGTCTTGACTGCCGTTTTGCGTATTGAGCGAAGATGCAATAACTGTCGTGCCACTCGAATTGAGAACATAAAGATCGTAGTCGTTCGTGGATGCACCCAAAGGGTCTGACCAAAATAAATCCGCGCGCAACTGGCTACCGCCCGGTCCAGAACCCAAACAGGTATTAGCATTTATGCCACTGGCAAAATTATGAATACGCCCAGCCTCCAAAGGCGATGGCGTTTGCCCGCCGTCAACAAAGTCGCCTTCCCAAGTTCCGCTAGTTCCATCGTCCTTGTTGCCAGCATTATTTGCGGATGAAAAATAAAGGACGCCATTTGCCGTCACTGAATTTACGGCCTGTGCCACAATGCCGTCTTGAAATGGGGGTTCGTCATCATACAACTCGTCATCCACAATGATATTGCAACCAGCGGCATAAAGTTGCTGTATATTATTGGCGAAACCCGCTTCGCTGCTTGATCCGGTAGCAAAATATAATTGCGCTCCCGGAGCCAAATCATTGACAATTTCAAGCATGGCCGTTCCTTCACCTTCTGTCGTCACGCCGCTTTGTCCCGATAGAATTGTTACCTTACCGGCAATTTGAGAACTGTTTAGATACGTTGCATCACCTGAAAGAACGCCAACTTTAATGCCTGTTCCATTTATGCCAAATGTCGTGCGCGCTCCGTGAGTTTGATGAGTATAGTCTCCTTCACTGTCCACGGTATTATTCATCGCGCGGACAGCGGGTTCTACGAATTTGACTTCGCCTCTCGCCGCCAAATCTTCAATGTTCGCCAGTGGAACGCCTGCGCGGATTGCTTGATATTGCGGGAAGTCATTGACCACATTTCCGCCAAGAGTTTTGATATATTGCAACAGGGCATCCGTAACATCCGCCTTGATGTCCACTAAAATGCGGCCTTGATTGTCCTTGTCCAAATCCACCCGCTGCACTGGCACGCCGTCCGCAATGGGAACACCTCGCCGCATTTTGTCGGCATAGAGCAGTTGCGAATCAATTTTTTGTTGTGTCGGAGTGCGGCTTTCTTTTTCTTTTTCCAACGCTGAAATCTGTTTCAAAGCACTGGCACTGATTTGGCCGTCATAGTTTGTATTTGTTGCATTCGTGCCGGAAGGCAATGTTGCCACCGTCGTATTCGTAAGAATCGAAGAATTATTTCGGACAGAAAAAGACGGCTGGTTTGTCTGTGAAGAAATTTTCTGACTGGCAAAAAGAGGCGGCAAACTGTTTGTTGAAATTTCTTTTATGGCGGATTCTTTCGATAATTTTTGCGATTCAGAAAACAGCAACGCCAAAAGCGCAACCAACAAAACCGTTAACGCAATCGCCAGCAAATTTCGATTATCCGTTTTCATGTTTTCATTCTGTTCCGCAATTTTGGTTGCTGGAATAAAAGAGGGCGTGATTACTCACGCTCACAACAGGCACTGGTATGCCTTTCAAGAACGCTTTCGGCACGCCCAGTCACGGGCGTGCTTCTAGCACTGTCTTGAATTGAAATTACCAGTTTCGTTGTGACAGCAGCCGAAGCCGCAAAATTTTATTTTTGTTGTCTTTTTTACATTCGTTTTTTCGGAACACTGACAATTGAAACAAATTGCAATCATCTTTGTAAAGCAATTCTCCGCGAGCAGAATCGTAGAGGCAAAATCCTCGGAGCCGGGCGGCGGGTGCAATCTGGAGCGCAGCCGGATGAGGCGAGCAATAGATTGACGCGCCGCCCGGCGGCATATAATCGGCCTCTGATTCGCGCGCACGATTTCACGCAACCGCGCCAGTGGCGCATTGACGGTGAACTGAATGAAGCAGATCAGTTGGCGGCAGGCGAAGCACATGGCGAAGCGTTTGGGTTGGCAGCCATGTTAGCATGAAGGTTCGCATCTGGCGAAGCATCGAGCGCAACATCAGACGCAACATCAGACGCAACAACATGGTAAGCAAGAAAGTTAGCATCTGACGCAACATGAAGCGAAGCATCAGACGAAGCACAGAAACCTTAATTTGTTAAGGGGTAACGCGTGCGCCGTATTATTGGCAGCCGAATAGGATGCCTTGCGGCTCGGCTCGGTGTATCTGACAGGGTGTGTTTTGGACTTCGCCGCATGGCATTTCAAATCACAAAGCAAAGATATTTTTGTCTGCCCGATTTCCTCGCGCACACGGGCAAGCCGGACGATCCAAACGCTGTGGGACTGAATCGTAATTTGCAAATCATTCAGGATAGGAAAAAGGCGAAATTCATTTTGTTTGGAAAACGAGCAGAGCGGCTTCGTTAATGTGGGAAAATGTCGCCATGAAAAAAATCGTTCAGAATAGAAAAAGCCGGAATCAAAGTCGTGTAACCCATTACGCAAGGCGGCTTGGCAATCTGCAAAAATGTCGCCGTGAAAAAGGTCAGGACAAAAATTATTCAGTATGACAGAAGCGGAAATTAAACCTGTGCGGAAATGGCACAAGGCGACTCCGGCAATTTGAGAAAATGCGGCCATGAATAGCGAACCAAAACAAACGCCGTCAAGTGGAGAGGGCTTCATTAACGAAAAGCAACTGCTGGCGAAATTACCGATCAGCCGCCGCACGTTATTCAACTGGCGCACGTCCGGCAAAATCCCATGTGTGCGGCTCGGCGGGCGGCGCATACTTTTTCACTGGCCGTCAGTCGAGGCCGCGTTGCTGCGTCACCAGCGCGGCGGACAGTCGTGAACAACGCCACGCTGGAAAAAACCCGCGCCAGCTATTGACAACACTACCAAGAAACGGGAAATTGAGCGTGTTATGAGACAGCCACAACGCGCCGCGCAAAAGAAGCTCGACTACCCGGAAGAAACCCCCGGCAGCCGTCTGGCCGCCAAAGCCCGCAAGCTGGCCAGCAAGCTCACGCCGGAACAACGCCGGGAACATTTCAACGGCGCAATGACGATGATCTATGGCGGCGCAAAAGAAGCAACTCTCGCTCGACGCTAACATCGTCTTCGATCTCGCCGCCGATAAAGATTTCGCCCACGATTTTCGGGAAATTTTCCAGAGCAAAGGCTACTCACTGGTTTTGCCGCCCACGGCGGTTCACGAATTGCACGTCATTTTCACAGACGGCGACAGCGCGGTGGAACGGGAACTGGCGCGGACGGCATTGACCCACTTGAAGCAATGGAGCATCCGCCCCTTTGACTTGGATTCGGCGGCGGAAGCCATTTGCGAACAATTCGTGCGCGGCCTGATCCGGCAACACCTGATTCCCGAAGACGAATTTAACGACGGCCTGATTCTGGCCGAAACGTCGCTGGCGGAAATTCCCCTGCTGGTGACTTCCGACAAGCATCTGTTGAACATTGACGAAGACGCCTTGTTGCTGGCTTTCAACGAGGCCGATCTTTCGCCGGTTCACCCGGTTCACCCGAAGCGTTTGCTGAAGGTTTTGCGTTAATCGCCCGGCGCGGATTCCGCCGCAAAAAATTTGCACAGAATTTGCACAGATTTTGGGGTGACATTGAGTTTGCACAGATTTTGCACAACCCGAATTTTTGCACGAAAATTGCACAAGTTTTTTAGCCCGAAGATGCCACTGATTGCCAGAAATCACTTGCAAACAAAGGGAATAATTTGCTATTCTTCGGGCAATGAATGGCAATGAGTCACAACAAACATCACTGGCTGGAAACACTGCGAAGGGTGCTTTTACAGGTTCAAGTCCTGTCGTGGGCACCATTTTGATAATAGCATTGATATAAAGGAGATAATGATGTTTTTAAATCGTTAAAACTTTTGGCATAACAGTTTTGCATAACAATATTAATACGTTCAAATTGGTTTACGTTCAATCGAAGAAGTTTTTGTTCTTCGATTTTCACTCAGTACAACGAAGTCGCGCCGCACAATCAAAATCCAAAAACAATGGCCAATAGCCAAAGTTGATGACGGATTGTGCCTGCATCTTAAAGGGTTGCCGGACAAATGTAATTTGGCTTTGCTATTCGACCAACACATTTGCCACATCGCGAATCACAATTTCACCCATCTGCCTTTTTGCGACGATTCCTCGACTGCCGCCAGCACGCGCTGGTTTTTCAATCCGTCCTCGAATGTCGGCTGCACGGATTTGCCGTCGGCGCACGCATTCACAAAATCGGCGATGGCATGGACGAACGTGTGTTCGTAACCCAGCCCGTGCCCCGGCGGCCACCAGTTGCCGGCGTAAGGATGAATGCCGTCGCGTGCCGTCACGTTTATTTCGCGGAAACCCTGCCGGTCCTTCGGGTCGTCGGTGTTGTAAAACTTAAGCATGTTCATGTCCTCGAAATCAAAATACAGCGAGCCTTTGCTGCCGTTGATTTCGATTTCAATTTGGTTCTTGCGGCCTGGCGCATAACGTGTGGCTTCGAGATTTGCCAGCACGCCGCCGTCCATTCGCCCCATGAACATGGCCGAATCCGGCACGGTGACCTTGCCCATTTTCTTCTGGCCTTTCGCCAGCGACTCCGCGAGCGGTCGTTCCGGCACAAATGTGTTCAGCAATCCGCAGACTTCCTTGAACTCGCCCACAAGGTAGCGTCCGAGGTCAATGATGTGCGAATTGATGTCGCTGTGCACCCCGCTGCCGCTCGTTTCCTTTTGCAAACGCCAGTCCAGCGGAAACTCCACGTCAGCCAGCCGGTCTTGCGCGTAACGGGCGCGAAAATGGAAAATCCGTCCGAGCGCACCTTCAGAAATCATTTTCCTGGCCAGCGCAATCGCGGGGGTGCGCCGGTAATTGTGGCAGACCATGTGGACGACCTTCGCCTTTTGCGCCGCGGCCAGCATCGCCTCGGCTTCCTTGACGTTCAGCGCGAAAACTTTCTCGCACAAAATGTGTTTTCCGTTTTTCGCGGCGGCAATGGCCATCTCCGCGTGCAGATACGGTGGCGCACAAATGTCCACGATGTCAATCAGCGGCGACTCGATGATTTCGCGCCAGTCCGTGGTTGCGTGCTGCCAGCCCAACTGCGCTCGCGCGGTCTGTGTGGAGGCTGTGTCGCGCCCGCAGATCGTGTGCAGCTCGACGTTGGCCTTGAGGTGGAAGAATTTTGGAGCCTGGCGCCAGGCGTTTGAGTGCGCCCGGCCCATGAAGCGGTGTCCGATCAGTCCTACGCGAAATGTTTTCGCCATAAAAGTTGGGGTTGAACTGGATTCGCATCCCTTTATAGTGAGGTGCAGCAAGCAAGTCAACATGCCTTTCACAACCGCACAAATCGCAAAACTCCTCGGCGGCGAGGTCGCTGGCGACGCCAATGCCACGCTTAAAAGCTTCGCCCCCGCCGAATCCGCCAAGAGCGGCGACCTCACGTTTGCCGAAAACGAGGAATATTTCGCCCGCGCCGAGCAAAGTGCCGCCACTGCTGTCATAGCCGACAAAAAGTTTTCTTCCGCGAAAAAAATCCTGATACAAGTCCCAAACGCCCGCGTCGCCTTCGCCAAGGCCGTCGCATTATTCTTCCCCGAACAGCAATTCGCCGCCGGAATCCATCCCACAGCGGTCATCGCGGCAACGGCGCAGATTGATTCCAGCGTGCATGTAGGGCCGCATTGTGTTGTGGGCGAGCGCGTGAAGATCGGAGCGCATTCTGTTCTACAGGCCGGCATTTTTATAGGAGACGATTCGAGGCTCGGCGACGACGTGAATCTGTTTCCGAACGTCACTATCTATCCGCGCGGGCAAATCGGGAATCACGTCCGCATCCACGCCAATTCTGTCGTCGGTTCGGACGGCTACGGCTACGTTCAGGACGGCGGCATCCACCGCAAAGTTCCGCAGATTGGACATGTCATCATCGGCGACGACGTAGAGATCGGCTCGAACGTTTCGATTGACCGTGGCGCCCTCGGCACGACGACCATCGGCAAGGGCACGAAAATCGACAACCTCGTCCACATCGCGCACAACGTGGAAATCGGCGAGCACTGCCTGTTGTGCGCGCAGGTCGGCATCGCGGGCAGCGCGAAGATCGGGAATTACGTCGTAATGGGCGGGCAGGTCGGCATTGCCAGTCATTTGAAGATTGGCAACATGGTCACCGTCGCCTCAAAATCCGGCGTGATGCACAGCATTCCCGACGGCGAAAAGTGGCTTGGCGCACCCGCGCAGCCGGACAGGGAAATGAAACGCCAGTACATTGCCATCCAGCGCCTGCCCGATCTCCTCAAGCGCGTCGCGGAACTGGAAAAGAAACTCGGCATGGAACGGAAACGCGGCGGCGCGGAGTAAATTTCATTCCGGCTCCTAACACAGCTTTTAATTTTCAGTTAAACCGACAATAAATCAGAGCAGCAATAAACGCCTAAAGCAAGTGGTTCCAAATTTTGTAACTAGGAATTCTCTCATTCCTTACAAAATCACCGCAGATCTAGAGTCCGGCCTTGAAAATTTTTCCGTCAGGGTTCACTCAACCTCAGAAATAATCGAGGAACAGTGTTTGTAATGGCAATGGAGAATTGTTGTGTGGTGCCACTGCCGGAAACACTCATATATACTGCCCAGTTGGTGCTCGCCAGATTTGTGATTGTTTCGATGGTGTAACTCTGGTTTGTGGAGGTTGGGAAACTAAAGAACAGATTGGCTCCGGAAAGTTGCGATGTAATCGGCCCCGGAGGCACGAGAACATTGGTGGCGTTCAAATACACTTCGGAGTTTGTGTAATTGATCTGTAGGCCAGCGGGCAGTGCGACAGATGAAAATGCCCCCGAATCAGATGATGAGGAAACAATGGTGAACTGTTCAGGAATGTAAGGTCGAAAATTATTTGTAAGGAAGACCTTCAAAGGGCCGCCTAGGATGACGTTGCCCCCGACATTCAAGCTGCCATATTGGCCGTAATTTTTGCCGCCCACCCCGATGGTCAGGCCTGAAGATGGAATGGTAAAATTGCCGGCAATGGAAAGAGTGCCGCTGTCCAATTCGATGGATCCGCCGATGTTGACGAAAAGAGCGGGGGCAGCACCTGTGGTGGGTGTCCATGAGGTCGTGCCGGTGGTGTTGAGCTTGCGAAATTTGCCGGCATTGTAGAAGCCGATGCCATTCTGCCCGAAATCACTGTTCAATGCGTAATCGCATAGAACTTCCCACAAACCATAATTGTAAATGAGCGTGCCCGAACTGCCGCCGCCTTGAATGGTTCCGCCGCTCCATGCCACAGTGCCGTTGTTGATCAAGGTGCAGTTACCCATGCCAAGATCACCCGCGCCGGCCATGACTAACGTCGAGTTGGTGGCGATGGTCACTTGGGCGCCGCTGTTCCAATTGCCGCCCACCCAGGTGAATCCGCCATACAGCACATTGTTCCCTGAGAGGTTTGCGCCGTTTTCCTGTAAATTTGTGGATGTAACCGTGCCGTTGATATTGAACGCGCCTCCTCCAAGCACTACCAGGTTGCTTATTGAACCCGCGCTAAAGACGCCTCCCCCATCCAATGTGATGGGACCTCCGGAGAAGTTGAGCACAGTGCCCTGATTATTAAAGATGGTCGTGCTGTTATCGCTGGGTCTGAACGTCGTGCCTGTGCTGCCGCCGGACTTGCGAAAGGTTCCCAGGTTGTTGAAGACTGTGCCATTCTGCCCGAAATCGCTGTTGATGGCATAATCCGATTGCGCGTCCCACAAGCCATAATTGTAAATGAATGTACCGGTACTGCCGCCGCCTTGAAGGGTTCCACTGTTCCATTGGACCGCACCATTGTTGGTGATGGTGCAGTTCACGATGGCAAGATCGCCCGTATTGGTAATGATTAATGTCGAGTTGGTCGCGATGGTCACATAGGGGGCTCCGTTCCAATTGCCAGCCGCCCAGGTCAGCGCGCCATTGATGACGTTGGTCCCGGTCATGTTGCCGCCATTCTGCCAGGTGTTCATGCCCGTGACGGTGCCATTGATGTTGAAAGTGCCAATTGAGAAAACCGTCAGCCCGTTAAGGTTGGTGGTGACATAGCCGCCGGTGAAATTGCCAACACCCTGTAAGAACAGATTCAATCCATTGGTGCCGCTCTGCACGTCGATCACGCCGACAAGCTGGTTGAACACCGTTCCGCTCGTGAACAAAGTGTAATTGGAAAACTGACCGGCCCCTCCAGACTTGCGGAAGGTGCCGTAATTGTTGAATACAGTCCCGGCTTGGCCGTAGGCGCTATTCAAAGTCTGGTCGCTCTGCGCGTCCCACAAACCATAATTGTAAATGAATGTGCCCGAACTGCCGCCGCCTTGAATGGTT
>Ga0182013_10005558_pt1 | contig 14601 bp, 18 predicted proteins | sample 612S2MmetaG_FD_120487 | JGI IMG/M metagenome (GOLD analysis project Ga0182013, IMG submission 120487) | Permafrost microbial communities from Stordalen Mire, Sweden - 612S2M metaG | ecosystem: Environmental > Terrestrial > Soil > Wetlands > Permafrost | place: Sweden: Stordalen | collected... | reverse complement strand
GTCAGCATTCCCCCACCACTCGCTTGGAATCAAAGCGAGCAGCGCATCAGGTCAACATGTAGGGGGTCAATTTTGGACGCCGATCCCCCGGCTCAGGGGGTCAAAATTGCACGCCGAATGACATCCGGCTTTGGCAAACTCACGGTCTTGGTGAGTGACGGACATCTTCCGTACCCCTACGGCCGCGAGGTGACCGGCTACGACGTCACCGATCTTGCCGATACGCTCTCTAAGGCGAAGGCTGCTCGCGTTACTGTTGTGGTGGAGCCCTTCACGTCCGATGGGCGCCAAGCGTCCATCGTCGCGTTCCCCGGCGGTTACATCGCCGAGATTCACTCCTCCGCAAGCAAATAGAACATGTCCGGTTTGACAATCTCCTTCCTTAGCGCGCCTCTCCTGAACCCTTGCTCGCAGCCCCGATAGATTGGAGAATTCCAGCAGGATTTCGCGAATTCAGGTTTTTGCGCCATGGCGGAATCAGGCGTTGTTGCATGCGTGTTCGGCCAAAACGATCTCATACGCAATCGCTAAAGCCCGGCGGAGCTGAGCGGCGCGGCACGCTGTTGATGGCAGCGATTGCAGTTTTTCTGCTCCCTCAAATCGCGCTGGCGCAGGAGAACGACGGCGCCGTCAATACGACCACCCCTTCGCGGCCAGCGATTCTTCCCAACAGATGGCAGGAGGATTGGTCCGTTCTCGCCGATCTGCGCGTGCCAAGAGAGCCTTTCGACAATCTGAAATACATTCCCCTCTCGCCCGATGATCCCAAGACCTACCTGTCGCTCGGCGCCGACTTCAGGGAGCGCTTTGAGGGTAACGACGCCGAGGGTTTTGGCATCGGCCCCCATAGCAACAACGATTACCTCATCAGCCGGACGGAGGCCTACGCCGATCTTCATATCGCCGATCAGGTCCAGATATTTACGCACATTCAGAGCGACTTCGCCCCTTGGAAGACGACGATCGCGCCGCCCGATCAAGATGTTCTCGGCGTAGAACAAGCCTTCGTGGCGGTAACCGAACCAGTTGGCGACGGAACGCTGAGGCTGCGAATGGGCCGGCAGCAAATGAATTTCGACTTCCAGAGGTTTGTGTCGGACCGCGATGGGCCTAATGTGCGGCAATCCTTCGATGCCGCCTGGGGCAACTATGAAAATGGTCCCTGGAAGTTCATCACATTCTACAGCCACCCGGTTCAGATTCCCGACAAGGGCGAGCAGCCGTTCATCGACTATAGCAGCGGCGCCAACACATTTAGCGTCGTGCGAGTGCAGCGCGACTTGTTGGGATGGGCAACGCTGTCGGGCTACTACGCTCGCTTCACCCAAGAGAATGCAAGGTACCTGAGCGTCCTTGGCGAAGAGCGGCGCAACGCCTTCGACATCCGTTTTGCCGGCGGCGGAAATGGTTTCGACGGGGACATCGAAGTGATGGACCAGACAGGAAGCGTCGGCAATGACGATGTCCGAGCATGGGCGGTCGGCTCGCTCTCGGGCTATACGTTTTCGGATCTCGTGTGGACGCCAAGACTCGGGTTTCAGTTCGACGCTGCTTCGGGTGACAGGAATCCCAAAGACGGGACGTTGCAAACATTCAATCCGCTATTTCCTAACGGTTTTTACTTCTCGCTCGCTGGCTATACTGGCTACACAAATCTCATCCATGTGAAGCCTTCGCTTACGCTGCATCCGACAAGTTCGATCAAGCTCACGCTCGCCATCGCCTCGCAATGGCGGGAAACCACGGCTGATGCCGTTTATGTCCAGGGCAATATTCCGGTGGCGGGCACAGCGGGAAAGCCAGGAAGCTACACCGGCACGTATGGCCAGCTTCGCGTCGACTGCGCGATGACGCCTCGTACTTCCGTTGCCGTCGAGGCCGTCCGGTTTAACGTCGGCAACGTCATCCGACAGGCAGGCGGGCGTGACAGCGATTACCTGGGCGTCCAGTTAGCAGAGGCATGGTAGAATGGAACCGGTAAGGTAAGCCAACGAGAAACTTGTTACGCCGAACACGTCCGTGGTCTCGGCGCTCTTAAGTTTTAACGGCGGTTTCGTCGACACAGCGGGCTTTCTTGGCCTGCAGGGTTTGTTTACGGCGCACGTCACCGGCAACCTTGTCACGCTCGCCGCCACACTTCTCTCCGGCACTCACGGCGTCATCGCGAAACTGCTGGCTTTGCCCGAGATCATTCTTATCGTGGCTTTGGCGCGGATCGCTGGCGGACGCGCTAATACCGCGGGTGTCCACGCAAGGCTTGCAGGCCATCAGCGTAACGTTCGGGTGACCGGCGATCTCCTCGTACCTGTTTGGAGGTCCGACTGGCAAAAGCTTGGCACCGGCACCTTCGACCGCCGTAAGAACTGCGTCAGCGAATAACATCAACGTTACCTGGTCGCCACTTTGCAGCGCCGAAGCTGCGGCTCTGCTCGGTTCTCCCTTAATAGCTGCTATATTTACAGCATATACGCCCGCATTTGGCGCGGACGCTAACAATGGAGAAAGGATCGCACACCGTTGGTGTGCGGCCTGTCATGTCGTTTCGTCTACGCAGCGCCAAACAACAACAGATCAAGCGCCCTTTTGCAACTATCGCAAAGACACCCGGTTTCGACGCCGCCAGAATTGCGCTGTTCCTGCTCGATCCGCATCCGAAAATGCCCGATATGGGATTGTCTCGCACAGACGCCGGAGACCTCGCCGCATATATTGCAACGTTCAAATAATTCGACCGCAACACTCGTCTGCCTTTACCTGACAGCGGATTAAAAAAAGCCCCGGCCTTTGGGAGCTTCGTTTTCCAGTCGGCGCTCAGACGATCTTGGGGCATGTCCTCAATCTCGCCCGTCGCAATCCAAATGACGTGGATGCCATTTCCGATCATGTCGGCGGGGCGCTTCTCGCCCTTCGTGCCTCAGGGTATCAAAAATTCCCAAATTTCTGAGAGTAAATAGCCCTACCGTCGCGAAGGACCTGTAACCAAGTTTCCTCTTCGATGGGAGCGGGGAACACCGTATTGACTTGCCACTCACCGGCCTTTTGAACCGCCTCTTCGTCATTCGCCGCCATGATGGACAGCGTTTCAAACGGGGTTATTTCGGTTCCGACCAAATGGCAAAGGGCAGCAATATATTCGAACATGACATCACCTAGTTGGGCCAAGATATGCCGCCTCGGTCAATTGCGCCAACGGCCGAAAATTTCAAACTGAGACACTACGGCTGGTCGTGCAGAACCACGTTGAGCAGCGAACTGTGGACTTCGATGCCGTCTTCGATGCTGCTATAGGCAATGAAGCCAAGCTTCCTGAATTTGTTCATAAAGAAACTCACCCGCGACCGCGTGGTGCCGATCATTTCCGCAAGAGTTTCCTGGCTGATTCTAGCGATCACCGGTTCTGGTTTGCCTTCTTTGCCGAAGTTCGCCAGCAAAAGCAGCATCCGAGCAAGTCGCTTCTCGCTTGAATTAAACAACTGATCGACCAGGTCCGCTTCGACGCGGATGGATCGACTTAAAAGATAGGCAATGAAAGTCTCGGAGAATGCCGGTTCGTCATGGAGCACTCGAATGATGGCTGCCTTTTCCAGTCGGACGATGACGGAGTCCGTCATGGCTGTGACAGTGGCTATCCGCAGCGGCTGTCCGGCCAGACATCCTTCACCGAAAAACTCGTCCGCCCCGAGAACCGCGATAACCGCTTCTTTGCCCTGCTCGGAAACGACAGTGAGCTTTACTCTGCCCTTTTGGATGTAAAAAACTGCATCGCTAGGATCGCCCTGTGAAAAGATAGTCTGGCCTTTTCGGTATTCGGTGATGCTTCGGCCGTCCCCAACGCGAGCGAGAAATGATTTTGTGTCGAATGATGGACGACGTTTGGACGCCATAGTGAAGACTTCCCGTACCATAACGTACATGGGTATCGGGGTCAGACATAACCAGACCTAATCGAAGCCCGCCCTTCATGCGCGCAGCACAGAATGTCTCCGGCTCAATTTCTGCCGCGGGACCCGGCGAGAGGCGGGCGGTTATGCACCCGATTGTGTTGCAAAACCAGACTGCTTTTTGCGGCTGGGGCGGTTTTAAACTCGGGGCCCAGTCTCTCAGTATTTGCGTGAGCCATGCTGGTGCTGTCAGGCGCGATAAACTGCGCTACCTCCGCAAAACGCGCGCTCGGGTCCTTCGCTTTTGGCGTCATAGTGCGTCTCGTTGCGCGGATTGTGGCACCCAATCGTAGATCTTACAAAAAACCAGACCGCCTGAAGCGGGATCCTGCGCCGGCGATTCCACGAGCAAGCCAAAGAAAATATAATTTAATTTCGCGGGTTCGCATAATGACGGATTATGGAACAGTCTGACGCGCTGTTTGCTGCGGCTCGCGCTGGTGGTGGAGGGCGGCCCCAGGACGTCTTATGCTCACGCAGCGAAGTCATGCAGCGCGATGAACGCTTTATAGAGGACGCGCGGATCGAACTCTCCCCTATACACGGCCGGCGGCTCGCGCTTGAGACCGAGCAGTGCATAAACAGCGGTCTGTGCCGACCGAATCGAATATTCGACGGTGAACACTACATCTTCCGGGAGTTCGCAAAACTGGCCTATGAAACCGAAGTTTTGCGAGCCAACAGGAACGACTTGTGGTCGGTCGCCCTTGCCGCGCCGAAGGAACTGACTGGTAATGAATGGCATCATGCAAGGAATACAGATGGAAGTCGCCAGAATTTTGGAGGCGTCTACTGCGCCGATGCGGAAATGACCGAGCATTTCCGTCATGATCTCGCGGCCCGTACAGGCCGACATGGGCTTATTGACGAAGTCGCCGGGTTTGTCGACGAAGAGCCCGTAGCCCCACAACACGCTTACATTGTCAGGCTGGCCAATGAAGTGCGGTTGATGTGGGACGACGATCGAGGCGAGCCAACTGGATTGCGGGAACGTAACCAATCCACCCTCGCCGGGAACATTGCCGGTGAAGTCCCGGATGATGCGCAGGAAGGTCGGATCGCGCATGGTCGCGGTGAACGACACCCACTTGGACTCATCAATGTGGTCAGCGAAGGTCGAAGGATTGCCGAACTCGGGTCGGCCCCGGGTGATGGTCTCCCAAAGCGTCCAAGCGCCGCCATCGTGCTTGCCGCATAGCACCGGTGCGGTGTCCATGGCACCAAAACTTGACGCCTCCGTCATTGAACCGAGCGTCACGAGAACATAGTCGCCGGCCCCGACCGCAATCTCGCCGGTTGTACCCGCTCGCTCGTAGACGAGTTTCTCAACGAATTTTTCGTCGCCGCGATCGTGCACCCTGACATCTGTGACCTTGGAATTCAGCTCAAATTTCACTCCGCGCTCGTTGAGCCACTTTTGTAACGGGCGCACCATCGAATCGTACTGATTGTAGACGGTCCGCATAATTCCTTCGAGTCGGTTGAAGCCCGCTACCATATGAGCGAACCGCACCAGATAGCGTTTGAACTCGACCGCGCTGTGCCATGGCTGAAATGCGAAGGTCGTACACCACATGAACCAGAAATTTGTTTTGAAGAACGCCGGATCGAACAGATCCGCAATGCTGGTTTTGCCCAGCATCTCTTCGGGTTCCAGTCCCAAGCGTTCGATCGTCAGGATGTGCTTTTCGCTGAGGCCAAACTCAGGTGCCGTCTCCCTGTGAGCGTCGCGAACAAGGCGTGATTTGGAAGACGTCCTCATCGTCTCGTTCCAATCGAAAATCTCCCGCGTGACCGTTTTGGTGCCATCAAGGTTAGGAATCGCCGAGAACAGTTCGTAGGTGCAGACGTATTTACTTTCGATCATGCGGCCGCCGCGCAGCACATAGCCGGTTTCCGGAGTACCGGCGCCGTCCAGACTGCCGCCCAGCTTGTCGAGCTCTTCAAAGATAGTGATGTTATGGCCCGGAATATCGCCGTCACGAATCAGGAAGGCGGCGGCTGCCATCGAAGCTATTCCGCCGCCGACCAGATAAACCTTGGTCGCGCTGCGGTCCTCATCCTTACATGCTCTGACGGATGAATCTGCGGGCGAATTGGTGCTGGTCATAAGCGCACTCCCTTTGTTACCATTTGCCTGATGGCCACCGAGGGCGCCCGCGCCAAAGGGTGACTAGCAACGCGACAGTCGTTGGGCTCAAGCATTCATCCAAGTCTATTACCTGCGAGGTGAAATGGTGCCGGCCGAGGGCCCGATGCTGGCCTCGCTGCCCGAAATGCGACTTCGTTCCCACTCTGCACTGACGAGGTGACTGGATAATGGAACGCTGAATGACAGCGAATGGAATACCGCTGAGTTGTTACTGGTTAAATCAAGTCGATTACATAGAATTAGAATTACGCCTTTGAGAAACATGACGTGGCTCTACTGATCACACAATTCAGGGCAGCACTAAACGTTCCAGGAATAATCAAGCGCCTATTTATTCAGATGGCGCCCACATAGAATTTATGGTGCGCGGCTCGTAAGTGGTCAAAACCGCTCAGACTCTCGTAGGCATAAAGACACAGCGTGCATTCACTGAGGTGCGAGCAAGGGCGTCTATCAGTTCCAGACATACAGGACGAAGACCATGATGAATGACAAACAACTGCAGCAAGCCGTCACGGATGAGCTGGCGTGGGATCCGTCGATCACGGCTGCCCATATTGGCATCACTGCGACAGACGGCGTCGTGACGCTCAACGGTCACGTACCAAGCTATTGGGAGAAGCGATCGGCCGAGGCCGCCGCCGGCAAGGTCAAGGGCGTCAAGGCGGTGGTAGAGGAAATCAAGGTGCAACTCTTTGGTGGCGATCTCTGGAGTGACGAGAAGATCGCTACTCGTGCACTAGAGAACCTCGCCTCGGACGGTTCAGTGCCAAAAGACAAAGTCAAGTTAACGGTCGAAAAAAGCTGGGTAACGCTAACCGGAGAAGTCGATTGGTACTATCAAAAGAGCGCCGCGGAATACGATGTCCATCGGCTGTTCGGCGTTGTCGGCATCACGAACAATATCAAGATCAAGCCACAGGTCCAAGCTCAGGATGTCCGCCAGAAGATCGAAAAGGCGCTTGAGCGGACCGCTCTTTTCGATTCATCGAACATTTCGATTAGCGCGGATGGTGGTAAGGTCACACTCGGCGGCAACGTCCGCGATTGGCATGAACGCGATGTCGTCGAGACTGCGGCATGGTCGGTCCCCGGCGTTACGCAGGTACAGGACAAGATCGCGCTCACCTGGTGATTTCGCGAGAAGCAGGTGGCCGGCTTTTTGCCGGCCACCTGCCGATTTGTAGATCGGCACAGCTCCGCGCTCAGCAGGTTGAGCGCTTAGCGCGACACTCAGGCTAAAACTCGCTTTTAGAGTTCGGAGATGATTATATGGATAATTCAGAGCCGCTCTGTGACCTGCGATATGTGAAAGCAGAATATCAGGTAGCAAAGCCATCAAATCCATCGACGGATAATTGCTTCCGGATTAAAAGTCGTTCTTCAGCGGGTGTACTTTACACATTCTCCATTACCGAGAAAAACGCTGAACAATTTGCCGCTGAACTTGACGTCTTGACTGCGCTCATCCGAGCGAGGGTCATGCGAGCAAGATTAATTGGCGAAGAACTGAATTGACTAAGTATGCGATGAATCTCCGAACGATTTTTGCACGCTGGCAAGCGGCGTTGATTGTGTGACGAACCTGAAGATTGGGCTCCTCAGCAAATCTGGTAGAGGATATGCACTGGCAAATAGCGATAAGTCGGCTTTGTTCACCGCGGAGCGAATCGCACTGAGGCCAAATCTGTCATCCTCTGAAGCGTTCCAGATCATAGCACGCGCCTGTGTCCAGCACTTTCGCCTTAACGAAGCGCTGTTGGTCAAAAACGGATCAGTACAAGCGCTCCATCAGTCACGTATCGCGATTCGGCGGCTACGCTCGGCCCTGTCGTTGTTCAAGCCAATGGTAAGGGGCCAAAAGTATAAACGGCTCAAAAAACGACTGCGTAGCGTCTCGCACCAGTTTGGGGAGGCGCGAAACCTTGACGTCTACGTCGCGCAGACCACAGCGCCGGAAGCTGGCCGTCAATTTCGTCCGACCTTGTTAAGTCAAGCGGTACATATCCAGGAAGCGCGCGATCAAGCCTACGACAATGTGCTCAATACACTTCAGTCAGAGCGGTTCCACCATTTTATGCAGGAGCTCGACGCTTGGATTCAGCAAGGCCGATGGCGCACCTCGGACAAGCCGAGGAACCAAGCTGCGCGTAAACAAAAAGTCGAGGAATTTGCGGCGACTGCGCTCAAGAAAGGGCGGCATGAGCTTAAACGACATGGCCGTCATCTCAAAAGGCTATCACCTGAGGAGCGCCACCGTTTTCGTATCGGAGTTAAGAAGTTACGATACGCTTGCGAGTGTTTTTCCGGACTGTCGATTGATGCCCAGCATCGAAAACGATATCAGACGTTCATCGCCACGCTCGGGCAACTGCAATCTCGACTTGGCGATCTCAATGACATCCAAAACGCGAATGAAATCGAGTCCAAGCAGGCGAGTCATAAGCGCGTTCCGGGACGTAAATCCCGCGATAGGAACAAAAATGATCAGGGCCAGAGAATAGATGAATTGCTCGTCTCAGCATGCGAGGCGTATCAGCGATTCTCCGACGCGCAGCCGTTTTGGAATAAGCAGAGTGGGGAAGATCGGGATATTTGAAACGGCGAGAACCACAATGCGGCTGTGTAAGTTGGCAGTAATTCAGTCGACGGCCTCGCTTTCTATGCCAATCGGCCGCCTGGGTAAGGGTGACCCGAAGCGCTTGACTGCCTTAGGCGAGGTAGCCGTTTTCAAAAGTGGTCAATTGTGAACAGACCCCGACGGTCAAAGGAGAGCAACTGTTATAAAGCAAGAAATGCACATGCACCGATTTTGGAAAAGATTATCTTCCCTCGACAATGGCCATCAAACGTCAACCGAGGCGATTGCTGTTTGAAATCTTGGTTTCGGCGGCAGAGGTCATCGCAAGAGCCTGAAAGAGTTCACCGATCGTTCGCAGAAGCTCTTCCGCATGAGCGCGCGGCAAAGTGCACAATGATCGACTCGAAAATAAACCGCGCTTTCACCTGTCGACGCGAGAAGTTCTGAAGCAGCATTGTCGAATCCGGGCAAGGGAGGCCGTAACTAAATATCCTCTCGCGAGCTGAAAAGAACATGGCCGTCTCACTTGCGGAGCGCCGAAAACCTACCAATTGATAGTAGTACTTTCGTTTTTGCGACCGACAGCGAGTCTTCGATTCCTGCGGTTTCGCCAAAAGTAACACAAGCAGCTACGTGGGAGAAATGACATGAAGTTTCGGCCGCTTCACGATCGGATCGTGGTTACGCGCATTAATGCTGAAGATAAGACCGCAGGTGGGATCATTATCCCAGATACCGCGAAAGAGAAGCCCTCCGAAGGAGAAGTGATCACTGTCGGACCGGGTGGCCGTGATGAAGCCGGCAAGCTTATTCCGATCGATCTGAAGAAGGGCGATAGGGTCCTTTTCGGAAAATGGTCGGGCACTGAGGTCAAGATCGATGGTGTCGAATATCTAATCATGAAAGAGAGCGACATCATGGGCGTGATTGAGCACACCGCCGCTCACAAAAAGGCCGCCTAAGGGCCGCCGCATTCGATATTAAGGGAGAAAAAGCAAATGACCGCTAAAGACGTTAGATTTTCAGTTGATGCGCGTGACAGGATGTTGCGCGGCGTCGATATTCTTACAAATGCAGTTCGTGTGACGCTTGGCCCAAAAGGCCGCAATGTCGTACTCGATAAATCCTATGGCGCGCCCCGCATCACCAAGGACGGCGTTACTGTAGCCAAAGAGATCGAGCTCGAAGACAAATTCGAAAATATGGGCGCCCAGATGGTGCGCGAAGTGGCCTCGAAGTCATCTGACTTCGCCGGCGACGGTACGACAACCGCCACGGTTCTGGCACACGCGATCGTACGAGAGGGTGTCAAGTCCGTAGCTGCCGGCATGAATCCGATGGATCTTAAGCGCGGCATCGATCTTGCGGTTGATGCGGTGGTCGAAGACCTGAAGAAGAATTCCAAAAAAGTCACTTCAAACGAAGAGATTGCTCAGGTTGGTACAATATCTGCTAACGGCGATTCGGAAATTGGCCAGTTCCTTGCCGACGCGATGAAGAAAGTTGGCAACGAGGGCGTCATCACAGTTGAAGAAGCGAAGTCCATGGCGACTGAACTCGAGGTCGTCGAGGGCATGCAATTCGACCGCGGGTATATTTCTCCTTACTTCATCACCAATGCCGATAAGATGCGTGTAGAAATGGACGACCCGTATCTCCTGATCTACGAAAAGAAGCTGTCGGGCCTGCAAGAAATGCTGCCGCTGCTTGAGGCTGTGGTGCAGACATCGAAGCCGCTTTTGATCATCGCTGAAGATGTCGAAGGCGAGGCCTTAGCTACGCTGGTTGTTAACAGGTTACGCGGAGGTCTCAAAGTAGCCGCGGTAAAAGCACCCGGCTTCGGAGATCGCCGTAAGGCCATGCTTGAGGATATCGCAGTCCTCACCGGTGCTCAGGTCATCAGTGACGATCTCGGTATCAAGCTCGACAAAGTTACTTTGAATATGCTCGGCCGGGCCAAGAAAGTGGTGATCGAAAAGGAGAACACCACGATCATTAACGGCGCCGGCAAGAAGCCAGACATCCAAGCTCGCGTTAATCAGATCAAGGCACAGATTGAAGAGACAACGTCAGACTACGATAAAGAGAAAATGCAAGAGCGACTGGCGAAGCTGGCCGGCGGTGTTGCGGTGATTCGCGTAGGCGGTGCCACCGAGATCGAGGTTAAGGAACGCAAGGATCGCGTCGACGATGCGATGCATGCAACCCGCGCCGCGGTGGAGGAAGGCATTCTACCGGGAGGCGGCGTTGCGCTTTTGCGTGCGATCGCAGTTCTTAAGAATGTGCGGACGCACAACGCTGACCAGAAGACCGGTGTCGATATCGTGCGCAAGGCCCTGTCAGCTCCTGCGCGGCAGATCGCGCTCAATGCAGGCGAAGACGGCTCTGTCATCGTCGGCAAGATCCTGGAGAAAGATCAGTATGGCTTCGGCTTCGATGCCCAGAGCGGCGAATACGGCAACCTCGTTGCCAAGGGCATTATTGACCCAACCAAGGTGGTTCGGGCGGCTTTACAGAACGCAGCGTCGGTAGCCGGCCTTCTGATCACTACAGAAGCCATGGTCGCCGAGAGGCCGAAGAATGATGGCGGCGCTCCAGGCATGCCCAGTGGTGGGATGGGCGGTATGGGCGGTATGGGCGGTATGGATTATTAAGGCCTACCGATAATTGGAAAGACAAAGGCTCGGAACTTGTTCCGGGCCTTTATTTCTTTTGCAGCGTTCACGGATAACCGTCACGGTCGCCCGGATGTAGTCTCCTAATTTGAGTTAAAGGTCGGGCCTGTCAGACTCCGCTACGCGGGCCAAAAGCTCTAAAATATCTGCAACGGTCTGTTGGCCCGAATTGGCTTCAGCCTTTGCGGAATCACGAAAATTAGCAACCAGTGTTGGTCTGTCAGTGTTCCCTCTCGCCAGCGCGAGAGTTAATATCTTTAGACTGGTGAAAAAAGCGAAATCGTTCTGGTTCATCGAGCACTCTGAATCATGGTCACGGCCGCGGCGAGCGAGACAATGCGACCGCCGACGAGTAAACCCTCGTGGCGGCGTAACCGTCGGCTCCCCTGCCTCCCTTAAAGGAGGGATGCGCTGTGGATTCGGCCGTTGGCGTAGTTGGGGCGTTGTTCGGCAATCTTGCGCCCGTGTTGCTTTCAACGGACGCGGCGGCGCCACCCTCGTCGTCCCAGCGCACAATTGCGGCGGCGTCTGCACGACGGCTTTCTTGTGAGTTCATGTCATCCTGCAATTCATTCAAGCGCCCCTTACGGTAGATGACGGCTAGTCGAATGCGCGATCGCATACTGTGCAAATTTGCTCAGATATCCGCAGACTCAGTACAATATGCTTTCAAAACAAATATGCGGTTTTATGTTCGAGGATAACCAGGAGGTCGCCGAGAGCCGATCTCCTTGTGAGGACGATTAAATTATTGCGCCAAGTGTGGAGCGAACCTGGTACCCTGGGGAACCGTTTCAGTTCGGAATGCGTTCACAAATATCGTACCGTCAGCTGATCGTACCGGGATTCGGAGCGGCGGGTTAAATATGCCGAAAATTGATATCAGGATTGCATTTCTCGTTTTTGCGACCGTGCGTTCTGCTGGGCCTGTGTAGATAGAATAGGTTGGAAATGACAAATCAATTTTATGATGTAGACGAGCCGTCAGTGGCAGCCACACAGGACGAGTTGAGCCAACTATTGGCCGAAAAGGCAGCCATCCAGGAGCGTATGCTTCGGGCACTCGCGGAATTGGAAAATACGCGCAAACGTGCTGAGCGATCAGTGGCGGACGCGCGTAAGTTTGCGATCGCCGAATTTGCGCGCGAGTTGCTCGCTGTCGCCGACAATCTGGAGCGCGCGGTTTCCTCGACCCGTTCGAAGCAGGGCGATTGCGATTCCGCTCTTATCGACGGTGTGCTGGCCACGCAACGTCTACTGGCCTCTGCTTTCGAGCGGTTCAATGTTCGTAAGATACCGTCGCTTGGGACTCAATTTAATCCGGCGTTCCATGAGGCCTTGACGCAGGTCGAAGATAGCGAACACGAACCTGGGACGATCATTCAAGTGTTTGAAGAAGGCTACATGATCAATGACCGGCTACTTCGGCCGGCACGGGTCATCATCGCCAAGCGTTGCTCGCCTCAATCTTCGCGGCACGATTAGAGTCCTGCTTTTTGCGGGCGAGAGATTTAAATGAGCGACGACCCATATGAGGTGCTGGGAGTAAAAAAAGGCGTAGCCCATGACGACCTTCAGAAAGCCTATCGGCGGCTTGCCAAGAAGTTTCACCCGGATCTAAACCCTGGCGACAAGACCGCCGAAGGCAAATTCAAGGAGCTTTCCGCTGCCTATGCGTTGCTCGATGATCCCGAAAAACGTGCCAAGTATGATAGCGGAGAGATAGACGGATCTGGGACTGAACGGCCGCGACAAAATTACTATCGTGATTATGCAACGTCCGAACAGGATCATCCTTATGCAAATAGCTCTGGTTTTGCCGATTTCATGGGCTCGGAAGATGCTTTTTCCGAGCTTTTAAGGCGGAGCGCGCAAGCGCAGGCCAACCGGCGGGGGCATGATTTAGAGTTTCGTCTTCCGATCAAGTTTATTGAATCCATCGCCGGTGCGAGCAAGCGCCTGACGTTGCCCGACGGCAATACTCTTGATGTGACCATTCCGCCCGGAATCGTCGCGGGCAAGCTGCTGCGATTGCGCGGCAAGGGGGCGCCAGGAACGGGCAACGGTGGCTATGGAGACGCTCTTATTAAAGTCGAGATTATTCCTGACCGCTTTTTTACGCGCGAACGAGATGACATCTACTTAGAATGGCCAGTCTCGCTCACGGAAGCCGTTCTCGGTGCGAAGATCAACGTTCCGACGCCAACTGGTGACGTAACAATGGCGGTACCGAAAGCGTCGAATACCGGCACGACGTTGCGCCTGAAAGGCAAAGGTGCTCCCAAGCAGGGGGGCGGACATGGCGATCAACTGGTCAAACTAAAAGTGATGCTACCCAAAGGACCCGATCCGGACCTGGAAGCATTCGTTGCAAATTGGGAATACGGGAAGACTTATAACCCTCGTGAGGGGATGGTTCCATGAAAATCAGCGAGCAGGAATTTCTAATCCGCTCTGGCCTGGGGCAGGAGACCTTGGGTTCGTGGCTCGAAGAAGAATGGCTGCTACCCAGCAAGTCGTCCATAGAAACGAGCTTTTCCGACATTGATGTTGCGAGAGTTCAATTTGTTCGCGATCTCCAGGAGACTATGGGCGTAAACGACGAAGGTGTGGGCGTGATCCTTCATTTAGTCGACCAACTCTACGGCATGCGCCGGATGCTGATGACGCTGCAAAATGAGGTCCCGCGCCCGGCTGACTAGAGGTCGGAATTGGCGAAGTAAAAGTCGAGTTCTTTCCTTTGATGGATGTATGGCCCCGATCCTGGATAATCGACTCTGCGAGAACGCGCAGGGGCTCCTCGTCCTCGACGATCAGCACAACAGCCATAGCCCACCTCAATCATGTCTAATGACTGATACGAGTGACAAATATTGGCTCCGAGGTCCAGCCATACTAGACGGCAACACGCCGACCGCAAGGTTTTAATCGAGGCGCTCCTAAACGCACCGAGCGGAAGCAGACTTCAACTCACAGCTTAGTCTCCGACTTATCGTGGAGAACCACGTTCAACAGTGAACTGTGGACTTCAATGCGACCATTGTAATCAATAAGACCCAATTGTCGAAATTTATTCATAAAATGACTCACCCGTGACCGCGTGGTGCCGATCATTTCAGCGAGAGTTTCCTGGCTGATTTTCGCTATAACTGGCTCTGGCCGACCTTCCTTGCCAAAGTTCGCCAGAATTAGAAGAACTCGCGCTAGCCGTTTCTCACTTGAATTGAACAGCTGATCGACTAGGTCCTCCTC
>Ga0182013_10005555_pt1 | contig 14609 bp, 11 predicted proteins | sample 612S2MmetaG_FD_120487 | JGI IMG/M metagenome (GOLD analysis project Ga0182013, IMG submission 120487) | Permafrost microbial communities from Stordalen Mire, Sweden - 612S2M metaG | ecosystem: Environmental > Terrestrial > Soil > Wetlands > Permafrost | place: Sweden: Stordalen | collected... | reverse complement strand
TCACAATTAGCAAGCCGCCGGGAGCGAGGCGACTCGCACAAACCCGCAGCAACTCGAAGCTCCGAACCATCGGGTGCCGCTCCAGCACACGGAGCGCGGTAATCACTGCGAACATCGGACCGCTCTCTTCGGATAGAAGAGCATTCGCGTCCATGCCAGCGATTTTGTGGCCGCTGGCTGATTTTGTCCAGGCGCCAGATTCGCCGTCCACATCGAGCCAGGGTCCCGACACCGGAGCGGCAAGATCGAGCATCTGATTCAATTCGCGAAAAACCAATTGACGGTCGGGCGAATCGGAACGATTTCGAAGATCCGCGACAAACCGATCGAAGCCGGTGGTGCAAACATCGGGCTCTATGCATGCAGCTGGATGCGCAGGACCCTCACGATTCACCTTGCCGCTCAAATCCATCAGTTTCGCGTTCATTTCCTGAATCGCGGTGAGATGTTCTGCGCTAGTCAGACACACTTGCTCCGCGAAGGATGAGGCTGCGGCGTTGAACCGGACAATTTGCGGGGTGTACCAGAAAAGCATCCGCTGCACGATGCGTACCAGATAAGCGCCGAACCTGGCCCGCGTCGTGTTGGGGCTGGGTGGCATCCGCCCCACCGCCACGCCCAGATTCTGCATCTCTTCGCACGCCGCGCGAAGCTCCATGGAAGCGGTGCTGTTCCCGGTATTTTCTTCGATGACACGAAGCCGGATTCCTCCGACTACTTCCCTCAGGTTCATGGAGATTACGAGCGATTGTCGCACGAACCCAAAAGCCGTAAGAGATGATCGGATGGTGGTTCCCGGCATTTGCATCGATTGCTCGCCGCTGCTGGTCAGGAGCGCCGGGGTCAAGACCTGGCTCTACCACTGGCTTCGGGCGCTGCGTGAGCAACATCCGAAGCGCATTCAGACGCTGTTTGAGCCCAGCGCCGGACGTCTGGATCATGCCGGCGGGTTGCGTTTGCATGGCCCTCGCCTTGTACAGCTTCAGACTTTGAATCTGCTACCGTCCGGAGTTCTCGATTTGCTGACGCGGCACGCTGGCGTCTTCCATGCGTCCAATCTGCTTCGTACAGTACCGAAGCGTCCACGGCTCTCAACGACGCTTCACGATCTGACCGCGTGGATTGTGCCGGAGTTTCACAGACCGGAACAGGTTGCGGGCGATCTCGCGTTTGCCGAACGGGTTTTGAGGCATGCGGACGGTGTAATCGCGGTTTCCGAAAATACCCGCCGCGATGCGATTCGCATTTTTGGAATGAAGCCGGAGAAAATTCGCGTTATCTATCCCGGCGCGGGCTTCGGATATTTCTCGGTCACAGAAGAACAGAAGGTCGACGCCGCAAACACTTACGGCTTGAGGTTGCCATATTTTCTTTTCATCGGCACCATCGAGCCGCGCAAGAATATCGATACCCTGCTTACTGCCTGGATGCAATTGCCATCAACTTTTCGCAGCGAGAACAATTTGGTCGTTTTGGGAATGCCCGGGTGGAAATCCGGGAAGACACTTCGGAGGCTGACCCAGCTAACACGGGAGCCCTCAGGAGTTCGTTACATGGGGTACGTGCCGGAGTCCTTCGTGCCGGGCCTGACGGCGGGTGCGGAGGCACTGATCTATCCCAGTTTCTACGAAGGTTTTGGAATCCCGGTAGCGCAGGCGATGGCGGCTGGTTGCCCTGTAATCGCCTCGAATGTGGCTTCCTTGCCTGAAATCACAGGCGGGGCGGCACTGCTGATCGATCCACGCAGTCCGGGAGAAATCACGAATGCTCTCCGGCGGGTAAAGGAGTCGCCTGGCCTGGGGGATCAACTCCGGTTGGCAGGTCTGGAGAGAGCCCGGCTTTTCACCTGGGACAGGGCCGCGCGCGAATCGCTCGAATATTTCGCTGCGCTCATGAGTTCCTGAAGGGTCGACTCAGCTGTCAGCTTCCAGTCGAAGGTCCTTGCTCGTGCCGGGCCTTGCTGCGCGGCGCGAGAGCGGAACGCCGCATCTGTCGCAAGGCGTTCCATCGCGTCCGCGATCGCTGTTACAGAGTGAGGGTCAAAGCGCAAGACCGCATCCCCCGTGAGGGAATCGAATACAGGGATAGCAGAACAGGCGGTCGGGATTCCGGCGGCCATGGCCTCAAGGAGCGGCAGGCCAAATCCTTCGAAAAGGCTGGGCGCGATGAATGCATGGGCACCTTCGAACAGTGCGAGAAGCTGAGGTCGCGGAATCCAGCCGGTAAATTCAACCGACTTTCCGAGGTCCAGTTCGCGAGCGAGGTCTTCAATCCGGCGCGTGGCAAAGCCTTTCAGCCCGGCGACAATGAGCCTGTATTCCGGGCGCGATTTCCTGAAACGCTCGAATGCCTGGAGCAGGCGTTCGAAATTCTTATGAGGATGAAGAGTGGAAACGGCTAGCAGGTAAGGTCCCGTGTTGCGCCGCGGACTTTCGTATCGCCTCTCACCGATACTGAAGAATTCATGGTCGACCCCGTGCGGGATAATTTTGGTTTTTCCCGCGGTTCCGGGCAGATAGTGCGCGAGGTCAGTGGCAGTCGATTCCGAAACCGCTATGATCCGGCTCGATCGGGCGGCGGCCAGCCCCAGCAAGAGATTCCAGAAGGGCAGATCGAATGCCCGAAAGAATTCCGGATGCCGTTTGTGTTGGAGATCATGGAATACCGTTACAGAAGGACAGCGCGTTAGTAGCGGCGCAGTGTAGCCGGGGTTCAGAACGACATCGATGCGGTCCCGCGCGAGCATAACCGGCAATGCGGTTTGCTCGAAGAGGATTCGCAGGGAACGAAATCTCGCCCTGACCGGGCAGCTTATGGTTTGGAACCGCGGCGAAATCGGGGTCACGCCGAAGCCTGTCTCGGAATTTGCATAGACGAAATACTCATTGACGAGATCGATTTCCGCGAGCGCGGCAAGGAGACTTCGCAGATAGATTTCGGTTCCGCCCACGTGGCCGGGGACGAGAAACAAAGCGTTAATCCCGATCCGCAGTGGCATCAGCGCCCTCCGGGAAGTTTCGCCATCCACGTCGCCGCAACGGCATTGCCGGGGTCGATCGCGAGGGCATGGCGAAAATCTTCCGTGGCATCCGGCACATCGTGGAGCGCCAAGCGCGCAACGCCGCGGAATGCGTAAGCCTGGGCGTTGTTGGGATCGAGCTGCAGAGCCTTTTCAAAGGCGCCGAGCGAAGCATCGACGTTGTTCCTGACCCCCTCCAGAAATCCAATGCGAACGTAAACATCTGCCGTTGGATGAGCTGCCACCAGCCTGCGATATACAGACAAAGCGAGATCCTGCTGCTGGCTGCATTCGTACGCAGAGCCGAGATTGCGGCCATTGAGCTCGTCCACGCCCTGCATATCCACAATCTTCCTGTACTCGCGCGCCGCGCCTGCACAATCGTGGTTTAGCATGAAGACGCCCCCAAGATTAGCGATGGCCCTGATGTTCCGGGGATTCTTCGCAATCGAGTCTTCCCAGAGCAGCTTGCCACTGCTCCATACGTGGCTGCGGTTGTATGTCAGGACGGCGAGTATGACCAGCAGCGCTGGCGCCAGAATGCGGATTAGAACGGACGTGCGCCGCACTTCGCCGCCCCCGAAATTCAGTATTCCGGCCAGCGCGATGCTGAGGCCGACGATCGGAAGATACATTCGGCGTTCCGCAAGCGCATCCTGAAGCGGTATGAAGGACGAGGTGGGCGCGAGCGCCAGAAGAAATACCAGCAATCCGAAAGACAGGAGGCGCGCCTTGTTGTAGAGCCACGCGATCAGGGCGACAAATAGAGCCAGGCCCAGTACGTAAAGCCACGCCTGCGAATCGCGCAGGGAATGATAATAGGGCACCTGCCAGTCGATGTTCTGCCCGGCCGGAAATAGAAATAGCCGGAGGTAAATCGCGATGACGCGGCATTGCGTGAGCGCATACTCGAATGGGGTGGAGCCGGAAGCAAACCCCGCAGTAGTTGAAGTGGCCAGAGAACGCAGAATTACGATCGCAGCTGCGAGCAGTCCGAGGAGCCCAGGGGCGTACAAAAGGATTCTCTTGCGGAACCGCGCGGACAGACTTTCTTTTCTGAAATAAATGTCGGTCGCCACGAACAGGCCTGCGAGACTCACGCCGGTCTCTTTGCTGAGGACTGCGGCCGCCGCACAAAGCATTATTGCGGCTGCGCGCCATGGAGTGGTTTTGTCTTCGAATCGATCCAGGAACAGAAGCCATGCCGCCAGCACGAACAAAGCGGAGAGGAGTTCCGAGCGGCCGGCGATATAGTCCACCGATTCAGTCTGCAAAGGGTGCAAAAGGAAAACAGCAGAACCCAGAAGGGCCATCCACCGGACATTGAATCGAACCGCCAGGAATCCAGCCGCGGAGATCGCAAAGACTTTTTCAAGGATGAGATAGACCAGCACAGCCGAGCTCGAGTGCAGCATGATGTTGACAACGTGATATGAAAGCGGGCGGGCGCCGGATATGAGATGGTTCGCCCAATAGGAGGCAATCAGAAGAGGGCGGGGACCTCCAATCCAGAACCGCGCGGGCATAGCTCCCGCATTTGGATCCGTGAACGGAAGGTGATAATCGTCGAATACGAAAGACGCTTCGATGGCGGGCGAATACACAAATGCCGCTACGGCGAGCGCGCCAAGCCAGCCCAGAAAAATCGTCCATAGCCTGCTCGCAGGCGCGGCAGCCTTCAGCCGAATAGTTGCCGGCTGAACTGGCCCGGCTTTTCTGGCGGAGCGTCTACTCGCTCTCGAAGCCATGCCGGCCTGCTCCCTTGAGCGGGATTTCGGCGCGCAGTGCGTTCACCAGGATGCCCGCCAGCACGTGCGTCGTGTAGTGGAAGGAATTCAAAAAAGTGAAGGAAGACTTCCCTGTGCGGCGCGGATACATACGGCAAGGCACTTCATGAAAGCGGAGCCGGTTCCGCCGGAGCAAAATGAGCCCTCCGATTTCGGGATACACGTGCGGCAACCGATGCGCAAACACAGCCAGCGCCTGGCGGTTGATTCCGATAAAACCAGACGTGGGGTCCAGTATTGCTTTGCCAAGGACTGGCGCGAGGAGACGCCGGAACAAAGCGATTCCGAGGGAGCGGGCAAACGAAGATTGCCATTCGCCCGGCGGGATGAAGCGAGAGCCAATCACCACATCAGCGCCGCTCGATGCGAGGGCGCCCAGAATGCGGGGGATATCGCGAGCCTCGTGCTGGCCATCACCGTCGATGCGGATCACCTGTTCGTAGCCGCGTTCGAAGGCGATCTGATAGCCCGTTCGCACACAGCCGCCGACCCCAAGGTGCGTATGGAGACGCACCACATCGGCGCCGGCGTCCCCGGCAATTCGGGCGGTTCTGTCGGTGGAATGATCATCAATCACCAGAACAGGAGTGTCCGGCAAAACTCGTTTCACCTTGCGAACCACGGCCCCGATGGCGCCTTCTTCATTCAGCGCCGGAATAATTACAATCAATTTCGGCATCCCCCTCGCGTCGTTAGCAACGGGCGTCACCACGGCGGTCCGGGTCATGAGAAAGCCAGTTCCTTTGTCGTGATCCGATGACTAAGAAGGAGCCGGAGGAATTCCAGGGAGCCGATCTTGCGCTGGCCGCGGCACCGCGCACGTTTTCGCAAGAGCGTCGGCAAGTGAAGGATTGTCTCGATCCAGGCCCGCAGAACAATCTTAAAAGCCTTCTGAAAAGACTGGCCCGATCTGACGAATTTTCCTGCCGCGCCACGATCCTGCCGGACGGCGCTCAACTGCCAGCCGTAACGCAACAGAGCCGCGAATGGAACTGCGGGCAACAGGACAAGCGGGAAATTCTTGATCGCCACCCAGATCCGGTTGCGCTCAACGAAATGCGCTTTCAAGGCCGAGAAGGGCTGGGCTGTCGAGGAGTAATGGTGCCGGACGACGGCGGTTGCCGCATATCGGCAGCGCCACCCTGCCCATCGGGCACGGAGTCCGAGGTCGGTATCTTCGCAATACAGGAAAAAATCCTCGTCGAAGAGACCAACCTCGTCCAGCAATTCTCTGCGATAAAGAGCGGCGCATGCGCTGGGCAGCAGTACATCGGCCGAAGATGCAAATGACGAAGGCGGCTGCGAACCTCCGCGCTGTTTGCTGCTTCCGTCAAGGCAAATCAGCATGCCCGCCGAATCGAGGCGCTCGGGCACCTTTTCCAGCAGGCGAAAGTGCCGGATACTGGACGCGCACATTCCGATTCGAGGCTCAGATTGCAGCTCGCGAACCAGAGCTTCCAGCCATTCCGGCTCCGGCTCCGTATCGTCGTTCAACGTGGCGATCATACTGGCGTCGGTCGCCCCCACGGCAAGATTGATCGCCGCACCAAAGCCGAGATTGGTCTCCGGCGAGAGAACCCGCACCGGGAACACCCGGCCATTCACTTCATGCTGGCTGACCCGCTGCCCGTTATCAATGACAATTACTTCAAAATCCCGGAAAGTCTGACGGCCGAGAGCCCGCAGACAGGCCTCCAGCATGGTTCCACCAAGGAGAGTCGGGACGGCCACTGCGACGGAGGGCATGGCGAGAAGCGTTGTTAAATTTTAGCGCGGTTCATCATCCGATGTTGCCGAATCGTATAGCCAGGAGGGCCGCAAATCCTTTGGAAGCGATTCCTTACGGCCAATCGCCAGAATGCATTCATCGCGAAGGTTGAGAGGTTGTTTCTGAGATCCCAACAGATCAGCGACCCATTTCAAGGACGCAGCAAGCTCAGGATCCGCGAGAGGCGAATAGGGGCATGTCTCTATGTGATCAACGACAAAACCGGCAGCGTCCAGTAATTTGGAAGTCTCGCCACGCGCGTATTCCCGCTCATGCTTTGAATTGTTTGCCCGGTCGGCCTGCGGATCCGGATAGCGGTTGTAAAACCCCGGATGTACGCCGAGCAGGACCGCTCTTACGGCGCGCAGCGAAACGACATTCGGCGTGGTCAGTAACAGAGTGCCGCCTGGCTTCAGAACCCGGTTAATCTCGCTCATCATCCACATGGGATCCTGCTTGAGATGTTCCAGCAATTCGCAACAGAGCACCATCGCGAAGTACCCGTCCGGATAGGGAAAGGGATCACGTTCGCAGTCGAAAAGGTCAATCGCGCACTCGAAGAATTCGCCGTCGCGTGCGTGGACGAGCTTCAGATCGCGGCCTTGGGCGCCGAGGTAAGACCCGCGAATGTGGCCATAACCCAAAATATTCCGGAGCGCCGGGGTCAGCTGGAGATAGCAGCCCATCTCCAGAATCCGGTCACTTTTTGCTCCGGCAGGCGTCAACTGCAGGGTTCGGATCAAGCGGCTTTCATGCCCGTTCAGATAACTTTCCCTGTCGGTGCCCGGATCGGCCCAGCGCCTCAGATAATTTCTGAGAGCGTCGTCACTGAGAGAGGCATCCGGAGCGGCATCGGAATGTGATGCCAGGAAATCTGCGAACAGCTGCGCGGTGTGTGACCATGTACAGTTTTCCAGGGCCCACTGCGAGGCGCTTGACCCGATCTCCGCCGTAATTCGGGGGCTCGAGAGCAGCCATTTAAGACTCTCGTACAGAACCTGATCCCGGTAGCGGCCATCGGGAATTTTTACGCAAACGTTGTCCGGCCATTCTCGGGCAACTCCAAAATCCGCGGCCACCACCGTCTTACCTAAGCCGAATGCACGAACGCTGAAGGCGCAGGCTTCGGCCGGTGGCGGCCATTGAGCGTTGAGCACCACATCACAGGCGGCGATAAAACCGTCTACTTCGGCCGGCGACGGCACATTGAGGATGTCAACCTTGCTTTCCATGCCGAGTTCCACGATCCGATCCCTGATCGCGGATCCCTCTTCGCGCGCTGCCGCCAGCAACATTCGTGCAGCCGGAATGTGATCCAGCAGAATGCGAAAGACGCCAAGGAATTCACATAGCTCCTCGCCTGTCCACCAGTCTCCGAATACACCGACCAGCGGCTGTTCCTTTTCAATCCCGAGGCGTTCGCGGAATGGTCCGCCGTCGAGGTTCCGGACAAAAGTGCCGTTAGGAATCCGCGCGATCCTGCCACGAAAACCTTTCATGTGGACCGTGCCTTCCACATACCGGCTGTTCACGATGCAGGCCTCTGTGTGATCGAGGAGGCGCCGCAACATTGAAAACGTGCGCGGCTGCTGGCCGGTTATTTCCAGCCCCGCATCGCGCGAAGCGTCCCATTCCTGCCCAAAAATCTCATAGAAGAGTTCCCGGAAATAAGCTTCCGGTCTATCCTTCGACTTCTCACGGACGACGTTGTGCAAGTCGGGTTCATCGAGAACAACGATGCCGGGGTGGCGAAGCGCGAATTCGTAAATCCAGAGGTCGGCGCTGGCGTTGCCGATCACGTAGACAAGCGCGGCGAACTCATCCGGATCGAAGCGTTTTGGTGTTTCTTCAAATATCCGCAGTTCGACCAGCTTCTTCAGTTCCGGAATCAGCGCTGCGGCATAATCCGTGGCAGGCGTGAAAAGGGCAATCTGTCTCACTTGCGCCCGATGAGCCCGTAATCCCGCGGGCCATAGAAATGATCGTTAACGCGGCATACCAGATCGATCTCGGCATAAGGGAGTTGCAGTTCGCGCGGGAAAGCGTTCAACTCGAGGCGCTTGACGACGTTGAGCCCGAAATAAGTGAAAACGAATTCCATGAGCGCGGGCGGGATCGGGCGCTGATGCGTCGGATCGTTCCAGAAATAATGGGCGCCCATCAGGATATTCGCCGGATTCGGTGTCTCCAGCGCCAGAAGACCGCCCGGTTGCAACTTTCGGACAGCCACCCGCACGAACTCGATGAAATAGCTTGCCGGGAAGTGCTCGACCACGTGGAATGCGGTCAGGACGGCTAGGGAATTATCCTGAATCCGGCTCAGATAATCGAGAGCCTCGGCATTTTCCACTTGCAGCCTTCGTGCCCGGCAATAATCGATGGAGACCGCGCTGGAGTCTATTCCAAGCACGTTGCGGCCGGAACCGGAAGCCAGGGCGAGCCATTCACCGCGGCCGCAGCCCACGTCCATCCACAAGCCCGAAGATAGTGGCCGGGCGGCGCCGATTTCGTCCAACCAGATTCGCAATTTGCCCGCGGTGTCCGATTCCGAACCCCGAAAGTGATCCTGCAGCGCGAACTCGAACGACGGTGGAATCGGGTCCTCTTGGGGGTTTTGTTGGGTAGCGGAAGGACCGCGTGATTCCGGCGGTTGCGACGGACGCTCGGTACGAAGCGCGTTGATGTCGTTCTGCAGCGCGCCAATCAACTCGAATTGCCGCTCGATCAGCTCGCAGGCGCTGCCCATGAATGTGGCCGCTTCACGCTGGAATCGAAGTATCTGCGGCGTATACCAGAACAGCATCCGCTGCACGAGCCGAACGAGAGGTCCGCCGACTTTCGCCCGCAGAGTTGAGGGCGAGGGAGGCATCTGCCCCACCAGGTCCCGAGCCTCATAGAGGCGCTTGTAGGCAGCGCGCAGCGAAACCAGACGGCCAGCATCGGCGGATGAGGCGAAAGGAGTTGTAAAGGAAGCGCTCGAAGCGGAGTTTGCGCGTTCGACCCGGGCCTGTATTTCGTCGATTGCGCCTCGTACGTCCATTTCGATAAAAACCGGTTTCATGCTAACACGCAGAATCAAAAGAAAACGGGGTTCCCTTTCGGAAACCCCGTCTTCGTCAAGGTCAAACAGAACAACAACTACACAGCAGATTTAGACAGCGAGATAAAGCTTGTTGCCTCCCCGGTTGATCAGCAGCAGCGAATCGCCTTTGGATTTCTGCATCGCACTGGAAAAATCATTGGAGTTGGTTACGCGAGTGTGGTTGACTTCCTGAATCACATCGCCTTCCTTGAGTCCCGCACCGGCTGCCGCACTGGCCGGATCTACCCCGGTCACCACGACGCCTTTAGCGTTCGCCGAAAGACCGGCCTGCTGAGCGGTCTCCGGATCGAGGCTCTGAACGGAAACTCCATCCAGCGCGCTGTTGGAGTCACCCTTTTCGAGGCCGGCTCGTTCAACCTTCTTGCCCGGCAGGGGAGCGGTCATAGCGACGAGATTTTCGGTATGACCGTTGCGGAAGACTTGCAGTTTCAGTTGCTCGTTAAGTCCCATCATCGAGATATCCATGCGAAGCTGATTGCTCTCGAGAACGGGGTTTCCGTTGACGGCCAGGATCACGTCGCCCGATTGCAGGCCTGCTTTCTGCGCAGGGCTGTTCGGGGTCACATCGCTCACCAGCGCGCCCTTGGGTGCATCCAAACCGATCGCCTTCGCGATGGCCGGAGTCACTTCCTGAATGGTTACGCCGAGATAAGCGCGCGTCACTTCACCATGCGTGACGATCTGATCCATCACGTTGCGAGCCAGGTTCACAGGGACGGCGAAACCAATGCCCTGATTGCCGCCGCCGTTGCCGGCGAGAATGGCCGTGTTGATGCCGACCAGCTCACCTCGGTCGTTCACCAGCGCACCGCCGGAATTACCCGGATTAATGGAAGCGTCGGTCTGAATGAAGTCTTCGTAGTCTTCGATGCCCAGGTTGCCGCGGCCTGTGGCGCTAACTATTCCCATGGTGACCGTCTGGCCCACGCCATAGGGGTTGCCAATCGCCAGAACCGAGTCTCCGATCTGGAGCTTAGCTGAATTCCCGATCGTGATTGCCGGCAGGTTGTCAGCAGCAATCTTGATCACTGCAATGTCGGTCTTCGGATCGGTGCCGATCACTTGGGCTTTGAACTCGCGGCGATCGGGGAGCGTGACGCGAACGTCCGTGTCACCGTCCACCACGTGGTTGTTGGTAAGAATGTAGCCGTCGGGGCTGATAATTACGCCCGAGCCGAGGCCGCCTTCACGATGCGAACTGGGCGGAGCCTGAAAACGGCCGCCGTTTCGGCTGCGACCGCTCGACCCGCCACCGCCAAAGAATTGCTGAAACAGATCGTCGGGATCCTCTCCCTGCCCGGAACCGGTGGGGGTTTTAACGACTTTCGAAGCCGAAATTTTTACCACGGACGGCATGGCAATCTTCGCCGCAGGGGCCATCGTAATGCGGGCGGGGCCTTCATTGGCGTCCGCCAGTTTCAGATGAATATGCGCGGAGTCGACGCTGGCGTGGGCCGCGATCAGACCGCCGCAAAGGACTGCCGCGCCGGCAAGTGCCTGTAGTCTAAACCTTTTTGAATGTATGAATGGAAGTGGTCTCAAGGGATTCTCCTAATCTCGGGCGTTACTCCTCGCCTGTAATTTCAGACGTCCTTGCGGCGAAATCGTTAATCCCGGTAGTTCTGTATTCTGTTGCCTGCGAGTCGGTATATCAGGAAATCAGACCTTTGCGCACGGCATATAGGATCAGCTCCGGCATCCCGCGTAAGTTTAGCTTTTGCATGATGTTAGAGCGGTGGGTTTCCACGGTGTGGGTGCTCAGACTCAGCAGCGCGGCCACTTCCTTGCTGGAGTTGCCTTCGGCTACCAGCTGCAGAATCTCTCGTTCGCGAGGCGACAGCAGATCGAAGGAATCCTCCGCGCCGGACCTGGACAGTTTGCGCATGTAGTCTTCCAGAAGTACCTTGCTGACGGCCGGACTGAAGAACGATTTTCCCTCGATGACGGCAGTGATCGCGCGGCTGAGATCGGCTTCGGCGGAGTCCTTCAGCAGGTACCCGCGCGCTCCGGCTTTGAACGCGCGCAGAACATAGCCTTCATCCGAGTGCATGCTCAACATGACAATCGCGATCTCCGGGTGCGCCTCGTGAATCTGTGCCGCGGCTTCGATTCCATTCAGCCGGGGCATCCCTATATCCATGACGACAACATCAGGCCGCAGGGTTTCAACCAGCGCGACCGCTTCCCGGCCGTCATCAGCCTCCCCAACGACCGAAAACTCCGAATGCTGATCGACGATCAGGCGCAAACCGGTTCGCATCAGCTTGTGGTCATCGGCCAGAAGAACGCGGATTTGTTTCATGTTTTCAACGCGACGGGCAACCGGACGACGATTTCTGTTCCCGCGCCCGGTTTCGAATCCCCGGGAGGTCTCGAATCAATGACCAGAGAGCCCTGTAGCAGTCTGACACGTTCTTCCATCCCCAGGATTCCGAGGCCTCGCGCGCGCTGGGGATCGAAGCCTTTACCGTCGTCCCGGATCTTTACTTCAATGCGATGGTTGTCAGCGTGGAGACTAACCCGGGCGTGACGCGCGCCGGAATGGCGGGCCACGTTGTTCAGCGCTTCCTGCGTTACACGGTAAATACACATTTTCAGGTCTTCCCGGAGATCGGCGGGAATGTTTTCCGCCTGAACCTCCACCTCCACATCGCTGCGGCGGGAAATCTCGCGGGCTTGCCATTCGATTGCCGCGACCAAACCCAAATCGTCCAGCATCGATGGCCTTAGCAGGAGCGCGATATTTCGGACTGCCGAAACCGAGGATTCAGCAAGGAGCCGGATCTTGCGAACTTCGTCCTGCACCGCGGCGTCGTTCGGGGGCAGGATCGAGGAAAGTCTGCCCATATCCACCAGCAGCGCGCCCAGGGACTGGCTCACCTCGTCATGGAGCTCCCGCGAAATGGCGCGGCGTTCCTGCTCCTGCGCATCGAGTAGACGCGCCGAAAGTTCTGCCTGGGCGTCGTGGTTCTTCGCCAGCTCCATATAGCGTTTGCGAATCTCCTTTTCCTGCGCGGCAATCAGAATGATGCTGCCCAGCGATATCGCAAGGCCGGAGCCGAGCAATACGAAAAGGAGGCGTTTGAGCCTGTCACGAACCTGATTGAAAGCGGCGAGAAGGGTCGCATTCGACGCCCGGAACCGGTTAGCATTCCAGAACGCGATCTGTTCAGTGGCCTCAACGACCCGGAGACGGCTGGGAAGTACCTGCGTTCCAAGCAATTCTCTCATTGCCCGCTGGTCGTGCAGCGCGAGCAATTCCTGACTAACCCGATCCTGGTCTGACAGTACCTTCTGCAGATTCTCAACCAGCGACCGCTCTTCAGGTTCGCGGGTTTGCGGATATTGATTTAGCTCCGCCTTGATTTGGGAGAAGAGAGCGCGCGCTTCGTCAGGCGTCGACTGTTCGGTGGTAACGACCACCGACTTTTGGACCAGATCTCCGTAGAGTGTCAGCTTTGTGCGGATCTGAATCAGGGGTTCGGTGCGGGAAAGGAAGTCGAGCCTGGCTGCTTCTTCGCTGGTATGAATTGTTGCGAGAGTAGTGATCGCGTCCCAACCGGCGACAACCATTAAAGTGAGTAGGATTCCGAAGGCAAGGATAAGAATGCGTCCTGCGGACCGGCCCAGATACTGGCGTTCGGTCCCTGGCCGGTCGGGAGCAACCATATCTTTAAGGATAGCGAATAGAAGGAAAATGCCGTGCCGGTTAAATAGAAAAAGAGGCTGGCCGAAGCCAGCCTCTTCGAGGAAAGCGGAAAGATTACGGGTTAGGTTAGCTGATGAAACGCCTGCGCAGGAAGCCGAGACCCAACAGGGCGGATCCCATCAGGACCATGGAAGCCGGTTCGGGAGTGGACGTGCCGCTGGGCGTGCTGTATGTGTAGATCACCTCAAGATTCGCGCCAGCGACACCGTTCGCGTTGTAAAATTCATTGCCACTGGTAGACGACCCCGTCTGGCTATATCCAATCACCGTGAAATCAACTGTGAAGATACCGGGGCCTCCCACATAAGCTGACTGGATGGCAGAAGCGGCGCATGATGTGAGATCGCTGCAAACAGTCGCGGTTTGCTGGCCAGTTGCCGTTTCCGACGGCGTACCCGAAAACACATCCTGCCCAAATGGAGCAAGATTCGTGTCTCCCACTGAGGGACTGTCCGCTGTTAGAGGAATGCTCAGGCCGGCGGGACCTGTCACCTGCGATGAACCAATTCCGTACACCGTGAAGTTGCCGGACTCGGTCGGGCTGGCGTTTTCGACGGTAATCGTCAACTGAAAGTCGCCGCCAAAAACGAGTTCGACTCCGGTAAGGCTCCCCAAGCTGGGATCAAACGTGTTCAGTTGCAATGTTTGAGGCCCTGAATAGCTGCCGTCCGCGATACTTGCAGAATTGTTAATTGTGTTAATTGTGTCCGCGCTAGCCACTCCGGCGCCCAGCGCAGCCAATGCCGTTCCAAGCAAAATAGTGCAGAAACTCCGCATAAAAATTAATTTGTATCCTCCCGGCCAAAATCTTAATTTTAGGTATGAATTCAAGCTTGGCTTTCAGTTGGAGAGTAGCAGACCCTCAGGCTTCGAACAATACAAATCGGGGACCGAAGGTACTAGGACGGTCGCCAACGAAGTTGCTTCGGAGGTACTAGAACTCAACACCTGAGTTAAAGATCGCGCTATGTGCTAACTTTTACAATTGACTCTCCCTGGCATTATTTAGTGGAAATTTTGGACGATTTTGCCGAAATAGTTCTCCGTTTTTTCGTGCGAGCGGATCTTTTTCAAATGTTTATTGGGGCTGGCTCCAGTGCGTTCTGAGGGTTTTAGTTTCATTTCCGAGGTCACGAATATGCGCAGCGTTTTGAGAATTCTGGCGCTTGGAGCGCTTGTGGCCGTGTGCTATCCGGCTTCGGCGGCGACTTTAACATACACAT
>Ga0182013_10005553_pt1 | contig 14613 bp, 12 predicted proteins | sample 612S2MmetaG_FD_120487 | JGI IMG/M metagenome (GOLD analysis project Ga0182013, IMG submission 120487) | Permafrost microbial communities from Stordalen Mire, Sweden - 612S2M metaG | ecosystem: Environmental > Terrestrial > Soil > Wetlands > Permafrost | place: Sweden: Stordalen | collected... | reverse complement strand
GAAAAACTCTCTGTAGCGAGAACCGTGGTGGAACGCCGATAGGCGAGCCCCCTTCGCTAAGGGGGCGCCGCACCCGCAGGTGCGGAGTGGAGTGCGCGCCTGTCGGCGTTCCGCTTCCTTTTTCTTATCGTCATTGCGAGGAGTGCAACGACGAAGCAATCCAAGGCGGCGATTAAGAACTGGATTGCTTCGCTAATGCTCGCAATGACGGGCTTAAATAACGGCGAAACCGGGCGTAGCGAAGAGCGACGACGAGGCACCACCCCTCGATTTTCCTTTTCCACTCCGGGTTTCGCGCTTCACGTGGCGGGGTTTTGCAAAGCTCGGGCGCGGACGCGTCGCGAGAACGATTGCTGTTGCGCGGAGCTAAAGCGCCGCGGTGTGACCGGCGGCTTTAGCCGGCGGCGGCGGCGCGGCTGGGCGGGTGTCGGGCTGAGCGGAGGCCGCGGGCCCGGCGGGCGACGATGTCGCGGACGGCGCAGATTCATTGCTGGGCGAAGTCGCGCCGGCATCTGGATAGCGGACCCTGATGTCGCGCAAGAACGCTTCGAGCGTGTCGACGGAGGTGGCGGCGTGCGCAATGGCGGCGAATTCAGCCCCGCTCGAACCCAGCGGCGCCGAAACGATTTCGAAGGCGCGCGCGTCGGGAGTTTGCGCCATTTTGGCCGCGTATTTCCCGCGGAAGCGGCCGAGCCCAAGCGCGTCGTCGGCCAGCGCATAGCCGATTTCGCCGCGCAAGATGTCCTGCCGCTCGATGTCGGTCAGCGGCTGAAAGTCCTTGTAGCGGTCGCCATACATCAGCTCGATCTGTTCGGCAGCCTCCCCCCAGCGCCGTGCCGCCCACAGGATATCCGAACGCAGGCGGATCGTCTCGCGGCCGCTGAGATTGGCAATGACCTCGAGCGCCAGATCGTGGCGGCCGAGGTCCGACAACGCGCGGCCTTCGAGCAGAAGCCGCTGGTTGCGCAAATCATTGGACAGGTCGGCAACGCGCGTCGCCCGCAGCACAGCCAGCGCCCGATCGGCCTTCTGGTTCATCAGATAAATGACCGCAAGCCGCGTCGCCACTTGCGCGCGCGCGGCGCCTTGCAGGCGGTGATCGACCTGGTACTGCAACAGATCGGCAGCCTGATCGAGCAGATCGACGGAGACGAGACGATCGGCCAGCCGCCGGATCATCTCATCGCCGCGGTTACCGACCGGCGTCAACTCGCGGAAGTCGTAGAACAGCGCCAACGCATCGATCGCCGGCATGGCGTCGCCCTTGCCGGCGAGAAACAGCGAATCGAATGTCACCGCCGCTTCGTCCTGGATTTGCCGCGTCATCGCCGAGTCCGGCCGCGCCGCCATGGCGCTGCGCATGACGTAGAACGCGTCGCGATAGCGGCCATCTTCGGTGTAAAGGTGGGCGAGGATCTTCAGCGCTTCGATCTCAGTCTCGTCGCCGCGCCAGACGGTGGTGAGCGATTCGAGCTGGGAAATGACATCGTCGCGCTTGAGATCGCCGGTCGAATAGCGCAGCACGATCTCGCGCAGCAGGCCCTGCGCCGCGGCCGGACGATCCCACGAATCCGCCGCGGTGCGATAAGCGGCGAGCGCATCCTCGGAGCGGCCCATGCCCTCGGCGAGCCGCCCCATGAGCACGGCGATCACCGGCTCCATATCGTGCGGCACGCCGATGGTCTCGAAGTCGTTGAGGTCGGTCGAAGCCCCGTCGAAATCGCCGACTTCGATCGCGGAGCGCATCTCGTCCTTCAGCGCCGCCCGCTGCAACTCGATCGGCAGCGTGGCGATCGTCGCCTCAACCGCCTTGAAGCCGTCGCGCGCCTGCCCCCATTTGCCTTGCCGCGCATAGGCCAAGGCGCGCCACAGCGGCGCGTCGTGCTGGTCGCCCACTCCCGGATCGGCAAGATCCTTCAGCGCGGCGTCGGGCCGGTTCATCATCACCTCGGCGACCGCGCGCAGCACGACGGCCGAAACCGTCTCAACCGCTTTGTGGTCGTCCGTCAGCGCCACGTCGAGCACGCCCTTGGCCTCCGGATACATGTCGCGGGCGAGATAGAAGCGCGCCAGTTCGATCCGCGGCGCCAGCCGCTTGTTTTCCGGCGCCACCGCGGCGGCAGCGATGAGGTGCGACTGCCGCTCGACGTAAGACGCCTGGCGATCGTAACCCCAGATCTGGGAATCAAACATCACCGGCCGCAGACCGCTGCCGTGCAGCAAGGTCTGCAGCGAGGTCGACAGCGTCAAACCGTTAGGGCGCCCGACCAGGATTTTGTCGGCGGCGAGATCGACGCTGATGTCGTCGGCGAGCGGTTCGATCACCACGCCCTGGGTCGAGGCCAGCGCGCGGAATTCGATAAAATCCTGTTCGTTGATGAAGCCACGCGCCGGCGCCAAAGCGGTGACGACAAGGAGATTGTCGCCGGCTTCGGGATCGGCGACGCGATGCAGGTGTTGGGGCGTGTCGAAGGGGATCGTCACGCTCGAGCGATTGGGTCCGATGACGTTGCGGGCGATTTCGAGCGCTCGCGTCGGCTCGCGGACGGTATCGCCGATCTGTACGGTCCATACCGAGCCATCGCCGGAAACGCTGGACAGATGTGGGCGATCGAGCTTCAGCCGCACAATATCGGCGTCGGACGTGTGGACAAAGTCGTAGCTGCGTATCGTGCGGGTCGGGTCGCCGTCGAGCGCGCTGAGGTCGAAATCGGCCTTCGAATCGAAGACCAGCCACAGCGTATCGGCGCGATTAAAGACGGCTGCGCCTGTGGCTGCCGCAAACGGGAACGACAGTTTCAGCGTGGCGCCGTCGCGGACGACCTCGATCCCGATCACGCTTGCGGTCTCGCCGACGCCTTTGGTTTCGCTGGGCCCATGGGGCTTGATCAGCTGTGCCGCCGGGGGCGGTGCAGCAGCGGCAACTGGCGCGGCCGGCGTGACCACTGCCACCGCGGGTGCGGGTGGTTCGGTCTTCGTCGCGTTGGATGCGTCTACCTTGTTTTCGTTCTTATCTTTGCTGCTCGTTTTCGCCGTCACCGGCGCTTGCGCCGTCGGCGGCGGTGCAGGATCAGGCGCGGCTCTGGACTGAATTTCGGGCGGTGTTGGCGGTATCGGCCGCGCGATCGGTGGCGCAGCGGGTGCCACGCTAGCCGCGGCGGAAGGCGACGGCGATTGCGCGACGATCGTCGCCGGCGCCTCGACATTCGGTGGCGCGAGTTTTGCGGCGGCGGTTGGTGCACTGGCGACATCTTGGGCCAGTTTTTTTGCCAGCGCCATTTCCGGCCCCGCACCGAGCTGAATGCTCGTGGGCGCCTGGCCGGCCTGATCCGCAGTGCCGCCGGAATTGAGCACGTCGACGACGTAGCCGTTCTCGTTCCGGAAAGTGCGCAGATCGACCTTAGTGTTGAAGATGAAACGCACCAGCGCCGAATCCTCGTCCAACTCGCTGCTGATGTTTTCAATCGCGTTCGGCATTGCCGCCTGGGCGTCGGCAAGATCGAATGCGAGCGGCGTATCGAAATTCAGAATCAGCCTATCCTTGGCACGATCGGCGGACACCGCAATCTTGTCCGATATACCGAAGACATAGCGCGTGAAGGTCGGTTGGGTTGCGACGTGGACGCGCACCGGCTCGATCTTGGTCTGCTGCGCTTTCTGACGTTCGCGCTGCAAGACTTCGTCCGCCGCGCGGGCACGCCGCGTCAGTTCGTCGACGACGTCCTGCGGCAGACCGGGCGGCGCGCCGCTCCAGGTATCCGGCAGCAAATCGACAAAGAACTTCTCGCCGGCGTCTATGGTCTTGACGGTCACGGCGCGTGCCAGCGCGATGCGTACGGCGCCGCCGTCAGGGTCGCGCCGTGCGGCGCCGATATATTCGGGGGCTTTCTCCGCAACCTGATCGACCGAAACGTCGATCGGTTTCTTAAAGCTGATGATCAGAACATTGCCGGCGACACGCGCGGTCGCATCGAGATATTCGCTCGCCGCGAAAACCAGTCTGGCGTAGCCGCCGTTGACCGTGGCGGTAACGGACGTCTTGAGCGGCGCGGCCCGCGATGGCGCCGCCGACGCAATGATCAGAACAACGAGACCGGCAATAGCTGCCGCGCAGCGCCCAACGCAGGAGAAGCGACCGGCAGTGTTCCGGATGGTGCGACCGCACGCCATGAAGGACTCAAAACTCACTCAACGCGACCGGACCGCCAGTCAGACACACCTTCGCGGCCGCTACGCCATCCCCCGACGCCGGCCAGATTGGCACCGTAAACTGCTGTGCTTAATGTCAGCTTAATTCAACAATTCCAAAAGGTTAGGTAAAAAGCCCGGAGGCCGAAAACAATGCCGCAGAGCCCTTGCCAGATGCCGATGCTATTGGGCGGTCGGCTGCCCTTGGATCTTGGGCAGATCGGAGGTGCTTTCCGCTTTGGCCTGCTGCGCCTTGCTGGCAAGCTCGACAGTCAGGTGCTGAGCCACTTCCGGCGACATCTGCGCCAGAATTTCGGACATTTGCCGCGGATTGATCCGCGCGACCACCTCCAGCAAGACGTCGCCATCGAGGCCGTTGAAGATCTTCGCGGCGTCGCGCGGCTTCATGTTTTCGTACATGGTGATGAGCCCTTTCAGCCGCGAGACTTCGGCATCGTCCTTCTGCTGCGTCTCAACTTTGATCCGCGCCTCGACTTCCTTGAGCTCGTTGAGCCGCCCTTCCATGCGTTTTTCCGCGCTCTGGATCAGGCTCTCGCGGATGTCGAGCTCACGAGCGCGGCTATCGAGCTCCTGGCGGCGGTCCTGCAGCCGCTCAAGAATGGCACGCTCGGCACCGCTCGGCAGCGCCGCGCCATCGGTAGGAATCACCACGCCGTCGGGCGGCAATATTGGCTTGCCGTCTTTGCCGGGCGCCGCGGGCGCGCTCTTGGCGTCCGGCGCGCTCTTCGTATCCGCGGCAGTCTTGGCGGCGCCGCTTGCGGGTTCGGTCGTGACCGAGCCGGTAATGTCGGGATTGTCCTTGTCAGCAAGCCGCGGCGGGACAATCCGAGATTTGGATGGCACCGGCGCCTTCCCGCTGCCGTCAGGAAAGTTGAACATCTGCTGCGCCCACGACAATACCGATCCGGGCGGCTCGGTCGCTTCAGGCCTTGGACGGATCACCGAAATATCCGCGTCGCCGGCCGGAGCATTATCGCTGGCGAGGAAACCGGGACTGTTCAATACGAGGTCGGCGGTCTTCAGCGTGAGCAGGCACGCACTCGCGATCAGGGCGATCGGGATGAGCCGCAACTCGCGGAGGAAGCGGATCATGCCGCGAGACCATGCACCTTGGTGCGCAACTTCTCAGCGAAGGCCTCCGCCGCCGCGGCGACCGCCTTGGCACCACTCCTGGCGCCGTTCCTGGCGCTATTCTTGGTGTCGTTTCTGGCGCCGTTCGCGACAGTGTTCTTGGCCTCGCTCTTGACGTCGTCGCGCCGCGCTTCGTCGACCGACGCGACCGGCTCGTCGCTACGCCGCCCGGCGCTGACGATCTGCGACAACCGGCTCAGCAGATCCTTGCCAGCCACGACGGCGCGATCCATCTCGATGCTGACGCGTTCGGCCTTGCGCAGCCGCTCGCCCAAACCCATGTCGCATTCGTGCACCGTGAGTTTGAGTCCGCCGATCGCGCGCTCGGCGATTTCGGTCGCGGTGACCAGTTCCGAGATCGTCGCTCGCAGCGACTGCTCGTCGGCTTTAAGCAGTTTGAGCCGACGATTGAGCAGCATGCAGTAACCGATGGTAAGAACCAGCAGGATCGCGACCACACCGTCGACGAAGACTCCAATGCCGTTTGTCATGGTGAATCCATCCTGTTGCCGGAGCCGCCGGCCGTTTCAAACATGACGAATGTCATGTTCGGCTTGCGCAACGGCTTGGCGACCCGCACCGCGACGCGGTCGCCGACGCGGCCCATGCGCCCTTCCGTCAAGGTGACGTCGCCGCAGCGCACGATCACCGGCGCGTCCGATTTCAATTCGAGCATCAGCGTATCGCCGACGTCGAGCTTCATGATCTGCTTGAGCGGCAGCCGCGCCTCGTAGAGCACGGCGTCGACGGCAATCTCCGCCTGGCCAAGTTCGGTCGCCAGATGGCCTTCCCAGGTCGGATCGCGGCCGAACTTTTCGCCCATGAACATCTGCAACAACACGTCGCGGATCGGCTCGATGGTCGCGTAAGGCAACAACAGTTCGATAGTGCCGCCGCGATCCTCCATATCGATACGCAGCCGCACCAGGATCGCCGCATTGGCCGGCCGCGAAATCGCGGCGAAGCGCGGATTGGTTTCCAGCCGATCGATATTGAACTTCACCGGCGACAGCGGCCGAAACGCAAGCTCGGCGTCAGCCAGCACGACTTCGATCATGCGTTTGACCAGGTTGGTCTCGATCGTGGTGTAGGGCCGACCTTCGATACGGATCGCGGTCTGGCCGCGCCGGCCGCCGAGCAGCACGTCGATGATCGAATAGATCAGGCCCGAATTGACGGTGACGAGCCCGAAATTGTCCCACTCTTCGGCCCGAAACACGCCGAGAATTGCCGGCAGCGGGATCGAATTGAGATAGTCGCCGAACCGCACCGAAGTGATGCGGTCGAGCGACACTTCGACGTTATCGGAGGTGAAGTTGCGCAAACTGGTCGTCATCAACCGCACTAAACGGTCGAAGATGATTTCCAGCATTGGCAAGCGCTCGTAGGAGACCATCGCCGAGTCGATGATCGCGCGGATGCCGGAATTGTCGTTAAGCGAAACATCGGTCAGGCTGAAGCCGAGTAGCGAATCGATCTCGTCCTGCGTCAGAACGCGCTCGGCACCGCCTTTGGCGGCTTGAACGAAATGGCCGTCATCAGCGGCCATCGTCGCCCATTGCGACGCCATCGCCTCGCTCGGATTGGCGGCGTCCGCGGGTTGGGCATCGGCCGCGGCCGGCTCCGCATTCTGCTCGGCCTCCAGCGCCACGCCCCATTCGGCGGCGAGCGCATCGTTATCGATCTGATCCTTCGACGCCATGTTGGCAAAATCTCAAAATTGCGATCGTCACTGGATGACGATTTCCTTAAACAGCACGGCGTTGATCCGGCTCGGCGCGATCGCTGAGTTGACCCGCCGGGTCAGTTCTTCTTTGAGCCGATAGAGTCCAGCGGAACCGTCGAGATCGGTCGGCCGCAATTCCCGCAAGTAGGTCTGAAACGTGTCCATCAGCCGCGGCATGACCGGCTGGATCTGCCCCGTCATCTCCTGATCCGGCAGTTCAAGCACGACCTTGACCTTGAGGTATTGGGTGCGCTCGCTGGTGCCGTTATTCGACAGATTGACCAGAACTTCCGGCATATCCATGAAGACGGGCGGCTTGATCTGGTTGGCGGCGGTGGCTGCCGGGACGCTCTTGCTGCCGGAAAAGAAATAATAAGCGCCGCCGCCAATACCTCCGAGCACGACAAGCCCGCCCACCGCCATCAGGATGAGCTTGAGCGGAAGCTTACGCTTAGCTGGCGCGCCTCCTTCGCCTTCGGCTTCGGCGTTTTCGGCTTCGGTCTGCGTTTCGTTCGTCGTTGCCATTACCGTTCCCGCTTGCGTGAGAGCGCACGCAGCCGGCAGGAGAAAACGCAGAACTAAGTTGCGAGCGCTAGGCGGCACCGGCGGACGCCGCACCGTCTCAAGCGAAGCTAGGCAGCAATGGTTAACGGATACTTGCCGACGCCATCGCAGCAGGAAATTTTTGCCGGGTCGGGCAGCCGGAACGGTGTTTTCTGCCCGCTCTTCGGCCTGGGACAAAACATCTATATCATTGTTTTATAATGAGTAATTCCATTGGCACGGCTTCTGCAATTCAGCATCCGTTGATCGGCGCCAGAACGGCTTGGGAGAGCCTCTGGCGCGCAGACTGAGGGTGCCGGAGGGCCGGCGTCTTCTTCGCTTAAGGGGAGAACACCGATGGAGAACGCCCTTCTCGTCGGCTTGTCGCGGCAGATGGCGCTCATGCACGAGCTCGACGTCGTTGCCAACAACATCGCCAACATGAACACCACCGGCTACAAGTCCGACAACGCGCTGTTCGGCGAATACCTCATGCCCCGCGCCAGCGACGAAGCGTTCAGCGGTCGCGATCGGCGCGTCGATTTCGTGCAGGATCGAGCGACCTGGCTCGATATGAGCGCCGGCGCGATCGAACGCACCGGCAATCCGCTCGATGTCGCGATCGAGGGCAACGCCTTCATGGTGGTGCAGACGGCGCGCGGACAGCGTTACACGCGTAGCGGCTCGCTCTCGATCAGCGCAAGCGGCCAGCTTGTCACCGACGCAGGCGATCAGGTGACCGGCACCGCCGGCGCGATCACGTTGCAGCCCGGCGACCACGACATCGTCATCAGCGCGAACGGCAACATCTCCGTACGCCAGGGCAACAGCACGGTCGACACGCCCCGCGGCACGCTGCAACTGGTCACCTTCGATCAACCGCAGCGTCTGCAAAAAGACGGCGGCTCCACATTCATGGCGCCTGAAGGCGTCAACGCCAATCCGGCGCCGGCCGGCACCGGCGTTGTGCAGGGCGCAATCGAGAAGTCGAACGTCAACGGCGTCGCCGAAATGGCGCGCATGATCCAGCTCACCCGCAGCTACACCGATATCGCCAACATCCTGCAGCAACAAAGCGACCAGCGCCGCAACGCGCTGTCGCAGCTGTCGCAGACGCCGACCAGTTCGTAAGGCTTAAAGTCGAGGAGACCGTCGAATGCGTGCGCTCGATACAGCCGCAACCGGCATGGCGGCCATGGACCTCCAGGTCCAGGTCATCGCCGGCAACATCGCCAATATGACGACCACCGGCTTCAAGAGCCAACGCGCCGAATTTCAAGATCTGCTCTATGAGCACGTGCAGCGCATCGGTGCGCAGGCCTCCGAACAGGGCAATATCCTCCCCGTCGGCATCGAGCTCGGCTCCGGCGTCAAAACCGTCGGCACGCCGCGGCTGATGACGCAAGGCTCGCTCCAGCAAACCGGCAATACGCTCGACGTCGCCATCCAAGGCGACGGCTGGTTCAAAATCCAGATGCCCGACGGAACTTATAGCTATACCCGCGACGGCTCTTTCCAGCAGGACGCCACCGGCCGTATCGTGACCGCCGAGGGCTACGTCGCCCAGCCGACCATTACCATCCCAACGAATGCGAGCGGTCTGACCATCAACAACCAGGGCCAGGTCTCGGTGACGTTGCCCGGCTCCACGACCTCGACCATCCTCGGCCAGTTCACCATCACGCGCTTTTCCAACAATGCCGGCCTGCAGGCGAACGGCGACAATTTGTTCACGGCGACGCCTGCGTCAGGCACGCCGACGGACACATTGGCGGGAACCGATGGCGCCGGCACGTTGCAGCAGGGCTATCTCGAACAATCCAACGTGGAGGCGGTGAGCGAAATCTCCAATCTGATCGCGGCGCAACGCGCCTACGAGATGAATTCGAAGGTCATCACCGCGGCCGACGAAATGCTGCAGACCACCTCGCAACTGATGAAATGAGAAAGGTCTGATCCATGACCCGTCCGTTGCTCATCCTGGCTGCACTGCTTCTGTTCGGCGGCGCCGCGACCGCGCAAACCCCGGCGCCCGCTCCTGCCCTGAAGGCGAGCGTCACTGTGACCAGCGAGGTCGTGCACATCGGCGACCTCGTCGAGAATGCCGGCCCGGTGGCCGATGTACCGATCTTCCGCGCGCCCGATCTCGGCACCACCGGCGCAGTCGCGACCGATCGCATCGTCGACGCGATCCGGTCGCATCAGCTCATCGGCATCGACACGCGCGGGCTCTCCGAGGTGATCGTCACCCGCGCCAGCCGTGCGATCAGCGTGCCGGAGATATCCGCAAGCATAGGCCAGGCGCTGGCCGGACAATACGGCTTCGGCGACGCGCATAATATCCTGGTCAACTTCGATCGCGACGTGCGCACCCTGCAAGTCGAACCGAACGTGACCGGCGAGCTGCAGGTGCTGGCGCTGTCCTACGACCCGCGCACCACGCGGTTCGACGTGACGCTCGGCCTGTCGTCGAGCGTGGAGCTGCGCCGACAGTCGGCCCACTATAGCGGCACCGCGATCGGGACGATCGATGCCGTCGCGGTCGACCATCCGGTCGAGCACGGCCAGGTTCTCAAAGCGTCCGATCTCACCGTGCTGCGCCGGCCGAAGACGGATGCCGGCGTCTTGACCGATCTCAACGCGGCGGTCGGGCTTGCGGCGCGGCATCCGCTGCATCCCGGCCAGCCGCTCAGTTCCGGCGATCTGATGAAACCCGAAGTCGTCCAGCGCAGCGACACCGTCACCATCGTTTACCAGGCGCCGGGCGTGACGTTGACGCTGCGCGGACAAGCGCAGGACGCCGGCGCCCTTGGCGACACCATCGGCGTGCTCAACCTCGAATCCAAACGCGTGGTGCAGGCCGTGATTTCCGGGCCGGACCGCGTGACGGTCGGCCCGATCGTCACGCGCGTCGTCGATAATGCGGCGGGCAACGCCGAGTAAGTTGTGCGAGTGAAAGGTAGTGCCATGTCGAAACGTGTATTGCTGCTGCGTTGCGCCTTGCTATCGACGGTCGCCATGCTCGCCACTGGCTGCTCTTCAATCGACAAGCTGAAACTGATCGGCGAACAGCCGCCGCTGTCGCCGTTGGATAACCCAACCACCAAGCCCGGCTACAAGCCGGTGCAGATGCCGATGCCGACGCCGCAGCCGGTCACCTACAATCCCAATTCGCTGTGGCGCAACGGCTCGCGCGCCTTCTTCAAAGATCAGCGCGCGCATCAGATCGGAGACATTTTAACCGTCAAGGTCAACATCAACGACACCGCGCAGTTCCAGGATCAGACCCAGGTCACCCGCACCTCCACCGAAGATTCCGGCATAACCAATTTCCTCGGTGCCAACACCATCGCCAATCCGGCCAAGGCCGTATTGCCGGGCAGCATCATAACCGCAGATACCAATTCGCAGAGCAACGCCAACGGCTCGATCAACCGAACCGATCAATTGGTCACCAATGTCGCCGCGGTGGTAACGCAAACGCTGCCGAACGGAAATATGGTGATCGAAGGCAAGCAGGAAATCCGGCTTAACTCGGAAATGCGCGAGCTTCTGGTTGCCGGCGTGGTTCGTCCGGAGGACATCGAAAGCGACAACACGATCGATTTGCCCAAGATCGCCGAGGCCCGTGTCGCTTACGGCGGCAAAGGCACTCTCTCCAACATTCAGCAACCACCCTGGGGCCAGCAGGCGCTCGATGTTCTGTTGCCGTTCTGATCAGGAACAAGTGTCGCTTATCAGCCATCAAGAAAAACAATTCGAAGCATCGCTCTGATTACGGAATACCGATTTCGGGCTCCCCGGGATCCGCGTTGTGTCACTCAGTTGCGTCAGTGTAACGCAGATCCCGAAACGACGCGGCCTCCGGCAGCTCCCCGCCGGAGGCCGCAATCGTTATCACGCTGATCGCTGGCGGCCCCAGGCAAAGAAGCTTGCGCGCATCAGATCCTGCGACAACGCACCGATCGCGCGATCCCAATCGCCGAATTCTGCCTGTCGGTAGAGCCGCGCAGTCGGATACCAGGGGCTATCGTGCCGCTCGCGCAGCCAGCGGAAATCCGCAGCATAGGGTAGCAGCAGAAACAGCGGCTTGCCCATCGCCGCCGCCAAATGGGCGACCGCGGTATCGACTGAGATCACCGCGTCCAACCCGGCGAGCGCCGCAGCCGTATCGGCGAAATCGCAAAACTCCTCGCCGATGCGAATGATGTCCGGCCGGCTCTGTAAAATTGGAATGTCCTCTTCGCGCACGGCATGCTGCAGACTGACAAAGCAGAACTCGGGCAAATCGAGCAGCGGCAACAGCGCCTCGATGCGGATCGAGCGATTAAGGTCGTTATCGTGCGAACGGTCCCCCGACCAGACCACGCCGACCAGCGGCCGATGCCGCGGCAAGCGATCGCGCCAGCGGCGAATCTCCGCTTCCGGCGGCGGCGCGATATAGGGAACGTCCGCCGGGATCGTTGCTTGCTCCGTTGCGCAGGCGAGCGGCAGACTGAGCAGCGGACAATGACAATCGAACGGCGGCAATGGCGCACCGCGCGCGATCACTGCGTCAACGCCGGCGATACCCGGCAGCAGACGGGCCAGTTCGCGCTGAACTTCAAGAATAACTTTTTTCGCTCCGCACGCCGCCACCAACCGCGCATAGCGCACGAATTGGATCGTGTCGCCGGAGCCCTGTTCGGCGTGCAACAGTATGGTCTTCCCCGCGAGTGACATTTTAGGCGTTTCTTGGCCAAGCCACAGTGGCTCAGCGAAGTTGCGACGCTGCGATGCCAGGAGCCCGACCGACCAACGCGCTTCATAGCCGCGCCAGCCGGCGGCAAAGTCGCCGAGCGTCAGACGCGCCACGCTCTCGACGAACCGCGCCTGGGCAAAATCCGGCCGGCTGACCAGCGCGCGGCTTGCGCTCATCAACGCTTCGTGCGGCCGATCGAGCCGGCGCAAGGCGACGGCGCGGTTGGTCAAGAGCTGGGCGTTATCGGGCACCATCGCCAACGCCCGATCGTAGACCACAAGCGCCTCGGCGGGACGATTGAGCTTGAGCAAGGCATTGCCGTAATTGCCGAGCGCATCGCGGTGATCGGGATCGACGGCAAGCGCGCTTTCGAAGTCGGCAAGCGCCTCCTGCGGACGGCGCAGTTCGAGCAGCGCCACCCCGCGCCGGTTGTGGAGCTCCGCATTGTCCGGCGCAAGGCGCAATCCCGCATCATAGCTCGCGAGCGCGTCCTTGAACCGACGCAGCAAATGAAACACCAACCCGAGGCTCGAAAATCCGTCGACGCGATCGGGATCGATTTTCAGCGCCGACTGAATGAGCACGAGCGCGGTGTCGAAGCGCCCACGTTGATAATGAAGCCGGCCGAGACCATGGAGCGCATCGAAGTCGCCGGGATGCCGCGCGATGACGGCGTTATAGAGCCGCTCCGCCTTCGCCGAGTCGCCATCGTCGTGAGCGCGCAGCGCCCGTCGCAATAGGCGCGAAATATTCGATTGCGAAACCTGCAAGCGGTCGTTCATCGGTGCATGACGCCGGGATGCCACATCCGGCAGGCCCGCTCGCCGGCCGTTCGTTAACGATCGGTAAGCGCCGATGGTAAATGAAGACTTAAGAGGCCCGTCCTCGTCCCGTGCGACGAGGGGGTTTCATCGCAGACCGGAAAACCCGGCGGCGCTTAGTCGTCGCGGTAGACGCGCTCGCGCCGTTCATGGCGCTCCTGGGCCTCGATCGACAATGTGGCGATCGGGCGGGCCTCGAGCCGTTTGAGCGTGATCGGCTCGCCGGTCTCCTCGCAATAGCCGTAAGTGCCGTCTTCGATACGCTGCAAGGCGGCGTCGATCTTGGCGATCAGCTTGCGCTGGCGATCCCGGGCGCGCAATTCGATCGCCCGATCGGTCTCCGACGAGGCCCGATCGGCGAGGTCGGGATGATTTTGGCTCTCATCCTGGAGATGCTGGAGCGTCTCCTTGGCCTCTTTGAGGATGTCCTCGCGCCAATCGAGCAGCTTCAATCGGAAATACTCGCGCTGGCGCTCGTTCATGAACGGCTCTTTGTCGGTCGGACGATACTGTCCTTCTGTCTGCCGCAGGTTTGTTTCAGCGCCCTTGCCGTTTTTTTGGGGCTTTTCGGCAACTCGACCGTTTTTGCCCTTCAACAATTGCATGAGCATGTACTCCCGCCCTCCACTCGCGAGGCCCCCCTCGCGCCGCGGCTTATATCCAAGGTCTGTGACAGTGACAACAACCATCGGGAGCCGAATACCGCAGCAGACGGATGCCGTAGTGGAGCATTTGTGGCGCCATTCGACCCAGCCGCCGGGCTTTCCGCACGGCCGGAACGGCAAGAAGATCCCATAATCTTCAATAATTTAGGGATTTTCCCGATTCAGGACATACCGGCTTTGGCCAGTTCAACCGCCACCCGCAGATCAATCTCGGCCAGGACCTGATCGAGCCGGTCGTCGCCGGACATATCGTGCAGGTCTGCGGCCACCGATTTCAGCCGCAACATCGTGCTCTGGTCGAGCGTGCCCGCGAGCAGACCGAGCTTAAGTTCGTCGAGGGCATCAAGTGCCCGGCGGCCATTTTTGACCACGCGGCGTCGGCGTTCCACCGGGTCTTCGATGCCTTGCAGCGCAATCAGCGCGTCGATTCCACCCACGGTTCGTAATGCCACGGCCGCGCTCGGCGCCTGTGGGGCGTCAGCGCCGCCCAGCGAGAAGGTGCCGCTTGGCGAAGACCGCGCCACGCTGGGCGCTGTCGCGAGCGACGTCCGAGTCGGTCCAGAAACACGCATACTAATAAGGTGTCGCGTCATGGTTAACGGGCGGTAAAAAGCGGCCGGCAAGAATTGCCCGAACCGGCAAGGGATTCTCGTCCCAATCCGGCATCCCCTTCCGTCTCGCGAAAAATAATCATTTTATTTCAATTGCTTAACTGGCGCGACCGGCTGGCACGCGATTGGCATTCATAACGCAGTCCGACCTCTTGGGGAGCAAGAG
>Ga0182013_10005551_pt1 | contig 14614 bp, 12 predicted proteins | sample 612S2MmetaG_FD_120487 | JGI IMG/M metagenome (GOLD analysis project Ga0182013, IMG submission 120487) | Permafrost microbial communities from Stordalen Mire, Sweden - 612S2M metaG | ecosystem: Environmental > Terrestrial > Soil > Wetlands > Permafrost | place: Sweden: Stordalen | collected... | reverse complement strand
CGTTTCCGTCGCGGATGCCAATTTCAAGTCATTGTCGATCCGACAAACGTTGCGTAGCTTCAATGGGGCCGCGACGTTTCCGTCGCGGATGCCGCGCTTGCCGGCGAATCCGGGCGCCCAGTAGAGGTCGCTTCAATGGGGCCGCGACGTTTCCGTCGCGGATGCTCCGCGATCTGCTTCGCCGTGGCGCTACGCTAGACGGGGCTTCAATGGGGCCGCGACGTTTCCGTCGCGGATGCTAGCACGGCGAGCCTCATCCCGGCTCATAGCCGGGCTTCAATGGGGCCGCGACGTTTCCGTCGCGGATGCGTAGCGGGCCTTGAAGCGATGATCTTGCGTTATCAGGCTTCAATGGGGCCGCGACGTTTCCGTCGCGGATGCCCCTGGAAAGGGTCGCCGTACTTTGGGGCAGTTATTTAGCTTCAATGGGGCCGCGACGTTTCCGTCGCGGATGCAACGATAACCGTCGTCCTCGAAGGGACAAACTAGATGCTTCAATGGGGCCGCGACGTTTCCGTCGCGGATGCTCGTCGCGCAAAACACAGCCGTCATAACGGGACAGCTGCTTCAATGGGGCCGCGACGTTTCCGTCGCGGATGCGTTGCCGAAAACGCCAAGCGCGACCAACAGACGTACGCTTCAATGGGGCCGCGACGTTTCCGTCGCGGATGCGACGCCAAGAAGTCGGAAATGCGGCGAGCTTTTACGGGCTTCAATGGGGCCGCGACGTTTCCGTCGCGGATGCTCACGAAACGCCAGCGCAACAGCCGGACATTAGCGAGCGCTTCAATGGGGCCGCGACGTTTCCGTCGCGGATGCTCGAACGCACAACTACAACTGATCTGGACGAACGCGCTTCAATGGGGCCGCGACGTTTCCGTCGCGGATGCCCGACTGGTCATCGCAGGATCTCATCGGCGGATACGCTTCAATGGGGCCGCGACGTTTCCGTCGCGGATGCCTTATTACTATTCCTTATTGTCCCATCGTTGAGACCGGGCTTCAATGGGGCCGCGACGTTTCCGTCGCGGATGCGCAAGGGTGCCGCGATTCCACAACCCGGGGGTATGCGCTTCAATGGGGCCGCGACGTTTCCGTCGCGGATGCCTAGAGCCGCTTGATGACGATACGATACCGCCGGCTCGCTTCAATGGGGCCGCGACGTTTCCGTCGCGGATGCCTCGTACAAGTCCATGAGGAATGGCGGGACATATCTTGCTTCAATGGGGCCGCGACGTTTCCGTCGCGGATGCGGCGTTCGACGCGGATCTGATCCTGTATTGCTTTTCTTGGGCTAGTTCGAGCACCCCTTCGCTCACAGAGCAAAATGAGGCCAAATCCAAGGCGGAGGACAGCAAATCCCCGTTCAGAGATAATCGAGCTCCCCTGCTCAAGGATCAGGTCATCCGCGCTCTCGACGTAGTCAGATGATGATCGCGCTACGCTCCTGAGCGATCTCCTGGCACCCGAATACTTGCATGGGCGCGATCCAAGACTCCCGGTCCGCCACCGTGCCGATGTCGAGAATGATCACCCGGTCGCGCTTGACGTCAATGAGCGCCTCGACCCGGGCAGCGAGCCGAACGCGATCCTCTCGCCGAAGGAAACAGGCGAAGACGCTGTACTGCAAGGGTCGACCGAACGCTTTCGCCAGCGTGTGCATCTTCCGCAGCCGCTTCTGATCCGCGATGTCGTAAGACAGCAGATAGGCCCGAAGCATTAGCTATCGGGTGCAGAACGGGGGATAACTTGGAATGTCGCCCTGGATGGCTCGCGCCAGCAGGCGAGCCTGGACGTTGAGCGCGCGGCGGTAGGTTACTTCATAGCCGAACGTGGGATGCCGAATCGTCGAGCGCAATCGTCGCTCGATTGCCGCTATGAACGTGCGCCGCCCATCGTCCGTCAGGACAACCGCTCTGCCGCGCCGGTTGAAGTGCGACGTGCGCAGTTCGCGGTTATTGATCGCAGTCAGGACGACCGAATCGACAATGAGCGGCCGGAATTCCTCCATGAGGTCTAGCGCGAGCGACGGACGACCCGGCCGCACGCGGTGGTAAACGCCAAGACCGGGTTCGAAACCAACGGAGACGGCCGCGGCGAGCGCTTCTTTCGCGAGCATCGAGTATCCGAAAGACAGCAAAGCGTTGACGGGATCAGTTGGCGGCCGGCGGTTTCGTCCCGTCACTTCAAACCCCGTACCGACGTTGAGCATATCAGCAAATGCATCGAAGTAGCGCTGTGCTGCGGCGCCCTCGAAACCAAGGAGCTCGTCCGCGCTCCGCGCCTGCTCTACCCGGTGCATCAGGAGCGACATTGCTTGCAGCACGCCCTTTGCGTCGTCGCCCAGGGCTCGGCGCACCATCGTTCGTTGGTTTTTCACCTTGCCCAGCACGAACGAGCGCGCCAGTTCGAGCGCACGTGGTTCATCTTTGACGAGCTCGTGCTGAGCGACACGGAGGTCCAAACTATGGTCGTTTACCGAACGGGCATAGCCGCTCAGCCAGCCGCCGTAGCTCAAGAAGAACACCGGCACGTCGCGCTGCAGGACCGCGCGCATCGCTTGCGTGCTGATCTGTACACTCCCGAACAGCGAGATGCTGGCCAACTCCATGAGCCGTGCGTCTGCGATGACGCCGTTGTCCGTCCGAACCTGCAAGACTTCACCGCTCAAACCGAGTCGAGCACCCGGCTCCAGAACGTACAGTGGGATCTCGTCGTCGCTCGGCGCGGCGAACGGTCGGATCGGTTCGGTTTGGGGGGCGGACTTGAGCGCGTTCGTCTCGTCAGGAAGACAGATGGCATGCAGCGAGCAACGCCCGCATTTCGGGCTGTCGACGAGCGGCTCGGGAATCGTGCCCCGCAAGCGCATCTCCCGCGCGCCTTCGATTGCAACGACCGTCTGCGTCACGAGTTCCTCGTCGATTGGTACGTCGACGTAAGAGCGCGACGCGGCATAGTAGATCCGTCCCACGTCGCACGAGTGGCCGGATTCTCGCAAGAGAAGCGCCGCGAGACCCAATTGCACGCGCTCCGGATCATTGACTCCGCCGGCAACCGCAGGGACCTTGCCGCGCTTGAAGTCGATCGGCACGACGTGCTCGCCCTCGGCCGCGACGACGTCGATTTTTGCGACAACGCCGAACCGCTCGGACGAGAGTTCGACGGATGTCGCGGCCGCACGCATTGCGGCGACATTGTCGGGCAGTTCCCCGCTCGGCTTATCGACACGTCGATGCACGCGCTCGCCGTCGACGGTATCGTGCGACGATTCAAACTCTCGTTCGACATATTCGAGCCAAAACAACCGCGGGCAGTAAACGAATTCGTTCACCATCCGGGCTGGGATCAGCTCGAGGAAGTCTTCAGCGGACATCGCAGCGCTTTATGATCGGCAACCGACCTTCGAGAGTTGAGCGCCGGTGGACGTCAGGTGCCGAAATGGCACCGATAGCGAAGGCCAAGCCGTTCATCAGCCGCAGTATGCCGCCTGTCTGCGCCACCCGTGTGTCGCGCGCCGTTTACCCGGTCATCTTCTTGCGTTCGGCGGCGCCCTCGTCGTCATAGGCACGCGCAATTCGCTCGGCCGTCTGACGGGCGAACGCAACCGCTTCCGGCGGCGCGACGACGAGGGCCTCAGCTCCGAACCCCAGTGCCCAGCGCACGGATTCGCCCAGATCATCAACCGCGAAGATGATCTCCGCGCCCCCGTCGGGCAAAGCGACAATGCGCTGGCCCTCCTGCCACGTCCGCGCCGTGACTGCGGCCGCCACCACCGGGCTGAGCCGAATGGTAACGTCGATTGTGGCGGAGCCGCGAATCCATCCGACGGCGCGGTCTGCCAGAAACCGTTCGGGCACGGGCTTGGGGTTGAACTGACCCTCCTTACGCATTGGCCCGCTAATCGCGTCGAGCGCGAAGTACCGCCAGTCCCGGCGTGTCAAATCGTAGCCGATTAGGTAGCAACGACCGGAGCGCGCGACCACGTGGTACGGCTCGACGCGGCGCACGGCGCGAGCGCCGCGCGCCGGCGTATAGGAGAATTCGACGCGTGCCGGGCCGGCGGCAGCGTCCTTCAAGAATGCGAAAACGCCGCTAATGCGCTCCTCATCGCTTGGTACCGCTTCACGAACGTGGAGGAAACCGCGACGTTGATCGACCCGGCCGTCACCGACGGCATCGCGCATCTCGCGTTCGATCGGCCCACCGAGCGCGGCCGCGATTCGACGAAGTGTCGCCAGCACATCGCTGCCTTTTGCGCTCAACCGCTCGACGCGCGTATTGGAAGCGTGAAGAAAAACGCGTCCGCCGGTAATACGAGAGACTGCGAAGCCATGCCCTTTCCCGATCTCACGAACTTTGAGCATATCGCGCTGGAACTCACGGCGCGAGATACCGAACCGATCGATGCACGCCGCGTACTCGAGCACACCGTCGAACATCAGCGTCAAAAGAATCCAACCGATCCGAGCGACATGCGCGCTCGGCGCATCGGTTCGGCGCCGCGGGCGCTTCCCACGAAGCCGCCTGACCGAGGTACCCATTCTCCGAAGCTCCTCTCGCCGGCGGCTCCCGATATGCTGCAGCTCGGTTCGCGCCGCCCACCATTCAATGGCTACGGACTTCACCGCCTGGCAAGGGTTTGCCCGTTTTGGGACACGTTTTGGGCGCCTGACACAAAGATGCGTGCTCCCCACGGTTTTTGGAAGCGACGTCAATAGGGGTCTCCCCGTGCCAAGACGCGCACGCGACGGTATTTTAACCGGTCACACCGGTGCCCGAAACCCGCGCTAAACAGGTCGCTCGCTATCCGATCGGCAGCGCTTCGCGTCCGCTCAGCGGCATTGAGCCCCCTTGCGTCAGGATGATGGATCGAAACGACCGAGGCCGAAATGCGCGAGACGGCCAAGCACGATCGGTCCAGTGACCGGCTGCTCGAATCGTATCGTTGCGCCGACGACGGGGTGAACGGTGCGCTCTCCGATACGCGCGCGGCGAAACGCGTCGAGCCGGATTCGACCACCGAGCCGAGGAGCGATCGTCTGGCGCGGACTCCATATCTCGACGCTTACCGGGAACATTCCGCGCGTTGCGAGGGATCGTCGAAGCTGCTCCTCCGGAGCGTCGACGACCACGGTTCCGCCAGGCCCGCGATGTTTGGGAAAGCGATCGAGAACAACCGGCGTCGCTGTCGTCCACTCAATGCCCGTCGCCCGCTCAACCTGGCCCAAATACGTTACCGGAAAAGATCCGGTCAGGATGATGTCATCCCAGATCGCCGATATGCCGGACAACGCCCGAAACTCGTCGTGCGTGCAGCCGCCCGGCAACCACACGTCAATTCCGGAGACAACGCCGCGGTTGGATAGATCGAGCGGAAGAAAGAACGGGTGGTCGTGGCCTTCGCGCCGATCGCTACCATCATGCTGTTTTCCCGCGAGGCGCTTCGACGCCGGACCGCCGCTCGACTGACTATGCCGTTTGAGCGCGGCTTGACGCATTTTTTCCGCGACCGTTACCGCGTCGGTGATGGCCGGAAAGACGCCGTTTTCCGCGTCGAGCGCAAAGCGCAAGATCGTCGCAGGAAAGACCGTTTGCCGGATGTCGCGATGCAGCGCCTGTTCGGGTACCCAGCCGAAATCCAGCGGCATCCGGTACTCGACCCAACCCGTACCAAGCGGCATCGTTCGGCGCGAACGACGCATGTCGCCTGTCAGCTCGTTTAGGGCGCGCAGAAGCCCGGCACCTCGCAGCGACGGGCTCACCGCCAAACGACGAACCGTCGGGCCCTGACCGACATCGCGCGACGCAAGATCGACTCGAAAACGCCCAGCCGTCGCCGGTACTCCAGAGACGACTGCCACTTCGCACCATGACTCGGCGCGCCCGAAATAGCGGATACCCTTGCAGCACGTTTCCAGGAGTCGACGCTCGTCTGCATCGAGAATCGCGCCGGGCCAGATTGCGAAAGCCTGGGTCGCGTGCTCACGGTGACGCTCGAGCGCGATGAACGAGTCGAGCATCAGCGTACGCTCGGGTTTGCCGGACTTCAATCCCCCCAGCGGCACGTAGTGACGCGTATGACCAGACGATACCAGAGGCAAGTCGAACACCGGGCTCTCCGCCAGTGCATCGAGTACGCGCAGCAGTGTTTCCCGATCCGCCGCACCGCTCCGATGCCAGCCGGCGACAATCGCACGCAACAACCGCCACGGTGACGGCGGCCACTCGATCTCACCCTCGTTCGTCCCGCGATCCCAGGGATTGGCGTGGAATTGGCCGGCGACAAATTGGATTTGCAGTGCGAGCATAGCTAAAGCCGCGTGCGCTAGTCCGGAGTCTCCCACTCCATTCGACCTAGGAACGCATACTGCCGGACATCATCGGCCGCCTGCGGGTCGTGTGAGTGCTGTTCGACGATCTTCACGATCGTATCGATCTCCCGATCATCCAATCGCCCGAGCATCCGGGTGAGATCACCTTGGTCAACGCCCCGAGCTGAGTCCAATTTCATAAGCACGAGGAACGCGAGCGGTATGACGCGCAGGCCGACCTGATCGAAGGCCGGTATCCGAAAGGCCTCGCGCCCCCAATCCTGATCGGTGGCGATGACATCGACAAGCAGCCCGTCCTTCTCCCATGCCTCGCCGCGGAGCCCTAGCGAAGTATTTGGAAAGACGAGATCGAATTTTTTCCGCCAACCGCGTTTGCGAAGGCCGGTAGTTGCCTCTTCATAGCGCTCGTAGTCGACCAAAAAATCGATGTCCTTAGTCTGACGTTCCGGCGCGTAGGCACGCGCGGCGACCCCACCGACGACGACGGCGGGAACATCGTCAAAAAGAGACTCGGGTCTCACCGATGCTTCCTTTCTGGGCAGCGCCATGAGCCCTCGTAGGTCACTGCCAGCGCCGCGCCCTTGTTGGCGTAAACCGCGATCCAGGTAAAAACGGCGGCGGTCTCTCGCGCGAGCAAAGTCAACGGTGCGAAGGCTTTCACCGGACTCACCACCAGCGCGGCTATCCACTTCCGGGCCCCGCGTAATCGAAACAGCCAGCCCAATTCTTGTTCGAGCACAGCTCCTTCACGGTCACGCTTCGTCTCCCACCTCGGCGTCTTCATCATCTTCCAGTTCCGAAACTTCGACCCGAGCGTCGGCCACTTCAGGGCTTTGATGGAACCCCCGAACGGGGCGCATCAAACCCAGCCCAAGCCAGCGTCCATCGCCGACGGCTAGCGGCCCGGCCACGGCGCTCTCGAACCGAATGTCTACATGGAAAAGCTGGCTGGAATTGAATCGGTCAGGCTCAAACACATCTGCGCGAGCACCCCGTGTGAAGAACGGCTCACGCTGGACCTCGACCACGCTCGCGGGTGGTCCAACGCCGGCATGCCGCAACGCGGCAACAACTGCCAACGTGAGACCCTGTTCGAATTCTGCGCGAACGGCGCCGCTCATTCTCCCTCGAGGACGCTTTGTCGGCAAGACCGCTGGTGTGACGGTCTGCCAACGCGTGGCAGCCGCGCCTTCCACGCCATAGTATCGGAGCATATCCTCGTTCCTTGCTTCGACCAATCGCAAGCCGCGAACTTCGCCGGTCTCCGTGTCGAGCAGCCCAATTTCCGGAACGTGCTGGCCCGCCAATGCCCATCGCATGTCGCCTTCGGAGATCGGACAGTCCGCCGGCATTTCAACGAGCACGCGGCGAATCGAGGAATCGGTGAAGGTCGACCCGACCGACGGAAGCGGGATGAATCGCACGCGCCGCGGCTTCTCGGCATCCGTCGCTCCGCGCCCGAGAATGAGGCGCTCGAGAAGGTCGCGTGCTTCGATCCCGTTCGACAGCCGATCGAAAGCCAGATCGCGCACCGCTTTCGTAATGGTGATTGCGTGTTCGATCCGAATTGGGTAAAAAGACTCGCGGACCCCGAGTTCCCTGAGTTCGAAAAGGAGCCGACGGGGAGGCCGATCGTACGCCACCAGATGCGACAGCGCTTTGGGCGGTTGCCGAAAGTGCGTGTCTTTTCCATGTCCCGATCGCGAAAGCCGCTGCGTGGTGGCGGCGAAGCGTTTGCGGAGGCTTTCGAGAGACCCGAGAGCCGGACACGGTAGGATAGTCTTGCCGGGTGCTCCATCAGAACCGCTGCTTGGGTGAGCGACACTTCCCTTGTGCGTCGCAATGCGCTCTTCTACGGTGGATGCGGGAATGACGGAGCCGGCGGCAAAGGCGGAATCCAGGCCCCGTCCAAAGCGGTGCAGTCGGTTGCACAAATCCACGATTCGGGCCGCCTCGGCTTCGCCGTCCTCGAAAAACCAAGCAAAGCTGAAGCGCGGCTCACCGTCGAGAATCGCCGTCTTCACGGGCTTCCCAGCACGAATCTCACTCGTGCGCCGAGGGTCATTTCCCACCGCGTCCAGATCGTTGTTTGGAACGAAGTACTGGACCGTCAGCGCGTCTCGCTTTGTCGGTGTAAGAATTATTGGCGGTTGGAGCCCTTCGAGCCAGCGAAATGCGCGAGCGTCGGCGTCAGATGTTTCTTCCGATCGCCATCGGCCGCCATACGCGGATGCCACAAGGGCCTGATACGCTCGAAACGGCGACGGCGGCCAATCGCCGACGCCATGCCAACGCGACTCGAGCAAAGTGATGTCAACGACGAGAGCTCGCCGGTTGTCGCTGCTCATCCCTTCTTCTTTTTCTCGTCCTTTGCCGGTATGTCGGCCTTTGCACGCTCTCGAGAAAACGTCACCGTGCGGTCCTCCCCGACGCCAAACGTTGTAGCCGCGCCAGTTGCGTACTCCAGTACACGCGTCGGTTCGAGCTGAATTTCACGGCGTTGCCCGTCGCGCTCCACCAACACCCAGTTCTTTTTCGCGCTCGGATCTGGCGTCAAAAGACACCCCTGGCGCAAAAAGCCGTCTTGCGGTTCGGTTGCGGCAATGAGCGCTAGCCCGAGAGCGTAGCGGCGCAGCTCAGCTCCGCCTTTGGGAGCACCGAGTTGGCGGAGGGCAACCAGATTGACCGTGACATCACGATAAATCGCGCCGTGCACCACGACCCCGCCGTGCGTATCCACGGCTGGTACATGAACGAAGCCCCGCTGGGCAAGTGGGCTCTTGGTATTGCCTACCGCTTTCGCCTTATCGTCTTCTGAGAAAACCTCGAACCTTGCATAGTCGATCGCGGGATTGTATTGGGCGGAGCGTGTGAGTGGGTCAACGTCCCACGCGCGAATCACCGACTGAACGAGACGCGGCAGCTTCGCGCCCTCACCCCGGGAGTCCCAAGCACCGAAGACGAGCGATGTCGGTGCCAGCTTCGCGATCGCCGTTGCATCTCCGCGGTGCAAGAAATCCGCGAACGCTTGCTCCGCCTCTTCGCGTAAAGACGACGAACGGACAAGCGCATCGCCCAGACGATGGCCAACTTCCAAGAGAGAAACGTGGAAGTCCTTATCCACCTGCACCTCGATTTGTGGAACCAAGGCCGCGAGCGGATTCGCGGGCGTTCCAGACCGCGCTCGGATGAACAGCGGCTCCATCCGGTTCGCTTGCGAGCCGACGGAATCGACTTGAACGACCTTTTTTCCGTCGGCGAGCGTGTCGATCGCGTACGGCGGACCGCTGCGCTTGTCGTCTGCTGCGTACGTGGGCGGGAAGATAACGCCATCCTTTCCCTCAATAGGGACAAGCGTTTCCCGCAAGTGCAACGCGACCGGTCCGCGCAGATCTTCAGTCCACGAATCGATGTGTTGATGATCGAGGCTATCCAAGGTTATAGTTCCTCCTGAGCATCGATGATGCAGCGCGCCTGGCCCGCTTTGCCCGGCCAGCCGAGAATCATACGAAAGGTACGCAATGGAAAGCCAACGTCGATCGCACCGAGGGCGACGCGAGCGAGGGGCGTTGGCAGTAGGGCCGAGGACACCGCGTAACGATATTGCAGCTTATCGCGCTTCGTCACGCGTGCCGGCCGGGCATACTGAAGACCGGCGACGGCGAGGATTTCCGTAAATGGGTAACCGACCATGGTCACGTCACCATGATCGTTCGGAGAAAATCCCGCGTCCAGTGGGATATAGTCGCGCCGCCAGTCGAAGCGAAAACTGCTGGTCATCGCGCTCTCAACGGAAAACGGATCACGGACTGCCGATTCGATGATTTCGGCTTTGAGGCGTCCGATCAATCTCAACACGTCACGAGTCAACGCTGAGCCGGGATAGCCACCCGCACCTGCCCAAAATTTGACGTTGTCGCGACCGCTCTGACCTTCGTCGGCCCAATGGTCGAGCACGACGCGAACGCCGTCTGCTTGGAGAAGCACCGGCAGCGTTGCGGGAGTCTTTGGAGGCAAACACTCTGACTGGCGCCCGTTGCCGATGATTTCCTCGACGTCCCATTTCTTCGTTGAAAGGTTCATTCCAGCCGGGATGAGCGTTGCAGCGCGAGCATCACGCAAGAATTGCACGACGGTCGCGACAGGGTCGGCTTCAGCGTCGGCCTGCAACGTAAACGTCACGTTCGTATCCAAGCCGCTGTAGTTGAAGCGGCAGACACACGGCGCTTTCATGAGCACCTCGGCTAGTTCCACCAGGCCGAGGCAGCCGAAGACCTGCCCCGGATTGCGAAGGTCTACGGGAATCGTCGACTCACTCATCGGCGTTCACCCGCCGGGATGCGGTCCAGTCGGCGGAGCGGAGCAGCGCCTCCCACCACGCCAGACCCCACGTTCCCCAATAGCGCTGAAGGCGCACGTAGCGCAGGGTACTCTGCTGGGCCAACGCTCGTGAGCGCGACGGCGCTTGCGCCGGGTCGATCGGATCGATCGAGGGGCGCGAGCGGCCGTGGTGCGCGGCGATCAAGTGCAGCGCAAGGTCTCGATCATCGAGCGGCAATGCTTGAACCTCATCGATGAGCGCCGCATCTGCTAGCGACCCGAACTCGTGACGGTAGCCTCCCAACATGCCGGGCTTCGCGCCGCCCGTCGTTTTCGCAAACGGTCTCCCGGACGCACGCGCATTCATCGCATTTTGCCACAAATCGCGATCCTTGCCGCTGTCGTGGTTCGCTGCAGCGGCGCACAGGAGCGCCTTGTGTTGCGCCGATAGCCCGATGCCGTCGGCGATGAGCTCAGCCTCGTCGCGAGTCCAAGCATGATGGTCCGACAAACCCTGAGCCCGACGCGTTACGGCTGCGTTGCCCGCTATCCCATCGGCACCTCGCCAAACCTCGACCCATAGCTCATCCTCGTTCTCGTCTTCCGGATTTTCGCGCCAGCGAAAGCCTTGGAGCCGCCAATCGTCACCGGGCGATGCCCACGTTCCCCAGTGAATTCGCTGTTGACCGTAGGTTTCTAGAGCAAGACCCCAAGCGTTGATATCGCCGTCCAGCGTTGGCGGCACGGACTCCGCTTTTGCATCGAGCAAACCGTTTGCATCGAGGCCACCGACTCGTGAATCGACGATGAGCGTCCGTTCCGCAATCGCGCGCGCGAGATTCTTTGTCGATGTTCGCACGACCCGCTCCATCGAATACACGTCTTCGAGATCGTATTGCTCGTCGAGCACGACGATAATCGGCTGATGGCGTGGTTCATCGGCGGAGGCGGCAGGTTTCCCCAGGACAGCTTCGGCCCGCTTCTTGAGCCATTCCGCAACACGGCTCGAGGGTGCCTGGAGCAGCTCCGTCGCGTGCGGTGGAGCTGCTTCGAAGAACCGCTCGAGATCAGATCGAGCATCGCCGGCCGCTGCGGCACTCAGTTCCCCGCGAAAATTCGCGCGAAGCGGCAAGTAGCGTCGCCACGCGATCGTGCATTGCGGCTGCGGATTTTCATCCCATCCGCGAAGCCAGGGCTGCACGAGCGGCCGTCCGGGGTGCTCGCGGAGTGTCGTCATCGCCCAAGACTCTACGATGGGCCGCGAAAGGAGCGGGTAATAAGGCGTCACGGACGTGGCCCGCTCGATCAGCGCCGGAATTCGTGTCTTCAACTCTTGCAAAGCGAGCGGACTCGCGTCGCGCGTCCCGTCGGAGGCGCGAGGCCACTCGGGCGATTCGAACGGAGCGCTGAGCTCGACCAGAGATAGGACCGTGATTTCGTCGGCATCCTTCTCGCCGGAGCACGGGACGATCTCGATGCGTGCGAGCCCGGGATCTTTACGCCGGTTCACGCGGCCAAAGCGCTGCACCATCCGCTCCCACGGCACCAAGTCGCAAACGAGATCATCTGCGTCCAGGTCGATGCCTACCTCCGCGGCCGACGTTGCGACGAGAAACGCCGGCCGATCAAGGGTCTCGGCACCGGGAAAGAAGCGCTGGAGAATCATTGATTGGCGGTCGGTTCCCTTAGGCGGATCATACAACATTGTGCGTTCACGCAGTCGTCGCTCACCGACGAACAATTCCGTAAGTTGAGCGCTCTCGCCGAAGCGACGCTTGACGCGCGAAGCCAACAGCGACTCGACATCTTGAGCAACTTTGCGGCTGTTGCAGAATACCAGGACGCGGCGCGTCTCTTCCGCAAGGAACCACGCCCGCTCGGCGAGCGTTTTTGCGAGTTCTGCGTTCGGGACCGGGCCCTGAAGGCGAACGCGCTTTTCAGCCGAGACACGCACGCGAACCGGCGGGTCTGCGAGGTCTTCGTCGTTGAGCTGAAACGTTGCTACGCCTTCAGGCGCACGCCCTGTCGCGGAGAGGGCCATCACCGAGAACCGCGGAGGAATGCCGCCACAACCGGCGCGGTCGCGTTCGGTCAGCGCGGTAACTTGGCGTAGCAGGGCTTCAAACGGCGGGACGAGATGAGCCTCATCGATGATTACCAGCGTGTCGCAACCAAGTAGGCCGGCGTGGGCTGATCGCATTCTTCCGCTCACACCATAGCCGCTGAACAAAAGGCGCGAGCCGACCATATCGACGGTGCCGACAACGATCGACGTCGCGTGGGGTCGATCCATCCACTTCTTGTTGTCGATAAACTGACCGCGCAGCGTCGAGATCGGAATCTCGATGTCTTTGGAAAGTCCGAGATTGCGGCGCCAGCACGCCCGCATTGTCCCATCAATTCCATCGTCGGACAGTACCGCTCGTAGAGCGGCCGCAAGCGCCTCCGCTTCTGTGGTTGCTTGATCTACGACAGCGCGTCGGTCAACGACATACACGAGCCTGCGGGGGAGGGCGCTTCCAACGGCTCGCGCGATAAGCCAGGCGGTCATGGCCTTGGTTTTGCCCAGACCCGTTGGGACATCGACGGCGCTCGGGACGCGGCCTTGGAGTAACCACTCATCGAGTAGTCGACGCTGCCAGTGGTAGAGGTTGGCGCCAGCCGTAAGTCGTTCCTCGAGAAGATCGACACCGTCCACAATACCTTGGTCTTCCTCAAAATGTGCTGAGAGTTGCGCTTCGCATGTTATCGCTGGGGATCGCCGGGTTGAGGATACTAAGACGCGCCGGCCCGATCGGAAGTGATGCCACCTTTCGTCCGGAGAATGAGGCAAGTGCCGGTGATCAGCCTCCGTACCGGGGTCATCGGACCCATTGTGCTACTTCTTCGCGCCACCCGTATGTCGCACCATGATCACCGGGTCATCTCCTAGCGTTCGGCAGTGACCCTGCGTTCCGCGCCGTCCTCGCGCTAAGCAGCGCCCTGCTTGGAATATGCGCGCGATGCTGCGGGCCGGCCCCATGAAGCAGATCTGCTTGCCAGCTTTGGACACTCGGGACAAAGCGTTTCCCCGCCCGCTCATAAGCTAAGCCGGCCGCGAAAAGGGATTGCGCCCGGCCCTGGCTACTCTCGTCACCATCCAAGCCATGCGACCGCTCGCCGTCAATGTCGTACTCCCCTCTCTTGAACATAAACAGGGACGTCGGGGCCGCTGAGATCCCGGCGGGCGGCGATGTGATCGATGAATCGTGCGCAAGGCGATCACCGCTTCAACCAAACCGATTGGCGGGAGCTTCGGGTGCTGTCATACATCCGGCGCGAGGGCGACTGGGATTCCGATTACAGTACCGATGAAGCCATCGCAATCCCAAATACACGGGGCCACAGATAGTAATCGCACCCTCCGGCAGCTGCGCCAAATGGATCGGCCGACACAACGGGCATCGGCAGCGGGCGAAGCAGGCGCGCGGCGAACGGCTCCATCACGAGCAGGTCGGTCAGGCGACCTCGACGAGCGCGGCCTGCGTCACCGCTTCCGGGATGGCTTCCCCATGTGCGCGCATCCCTTCAATGTGAAAGGCAATCGTGTCGCGGATGAGGGCCGCTGCCTCGGCGCTTGACGGTGCCGAGCATACGCAGCCAGGCAGATCTGCGGATCGGCGCTCGCGACGTCCGTATGAAAATCGGCGGGTCCGCCGCTGTTCGCGTCCGCCATCACGGCAGCGGGCCGGCGAGCGCGGCGCGTGAACGCGTCGTCAGCGTTTCGAAGTTCTTCATCTTCGACGGGGGCGAAGTCCTCATCGAGCGCCCCACCGCACCGCCGCCCGCTGGCCTTTTTGGCGTCGGTGTCGGTAACGACGATGATGGGATTTGCGCCGCCTTTTCGCGGATACTCCCCAGTGTGACGACGACGAGCCGAAACGCACCGTGCCCGTGCGGCAGCGGCAAGAAATTCAAGCTCT
>Ga0182013_10005545_pt1 | contig 14627 bp, 10 predicted proteins | sample 612S2MmetaG_FD_120487 | JGI IMG/M metagenome (GOLD analysis project Ga0182013, IMG submission 120487) | Permafrost microbial communities from Stordalen Mire, Sweden - 612S2M metaG | ecosystem: Environmental > Terrestrial > Soil > Wetlands > Permafrost | place: Sweden: Stordalen | collected... | reverse complement strand
GGCCCATGAACTCATCTGTCCAGGGATACAACATTCCCGAAGAACTGGCGCTGACCTTGGGGCTGTTGTTCCGGGTGTTGGCGCCGATGCGCAGCCGCCCCCGGATGCGTCAGGTTGCCGAGGGCATCGAGGCCATGGAGAAAGAGGAGGCCAGTTACTGGCTCAGCATGGCCATTCACCGCAAGAATCCAAGGCGTGTTCTGACCGCGCTGCGTTATCTTTTGACCGACCCACTGCGCTAGGCCGCGAGCCGGCGACAGGAAGAACTGGAACTGATGAGCGAAAGACGATTGATTGAAGAGTGGCTGCCGATCGCGGAACTGGGAATAGAGAGTCTCCGCGAACGCACACCAATGACGCCATTTCCCGCGCCGAATCGTCTGCATGTATGGTGGGCACGGCGACCGCTTGTGGCATCACGGGCAGCGGTATTGGCGTCATTGCTCCCAGCGGATGCAGATCACAAAACCTTTCTGCACGCGATTGGAATTCTTGGGGATCCCATCTTAGCCAAACGACGTATCAACTCTGCAAAGAGAGTCGGCGAGAACCTGGGACCAAATCCATATGGATACAGTCGCGCATTCCAATACACGCCTGATTCCGAAGAGAAGGAGATATTAAGCACAGCCGTTGGCGGTGAAATCGCCAGCATGTTTGTTTTAGATCCAACGGCGGGCGGTGGGAGCATTCCTTTCGAGGCTGAACGTCTCGGTGTGCAGGCCATTGCCAACGACCTGAATCCTGTTGCGGCTCTCATCCTGTATGCGACCATCGACTACCCGTCGAAACACGGAATTGAACTGGTGCGTGAGTTTGAAGACCTGTACAAGCAGTTTTTGAGTGCGGTAGAACCACACTATCAAGGTATCTTCCCACCAGAACCAGAAGGCACAATTGTGCTTGGCTACCTTTTTGCGCGCAGCATTATTTGTCCCTATTGTGGTGGGCTAATCCCACTCTCGCAGAACTGGAGATTGTCTGCCGACGGAACTGGGATACGACTTCTTTTCGAACAAGCATCCGGGCCGCTGAGTGCCGGACGCGTATGTCGATATGAGGTTACAGACAGACTTGAGGACCATTCAGAAGGTACTGTCAGCGACGGGGATGCAATTTGTCCGTTCCCGGACTGCAAGCGTGTTGTTGATAGCGACGAAGTGAAACGTCAGGCCCGGACAGATGGTATGGGGGAACAACTCTACGCAGTGGTGCTAAAGCGCCGGACTGTGGTTGGTAGGACCAAAAGCGGAAACGAGAAGATCAAATGGATCAAAGGTTTTCGAGCTGTCAACCAGGCAGATGAGAACACCGCATTTATTCAGAAGCGGCTAGGTGCCAAACTACCCATTTGGATTGCGAATGACTTGGTGCCATCTGAGTCCTTTCCTGAAAATTCCAACGATGACCGTCCGATTCAATACGGAATGCCTTTATGGCGAGATCTGTTTTCACCCCGACAGTTGCTTTGTCACGGCACCAGCGTCGAAGTTTACCGCGAACTATTGGAAGCTGATCGTAATGCAGGTGTTCTGACTGAATTGCGCAAGGCTGCTTACATATATCTTGCGCTGAGCCTGGACAAACTGCGGGACTATAACTCACGCATGACACGCTGGCACTCGAAGCGAGATGTTATAGTCAACACGTTTGATCGCCACGATTTCTCCTTCAAATGGTCCTACGTTGAAATGGCCCCAATGATAGTCGGGCATGGATACGATTGGGCGTTTGAAGAGACCGCCAAGTGCATCGAAGAACTCGTTGAGCTTGTCAGACCCGAAGAAGCAGCAGCAGCCAAAGTTGCAGCCAAGGCACAAAGGCGCAGCGCGAAGGGCGCGGAGCTTTTCGTTACATCTATTACAGCAATGGCCGAACCGACCCACGCGCCGCCGCCCGTGACCATCACCTGCAAATCTGGCGACCACCTCGATCACATTGAGGACAACACCATCGACGTTGTTGTCATGGACCCGCCTTACTACGACAACGTGATGTACGCGGAGTTGTCGGACTTTTTCTATGTCTGGTTGAAACGCACGGCAGGCTACGTTGAACCAAGTCTCTTTCGCCGTCTGCTAACCGACAAGGATCACGAAGCGGTTGCCAACCCCGCTCGCTTCAAAGGCCAAAAAGGCGCGAAGGTGCTGGCTGGCCGCGACTATCAGGAACGCATGGCGGCGATCTTTACTGAATGCCGCCGCGTATTGAAGCCGAATGGCGTACTCACCCTGATGTTCACCCATAAAGCCACCGGAGCGTGGGATGCGCTGACCACCGGCCTGATGAAGGCCGGCTTTACGATCACCGCCTCCTGGCCAATCAATACAGAGGCCGAAGGCAGCCTGCACATCAAAGACAAATCGGCGGCCAACAGCACTATCTTTCTGGCTTGCCGCCCTCGACCAGAGCAGGCCGCTACATCTGAGAAGAAGTACTGGGAAGATGTGGAGCCACTGGTTGCGAAGGCGGTTCGTGAGCGCGTGCAGAAGTTTCAGGATGCCGGGATCACCGGCGTCGATCTCTACCTGGCGAGCTTTGGACCGGCGCTGGAGAAATTCTCCGAGTTCTGGCCGCTGGAGCGTGGCACACCGCGTCCGCAGATCGAACTTGAGAAGAAGCGCAAGAAGCAGGCTGAACTCTTCCCGGAGGAGATCGATCCTTATGCAGTGACCCCGGAAGATGCGCTCACGGCAGCCCGCCGCGAGGTGAAGAGCTGGCGTTTGGAGCAACTGACCCATCGCAAGGCCCGCACTGATATGGACGCCGTGACAGCGTGGTTTGTGCTGGCATGGGACGCATTCGAGGCGCCTGTCTTCCCCTACGACGAAGCTCTGCGCCTGGCGCGCGCCGTGGGCGTGGATTTGGACAAAGAGATTGTGGGTCGATTGGCAACTAAGAAGGCCAGCGACATTGTTTTGCTGGATAGCCAGCAACGAGCAGCCAAGATGTTCCTGGGGCCTGCGGATGGCTCGCGCGCCATGCTCGACGTTCTCCATCACGCAGCCCACGCAGCGCGCGCTCGGAGCCTCGAAGCTGCCCGCGAGTTGCTGGAAAAGGGCGGCTGGCTCACGGAGCCGACGTTCCATGTCGCTCTACAGGCCGTACTCGAAGTGCTGCCAGTCTCGGCGACGTTTTCCAAGGTCGAGCTGACGCCGGCGCTCTCCGGCTTCGGAAGCGACTTCGAGGCCCTGGAGAATCTGCGGCGGTTGGCGTTCACTGAACAAGTGGATGAACCGACGCTGCTGTCGAAGCTGCGTATCGAGGAGGCGCTCGTAATCGAATGAGCCTGCTGCCGGACTTCAAATGGAAGCTGAAATACACACCAGAGGATGGCAACCTGGTGCAGTGCTTCTATGTTCCGGCACTTCGGTGTGCGAATCGGTATGATCGCTCGACGGGATTCTTCTCAGCAACAGCGTTGACACTGGCCGCGCGTGGCATTGAGGGGCTTGTTCGCAACGATGGGCATATGCGCCTGATCGTCGGTTGCACCCTGCATGAGGAAGAAGTTGAAGCGATCCGCAAGGGCGAAGAGCTGCGGACGACTGTCGAGGCACACATTGGGAATATGCCACTACAGACGGATAATCCTGATGAACACGATGCGCTTGAACTGTTGGCATGGATGGTAGCCAAGGGAATCCTCGACGTGCGCGTGGCCGTGCCCTGCGACCTGAAACGGCAGCCAATCGCCAGCAATGGAATCTTTCACGAGAAGGCCGGCATTGTTGAGGACAAGGCCGGTCATCGCCTGGCATGGAACGGCAGCCTGAACGAAACCGTCTACGGGTGGCGCGAGAACTGGGAGAGCATCAACGTCTTTCAGTCATGGGAGCAGGATACACGCCGGGTGAATGAAGAGGAACAGAACTTTGCGCGCATCTGGTCAGGCACCAGCCCACGCCTCATCACATTGGATGTGACTTCGGCAATCGAGCAGAACCTGCTCCGCTTCTTGCCTGAGAACGATATGCCTGCCCGTTTGGAGAAGGCGGACGTGATTGATCACCAGATCAAGTCTCCAGCTTCATCTGATGGTGATGGTCTCGATTCCGCCGAACTGCGCCGGATGTTGTGGGGATACATCAAGTACGCGCCTTCCTTTGACGGGCCGGCCGCGGAACGTGTGGGAGAAGCCACGGCCGCTATCGAGCCATGGCCTCATCAGATCAAAGCCTTTGAGCGCATGTATCGCCAGTGGCCGCCCAAGCTCTTGATTGCCGACGAAGTGGGCCTGGGAAAGACGATTGAAGCCGGGCTGTTGTTGCGCCAGGCTTGGCTCTCTGGTAAAGCCAAGAGGATTCTGATTCTTGCCCCAAAGGGCGTTCTGAAGCAGTGGCAACTGGAACTCCGAGAGAAATTCAACCTGAATTGGCCGATCTATGACGGGCATCGCCTGGAGTGGTATGAGTCCCCGGCGCTTCGGGGCAAGAATGTAAAGAGTGTCGATCCAGACAAGTGGCACGATGAACCCATTGTTCTGGCTTCCAGCCAGCTGATGCGGCGTACCGAGCGCGCGCGAGAGATTCTCGATCAAGCAGTTCCTTGGGATCTGGTCATCCTCGATGAGGCGCACCACGCACGGCGCAAGTCTCCTGGCTTGGCAAAGAGCCGGGGACCAAACGCCCTGCTGCGTCTCATGCTGGGACTGCGCGGAAAGACCCAGGGGCTTGTACTTCTGACGGCTACTCCTCTGCAAGTACACCCTGTGGAGGTTTGGGATCTGTTGAACTTGCTGGGTATGCCGCCGGAGTGGACGGATCAAGCATTTGTCAGCTTTTACGATGCGTTGGCAAAGCCCTCGCCATCGCATGAAGAATTTGAATCATTAGCCCGGCTGTTCCGAGTGTTTGAGGGGCGGTACGGTGAGGTTTCGGCTGAGACGGTCCAGGCTGCGACACAGATTACTCGACTTACAGCCGTGCGGCTGTTGCGAAGCCTTCGCGATGAGGCAACCATGCCTCGCAGATCGCTTTCAGCGAAGGATCGCGATACAGCTCTGCGTATTCTTCGTCAGAATTCGCCGGTTGGCAGATTGATCTCCAGGAACACCCGTGATCTCCTGCGCCGGTACTACAAAGAGGGCCGCATCTCCACGCCAATTGCTGACCGCGAAGTCGATGATCGCTTCCTGAATATGAGCGATGACGAGCGCCATATCTATGAATTGGTCGAGGTCTATATTCGTGAGACCTATAACAAGGCTTCGGCATCTACGAAAACCGCTGTCGGCTTTGTGATGACGATCTACCGCAAGCGTCTCGCCAGCAGCTTCTATGCCTTGACCAAGACGTTGGAGAAACGGCTAGCAGCGATCAAGAAAGGGGATGGATCTATCTCCGGCACAACGGATGAGGACTTGCCAGACGACGATCTCGCGGAGGAATTGCTAGACACTGACGAGGTCACGGAGATGGAGCGCGAGGCGCTGAACTTTGAGGAGCGTTCTTCGATTGAAGATTTGCTTCTTCGCGTAAGCAGCCTCCCACCCGATACCAAGGCGCGTGAACTTCGGACCGTGATTGATGAACTGCGAGCCAGCGGCTACAACCAGGTAATGGTTTTCACGCAGTTCACGGATACGATGGACTTCTTGAGAGATCAACTGCGGACCGCGCCGGGATTAAAGATGATGTGTTACTCGGGACGGGGCGGAGAAATTCCGATAGGTGACTCTGAATGGGAGCAGATACCGCGTGACCAGGCGAAGCGCAGGTTCAAGAATGGAGATGCTGACGTGTTGTTATGCACCGACGCCGCTGCCGAGGGTCTGAACTTCCAATTCTGTGGGGCGCTCATCAACTATGACCTGCCGTGGAACCCGATGCGAGTAGAACAGCGGATCGGCAGAATAGATCGTGTGGGACAGAAATACCCAAAGATTCGGATCGTGAACCTCCAGTACGATGACACCATCGAGACAGCGGTATACCGCGTGCTTCAAGAGCGGATAGGGTTCTTCACGTCCGTTGTGGGCAAGCTCCAGCCGATTCTTTCCAGCTTGCCCCAAAGAATCGCGGCTGCTGTTTTGGGTACTGATGCCGCATCTGGCGATAACCGCCTCGTAAGCGATATTGAAGAAGCCATTGCAACGACGGAAGGGACTTCGTTTGATCTCGACAGTTTGGTAATCTCTGAGCTCGAAACGGACCAACGCCCGGAAGCTCTGTATGGTTTGGGAAATCTCCGCGACGTTCTCGCCCGCAATGAAGTATTCCTTCCCGATGCCAAAGTAGAGGCGACGCACGGCAGTGAATTCCAGTACGTTTCTCCTGGAATGAAGAAGCTTCGCATCACAGTCAGCCCAGAGTACTACGACGCCCACGCTGGAGATGTAGAACTCTGGTCACCAGGCAGTCCGGCTTTTCCTGAACCAGTCGATGTTGTAGATCGAGCAGTGGCTGGTGAGGTTGATCTTGCTTCACTGCTTCCGTAGTGCTTAGTTCTTTAGATCGAGGAGCGCGCCGCCGCTGGCCTATACCGCTCGCCCCTTCCTCTTCAGTGAGAGTTCAATCCGGCTCAATATATCCGACGGTGAAATCGTCAGCGCGCCGGTCAGATTAAACAGCGTTCGTAACGGAGGGCTCTTTTCTCCCCTCTCTAGAATCCTAATGTAGTTTCGGGGGTATCCGCTGACGTGTGCCAGCTCCTCTTGGCTCATGCCTCGGTCAAGCCTCAGGTATTCATCCCGATACGAAGTCAACAGAGAAACCACAACCTGTTAGGCCAACCTGAGTCAAGCAGATACCTAGCTCGCCCGATTATGTATTGAATGGTTTGTGGCTAGACTGCCTGGATGAGGAGCTCGGCGAGAACAACATCTGGTCAGAGGAAATTCTGACCAAATGGAAGCACATGAGCAGCAGAGAACGAGGCAGTTGGCTGCTTGGCAAGTTGTGGAACAATCGCAGCATTTTGTCAAGCATCGATTGCACCGCGCTTGAGGTCCCACCAGGGAGCTCGTATGCTCAGGGCGTTCGTAAGTTGAAAGACGATTGGCTGCAGGAGCTTCTGCCTGATGAAACCGGACTTCAGCCTAAGCCACTCTCAGCGATCCCGAAGCTATCCGGGCTTTGCTGTCTTTGCGTTTGAGATTCATCGAAAACGAGCAGGAGTTGATGGATGCTGAAGGGGTGGCTCGGCACGGTTGAAAAGCTAATCCGACAGTTGAGCGAGAGGTCCGAGCCTCAATCCCAATCCGGTGATCCCGCGGAGGAAGAGCTTTTCGCATATCAGCCGCCTCCTCAGCCGCGGCTCTTGCCAAAGATTAGCATTCAATTTGGTTGACGAACCCAGGAGGCTTTCATATTCCATCCAGGGAGGATATATCTGTAACATATTTTATATCAGCAGGTTATGTAATGTGGCCCCTCCACTAGCAGGAGGGCGGGGAATTTCTTAGTGCGCCGTGCTATGCTTGACGAGAAATCGCCATGGAAAACACTTCGCAACAACTCAAAGAGATTGTTATTTCCGGTTTGCGGATCAAGGACAAGACGCCCGAGGATCTGAGCGACGATCAGCAGTTGCTGGAGGGCGATCTTGAGATCGATTCCATCGATATCCTGCAACTTATTCTGGAGATCGAGAGGCGCTTTGGGATCAAGCTGGTAGAGGGCGAGTTCGACGAAAACGCCTGGCAGAGCATCCGGACTCTGGCTGCAACCGTCGAAGCCAAAGTCGCGGCCAAGAAATAAGCCTTCAGGAGCAATTCCGGCCATGCCGACCAGCAACAGAATGCGATGCTCCCGAGTTCTGCTGGTTGAATGCAACAACATGAACAAGTGGGTGGGTACAACCATGCCCTACGAGATGCATGTGCCCCCCCTTGGCCTTATGTATCTGGCATCCAGCGTCCGCGCGGCACTGCCCGATGTGGAATTGCGCATTGTCGAGTCCTCGCTTACTTGCCCGGACGACGAACGATTTCAGCGCCTCCTACGGGAGTTTCAACCCGATGTCGTCGGCCTCCGGTCGATCGCGTTTTTCCTCGAGGAACTACAGCGCGTCGCCTCGCTGGTGCGCGCCAATAGCGACGCCACGCTGATGGTCGGCGGTCCGATAGTTAAAGCCTATAAGCATCGGCTCTTCGAAGAAGTTCCGGAATTGGAGATTGCTGTTCAAGGAGAAGGAGAACAGGTCTTTGTTGAACTGCTTTCCGGAGCTTCTCCCGGCACGGTCGCGGGAGTACTATACCGGGACGGCGATCGGGTGGTGGAGAACGCCGAGCGGCAGCAGAATGCGGGAATCGACAGTCTGCCCTTTCCTGCCTACGATCTGATCGATATCGATCAGTACCAGAGCCAGCTTAGCTACGCCTACAATCACCGGCGCCAGGGAGTGCTGCTGACCAGCCGGGGCTGCGTCTATGGCTGCACCTATTGCTTTAGTCATTGGAAGGGCATTCGGTTGCGCAGTGCCGCCAATATCTTTCAAGAGATCGCCACGCTTTACGACCAACACGGCATCCGGGATTTCTACATCGTTGATGACATCTTCAACGTCGATGTAAAGCGTGCGCTGGACCTGTTCGATATGATTCAGGCCGCGGGTTTCAAGCTGCGGATGTACTTCGTCAACGGCCTGCGCGCGGATATAACCAGCGAGAAATTTGTGGATCGTGCGATGGAGTCGGGCGCCGTCTGGTTTACTTATGCCGTCGAGTCCGCCACAGAAGAGATTCAGAACCTGGTGCGCAAGCATCTCAACCTGGAGAAGGCGCGCCAGATTATCGCCTACACACAGAGACAGAATGTAGCCGTCAATATCTCGACCATGTACGGCTTTCCTACCGAAACAAGGGAGATGGCGCAGCGCACCCTGGACTGGCTGGGCGAACTGCCCAAGCCGTCGCTGCTTCCTTACCACTTCTGTCTGCGCTTCTTCCCCGGTTGTGAGATCAATCAGCAAGCCGTGGAGGCGGGCTGGGACGCCGGACGGCTGGGACTGACCAGCCGCTTCTCATACAACGATATGGCGATGGGGACGCCCACCCTGTCGAAGCACGAGATGAACGAGATTCAGATCGAGTATCACCGTCGCTTCGGCATGAGCAATGCCGCTGCCGTGGATGCCGCTGTCCGTACTCTTCGCGCCATCGGATACGAGGACACGGAGATTGTTCATATGTACTCGGTGTTGAAGCGCAAGGTAATTCATGAGGTAAGCGAACTGACGCAGGTAGGTGTTCATTGAAGCGCTGGTACACGCATAGCTTTCACAACGTGACCAGTCTGAGTATTGTGTTTTTTACTATGCGCTGGCTTCCGCCCTTCGTGCAGCCGCCGGTAGCAGCAGTTACCGCGCTGATCTTCTTTGTGCTGTTGAAGCTTGAGCGTCGCGCGGTGGCCGGCAATCTGCGCCGAGTCTCTGGGAGGCGTGGACTCGGGTTGCAATGGAAGGTCTATCGCGTTTTCTATTCCTTCTGCGACCTGATAGTTTCATACACGTGCGTTCCTCGGGCCAGCCATGAGCAACTGCGCTCCATGCTGGCGGACGGGGAACGCGGCGCCGCGGTAATCGACCGCTGCCTGGCCGCGGGCCATGGACTAATTGTGTGGACGGCGCATCTGGGCAATCCGGAGTTTGCCTCGCGCCTGCTGGAGATGCACGGCCGTCCCGTCAACGTGGCAAGGGTGGTCGAGGATAAGCCTGCGGAGAGAATGTTGAGAGACCTCATGAGCAATGAGCGGTTGCGCATCGTGGATCTGCGCGGCGGCGCGCGGGCCACCATCGAGCTGTTGCAGGCTCTGGGCCGCAATGAGATCGTCGCCATTCAGGGAGATCGGGTCTACCACGCGCATCACGGCGCGCCGGTCGAGTTTTTCGCTTCGCCCGCGGAGTTTCCCCTGGGGCCTTTTCTGTTGTCGCAGGTCTCGGGCGCGCCGGTGCTTCCCGGCTTTGTGATTCGCCGCGGCTGGCTGCGCTATCGAGTCCTGCTGGGCGAACCGATTCTGCCCGCTTCGACAGGCAATCGCGACGAAGACCAGCGGGCTGGCTTGCGTCAGGCGGTCGAGTTTCTCGAAGCGCAGTTGTCGAAGTACTATGATCAGTGGGTAAACTTCTTCGATTTCTGGCCGGTTCATCCTCGTGATTGATGCGCAGAAAACTATTGTTGTAACCGGGATTGGCGTGATCAGCCCCTATGGCATCGGCCTAGCTGCTCTGTGGGATGGGATGCTGAGGGGCCAGTGTTGTCTGCGGCGGGCAACGGAGCTGTATCCCGGCTTTCAGGGGACTGTTGCCGCGGTCAGCGCCTTGCCGCCTCCGATTGAAGGGCATCACTACTCGCGATCCGACCGGCTGGCGATGGCGGCGGCGCGCGATGCAGTGGAGGGTTTGTCCGGCTTTGACTTGCGCGAGAGCGGCATCGTGATGGCCAGCACGGTCGCCGGTCTGACCGAGATTGATCCGGAGATCTCCAAGGGGCCGGCCGCCTGGTATAGGCACGGCGGATTGTCGCGCGCCGCATCCTATTCGGTATCGCGGGTGGCCGCTTCGGTGGGAGAACATCTGGGCATTCTTGGCCCAGCCTGTGCCGTTTCGGTGGCGTGCGCTTCGGGTGCAATGGCCATTGCATTGGCCGCCAATATGCTTCTGGATGGGGCTGCTCCCATGGTTCTCGCCGGGGGCAGCGACGCGCTGTGCCCTTTCACCCTGAGCGGGTTCAATTCGCTTCAGGCATTAGACCAGGAGCCTTGTCGGCCCTTCGACCAAAACCGCAAGGGGTTGAATCTGGGAGAAGGCGCAGCCGTCTTGGTGCTGGAGACTCTGGCTCATGCCCAGCGGCGCAGCGCACGGATTCTGGCCGTATTGCGGGGCTGGGCTATGACCAACGATGCTTCCCACCCGACCGCACCGCAGAAGGACGGAATTGGGCTGGCCGCATGCATCGAGCGCGCCCTGGAGATGGCCGCTTGCAGCGTAGAAGAAGTTGGTTATGTGAACGCGCACGGCACGGGCACGCCATTGAACGATATTGCGGAAACCCATGCTTATGAAAACGCCTTTCATGGCCGCAGTCGGCCGATTCCAGTTTCGTCAACCAAATCCTATTTCGGGCACTGCCTGGGAGCGGCTGGCGCGCTGGAGGCAGCCATCACGATCACGGCCATGCAGGCGGGCGCGCTCTTTCCTACTCTGCGTTTGAACAACCCGATTGAGAGCTCGAAGATTGATTGGTTGCGTGGCGAGCTGCGCCGCGAGCCGCTGTTTGCAACCATGTCGGTCTCTGCCGGCTTTGGAGGCAGCAATGCCGCGCTGGTCTTCGGGAGTCACCGCTTATGAATACGACCATGCCCGTGCTTACTGGAATCGGCTCAGTTACCCCCTATGGTCCGCTGGCTGGACTCATTTCGGCGGAGCCCCTGGAACCGAGCGTGATCACCGCCTGGGACACTCCCGGATTGCGCCGGGCCTTTCTGGTCGAACCGTTTCGCCCTGCCAGCATCGTGCCGGGCCTGAAGACTCGGCGGTTGGATCGCCTTTCGGCGTGGGCTCTGGTGGCCTCGTCGCTGGCTCTACGCGACGCGGGCATCGACCTGGGACGGATGGATCGCTCCCGCATCGCCGTCTTCTTTGCCACCGGCTTCGGCTGCATCGAACTCACGGAGGCCTTCTATCAAAGCGCCGCTACAAACGGCTGGGCGGGGACCGACCCCATCACGTTTCCCGAGACGCTCAGCAATGCTCCGGCAAGTCATGTGGCCCTCTTTCACGATCTGCGCGGACCTAACGTGACGGTCAGCAGCAAGAGCTTTGCGGCGGAGAGCGCACTGCTGCAGGCCGCCTCTCTGCTGCGTCATGGGCAGGCCGACATGGCCATTGTGCTCGCCGGAGACACGCTCACCCAGGCCATTTACGAGTGGTATGAAGCGGCCCACCTGCTTTCGCCGACCTGTTTTTGCAATGAGCCGACGTCAGCAGCGGGTGGGTTTATCCCTGGTGAGGGCGTGGTGGCCATGGTGTTGGAGTCGGCCGGCAGACCGGCGGCTCATTCCTATGCCGCTCTTGGCGCGGGGCGCTGGGCGACTGGAGGCGATGCGCAAGCCTGCATTCGTCAGTTGCTGGGAGATGTCCAACCGGACTTCACCATCTGCTCTGGCAATGGCGCGCCGTGCGCCTCCGCTTCCTTGACCGACTCAGTCAGCGATTTGGTTGGCGAGTCGGTGATTATTCCCGCACTGCCGGTTGCAACAGGAATGGGGGAAGCTGGCGCTCTTCTGCACCTGCTGCTGGCACTGGGCAAACGTCCCGGGCGCGGCCAAGCGCTGCTGTTGGGAACATCCGCTCACGGCGGCTATGCCGCGCTGCGACTGGAGATAAATTGAATCTGAATGTACGCATTGCAGCGGCGGCATATGCCGTTCCTCCCGACGAAGAGGACGTGGCTGATATCCTGGAGCGGGAGCGGCTTAGGGTAGAGACCACGCTAGCGCCGCTGAGCCCCATGGCCAGAGAAAAAGCCCTGGGCAATCTTGGACTCAGCCGCGTGCGCGTCTGCGGGAATCAGCAGCCCTATGACCTGGTTCTGAAGGCAGCAACGACGGCCATCGGTGAGGCTGGGATCTCAGGCGGCGACATCGACCTTATCCTGGACTACAGCACCTTCCCCGGCGAGAACTCTGCCTCCCTCTCTTTTGCTCACAGGCTCAGCGTCGATCTCGGGGCGGAGACTTCTATGAATCTCAGCTTCCGGGCAGGCGGATGCGGCGCGCTGCATCTGGCCCTCAAGACCGCGCTTGGCTGGATGAGCATGGACGAACGCATCCGGACAGCTCTGCTGGTTACGGGCGATGCCGCGCCCCGCGACAACCGTTCGCTGCTGCCCATCACCGTGCAGGGTGACGCCGCCAGCGCCGTCATGCTCCAGCGCGAAGGCGAACAAGGACCGCTGTTACTGGGCGTCGAAGCCATGACGCTGGGCCATCTGCATCAGGCGATCGGCGTCACGCAGAACGATGGGCATATCGAACTCACTGTCGACGCGATCATGATCGAGCACAAGGTGATGCCCATCTTCTATCTCCATCTCTTCCGGCTGGCCAACAAGGTTCTAGCCGATGCCGGGCTGCGCTTGAGCGATGTGGATCACTTCATCTACTCGAACATCAGCCGTCGCGATCGCGAGGGCTTCCGCAGAATGGTTGGACTACCCGAGGGCGGTTTGCCACTTACTCGCATGGCCGAGTTTGGTCACACCTTCGCCAGCGATCTGGTCATCAACTATGCGGAAATGCGGCGCGAAGGACTCATTCGTCCCGGTCAGTTGCTTTTGTTTGCATCGGCGGGCATCGGCTTCACCTGGGGGGTGACGCTTGCCCGAGCTTGAGTCCGAACTGCTGCACGAATGGCTGCAGCACAGCGCGGCGCTCGCGCCTGATGCTGTCGCCATCATCGACGAGGAACGGGTTACATCCTTTGCCCAGTTGCTCGTGCAAGCTCAATCGCTGGCTCTGCGCTTTTGCCAACACGGAATTCAGCCGCGGGACCGTATCGCTCTGGCGTTGCCCAAGAACAGTGACGCAATTGTGGCGGTCTTCGCCTCTTTGCTGGCCGGAGCCATCTATGTTCCCATTCATCCGCGCTGGCCGCGGGAGCGCATCGACGCGGTTTTGGCGGAGTGCGAAGCCCGGCTGCTGATTGAGGTCGACGGAGTCCGGCCCCGCATCGCCGATCTGCGCACCGGCACCGGCATTGAGTGGTTGGCGCCGGCAAGACATGAACCCAATCTTTCGCTCTTGCCGCAATTGACTGCCAAGGACACAGCGTTCATCCTCTTCACCTCCGGCTCCACGGGAAGGCCCAAGGGCGTCGAGCTTTCTCACCGCGCCGTGGGCGCTTTCGTCCGGTGGACCGCGCAGGAGTTTCAAATCTCCTCCGGCGACCGCATCGCCTGTCCATCGCCGCTGGGTTTTGATCTCTCCACCTTCGATATCTTCAACATGGCCTTGTGCGGCGCAACAGCCGTGCTGGTCCCCGACCATATCGCGTGGATGCCGCGTTTTCTGGTCCAGTTCGTGCGCGAGTCCCGCATCAATTGCTGGTACTCTGTGCCCTCTATCCTTGCTGGCATGTTAGAGGAAGGGCGCATGGCCGGGCATTCCTATCCCGATCTGCGACTGATTCTCTTTGCCGGCGAGGTCTTTCCCGCGCCCACTCTGGCCAGGCTTCAGGCCGTGGTACCCGATGCCGTTTGCGCAAACCTCTATGGCCCCACCGAAACAAACGTAGTGACATGGTGCCGCGTACCTCCTGAATTCGATGGCTCACAACCGTTGTCCATTGGCTTTCCTTGCCCCTATGCTGCTGTGAGGATCGACGCCGGCAACGGGGAACTGTTGGCCGGTGGCGATTCTCTGATGCGCGGCTACTGGAATCGTCCTGATGAGACGAAGCGGAGCTTTGTTACGCTCGATGGCATTTGCTATTACCGCACAGGAGACCGCGTTTCAGTAGCTCCCGATGGAAGCTACCGGTTTGCCGGGCGCCTCGACCGCCAGGTCAAGCGTCGTGGTTTTCGAATCGAGCTGGGAGAGATCGAGGCCGCTCTCCTATCCCATGAAGATATACTGGAAGCTGCTGTGGTTGCTCTCGAGGACGAGCAAAAGGGTGTAATGATTGCG